>OMDM01001053.1_pt1 | contig 9788 bp, 5 predicted proteins | sample 1673801 | NCBI WGS metagenome assembly OMDM01 (sample SAMEA103958127, study PRJEB25191) | human gut metagenome | biome: human-associated habitat [ENVO:00009003]; feature: intestine environment [ENVO:2100002]; material: feces | place: Germany | collected 2013/2015 | reverse complement strand
TACAAGGATGCGGCTTCCTATCTGGCTTACATCAAGGCGGATCTGGAGAAGTACAACAGCCGTGACCTGGTGAAGAATCCTACCTACACCTGGAGAGATATTGACTCCACCACCCTGTTCAACAAACTGCGTTACAGCCCCATGTCTGTTTACTACTTTAAGCAGGCCACCGGTCCCCTGAACTGCAGCTTTGCTGAGACCGGTATGAAGAACATTGAGGCATTCATGGCAAATGATTACAGCAGCTACAGCTCCATGCTGGCAGCGCTGAATGATTTCCTGGTTGCCGCAGTAAAGGACTTCCTGCCGAGTTATGATGCCAGCGTTCTGACGAAGGTGAATTCCGATGATCCCGGCAATGTAGCGCAGACCCTGGTTGGCAATATGCTGAAGGTGCTGCAGTACATCTGTGATCAAACGGATGCGAACATTCTCGGCGCCTTCTATAATAAGAATGGCGAGGGCACTGCTCTGACCGAGGCCAATTTGGAGAGCGCGATGATTCCGTTTGCAATTTCTGCACTGCGGAATATCCCCGACTTCAAGAAGGGCATCCACAATGAGGACCTGGACGCTTGCGACGATGCAGAGGGCGTAGCTGCTCTGGCGTTGCAGCTGTATCTGGGCTATGTGCTGCCGGATCACGACTACTCTTCTCTGGTGCAGAAGGGCGCAGACGGTAAGTACGATGTAACCATCGACAATCTGCTGCTGATGGCTCGTGATGCTGTGGGTTATGTAATGAGCCCCTATATTATCATGCACGACAAGGACGGCAACCTGTGGAATCCGGAGACCGCTACTCTGAATGACGGCGTTTCTCTGTTTGATCTGCTGAATTCCGTTGTTGTTTACTATGCCGGCACCGACACCTTTAAGGACGGCGAGCATGGCAAGGGCCTTGCCAATCTTCTGGGCGTTTGCGACACCAACGGCAATTGCCTGGTGAAGCTGTCCAACTCCCTGTGGGAGAACATCAATGTGATCGCCAACAAGCTGTTGCCTGTTGCAGGCGTGCTGCAGTATGGCGATTCTGCAAAGAAAGGCGCTTTGAATTCCGAAGAGCTGATCTACACCGATGTGATCCAGGGTATGCTGAATATTGGTGTGGCAGATGCGAACGGCCAGTATGGCGCAACCGGGTTTGTAACCCGTCTGCTGACCATGGTTTCCGCACCGCCTATCAAGAGCGAAGGCATTATCCGCACCGTTTACAATGTATTGGCTGATCTGGTGAACGTTGTATTCGGCGGCCGCTACGGCACAGCCCGTAATGTGGTTCCCGCTGCTGCGGATACCTTTGCCGGTACTTCCAGCGACAGCAGTTTCGGCGTACTGGGTACCCTGGTATACAATGTGTATGAAGCCAGCGGCGGTGTAGGCGGCGACAGCGGCAAGACCGATACGATCCTGCCCGGCGCTATGTACACCGTACAAGCTGTGAACAATTTGATCGGCGGCCTGATCACCACTTTGGCGGATCATAACATGAAGCTGGCTTCCGCTCGTGTGGCAGACAGCAACTTGACCCTCAGCTATGGCGGTAACACCACCACCACAACGCTGACGGTTACCAATAACTGCTACGGTCTGAACCGTGCGGTAAAGAACGCCGATGGTAACTTCGTTGCTCGTGGCCGTTACAACATTGAGATCACGAATGTGGTTTCCGATAACAGTGCTTGCACCGTAGACTTCTCCAGCAAGACAGTTGTTCCTGAGAAGTCCGCTTCCTTCACTGTTACCAACGGCGGTTTTGATGAAGATACTGTAGTAACTTACACCGTTACTTACAACATTATCGACACCAACACCAACCAGGCCCTCTACACCGGCCTGACCTGCAAGACTTATCAGTTTGTGACTCCGCAGAAGAACTGGTCCGATTCTGTGTATCCGGGCGGTTCTCAGGACAGCAGATTCTCCAATGGTTCTTCCGGTAAGACCGCCGATGGTCAGGCTACCGTGAACAACACCGGTTACTTTGGTAACGCTTACCTGAACCAGAAGCCGTTCCGTGTATGCAGTGAAGAACTACAAGATTCGTCTTGGCTATGACCGTACCCTTGCCGGTTCTCCCGACAAGACTTTGGACGGCGTTTTTGCTTACAGCACCAGTTCTGTTAAGGATTCCTTTAGCAACAAGACCGTAACTGTAAACAATTCCAACATGATGGCCGCGTTTGATAAGTTCACTGGTGATGTGCTGAACTACGAAAAGGTAGACTACACCACCGATGGCGGTCAGACTTGGGTCAAGGGTGTTGCCGCAAGCCAGGTTCCCTCCAACGGCGTATCTCGTGTGAACCACGCTTACACGCTGAGCGAGCTGAACGGCGGCAAAGCGCTGGCTGCTGCTGTTAAGGATAGCAACGGTTATTACACCGCCGTTTATCTGAAGAGCGGCTCCGGCGACTTCGCATACAGCAACTTGCTGGGCAAGGTTTCCGGCGCAACCGGCATTGACGGTCTGTACATCCAGACCGGTTCCGTAACCCTGTCTAAGGACAGCTCCTCTTCCTTGGATCTGTTCAAGTATGATGGTTCTACGGATATTTCTCAGGTATCCAAGAAAGAAGTGAAGTTGAGCTTCTTCTGCGACAAGAACCCGGCAACCGGTAGCTTGAAAGTAACTGTTGCTGACGATGGTAACCGTAGCCAGTTCAATAGTGCATACGATTCTTTGAACAGCTACATTAAGAACTACAGACCTTCTGACTTTAAGGATTACGATAAGGCCAGCGGCTCTTCCGCAACCTATGATGCAGCAACCGCTGCTTTGGCTGCCGGCTTTGAGGCCCGCCAGTCTCCGCTGAATCTGTCCACTGCCGGCACTCTGTCCAGTGCATTCACGAAGACGCCTGTTACCTCTGAGGTGAAGACCGTGATCGGCGAGCCTGCAACCAAGCCCGTAACTTCCTTGGATCAGCTGCCTGCAGCTCTGGCTGCTTATGCAACGACTGACGGCAATTATTACTATGCTGACAGCGCTATGAGCCAGCCTTATTACACCACGGAGGCTCTGACCGATGCTGATGTAACGGTTCAGACTTCCACCACTGTTGGTGGTCAGGCTTACACCGTGGCTATGGATAAGACCGGCCAGGTTGTTGTGAAGAGCGGTTCTTCCTGGTACTTCCTGAACACCCCGGCTTATGCCACCGCATGGGATACCACCACTTATAAGGATGCTCCCTATGCGATCAACGGTGCTGAAAAGGAAGGCACCTTCAATCAGGCGAAGTTCGTTTACTACAATGCCAATGGCGTTGCCGTGAGCAAGGACTTCACTGTGAAGCACATGGTTACCGAGAAGTCCATTGTCAACAATGGCGAGGAAACCCGTGCACTTGCCATGCAGGCAAGAGACAAGATGCGCTATGCTGTGGATCAGTGTGCGCAGATGCTGAGCGTTACCGTTGCCGGTCAGATCTTCACGGATGTTTCTTCCATTCGTGACGGTATGACGGACGCCAACTTCGATCTGCCCGAGTACCAGAAGATGGTATCCGTGGCGAAGGATGCTGAAAAGATGTACGCTGCAGATATTTACCTGAAGAGTGACGAGTCCAAGACGGTGCTTGCCACCTGCGCTTGGAACCAGATCGACCAGACCATTGCTGACCTGGCAAACACCAACGGTAATGACGCTGCGGATTATACCTATGCATTCTCCACCAGCACTTCTTCTCTGCTGATTGAAGAGGCTGTTCGTATGTTTAGCCTGTACATGGGCACTGTGACCGAGCGCGGCTATATCGGCGACAAGGTGGAGGCTGAGGTTTCTCACGCCAGCGGCAGCGCTTACAGCGCAATGACCACCACCTGGACAGATTCCGGTAAAGTCGATGCAGAAGGCAATGCCATCAAGAATGCTGCAATCGCCACCACCGCGACTTCCGCGAAGTACGGTGCTGTTGAGGGCGGCAAGCTGGTTAACAAGGGCGAGAAGGTTTACACCGACGAGTCCTGGACCAACTATGTGAACGCACTGGCTGCTGCTGTAGATGTTGCGACCACCGGTAACGGCGACTACGCCCATAAGGACGCTGCCACCTATGTTCCGGCTGATAAGGACAACTACACCGCCAACCTGTCTGCTTGCTTCACCGCTTACAAGAACCTGGTAGATGCAGAGAACTCCTTGGAGGAGACTACAACTGCTCCTTCTGAGGGCTTCGCTGTAACCGGTAAGGTGCTTGCTCTGGCAAATGATAAGGGCGAACTTGCTACTGATGAGTTCACTGTAAGAGGCTGTGATGTGATCATTAACGGCGAGACTGTGGCTACCACCGGTCAGGATGGTACCTTTACCATCCCGGCTCTGGCTAACGGCTCTTACACCGCTACCTTGAGCTATGCTTATGGTTATGATCGCAACATCACCATTACGGTGAAGGACGGCAATGTGGATCTGGGCAACTTGGGCATGCTTGTCTGCAACTATGACAAGGATGACTTTATCAATGCGGCAGACTATGCAACATATTTTGCATCCTCCGGCGCATCTCAGGGCGAAGAATCCTACAACGCTGCTTGCGACTACAACCATGATGGCTTTGTCAACTCTACTGACTATACAATCTATTTTGCATTCTCCGGTGCTGAGTTGAGCAACGCAATCTACGGTTAAATCCTAACTTAAAGTACCCGGGCGGTGCTTCGGCACCGCTTGGGTCACACTGATTTTGATTATGAAATTGAACAAACTCAAGAGAACACTTGCTGCTTTCTTATCGTTTGTATTGATTTTGACCTTAACCTCTATAACCCCGCTGGCTGCCCAGGGTACCTTGGGCACCGAGCAGCCCCACCTCTCCTGTACCTTTACGGACAGCGAGGGCCGGGCGGTAGACGGCAATGCACTGTCTGCCGGGGATTATACCGTATCCTTTACGCTTTCCGGTATGCAGTCCTTTGCCGTGATGCAGTACACCATGTCTTATGACGCGGCTGTGCTGACGGTCAACGGGCACAGTGATCTGCTGTCGGACAGTTTGCCGGATCAGCTGCGGGGTCTTGGCGCCGCCGGTGTGCTGGTGCAGAATGGGACCATCAACTTTGGTTTTATCACCAGGGTGGACCAGACCGCAACGACCACCGCCATTGATGCGGCAGGTCACCGTGACTACGGAAGCGCCTGTGGACTTTGCAAAGATCGTGACCCTGGATACGGACCCGAACCAAACCTTCATTGAGGCAGATTATGCGGATTATGCCGATTATGGCACAGCTGACCAGGACTGCTATGCGCTGGTCACCGCCTTTGAGGGCTATACCGCAACGCTGCATCCCATGACAGCAGATCTGTCACCGGCCACCGGCCATGCCGTTACCGGCAAGGTGCTGGCGCTGGGCAATACTAATGGGGATTTGGCGGAAGATACTTTTACAGTTCGCAACTGCGATGTAGTGATTGCAGATGAAGTGGTTGCAACCACCGATACGGACGGTTGCTTTACCATTCCGTCACTCCCGGCAGGGGAGTACACCGCTACATTGCGCTATGCCTATGGTTATGATCGCACGGTTACCTTTACGGTAGCAGACAGCGATTTGGATTTAGGCGATTTGGGCATGATTGTATGTAACTTTGATAAGGATGCATACATCAACAGTGCGGATTATGCGGTGTATTACGCATCGTCCGGTAGCCAATCTGGTGAAGCGGATTACAATAAGTTTTGTGATTTCAATCACGATGGCTATGTGAATGCCTCTGACTATGCCCTTTATAGTGCATTTAGTGGTTGTGATCTTTCATCGTTCAGTTACGAAAACAATTAATTTGGGAGGAAAAGTTTTATGCGTAAAAGCGCAAAGAAGCTTCTTTCCGGTGTAATGGCTGGTCTGATGGTCGTCTCCATGGCTCCCATCTCCGCCTTGGCAGCAGATTACGAACCCGGTCAATATGTAGATGCAGCGGACTATGTTTCTGCAGCTGATATTTCTCCGGAGATTGATATCGTATGGACTGCTTACAACGGAAATAACAAGAACTTCATCACCAATGGTGATGCGGAATGGCAGAACTCTGCTGACAACGATACTGTTGCAGACCTTTCCAAGGTTGACCTGACCGGTAAGACTGCAAACAGCACCGATTTTCCGGCATCTGCTATTAAGAGCGGCAAGTATTATGTAACCGCATCTTTCATTTTGAAGAACACCGGTGGTCAGTTTGGTAACTGCCAGTTGAGCTTTAGCTGGGACAAAGCACTGAGCATGGGTAAGAGAACTGCTAAGGGCTTTACTGCCGGTGATGGTCGCGTGCTTCCGACTGAGTCTGAAGTCAGCGACGCCGATGGTAATCCTTATCTGATCGATGGTGCTAGTAAGTATCGTAATACTTCTTATTACCTGAGTATTGCTCATAAGAAATTGCCCACCAAAGGCAGCGTTGTTTACACCGGCGACACCTACACCTTTGAGCAGAGCGGTCCTTTAGGCGGCGCTGATGACCTGGGTGTTAAGCTGGATGGCCTGTATCTGGGTACTTTTGGTTTCCAGGTTGCAGCTGGTACGGTTATTTCTGATGATTTGTTGACCTTTAATCCGAATCCGGGTCTGTCCACCTACTATATGGGCTCAAACGATACTACTCGTATGTTTACATTTAATGGCAAGGTTGACATGGCCGGAACTGCTGATGCAGCCGGTACTCTGAAGATCGCTGGCAACAGCGCTCCGGAGACCAAGTCTTACACCGTTAACTATGTGACCGAGGACGGCGCTTCTCTGGGCACCGAGAAAGTGGAAGAGGGCAAGAGCCCCGCTTCTGTACCGACTCTGCCCACGAAGGCTCCCGATGCTGCCGGCCACTACAGCTATGCTTGGGATACCGATCCCACCACGGCGACCATCTCCGCAGACACCACCTTCACTGCTAAGCTGACCACCACGCCGCATAATCCGCAGACTCTGGAAAGCAACATTGTGGATGCCACCTGCGATAAGGACGGTTCCAAGACCGTGACCACCAGCTGCTCTGTTTGCGGCTATGTGATCAGCAAGAATAACGTGGTTATCCCCGCTACCGGTCATGCTTGGGGCGAGTGGAAGCATGACTCTGCAACTGCTGAGGCTGATGCCACCCATACCCGCGTTTGCAGCAAGGACGCTTCTCACACGGAGACCAAGGCCTGTGACTTTACTTCTCAGGTAACGCAGAACCAGACTGCTGATCTGCCTGAGATCACCACTTACACCTGTAAGGACTGTGGCTACTCCTACACCAAGGAGACTGCTCCGGCTCTGGCTGGTGTGACCGTAACTGTAAATGCTGTGGAGAACGGCTCTGTAACCCTGGCTGGTCAGGATGTGACCGCCGGCGGTTCCAAGAAGTTCGCTGAGAACGGCACTTACACCCTGGTTGCGACTCCCAATGCGGATTGCACCTTCGTAGGCTGGCAGACCGGTAACAAGATCGTTTCCACTGATGCTAGCTACACCACCGTGGCTATCGCTGACATCACTTACACGCCTGTGTTCGCTGAGTCCGCTAAGCCCGTTCAGTTCACCTTTGTTGATATGTTCAACAACGTGATCTCTTCTCAGTCTGTTGCTTCCGGCGCAGATGTGAAGATCCCGCAGGCACCCACCTACACCGGCTACACCTTCACCGGTTGGTCCGTAGATGAGGCTGCCATTAAGGCCGCTACCTCCTCCATGACTGTTTATGCACAGTATGAGAAGGACGCTGCCGCTACCTACACTGTAACCACTGACGCTGATGCTACCGTTGCTTACGGCAGCAACTCCGCACAGGGTACTCTGGCTGACATTCCTTACGGCACCCAGGTAACCGTGTCTAAGGCCGGCGCTACCGCTTGGGCTATCGACGGCAAGATCGTTGCTTACGGCGACAGCTACACCTTCTATGTTGCTTCTGATGTAACTGTGAAGGCTGCTTCCGCTACCACCCAGGCTCCCGTTGTGGCTGCTGTTTCTGCCAACCAGGTTGCCGGTTCTTACAAGGTTGAGTTCGTTGCTACCCGCGCTATGGTGGATGGCTGCACTTACCTGAAGTCCGGTTTCGTGTATGGTAAGAACCTGGCTGATGCTGACCTGACTCTGGCCAACGTTGGCAAGAAGGGTTCCGCTGATAACTCCGGCGTTGTGAAGGCTGCTTATGCCAACAGCACCGAGGGCAGCACTCAGTTCATCCTGAGCTATGGTCTCTCCGCTCAGAACGGCACTGCCTCCGCTAAGGCATTCTTGACCTACAAGGATCAGAATGGCAAAGTGCAGACCGTGTACTCTGATGTGATGAACCACACTTACGCTTAATCGCGTAGACCCCTATTTATCGCTCCTGCCGGCGGGCAACTGCCGGCAGCGATATAAGGCAATTTAGGAATAGGAGGAATGTCTTCATGAAAGAAGCTTATTCTAAGCCTGTTGTCGACGTCAAGGAATTTCAGCAGATCAATGTGATGACCGCAAGCGGTCCTGAAATTGTTGGTGGCGAAGACGACTAATTGCAATTAGTAAAATAATTGCTCGAGCGAAAAGAGCCGAGGGAGCAATCCCTCGGCTCGATTTTTTTGCTTTACCGGTGCGGCCGGTTGTTGCGCCGGGCTGCATTGTACGAACCGACGGGGAGACCGTCGGCTTTTTTTGTTTTTTTATGGCAATGGGGTGGCACTTATGGTACAATGAAAGCAGACGAAACGAATTGGAGGCGGCGGTATGAAAAAGATGACAAAGCGTCTGGCGAGCTTGGTGCTGGCGTTGGTACTGGCCTGCTGTGCCCTGCCGGGGGTTACTTACGGTGCCACCACCTCGGTAGATCTGAACCAAAATTACCTGTTCCGTGCCCGGACTAACGCCTTTTCCTTTGGCACCGGTGAGACGGCAAACCTGACCTTTACGCCCCAGTACACAGCGAAATACACCTTAAAGCTGTACGGCCATGTGACAGGCGGGCGGAATATCCGTGCCAGCCTGACGAACCCGAACGGCGCGGTCACGGACTTTGAATACCCTAACCGTACCGGCTCTACCGTTAAGGATTACAGCCATCCGTACCTGACCGCTACCCTGGAGCAAGGCAAAACCTATACCTACTCGGTTCGGGGGTGGACGGCGACCAGCACCGGCGCAACGGTAGATGTGGACTTTACCAGCGGCGAAAGCGGCACCCTGTCCCAGGAGGTGGGGCTGCGGCTGTATCTGGACCAAACGGAATTTACTACGTACAGCCAGCAGGCAGTGCTGAATGCAATGAAGCTGCTGATTGTGGATCGCACCGGCGCCCACTTAGAATGGAAGTATAAGGATGCGATGGGCAGCCTGTTGGTGGGCGGCGCCGATGTGATCGTGGATCTGTCCGCTTGCGGTGCCTGCGGCAAGAACACGGTGCAGGTGCACTATATGGGCTACACCGCCACGGCGGATTTTAATTTGGCCCACGACTATTCTGTGCTGCTGGAACGGGTGGCGGCTACGCCCACTGCCCGCGGTTATGACCTGCTGGGGTGCAGCCGGTGCAGCGCCACCACCCGGGCGAATTTTGTAGATTACGACGGCTTTTGCATTGCTACCCCCGGCGCGGATATGGGCGCGCTGCTGTTTAACGATACGGACGTGACCGCCGGCGGCCGGATTTATGTAGATCGGGGCAAGGACTGCACGCTGCTGGCTCTGCCCAATAGCGGCTGCCGTTTTGCCGGTTGGCAGCAGGGGAATAAGATTTTGTCCGGCGATGCCAGCTATACCTTTACCCCGGTGGCCAGCGCCACCTACACGCCGCTGTTTTTGGACAACAGCGACCGGCTGACCTTTTT
>OMDM01001049.1_pt1 | contig 9811 bp, 3 predicted proteins | sample 1673801 | NCBI WGS metagenome assembly OMDM01 (sample SAMEA103958127, study PRJEB25191) | human gut metagenome | biome: human-associated habitat [ENVO:00009003]; feature: intestine environment [ENVO:2100002]; material: feces | place: Germany | collected 2013/2015 | reverse complement strand
CCGATGCATCGTTTCAGGAAAAATCATTTCAGGAAAAAAGCCGCCCGTCAGAAAACATTAGAGAGGAGCAAGCATAATGCCTAAAGTTACGATGATACCGGCAACCGTAAATCCCTTGACGCATCTGCCAAAGGCAGCCGTGCAGAAAAGGCGGGTTGCCGGATATGCTAGAGTTTCAACTGACAGTGATGAGCAGTTCACAAGCTATGAAGCGCAGGTGGACTACTACACTCGATACATTCAGTCAAAGCCGGAGTGGGAATTTGAAAAGGTCTATACCGATGAAGGAATTTCAGGCACAAATACCAAGCGCCGCGAGGGTTTCAAGGAGATGATAGCTGACGCACTGGGAGGTAAAATCGACCTTATTGTTACAAAGTCGGTCAGCAGATTTGCGCGAAACACGGTTGACAGCCTTGTAACTATCCGAAAGCTGAAAGAAAACGGCGTTGAGTGTTATTTTGAAAAGGAGGGTATTTACACCTTCGACGGCAAGGGTGAACTGCTCATAACCATTATGTCCTCATTGGCGCAGGAAGAAAGCCGCAGTATTTCCGAAAACATTACTTGGGGTCAGCGCAAGAGTTTCGCTGATGGCAAGATTCATCTGGCATATAAGCATTTTCTTGGTTATAAAAAGGGCGAGAACGGACGCCCTGCCATTGTCGAGGAAGAAGCCGCCGTTGTCAGGCTGATTTACAGATTATTTCTTGACGGCAAAACACAGGCAGGAATTTGCAGGTATCTTGAAGATTTGAGTATTCCGTCACCAAGCGGTAAGGAAAAGTGGAGCAAAACCACAGTTACCAGTATTCTGACAAATGAAAAATACAAGGGTGACGCACTTCTCCAAAAGTCTTTTACAGTAGATTTTCTGCAAAAGAAAACAAAGCCAAATGAAGGCGAGGTTCCGCAGTATTATGTTGAGGGCAGCCACCCTGCCATTATTGAACCGGACGAGTGGGATCATGTTCAAGCTGAATTCGCCAGACGAAAAGAACTCGGAAACGCATACAGCGGAAAAAGCGTACTCTCTGCAAAGCTGGTTTGCGAGGACTGCGGTGGGTTCTTCGGCTCAAAGGTCTGGCATTCCACCGACCGCTACCGTCGCACCGTTTGGCAGTGCAACAATAAATTCAAAGGCGGTGAACGTTGTCTGACGCCAACTGTGGATACGGAAACCGTACAGCGACTCTTCATAAAAGCCTATAACCAGATGATGGGGAATAGAAAACAAATCATCGAGGACTGCGAACTAATGCGTAAAAAGCTGACCGATTTCAAGTCGCTTGACGCTGATATTGAGCGTCAGCTTGAGGAAACGCAGATTGTTTCCGAACTTGTCAAGGCTGCAGTTAAGGATAATGCTACCACCGCACAGTCGCAGAAAGCGTACTTGGAAAAGTATGAGGTACTTACCCAAAGGTATGAAACAGCGGTGGCGGAACTGGACCGCCTGCAAAATCTCCGTTCTATCCGCAGGCAGAAAGATAAGGCGATGGCACTTTACATACGAACCCTGAAAAAACAACCGACCGTATTGAGCGAGTGGAACGACACTTTATGGACTGTGATGGTAGAGAAAGCAATAGTCCACAGGAACAGCGAGATAACCTTTGTATTCTACAATGGTACTAAGGTTAAAGTGAGGCAATAAAACGATCGCTCTACTAAAAATCAATGCCATCTCAATAAAATCAAACAGTAAACACCGCCGCATAGAGAAGCTACTCTCTGTGCGGCGGTGTTCCTTCATATTTTCTTATCGTACACGATGCACTGCTTCACCGGAAGCCTCAATTACGCTCAGACCAATTTTTTCTTTCTTATGATACTGATTGCAACGCTCACGACATTCCAGAGCAGAGAAGTGCCTGCAACGGATACTGCCGCGGTTGCAAGCGGCTTGGAAACATTAACGTTGTCGCTGATAGCGGAAATATTGCCCGCGTCCAACGTCGTATTGTCAGTCAGTGTCAGAATCAGGTTGCCGTTGTCATCAATGCGGCAGCCCTTGATTCCGATACCGTTCTTTCCGTCAACGCCGTCCTTACCGTCTTTTCCGTCCGTACCGTTCTTGCCGTCAGTGCCGACGATTTTACCGAGATTGGTAACAACGCCATCGGTAAACGTGATAATCAGATTGCCGTCGGCATCAATTTCAGCCGATTGTATTCCGTTGCCGTTTGAACCGTCTTGACCGTCCTTTCCTGCGTCACCTTTTTCTCCGGTGACTTTGCCGAGGTTGTGTACAGTACCGTCTGACAGTGTAATGATAAGGTTGCCGTTTTCGTCAACAACAGCATTCTCAATGCCGACTCCGTCAGCACCGTTTCTACCGTTTTCACCGTTGCTTGCGTTTACCTTGCCTGCATTATGCACAGTGTCGTCGGTCAGGGTGATAATAAGATTTCCGTCCTCGTCGATAGTTACCGACTTAACGCCTACGCCTGTAGCGCCGGTATCACCCTTGTCACCCTTGTCACCCTTGTCGCCTTTGTCGCCTTTGTCGCCCTTAGCCTCGGTGACCTTACCAAGGTTATATACTGTATCGTCAGTCAGAGTGATTATGAGGTTTCCGTCATCATCTATCGCTACCGATTTAACGCCTATGCCGGCATCGCCTTTTTCTCCTGTTACTTTTCCGAGATCAAGTACAGAGTCATCGGTCAGAGTAATGATCAGTTTTCCGTCTTCGTCAATGACAACGGATTTCACACCTACTCCCGTGTCACCTGTATCACCCTTTACATCTGTCACTATGACAGTAAGGAGTATATCGCTGTCTACAGTAAATGTTATTTCATTTTTGTTTGTTTCGGAAAGCAGTTCGCCGCCGATGTACCAGCCCTTGAGAATAAAGGTCGGGTCAAGTGTCACGGTTGCTGTAAGCTGTGTTCCCTCAAGGAGCTTGTCGCCGGTAGAGATCTTTTCTTTACCGTTTTTAACCGAAAGGATACAGCCCTCAATAGTTTTGGGGAATGTAACAGTATATTCCGGTATCTTCTCGATTTTTACCGTAATGTTTGTATTTGCCTTGATAGCACCTATCTTATAGGTATAGCTGCCGTCGCCGTTGTCGATCCATGTAGCCGTGTCTGCAAGGCGGTAGTTTTCATTCGGCTTAACTGTAACGGTGATCTCATCTGCGTAGCGAACGGTATTACCGCTTACAAAATCTTCGTTTCCGTTTTTAACAGTCATATCGGCATTTTCGATGCTGTCTACTGTAACCGTATATTGCTCGATTTCGGTGAAATACACCTGAATGTCGGTTTTGGTATCCATAACGATTTCATAGTCATACTGACTGTACAGCTTATCATCGGTTGTTACGGTGTCGACCTTGTCGTCACGGGTAATGACGAGCTTCTGCACTCTGTAATTTTCTGCCGCCTGTGCGGTAAGAACAATTTTTGTGCCGACAATAACACCCGTACCCGACTGATAACCCTGCTTGGTTGCCACTGCACCTGTCTGTTCGCCGCTTGCGGCAGAATAGGTCAGCTTTAAACGAACAGGAACATCAAATTCTGCGCCGATCTCAGTGTCCTTTGTAATAGTCATAGTGAAGCTTTCGCCGCTTTGACCCTCGGCGTCGCCTGTCCACGCGCGGAATTTGCAGTCTGCGTCAGCTTTGACAGTGAATGTCAGTTCACAATCAACAGGAACATACACGCTGTTGTTGTCATTCAGCTCTATAATATCGCCGTTTGCGTCGGTGATCTCTATTGTACCGCCCTCTGCGGGGATATTTACCTTTACCTGCTTGCCGATTTCAGAAATAGAAGCAAATTCTGCTTCAACAGTGTATTCTTTCGATGCCAATCTCAGCGTATAGGTGTCTGAGCCTGCGGCATCTATGGTTACGGTATTATTATCCGCATCGGTGATCTTCCACGATTTCAGTCCGTAGCCGTTTTTCGGTACTGCGGCAAATGTTACATCATCGGTGACTGTGCCACCGGGAGCGCTCAGCGGAGCATCTCCCACTGTCGCACTGACCGTACCTATTACCGCGCCGTCTGCCGTATATGTATCGGTAAATGTGACCTGAGCGGAAGTTACCGCACGCTCGGTTGAAACCTGAATATTTGCTTCACCGTTCAGGGTAAAGGCACATTCGATAGTTCCGTCTGCTTCCGGCGTGAATATCATTGATTCTCCGCCGTTGTCAAGCGTCATTGATACAAGCTTATACAACTCGCTCTTTGGGGTGACCTTTACCTTGATGATCTCGCTCTCGCTTATCTCATCTCCCGACTTGATCTCAACATTACCGAGATGGCGCACCTTGATGTCGGCGGCATCTTCGTTATCGACAGAGTAGTTGACATTATAGTCTTTCTTTGCCGTTGTAACCTCGGCGATATTCGACCATGTGCTTTCCTTTTCTTTACCGTCCACCTTGCAAACGGAGGTAACAACAAAGCTAAAGTCGGTGTTGGTTTTCATGTTTTCAATGTCATAGGAGGTCGTGTCGGCGGAGAGCAGATCGGAAATTTTCGTATACTCGCCGTTTTCAATGCTGTACACATAGTAGCCCTCTACCTCCGGCCAACCGGGAGTCTTGTCGGGCTGAGACCATGTAAGGCGCACTGCATCATCTGCGAACAGTTCAGCTTCCAGATCATCTACCGCAGGAGCGGGTGTGCTGACATTTGACAGGCTGTAGCCGATAAAGACAGTCTTGTTGCCTTCCTCACCGTAGAGGTGACGGAACCACTGTCCCAGCGTCCAGTCGAATGTGTACTGCGTGTAAATGCTTGCGGGGATTCCCTCCTCGGCAAGAGCAGGACCGTCAATATCATTGACTGCACCGATGCACCCCTGCGAGGAGGTTTTCGTGGTCGAAACGCCCGAACCGTTGCTGTAGCTTAGACTGGTTTCAAAACCAACATCATGCGAGAATAGTATACCATCGCCGAATACACCGAAGCTGATGGAGAAGTTGAAGTAAAATCCGTGAGAAATCTCCTCAGAAACCGATTTGATATTGCTCTTTGAATAGGAAACCTCATTCAGACCTCCCGCATAGCCCAGACGGATAGTGTTCTGGCTGAGCTGCTGAGCGCCGAGTGCACTGTATGCGCCCCAGCCCAGCTGATTGTACATATAAGGGTTGCCCTCGTTGCCGTTCAGCCAGTTTTCCTCTTCGTTGATCTGCTCAAGGGGATAATAGCAGGCTTCGTCTTTTGAGGTCTTATCCGACTCCTTAGTGATGGCGCGATTGCCCTTTTTCTCCATATAGGAGTTGTATTCTTCAGCAAAGCTGTTGTAGTCGTCAATGCTCATCTGCTGATACACCGGTTGCTGTGGGATAGACAGGCTTATTGCCGTTTCGTCCGACCACTTGCCGTTTTCATCCAGCACCTCATAACAGTAAATGAATACCGGCGTTCTTGCAACGAGTGCCGTATTATACGCCTGCGCCTTGACGGTCATGGCGTATTCGGTTTCCAGTGCTTCGGAAAAGCTCTTGCTCCATTCAAGAGAATAGCCGGCAGAGATCTCCAACTCAAAAGGCGCAAACAGTCCGCCGTAGCTGTAGGACATACCCACGCTGTAGGAAACATTTTTTGAAGAGGACTGCTCCAGCTCGTAGCTTTCGGTTATGGTGTAGTCGGTCTCGTTATTTGCCGAATCGCCCAGTGCCGCAAAGTAGGGCGCCGCCTGCATAACTGCCTTGACCTCGGGGTCGCTGTAGGCGTAGCTCACGCCCTTATATCGTGCGATAACGCCGTCCTGGTCACGGTCGCAGGCAGTCAGCAGTACCTGTGCACCGCCGCCCTTATAACCGCCGTCTGCTTTGTTCGGACCCCAATCGGAGAGTGTTGTTTTAAAGCCGGTAGCCGCGCCGTAATCGGCGGCAGTATCGTTATAAGTGGCGGAAATCAAACCTTTTTTGAAAGAATAAGTATCGTCTCCGTCCCGGCAGGAAGTCACAAATACGATTTGCTCTCTGCCGGCATTGTTGCCGTCAAAATTACCTACAGCAACCGAGCGGATGAATTCTTCGTACCCGCCGAGCGCACCGTCAAATTGAAAGCCGCTCATTTTATAGCCCTGGGAGGCAACCGTGTTTAATTCGCCGGTAGCGGTGTTGTATGTATACAGCGTGCCGTTGATAAAGATAAAATCTGCGGCACTGGCTCCGTTATAAGCAACCGCCTCCACCGCTAAAGGAGAAACAATGTCTTCGCCATCGGTGCTTTTATATGTCCACTCGTTTGTTGACATGGTTTTGTAATCAGATTGAATAAAGCCATTGTTTTTGTTGTTCAGAAGCGTTGTATAGGCAAGATAGCTTTCATCTGTTTCACCGTAACCTTCGATTTCAGCCTTAATACCTGCAACAACAAGGTCGTCGTAACCGTCATTGTTGATGTCACCTGCCGTTATATTGCAGGCGTTCATACTACTTGACGACTGTACTTCTCCATCGGAGAGCTTGCCCTCGGGGCAGACATAGAAAGATTCATCTGCTTTCTGATCGATAAAAGAGCCTTCCTTCGGCATAGTGCCGCCGTATTTAATTTTTACCTGCGGGCGGTATACATTTTTGTTGTCGCTCGTTATGCAGTTTACATGGAAATACGAAAGCACGGCAAGGTCATCTATATTGTCGCCGTTGAAATCACCGACCACCATTTTTACGCTCAGCTTGTGCATGGCGTTATACAATGTATCTTGTTTTGAGCCGCCGATGCTGTCGTTTCTTGCACCTTTTACCGATTTTCCGCTTTGGTATGTCTCAATATAGAGGTCGTGAAGCAGGTCATAGCCCAAAGATCTGCCATCACCTGTGGTTGTATTATTGTGATTACTAGTCAACTTATTGCCGTCAGCATCGTAACGCAATTCCCAGAGGAGACTACCGACATTATTTATATCTTGGTAAAGGTCGGTAGTAACCCATGTTGCCGACTTTTTTGTGCCGGGTACATAGACAATAACGGTTTCCTTGCCATCATTATCGAAGTCGCCGGCGACGACATCAAGAAGTGCGTTTGTCTCATAGCCGTTGACCTGAAAGTCTCCGTCGGAATCTGCGATCCAGTCGAGGGGAAAATTAATAATATAGGTGCCGCACTGCTTACCCGTTACAGTATTGGACAAAATGGCATAAACTTGTTTGCGTGTTCTGTGAACCCCGACATAGACAACATAGTCTTTTCTTCCAGAACCTGTAGGGTCAAATGCTACCGACTGTATAAACGAAAGCTGTTGAATACTACTGGACAAGCTCAAGTCCGGCAGAGAGCCGTCCGATGCGGTGTTGTTATTTGATATAAAGCTTAGCAGGCTTTCCGCCGTTCCCACATCGGCAATTTTTCCGTTGACCGATGATGCGGTGGTTTGCAAATAAAAAAGCTCGTTTTGCTCCACCATCGCAAACGGGTGGTCAACATCGTAGCCGTAGGGGTTAGTCGTCTTGTCGTACCCGGCAGGGACGGTGTTTTTCATCAGCGAATTTGCCGCATCCGATGAAAAGGTCGGACTGTCCGAGCCGTCCTCGGCAAATGACGAAAACGGCAGACTTGCGGCTATCATCGCAACAGCCAGCACCGCACTTATCGCTCGTCGAAAAATGAATTTCTTGTTCATAGTTCATACTCCTTCAAAATCGGGTTTACCGCATACAGCGGCAGAATAGAAAATAAAAAAATGAGTCATATAGCTCTTATTAAATATTATATCATAATGCGGAGATTTCGGGCGTGTCGTTTACGCTGTATTGTTGTCGTTTACGTCGCAGAGAATTACACAGATAAAATATCGCTTGTCAAACGACGGATTTTAATGTAAAATAGTATACGGACAATCGGCACAATGAATTTTACTGTAAACGGGAGGTTTCTCGTCATAATGGAGAACAATATACAAAAATCTTTACGGTGGATATGCACGGCACTGTTTCCGATCCTTTGCATCGGAATGATATGGTTTTTGCAGAATTTCACTAAGCTTGATACATCTATACAATATATAGACTGGCAAACTGCCGTCAAAATCGGACAAGATGATTCGCTCACCGAGCTTGACTATTCCGTACCACCTGAAACAGGCGACAGGTTTCGGCTTGAAACAGTCATTCCCGCAAACAGCAAATACGGTAATCTGGTATTTGAAACGGCAGGAATGGATCTGACGGTCAGCATAGACGAAAAAGCGGTGTGGCAGTCCGAAACTCTTGTGCCCGAGGGAGCGGCAGGGCAGACCCAGGCGATTATTCCGCTGCCGCTCGATACCGAATGTAAGCTTACCGTTATCGGCACGGTGACCGACACGACAAGCATTATTTTCCCGCCTTTTCCGCGCTTTGTGCCTGTAGATGCGGAAGAAATCGAAAGCTACGCCTATGCGAATTATTACAGCATTCCAGCAGGTGCGACCGCTTTCATATCGCTGATGATCGCAGGTCTGTTTCTTTTGGGAATTGCGCGCAAAAATGCTGATTGGAGTCTGATACCGCTTTTCCTCGCCTCTGTGGGGCTTACTATGCAATGGATCACCAAAGGAATGGGACATCATTTTCTCGATGACGGATTGGTCGATTTCCTTAATCGGCAGGAAATAGGCATTCTGTTGCTTGTGCTTTTGATAGTATATCTTGTGATGAACAGACAACGTAAATTCTGGAAATACTTTGGGGTTTCCGCCGCCGTAAGTGCCGTTACATTGGCTGTCGCATACATGGTATCGTTTTTCACAAACAGCCGCCTTTCAAAATATATCGGCAGGCTGATCTCAGATGTCACGGAGTTTTATGATTATTCAGGGCTTCTGTATTGGATCACCGTCTGGACAGTCGCCGTATGTGCGGTCATCTCCGCCTATGCCGTAACACGTTCGATCATTTCGCAGCAGATGGAAGCCAAAACGCTCCGTCTGCGCAACGAGCTTATCATGAACAGCTATCATGCGATAGAAAGCAAGGTGACCGACAGCGCCGCCATTCGCCATGAAATGAAGCATAAAATAATCGCCCTTGACGCACTGTATCAGAAGGGCGATTATAAGACGCTGGGACAGCTGATTGGAGATATAAAACAGCAAAACGATCATTTGGCACAAACGCAGTTTACCGAAAATTTCACGGTCAATACGATTTTGCAGGACGCCGCTTACCGTGCGGCACAGTCCGACATCAGATTTGATGTGCTCGTTTCTGTTCCGCCGCAGCTGACTGTTGCCGAAAGCGATTTATGCGAGCTTTTGATGAATATGCTTGATAATGCGTTGGAAGCCACCGCGGAGGTTACCGACGGAAAACGGTTTGTCCGCTTTCAAATTGAAACAAAGAACGGCTTTCTTGCTGTAAAGTGTGAGAATTCATATTCCGGCAAGCACAGACAGGACGCGGACGGCAACTATCTCACAACCAAAAATGACGCCGAAACCCACGGCTTCGGCTTAAAGCTGATGAACACCGTCGCCGTGCGTTACCACAGCATACTGGATATTTTCACTTCGGAGGATCGGATCTTCACCGTGCAGACAGCGCTTAAGCTGCCTAAAAAATAAATATTAAGAGGTCACCGCCGAATATAAGCGGTGACCTCTTTGTTATTGATTTATATATCGCACAAATGCGCTTTGAAAGGCTTTGTAATAGGCTCTTCCCACCGGGAGCGTTTCGCCGCTTTGCAGAGAAAGCTCCGTTCTACCGATCTCACGCACCTCATTCAAATTCACAAGATAGCTGTTATGACAGCGGGCAAATTGCCCCGCAGGAAGTTGTTTTTCAAAATCCGAAAGCGAAAAATAATAGGTGCTGTTACCTGTACTTTGGTGGATTACTATGCTG
>OMDM01001048.1_pt1 | contig 9818 bp, 10 predicted proteins | sample 1673801 | NCBI WGS metagenome assembly OMDM01 (sample SAMEA103958127, study PRJEB25191) | human gut metagenome | biome: human-associated habitat [ENVO:00009003]; feature: intestine environment [ENVO:2100002]; material: feces | place: Germany | collected 2013/2015 | reverse complement strand
ACAAGAAGAAAAAAGAATATTACACAAGCACAGCTCGCAAGACAGTCAGGCGTCACCGCTGCCACAATTTCAGCATATGAGAATACAGACAGTAAAAAAGGCTGTAATCCGTCACTTGAAAACGCCGCAAAACTTGCGGAAGCGTTAAGCGTTTCCCTTGATTGGCTCTGTGGCTTTGCTACCGATAAAAAGTCAATAACAACTGTGGATTTTTTGAAAGTACTTGTAAACCTTAGCAAAACAACAAAAGTTGCAATTGACATTGTAGATATTTGCAACGAGTACGATAAGCGTTTAATTTCCGCAGCTGCAAATCTCTTTACTGACGAAGAGTACAACGAAAATCATTTAGTATGTGAGGCTAACAATGTTAAAGACACTTGGCTTTTGCCGCTTGCGAGTTTTAGAAACAACTATATTGTAGAATTCTTAGCCGAGTGGAAAAAAATGAAAAGCCTTTATGAAGACGGCACAATAGACGAAAGCCTATACGATTTGTGGCTTGAAAAATTGTTTGCTGACATTGAAAATAGAGAAAAAGCAGATAAATGATTGCATTTTTACAAGGCGGTGATTAAATGGCAAATATACGCAAGCGTAACAAAAGCTATGAAATAACCGTGTCTTGCGGTTACGGGATTGACGGGCGACAGATACGCCGCACAATGACTTATACACCCGAAAAGGGAATGACCGCAAAGCAGATTGAAAAGGAAGTGCAGCGGCAAGCGGTGTTGTTTGAAGAGCAATGCCGTGACGGTGCTGTCGGTACTGACGGAAGAATGAAACTTGCTGACTATGTACCCGTGTACCTCGAAAACGCAAAGCACAGACTTTCACCCGTTGTCTATGAAAAATACTGCCGTATGCTTGAAATCTGCATAGTGCCTATGCTCGGACACTTTAAGCTGAAAGATATTAAACCTATACACATTCAGAGGTTCGTAAACGCCCTTGAAGAACGCACAACCCACCTTGACGGCAAAGAGGGAAAGTTGACACCGTCCACAATTCGCAGATATTACACAATGGTTCAATCGGTGTTGCATAGTGCGTATAAACTCGGTTTAATCGGCACGAATCCAGCCGACAGCGACAGAATAACATTGCCGAAAATTGCAGAGCAAACAACGGAAATCTTCACACAGGAAGAAACAGCCGTGTTACTTGATAAGTTGGAAGATGAGCCGCTGCAGTTCAAATTACTGATACACCTTGCATTAAATACAGGGTGCAGGCGTGGCGAGCTTGTGGGCTTGAAATGGTCTGATATAAACTTTAACACGGGCGTTCTCACGGTCAGCAGGAGCAATTACAAGCTGACAGGCGAAAAGGAAATCAAAAGTAAACCCACAAAGACAGGCAAAAGCCGCACAATCATTTTGCCGCCGTATATGCTCAAAATGCTAAGACTTTACAGAACGGAGCAGATGAAAGCAAGGCTTTTAATCGGCGATAAGTGGCAGGGTGACGAATGGGTGTTTATACAGGCTGACGGAAAACCTATGTACCCCACAACTCCGACACTGCAATTTTCAAGATTTTTAAAGCGTGCAGGACTTGAACACCGTAAATTTCACGCACTCCGCCACACTTCGGCAACGCTCTTGCTGAGTAACGGAACGAATATCAAAAATGTTGCGTCAAGGCTCGGACACGCACAGCTTAAAACAACTAACCGCTATGTACACGCCGTTGAAGAGGCAGACCGACAGGCGGCGAATACGCTTGAAACAATTCTAAACACCAACCGCAAAGCAAATGCAGGATAAAAAGCATTGCTTTAAATGCCTTGTAAGCAAGCAAAGGCGTAAAATGTAAACTTATATCAAAACATAGTGAAAGCCCCGTACAGGTCAATTCTCGGCTTGTATGGGGCGTTTTTGCGTTGATTATTATATTGTTCAGTCAATAAACAGCAAATAGGGCGTGTTAAACTGCATTTAGGGCGTGTTAAAATTCGATCCGACAGCGGCATAGCAGAAATACAGGAATCCACAGGCAAAAGAAAAGCAAGCCCCATATTTCAGAGCTTGCCTTATTTAGTGCATATGTTTTTGGTGGGGCGACACTCCCACATCTCCTAACCTCTTGCGAGGGGCAACGGCTGCCCGTTCCGTCCTCAAAAGCATATGTTATACTGTGGAATTACTCGCCGTCACGCTGCATTGTTTCGCTTATGGCACGCTTTACAAAACCGTTTACGCTCTCGCCTTGTTTGTCAGCGTGTGCCTTGATTACTTCTTTTTGTCCTTTGTGTACACGCACCTTTATTTCTTCATATGTTTTAGCATTGTACTTTTCATTAGCTCTACGCCTTGCCTCTGTATATTTATTTACTGCCATTATTTCACCGCCTGACCGTTAAAAATCTATTGACTTCAAATTGTTGTTGTTGTATAATATAGGTGAAAAGGAACAGCACAGGCTGTTCCGCATTTAACCGTTTTATTTAAAAACCGTCTTGTGGTGCGAACACAGGGCGGTTATTTTTTTGCGTTATTTATGTAAGCCGTAGCAAATATAAGTATCAATACTATCATTGTCAAGTATTCCACGCAATCACCCCCTTTTAGAGGTGTCAGAACAACCGCCGCCGTTCCTTTACAAGTATTATTATAGCATACTGCATATACTGTGTCCAGTGTAATTATTCACAAAATACACTGGGCATATTTGTTTATTATGCCTATTGAAATTGTACTGTGCACAGTGTATAATATAGTCACAGGATAAGGAAAGGGGAAAGCGAAATGTTAAACCGTTCAATCATCTGCAAGGTAGCGAACAAGCTCCGCAAGGGTGGCTATACACTTTCACAGGCGTTTAGAATGGCGTGGAAACTTGCAAAGGGCAAGGCAAGCGTAAAGGTTGCAGGCGTTACCAAAGAACGCAGACAAGAGGCAATAGAACATTTGAGCAGATACAACCCCGAAACGGTCAGCTTTATTCTGAACAGGGAAAGCGATAATCAGTACGACCGCAACGCAATTGCAGTATATGCAAGTGTGGGCAGCGGCAAGGCGTACAAAATGGGCTATATTTCCGCTGCTGTGGCGTGTTTATTAAGCAGCATAATTGGATAACATTACAACCGTAAATGCACGCTTACAGGCTATTACAGGCGGTTTCTACGCCGATATGGTGCAGGGCTTGAGATTATCACTTTCAATCTAACCCACACGGGTGCAGGTGATACAGTTTTACGCAAATAATCCGCAGACTGGTACTAATGCGGAACAAATCAGCCGTTGTATAGTTGGCGATATACAGCGGCAATACACGAAAGGGTGTTTACTTAAATGTCAGCCGTAAAAAACACAATGGAAGTTATCAACGGGGCAAATCAGAGCATAAACAATTATTACGATATGTCGCTTGATAACTTAAATGATATTTACCATAACAGCGATAACGCCTTTGAAATGATATGCAATGCTTTCAAATTCGGCTATGTGCAGGGTGCAAAGGCGACAAAAGCGTACATAAAGAAACAGCGAAAGGGAACATAGACAATGGCAACAATGGAAGAAATGGACTTGCTTATTAAGTCGGAGCTTGAAAAGTGCGGAATTCCGACAGATAACCTTGACGGAGCAGTAAACACACTTGCGGACTTCTGCGAGGCTCATAACGATATGAGAAACGCAAATCACAGCGTATTTTATGTGGTGCTTTTAGCGGTGGCATACAAGGCAGGGCGTGAAAGCGCAACAGTTCCACACGGCAAATGTAAGAGAATGTGAGAGAAAAAGCAAAGGCAGCGGAATAACAACCGTTGCCCTTTTTTTCTGCCTTAATATCCTTATATCTCGCCAAATACCGCCATATGTCCGCAAATAACAGGGAGGGGGCTATATATGGGCTGCGTAATATTTCAATGCTACCCCTACGGTCTTGCGAATACAAACGCTGAAAATTTTAACGGGGGGCGTACCTCTTCACGGGTTCGTCACGGCTTTAATTGTCAACAGCTTTGATATATGAGTATTGCACCGTTACTTCACGAATACAATTGATAAAGTCACATTGCTTTTGCGAATTGCTCCAACATTTACCAACATTCTTAGTTGCAAATAGTTGCAATATGCTTTGCCGCTGCCCGTATCGTTTTGAAGAATAGCCCATTCAACACCATTGCAGGCGAAAACTTGGCAAAACCCAACAAGCAAACACATACACAGCCGCAATACTCCCACACAGGCAAGTACACTTTGCCCCGTTCCGTACTCTCATAGCTTTGAAATGCCATTTATTACCATAAAATTAACGGCAGTTGTTTCATAACCTTTAGCCGATTTCAGCCCGTTTTCACCTCAATAAACAGCAAATAAACGGCAAAACGCCTTATATTTCACTTACAGAAATAAAATAAACCGCCTTGAAACTGCCGAAAACGGCTTGCCAATGCGGTTTATCTTATGGAGCTGATAACGGGATTCGAACCCGTGACCTCGTCCTTACCAAGGACGCACTCTGCCTACTGAGCTATATCAGCATATTTAATTGTAAGGTTGCAACCTTTATAATGTTAGTCTCGCAAAATTTCGGATATTAACGGCCAAATCATTGATATAAAAAACAGTAAAAATCCGACAATAACAAAATCAAAATTAATTTTACTTTTTTACACGGTCGCAAAACCACGGTGATTATATCACAAAAACATCGTGATGTAAAGTGTCCACGGAATATAATAACACATTTGCACGGTGATTTCAAATGTTTTTTTTAACTTTTTTGTAAAAAATACGAAAAGATTTGAAAAACACTTGATTATAAGCCGTTTTGGTGCTATAATTTTCTTGTGAATAATGAAAGCTAAAGGAGTGGGCAACAAACCCGCTCCTTATTTATTAGTTTTCACTTTGTTCCTCGGTGCGGTTTATCTGTCTGCAATATTTCGCACAGAGTATTTTTGCAGACAGGAAGGCAGTGAATTTATGGCAAAAAGCAAAGGCGGTGTAACCGTATCAAAAGTATGGGAGCTTTGTCAGCCGATTGTTGAAGGCTTCGGACTTTCACTTTGGGATGTGCGTTATGTCAAGGAAGGTGCAGACCGTTTCCTGCGTGTTTACATTGACAAGCCCGAAGGCATTGACATTAACGATTGCGAAAATGTTTCCCGTGCAATCAACGGTCCTCTTGATGAGCTTGATCCGATTGAGGAGGCGTACTGTCTTGAGGTCTGCTCTCCCGGAATTGAGCGTGAGCTTATCCGTGACGAACATTTTATGCAGTTCATCGGTGCGGATATTATGGTTAAGATGCTCCGCCCCATTGACGGCATAGGCAGAGAATTTAAAGGGGTTTTAAAGGATTATTCCGACGGTAAGGTCACAATTGAGGATCACAGCGGTGAGAATGAAATAACAATCAGCAAAAAGGACGCCGCATGGATTAAGCTTGACGATTTTGATTAAAAATTGCAGTTTGCCACTACAGATACACATAACAGCATAACAATTTGTATATAACCGAAAAATAAGAAAAGGATGATTTGGAAAATGACTAACAAAGATTTATTTGAGGCATTGAGAACATTTGAAAAGGAAAAGGGCATTCCTATGGACTATATGCTTCAAAACATTGAAAAGGCAATTTCCGTTGCCTGCAAGAACTACTACGGCGGTAATGAAAATGTTGTATTCAAGGTTGATCCGGAAAAGAACAGCTTTGACGCAAAGCTTGTCAAAACAGTAGTTGACGAGGTTTTTGATCCTAACTTTGAGGTTACTGTTGAGGAGGCTCAGCAGATTAACAAGAGAAAGAAATTTATTGTCGGCGATGAGATTGAAGTTCCGATTGATCCCAAGCACCTCGGTTGGACATCTGTTTCTTCTGCAAGAAATGTTATCCGTCAGGGCATTCGTCAGGGCGAAAAAGGTCAGACTCTTATCGAGTTTCAGAGCAAGCTCGGTGAAATTGTTACTGCAACCGTTGAAAGAATCGATCCTAAGTCGGGAGTTGCAACAATCAAAATAGGCAAGAGCGAAGCTACTCTGCCAAAGAGCGAACAGCTCGGTCATGACGACCTTAAAGAAGGCGACCACATTAAGGTTTACATTGCAGATGTCAAAGACAACGAAAGAGGTCCTCACGCAATCATTTCAAGAACACACCCCGGTCTTGTAAAGCGTTTGTTTGAACAGGAAGTTCCCGAAATCTATGACGGTGTTGTTGAAATAAAGTCAATCTCCCGTGAGGCAGGCAGTCGTACAAAAATGGCTGTTTACAGCTCAAATCCCGATGTTGACGCAATCGGTTCATGTATCGGCAACAAGGGCGCTCGTGTAAACAAGATTGTTGAAGAACTCGGCGGTGAAAAAATCGACATCGTGCTTTACAGCGATGATCCCGAAAAGTACATTTCGGCGGCTCTCTCTCCTGCAAGCGTTTGCAAGGTTGAAATTACAGATGAAGAAACAAAGAGCTGCCGTGCAACCGTTCCCGACGGTCAGCTTTCACTTGCTATCGGCAACAAAGGACAGAATGCCCGTCTTGCCGCAAGACTTACAGGCTGGAGAATTGATATCCGTCCCGAAAGCGGTTTCTACGGCGAAGATGAGGACGATGAACCAAAGTCAGAAGAAAAGTCCGAAGATGTTCTCGACCTTGACGAAAGCACAGAAGGCGAAACAGTTGTTTCGGATGAAGCAGAGGAATAATCAGATTAAACAGAGAGGGATTTTATGAAGCAAAGAAAAATGCCGTTGCGTAAATGTACGGGTTGCGGAGAGATGAAAGAAAAGCGTGAGCTTATCCGTGTTGTCAAAGCACCCGACACCAAAGATGAAAACGGTGAAATCATTGCAAAAGGCGAAATTTTGCTTGACCTCACAGGTCGCAAGGCAGGCAGAGGCGCATATGTGTGCAGAAATCTTGCCTGCTTTGAAAAGGCTCGCAAGGCACGCCGCTTTGAACGCTCGTTAAGCTGTAAAATCCCTGATGAAGTATATGAGCAGATGCAAAGTGAACTTGCCGCAGCAGACAGCGAGTAGGCGAAAGGATTTTTTATGAACGACAGGATTTTGTCGCTGCTTGGCATTTGCAAGAGGGCAGGCAAGCTGATTACAGGTGCCGACACGACGATTGACTCAATACGAAAAAGCAAGGCAAAGCTTGTTATTTTTGCAAATGATTTTTCAAAGAGCAGTAAGAAAAGCGTGCAGACAGCCGCTGATGAATGCAATGTGAAAACATTGACAATGAACCGAAGCAAAGAGGAAATCGGATTTGCTCTCGGAAAAATCTGCGGAGTTATGACAACCGAAGACAAAGGCTTTGCAGATAGGCTTGAACAGCTTATTGAAAACGAATCGGGAGGAGAATTGTATGATAAAATATAAGGTAAAGGACGCAGCAGCAGATCTCGGAGTTTCAAACAAGGAAATTATTGAGATTCTCGAAAAACATTGCGGTGTTACAAAGAAAACAATGACAACACTCGAGGAAAGCGAACTCGATGTGATTTTTGATGTAATCACAAAGAAGAACGAGGTTGACAGCTTTGACGAATACTTTGCGGCACGCAACAACAAGCTTGACAACGAAAGCAAGCCACAGCAGGAAGATAAGCCCGCAAAGCAGAATGCAAAGGCTGACAATCAGAAGAAAAAGACCGATAAAAATGACAAAAAGCCTAACAACAAGGATGCAAAGCCTGCATCAAAACAGGAAAAGGTTGAAGTTACTCAGGAAAAGAGCGTTGAGGAGTCTGCTCCCCGCAAGCGCAGAGTAATTGACACCCGTGCAACAAATGTTGATGTTGAGCGTTACAACCAGAAGTATGATGACCTTGCAAGCGACAGCTCAAAGGGCAGAAGCACGGACAACATTGTTAAAAAGCAGAAATTCACAAACCGTACCCAGCGTCAAAAGGGCAGACGACAGAAGCGTGAAACAGAGCAGGAGCGTCTGAACCGTATTGCTCTTGAGCGTAAGCAGAAACCGATTACAGTTCAGATTCCTGACGAAATCGTAGTTTCGGAGCTTGCTCTCAGACTCAAGGCTACCGTTGCCGAGGTTGTTAAAAAGGCATTCCTTATGGGTACAATGGTAACAGCAACAGATACAATCGACTTTGACACAGCGTCACTTATCGCCATGGAATTCCACGCAAAGGTTGAAAAGGAAGTTGTTGTTACAATCGAAGAACAGATTATTGATGACAGTGAGGACGATGAGGCAACTCTCGTTGAGAGAGCTCCGGTTGTTGTTGTTATGGGTCATGTTGACCACGGTAAAACTTCAATCCTCGACGCTATCCGTCACGCAAATGTAACAGCAGGCGAGGCCGGCGGTATCACACAGCATATCGGTGCTTACAGAGTTATGGTAAACGGCAAGCCTGTTACATTCCTCGACACACCCGGACATGAGGCATTCACAACAATGCGTGCAAGAGGTGCTCAGGTTACTGATATTGCAATCCTCGTTGTAGCTGCCGATGACGGTATCATGCCGCAGACAGTTGAGGCTATCCACCATGCAAAAGCCGCAGGTGTATCTGTTATTGTTGCCATCAACAAAATGGATAAGGTTGGCGCAAATCCCGAAAATGTTAAACAGCAGCTCACAGAGTATGAGCTTATTCCGGAGGAGTGGGGCGGCGATACACCGTGTATTCCTGTTTCCGCAAAGACAAAGGAAGGTCTTGACGATCTTCTTGAAATGGTTACTCTTGTTGCAGAGATGAAAGAACTCAAGGCTAACCCCGACAGAGCCGCAAAGGGTACTGTTATCGAGGCAAGACTTGACAAGGGCAGAGGTCCTATCGCAACCGTACTCGTTCAGAATGGTACACTTCACAAGGGTGATACAATCATCGCAGGCACTTGCGTCGGTCGTGTAAGAGTTATGACAAACGATAAGGGCGAAAGAGTTACCGAGGCAGGTCCTTCTGTTCCTGTTGAAATCACAGGTCTTGACGAAGTTCCGGTTGGCGGCGATATCTTTGACGCAGTTTCCGACGAGCGTCTTGCAAGAACGCTTGTTGACCAGAGAAAGGCCGCTAAGAAGGAAGAAATCTTCAACGCACAGACTAAGGTTACTCTTGACAATCTCTTTGACCAGATGAAACTCGGTGAAATCAAGGAACTTCAGATTATCGTTAAAGCCGATGTACAGGGTTCTGCCGAGGCTGTTAAGCAGTCACTTGAAAAGCTTTCAAATGACGAGGTAAGAGTAAATGTAATTCACAGCGCAGTAGGTGCAATCAATGAGTCCGATGTAATGCTTGCAGAGGCATCTAACGCAATCATCGTAGGATTCAATGTTCGTCCTGATGCGGTTGCCGCAGAAAATGCAGAGCGTTCGGGCGTTGATATGCGTCTTTACAGCATTATCTACGATTGTATAAACGAAATCGAATCTGCTATGAAGGGTATGCTTGCTCCTAAGACAAGAGAAGTTGTTCTCGGTATGGCTGAGTGCCGTAATGTTATCAAGATTAAGTCAGTCGGCACAATCGCAGGTTCATATGTTAAGAGCGGTAAGATTCAGCGTGGCGCAAGCGTAAGAGTTATCCGTGACGGTATCGTTATTGCAGATGACGCAATTGCATCTCTCCAGAGATTTAAGGATGCTGTCAAGGAAGTTAGCGAAGGCTACGAATGCGGTATCGGTCTTGAAAGATTCAACGATCTCAAAGAGGGCGATATGTTCGAGGTTTATACAATCGAAGAATACAGGGATTAAAGCTTGTATGTTAAACCAAATCTTATAAACGGCACAATGTTTTTACAAGACAGAATTTATAAATGTCACAATGCGACTGTTAATCAGTAGCGGCGTTCAGTGAACGCCAATCGTTTTGG
>OMDM01001043.1_pt1 | contig 9836 bp, 12 predicted proteins | sample 1673801 | NCBI WGS metagenome assembly OMDM01 (sample SAMEA103958127, study PRJEB25191) | human gut metagenome | biome: human-associated habitat [ENVO:00009003]; feature: intestine environment [ENVO:2100002]; material: feces | place: Germany | collected 2013/2015 | reverse complement strand
AAAGTCTTTCGACTTTTTCATCCCATATGAAAAATATTGTATATATTCTTAAAAAAGCCGATTCCAACAGCCTTGTTCTTTTTGATGAATTATGTGCCGGAACAGATCCGACAGAGGGTGCCGCCCTTGCGATATCCATACTCCGGACTTTACATTCCAAAAAGATTACAACGATAGCCACCACCCACTACAGTGAATTGAAAATATATGCACTCTCAACTGACGGAGTTGAAAACGCCTGCTGTGAATTTGATGTGGCAAGCCTTGCGCCTACTTACAGGCTTCTTATAGGAATCCCTGGCAAAAGTAATGCCTTTGCAATATCCGGCAAGCTTGGGCTTCCTTCTGAAATCATAGAAAATGCCAAGGCTAATATAGGAACCTCGGACAAAGCTTTTGAAGATGTAATTTCCGACCTTGAAAAAAGCCGTGTTACAATAGAAAAAGAGCAGGCTGAAATTGAACTTTATAAGAAAGAAATTGAAGAACTTAAGAACCGCCTTAAAATTAAAACCGAACGTCTTGATGAAAAATCTGACAGCATTATTGAGAAGGCAAGAGAAGAGGCGGACGCAATTTTAAGGGAAGCCAAAGAGACGGCAGACGAGACTATCAGGGACTTTAATAAGGCTGCCAAAAACGGAATGACCATACAGGATCTGGAAGCCGGAAGAGAACGTATAAGAAAACAGCTTGAGAAAACCAATGCTAAAAAGGCTGCAAATAAACCTGTGCAGACCTCGAACCACACCGCCGCCGATTTCCATATAGGCGACAAAGTCCATGTAATCAGCATGGACCTTGACGGAACGGTTCACACCCTTCCTGATTCCAAAGGTTTTCTCACGGTTTCAATGGGTATTCTTAATTCAAAAGTGAATATAAAGGATCTTATAATCCTTAAAGAGGCTTCCGAAACCGAGAAACTCAACAACAAAAAATCAGGAATCGGCAAGCTGAAAATGAATAAAACGGCTTCAATTTCCCCTGAAATCAATCTTATCGGAATGACCAGTGACGAAGCCATTATTGCACTTGATAAATACCTGGATGACGCATTTCTGGCACATATCTCCCCTGTCCGTATTGTCCACGGCAAAGGTTCGGGAGTATTACGAAATGCGGTTCATAACTATCTGAAACGTCAGAAACATGTTAAAAGTTTCCGTTTAGGAACCTTCGGCGAAGGTGACTACGGAGTAACCATAGCTGAATTTAAAGATTAGGAGGAAATAATATGGCGGACAAACAGAAAATTTTAATCGTAGATGATGATAACAACATTGCTGAGCTTATCTCTCTTTACCTTACAAAAGAATGTTTTGAGACTTTAATCGTGAATGACGGTGAAAACGCACTTACAGCATTCTTCCGTTTTAAACCTGATTTGATTCTTTTAGACCTTATGCTTCCGGGAATTGACGGATACCAGGTCTGCAGGGAAATACGCCGTGAAAACAATACCCCTATAATAATGCTTTCGGCAAAGGGTGAGATATTTGATAAGGTACTGGGGCTTGAACTTGGCGCCGACGACTACATGATTAAGCCTTTTGATTCCAAGGAACTTGTTGCCAGAGTTAAAGCTGTTTTAAGAAGATATACAACCACGCAGTCAAACGATACCCCTGAAAAGCCTTCCGGAGAGTACATTGAGTACCCTGATTTAGTAATTATTCCGTAATATATATGGGTAAACCGGTTGATATGCCTCCTAAAGAACTGGAACTTTTATACTTTCTTGCGACCTCACCAAACCAGGTATTCACAAGGGAACAGCTTTTAGACCATATATGGGGTTATGAATATGTGGGGGATACCCGTACCGTGGATGTCCATATAAAAAGGCTCCGCGAAAAAATACACGACCACGAAAAATGGAGTATCGGCACCGTATGGGGTGTAGGCTATAAATTTGAATCGAGAAAATAATTAACAAAATGATAACTACATATCTGATAGGTATTATTATAAGCTTCGGAATAATATCTACGCTTTGTTCAAAATTCAATTACAGAAGTGAATTAAGTTCACAGGCTGATTATATGTACAAAGCAGCAATGAGCATTGCTTCCGAATATGGTAATGCTTATTCCGGCGGAGATGTAGAAAACGCTCCCTCTCTGCCTTTTCTTAAAGCAGTTTCACGGTATACAGGCTGCAATATCATACTGCTTGCAACGGATGGAACTATATTAATGGATACTTCCGCCTCAGGGATAGACACTATAAAAGGCTTTGACCCAGCTGAATATAAGAAAAGCAATTATATCGTCAACGATTTCTTTGGATTATATGACAGCGACTACCTTACGGTATATTATCCAATAACTTATCTTTACAATACCAGAGGATATGTAATTCTTAGCAAATCTGTAAAAGATGTCCGTTCTGATGCAGATAACAGTTTTAATTTCAATTACATCACTTTGGTTATATGTTTTATCACATCGGGACTTATATTTGTATTGTTCTATAAATACATTACAAGACCACTTAACAAAATCACAAAGATTGTAAGTAAATATGCCAAGGGAGATTTTTCCGAAAAAATCAATATAAAACACAATGACGAAATAGGCAGGCTTTCAGATTCTCTTGACTATATGGCTGCTGAAATTAACAGTCTTAACGAATACCAGAAAAAATTTATTGCCAACATATCCCATGATTTCCGTTCACCGTTAACTTCCATAAAAGGATATCTTGAAGCAATGCTTGACGGAACCATCCCCCCTGAAATGCAGGAAAAATATCTCGGCATAGTAATATCGGAAACAGAACGTCTGACAAAATTAACCAATAATCTCCTTACAATCAACAATGTAACGGATGAAGGTATGATTCTTGACATCTCTGATTTTGATATTATTGCTACAATCAAAAAGACCATTGAGACTTTTCAGGGTACCTGCGAAAAGAAAAAAATCAAATTCAAACTTATCTTTCCGGATAAAGAACTTATGGTTTCTGCCGATATGTCCAAGATTCAGCAGGTTCTTTATAATCTTATAGATAATGCCATTAAGTTCAGTAACAGCGACTCCTCAATAATAATATCCGTCACTGAAAAGGGTGATAAAGCCCTTATTTCTGTCAAGGACTTCGGCATTGGTATTCCAAGGGAAAGCATATCCAAAATATGGGAGCGTTTCTACAAAACCGATGTTTCAAGAGGCAAGGACAAGACCGGAACCGGCCTTGGTCTTTCCATAGTAAAAGAAATAATCACGTCACATAACGAATATATAGACGTTGTAAGCACCGAGGGCGTAGGTACGGAATTTACATTTGCCCTCCCTAAAGCAAAAGGCCACGCACCTTCTGTCTGGGGCTGATTAGTCCCAGTCAAAAGTACGTGGTCTTCCTTTCATCTTGAGTCCAAGAAAATTATTTTGTCTTAATGCTTCATATAAAACGATTGCTACAGAGTTGGAAAGATTAAGCGACCTTATATCTCCCCACATAGGGATTCTTACCGCTGTATCCTGATACTTCTGCAGAATCGATTCAGGTATCCCGGCGCTTTCCTTTCCAAACATTATATAACAATCATCCTCGTATTGTACATCTGTATAACTTCTTGCCGCCTTCGTTGTTGCCATATATATTTTGGCTCCCGGGTTTTTTGCAAGAAAATCATCAAAATCATCATATATTCTTACATCTAATTTATCCCAATAATCAAGTCCTGCTCTTTTAAGCATTTTGTCGTTAATCTTAAAACCCAATGGTTCAATAAGGTGAAGCACTGTATCCGTTGCAACACAGGTTCTTCCGATATTGCCGGTATTGGCAGGCATTTCCGGTTCATGAAGGACTATATTTAACATCTTATTTTCCTTCTTTCAATGAAATATCAAACTCGATAATTTTATCGTTATCATAAATAAGTGGTACGCATATATTCTGGGCAAACGAACTTCCGATATGAAATGTTCCCTGTATTATTGAAGGTGGTGTTATATCAATAAAAACACCCTTTGTTGATAATACTGTTGCTGCATTTCCGAGAATCATATTTCCTAACTCGCTAAGTGCACTGAGTGAAAGTTCATCAAGTGCTGTTATAGGCATCATACACATCTTAGAAGCAATGTCACATGCCACATCATTATGAAATGCCAGAAGAACCTGACCTGCAATCTGACCTGTTACTCCAAGACTGATTACAATATAGTCCGAATCAAAAGATGTTGTTTTTACATATGGTTTTCCGGCCGTCAGTTTAAGTCCGCACATATCAGAAAGTACACTTGTTCCCGCTACAAGAAAAGGATTAATATATTCTATTTTCATTTGCTCTGCCATATATATTTTCTCCTGCTATTTGTTTCTTAATCTGTCAATAAATTTTTCAAGTCTTTCCATTGCTGTCTTTAAATTACTTAATGAGCTGGCATAGGACATTCTTAAAAATCCTTCACCACAGTCACCGAAAGCTGTTCCGGGCACAACCGCAACCTTTTCTTCCGTAAGAAATCTTGTCGCAAACTCATCCGACGTAAGTCCAAACTCTGCTATATTTGGGAAAATATAAAATGCCCCGTATGGTTCAAAAACTTTAAGCCCCATACCACGGAGTTTGCTAAGCATGAATCTTCTTCGTCTGTCATACTCATTTCTCATCTCTTCAACTGCATCGTCACATTCTCTCAATGCTTCTACAGCAGCATACTGACTGTTGGTTGGTGCACACATAATAGCAAACTGATGTATCTTAAGCATCTGTTTGATTATTACTTCAGGTCCACAGGCATATCCCAGTCTCCAGCCTGTCATTGCATGGGCTTTGGAAAAACCATTAATTACTATAGTGCGTTCTTTCATTCCATCAATGGATGCGATTGAACAATGTCTTGTATTGCCGTATGAAAGTTCGGCATAAATCTCATCGGATACAACAAAGATATCCTTTTCCTTTACAACCTCGGCGATTTCCTCAAGTTCCTCTTTTGTCATAACTGCACCTGTAGGATTGTTAGGGAATGCAAGTACAAGAATCTTGGTCCTAGGTGTTATGGCACTGAGTAACTGCTCCTTGGTAAGCTTAAAATCATTCTCTTCTTTAAGGTTAATCGTAACAGGAACACCATCTGCAAGCGTTACACATGGCACATAAGAAACATAGCATGGCTCAGGAATGATAACTTCATCTCCCGGATTAAGCATTGCCCTGAAAGCAAGGTCTATTCCTTCGCTTCCCCCTACGGTAACAATAATTTCTTTTTCCGCATCGTAATTAAGTCCGAATCTTCTTTCGAGATATCTGCTTATCTCAATTCTTAAGTCCATAAGGCCTGAATTACTTGTGTAATATGTTTTGCCCTTTTCAAGGGTGTATATTCCTTCTTCACGTATTCTCCATGGTGTATCAAAATCGGGTTCGCCAACACCCAGAGATATGGCATCCTTCATTTCACTTACCAGATCAAAAAACTTACGGATACCTGAAGGCTTAATTGTCGTTATTTTGTCAGATAATGGGTTTCTCATGGTGTAACAAGCATCCTTTCATCAGACACGGGAGCATCAAGGACTGTTCCGTGGTCTTTATATTTCTTTAATACAAAATGTGTCGAAGTGCTTAAAACTGCTTCAAGCGGAGCTAATTTGCTTGATACGAATGTAGCAACCTGCTTCATTGTCTTGCCTTCAATGATTACCGTAAAGTCAAATCCTCCGGACATAAGATAAAGAGCATGCACTTCGCTGTAATTATATATTCTCTCGGCAATTGAATCAAAACCGAGACCTCTCTGTGGAGTTACCTTAACTTCAATAAGTGCCGTTACTTTTTCATTGTTGGTCTTATCCCAGTTGATAAGCGTATGGTAACCGCAGATAACTCTCTCCTTTTCCATTTCTGAAATTTCATTAGCTACCTCCGCTTCCGTAACTCCAAGTAAAGCGGCAAGATCCGCCAAATCTATTCTGCTGTTTTTTTCAAGAACTGCTAAAATTGCTTCACGCATATTGTAATCCATCCTTTCTGTCAGGCTGTGCCTGTATTACATCTTATCTAAATATCTGATTTCATCTTCGTTGCGAAGTATCTTACCATTGTTATCAGTTGTTCTGCCTATTATAACTGCCGGAATTCCCTCTTCATTAAGGGCATTCACCATATCAGTTCCGTTATCACAGGCGATTATTATACTTCCTGATGACTTCATGGTATAGGGATTAAGGTGGAAAAATTCTGCAATTTCCACTGTCTCCTGTCTTAACGGAATACGTTTCAAATCAACTTCAAACCCGCATCCGCTTCCTTCGGCAAAATCCCAGAGTGCAGTAAATATACCGCCTTCCGATATATCGTGCATGGCTGCTACACCATGCTTCATCGCGACTGCGGCCTCATCACGAACTGTAAGCCAGTCGGAATATTGTCCGGTTACACTCATATATTCATTAGAAAAGTGTTCACATAACTTTGCCATGTTGTCTTCATTACTTACAATCATTGCAGCCTCTTCAAGCGCAATCCATTTTGTAACAATTATATCCATTCCGGGCTTAACGTTATGTATGTTGACCGGTGTAGTGCCTGCAATACCTGTTGCTGCTACACTTATACAAAACCTCTTAACGCCGTCCGTTACTTCCGTATGCCCTCCCGCAAGTGTCGTTTTGCACTTATCGCATGCTGCTTTGACACGCTTTGTATATGCCTTGAGGTTATACTCGTTATAGCTTTTAGGCAACATAAAAGAAGCCTCTATCCCAAGGAGTTCTCCCCCGGAAACCCATATATTGTTCGCCGCTTTGTAAACGGCTGTTTCCGGTGCAATTGCACAATCCGTAAGGCCTGTTGCACAGGCTGTAAGGACGTGTATATCTCCGACGGCAAAAGAGGCTGCATCAATGCCCGTTCTTGGCGGACATTTAAGCAGATTAACAACGCTTCTTTTTAAAATTCTGTTAGGTACTTTTCCTACTGCCATTACTAACTTCCTATCATAAGGGTTATTGGTTAATAATATCATATTTTACCGTTCATTCCAACCCTAATTTCCTCTTGGTTCTTGATATAATATGATTTTTTTCGTATAATCCAACTATCAGGAAATAGCAGATATAAGAAGAGGTACAACCATTGCAAGTACAAGTATTACAACAAGTACAGTTGTCATTATTCTTCTGTTTTTCTTATTATACATCACAATACTTCCTTTCTGAGGTGATTCTATGTTTAAAAATTTTGGATGGGTTATTTTATTTTGTACTATTATAATCGGAATGTTAATATTATATGAATGTAAAAAACATTCCCGTAAATCAGATTCTGCCAAGGCATCTTTCTGGGCAAGGGAGGCAAGAGCCAATACCGTCCGCAGAAAAGATATTTCAAATCTCAATTACATAAATATTCCCGATTCTGTCATCCCTTCCGATATTTCAGATGATGAAATTAACGAATACCGCACAACCCTTTTAAATCTGCAGGCCAGAAAAATTCTTAATCTTTCAGGTCTTACCAATACTGACTTAAAGGAAAAATACGGCGTTGCCAACCTTTCAGCACTATCTGAATATGATGAAAATTATATCACACTTGTCAATATAATTGCCAGATGTGGTGCAAGACTTATTGAGATTGGAAACTGTTCACTGGCTGCTGTAATTCTTGAATACGGTATATCAATCGGCACTGACGTAAGCCGCAATTACTACATGTTAGCAGAACTTTACCGTAAAGACAATAATATAACCGGTATTAATTCATTAATCGAAAGTGCCGATAAGCTGGATTCCATAATGAAGGCACCCATCCTTTCAAAACTTAATGAAATTAAAGCTGCCGTCTCATAATTCCATACTCGGATAATATTCTGTCGATTTCCCTTGAAGCCTGGCTTTTTGTCAGGTTTTCGATTATGTAGTCAGGTTTTATATTATGTCTTTCTATAAGGGATTTAAGGTAATTTACCTGTTTGGGTGTAATCCCCGCAGCTTTCTGTTTCTTGAAGTGATACTGTTCAACAATCGTTTCCTCTCCTGAAAGTTCACACAATCTGAAATACACATTGGCAGCGGACATGGCATCTTCGTATGCCCTGTGGTGTATCGTCACTATGTCAAACATTTCACAAAGATGTTCAAGATTCTTTGATTCATTGGCCGACAATACTTTTTTGGCAAACTTCAAAGTATCTATTGCTTCCGCACTGTATTCTATACTGTGTCCTGCTAGAGCTCCCGCTATAAATGTATAATCAAATATCACATTATGTCCCAGAATCACATCGTTACCTATAAATTCCATAATTCTGTCCAGCTCATCATCAATATAAGGTGCTTTGCTTACCATATCGTCATCAATTCCGGTTATCTCTGTTATACGTTCCGGGATATGGACTCCCGGATTAATCAAGGTATTATATTGGTCCACAGGCTTTCCGTCCCTGTATCTTACCGCACCTAATTCTATTATTTTATTATCATAAGGGCTAAGGCCTGTTGTCTCAAGGTCGATTGCCACAAAATCTTTTATCATTATTATTTTCCTTTTCCTGCTTTACATAAATCCCTTAAAAAACATTCCTCACATTTAGGGTTTCTTGCAAAGCATATATTTCTTCCCAGCCTTATTATCTGAATATTATATAAAATCCAATGGTCTTTAGGAAGAACCTTCATAAGGTCAAATTCTATTTTAACAGGGTCATCTTCTTTTGTAAGTCCCAGCTTCCTAGAAATTCTTTTAACATGTGTATCCACCACAATACTCGGTTCATGATAGATATTTCCTCTTATCACATTGGCAGTCTTTCTGCCCACTCCGCTTAATGCCGTAAGGCTTTCGATGTCTCTTGGTACTTCCCCATTATGGCGTTCCAGAAGTTCCGTGGCACAAGCCTTAATATTTTTTGCTTTATTGTGATAAAAACCGGTGGAACGTATATCCTCTTCCAGTTCTTTAATGTCCGCTTTAGAAAAATCTTCCAAGGTCCTGTATTTTTTAAAAAGTTTCTCTGTCACTATATTAACCCTTGCATCTGTACACTGGGCACTTAATATCGTAGCAAAAAGGAGCTGCCATGCGCTGTCATGATTAAGATAGCAGGTAAGCTCTGTGGTATAAAATTCATCCAGACGTTTTGTAATAAGTAATGCTCTTTCCTTTACCGTCATGTGCATTCCTCCATTCTCTTGTTATATTTTATAAGGACTTTGTACGTATTGCAAGGAGTGTTTTTTCATGTTAAAATACTGTATATGAGTGAAAGATTAAATTTCAGGCAACTGCTTAGAGAAAAAGATCCGGATGCCGTAGTATATATAATAGGAATCTGCATATTTTTTATTACAGGAATTACAGCATTGATTATCAAGGGAATTGCTGTCCGTTACAATATTAATATACTTACAGAATGTCTGTTCCGGCACCTTACGGGACTGTATTGTCCGGGATGCGGTGGAACAAGAGCATTTATATATCTTATTCACGGCAATATCCCGGAGAGTATTTTATATCATCCACTGGTTATATACGCTGTCATACTTACCGCATTTTTTTATATGAGCCAGACCTTCCGTTTTCTGACACATGGCAGGGTTAAGGGTATGCATTTAAAATATTTTTATCTGTATATTGCACTTTTTCTTATAGTTGCCAAGAATATCATTCTTATCACAAAGCATGTATATATCATGCCTTAATCAACTTAACACGGAGGTTCATTATGGAATATCAGAACAATTATAATGGTGATGATAATAACAACAATCAGGGATATTACCGTGAAGGCGGCGGTGAATCCGATAACAGAGGTTCTTACTCTGACAACAATAACAATGGATATAATAACGGTTATAATAATAACTATTAT
>OMDM01001041.1_pt1 | contig 9852 bp, 10 predicted proteins | sample 1673801 | NCBI WGS metagenome assembly OMDM01 (sample SAMEA103958127, study PRJEB25191) | human gut metagenome | biome: human-associated habitat [ENVO:00009003]; feature: intestine environment [ENVO:2100002]; material: feces | place: Germany | collected 2013/2015 | reverse complement strand
TCCATTCCTATGGCAGTGAAAGCCGCAGAGGTTGCTTCCAAGGGCGTAAGCATCTGAAAGCCGCAGGCTCCTATGATAGCGCAAAGGCTTCCGAGCGTGATTATCTCACCTGTGACGAAAACGGCTTTGCACAGACCAAGGATATGCCTTACGGCATCTACACCGTCCATCAGGTATCCGGCTGGGAGGGCAGCGAGCAGATGCCCGACTTTGATGTGTTCATTTCTCAGAATGGGGCGACTTATCGCTACCTTATCAACAACGCACCCTTTAACAGCTTCATCAAAATCGTGAAGCAGGACGCAGAAACCGGAAAGACCATTCCTTACGCCGGTGCGGGATTTAAGATTTATGACCCGGACGGCAACCCCGTAACAATGACCTTCACTTACCCGACGCCCACCACCATTGATGTGTTCTACACCAATGCAGAAGGTTCTCTTGTCACGCCGGAAAAGCTGTCCTTTGGAAAGGGATACTCTATTGTCGAGGTACAGGCTCCCTACGGCTATGTCCTCGATGAAACGCCCGTGTACTTCGATGTCACGGAGGATAATTCCACAGAAGAAAGCGGGGTTACGGTAGTAAAAGTGGATAAGCCCAATATGGCACAGAAAGGCACCATCACCGTGGAAAAAAGCGGCGAGGTGTTCTTCGGCGTTTCCGTCATCGGCGGCGTAGATGAAAGCGGAAACGAACTGCCCACCATCTATCAGCCGCAGTATGAAAAGCGTGGACTTCCCGGTGCGGTATATGAGATTGTTGCCGCAGAGGATATTATCACCACGGACGGCACTGTCCGAAATCAGAATGGCGAGGTCGTGGACACGGTTACTACCGATGAAAACGGCACAGCCGTGAGCCGTGAACTCTACCTTGGCAAATATGAGGTGCGTGAGATCACAGCACCCCACGGGATGGTGCTCAACCCGGAACCCCACTTTGTCGAGCTTATCTACGCCGGTCAGAATGTTGCTGTTACCGAAACGGCGACTTCGTTCGAGAACGAGCGTCAGAAGGTGGAGATCAGCCTTGTAAAGTCCATTGAGCAGAATGAGCACTTCGGCATTGGCACAAACGGTGAAATGAAAAACATTTCTTTTGGGCTGTTTACCGCCGAGGAAATCGTATCTGCCAGCGGCACTTCCATTCCCGCAAATGGTCTTGTTGAGATCATCTCTCTGAATGAGGACGGAACGGCAAAGGTTAAGACCGACCTTCCTTTTGGAAGCTACTATGTTCAGGAGCTTGCTACCGACAGTCACTACAAACTCTCCGATACCAAGTATCCCGTAACCTTTGCGTATGCCGGTCAGGATACGGCAGTTGTAAAGATTGCCGCCAACGACGGCAAGACAATCGGAAATGATCTGATCTACGGTTCTGTTTCCGGTAAGAAGGTCGATGAAAACGGCAACGCTCTCGGCGGTGCGCTGATTGGACTGTTCCGCACGGATGATGGCGAGTTTACAAAGGAAAACGCTCTGATGACTACCACTTCTGCTAAAGATGGTAGTTTTTCTTTTGAGAACATTCCTTACGGCACTTGGTATGTCCGTGAGATCGAACAGCCCACCGGCTTCGTGCTGGATGACACCATCTATCCCGTGACCATCGGCGCAGACGGGCAGGTCGTGGAGATTGAAATCGTCAACAGGTATGTCCGTGGAAACATCCATCTGACCAAGGTGGATTCCGAATATCCCGACAATAAGCTGACCGGAGCGACCTTTGAGGTCTATAAGGACAGTAATGCTAACGGCAAGCTGGACGATGGCGATGAACTGCTTGGCACACTGACCGAAAAGGAAAAGGGCGAATACAGTATGAACGACTTGTTCTACGGTCGCTACTTCGTCAAGGAAACCAAAGCGCCGGAGGGCTTCTTGCTTGATACGGGTGTTTATTCCGTATTCATTGAAACGGACGGTATGACCTATTCCGTAGAGAACAAAGCAGGCGTCGGCTTTATCAACGAAGCGATGAAAGGCAACCTGAAAATCGTCAAGACATCTTCTGACGGCAAGGTGGAAGGCTTCTCCTTCCGTATTACCGGAGCAAACGGCTATGATGTAACGCTCAAAACCGATGAGAATGGCGAAATCTTCATCGAGGGACTCCGCATCGGTGAATACACCGTGTCCGAGGTAGCCGATGAGGTATCTGCACCGTATTCACGACCTGCCGATAAAAAGGCAAATGTTATGACCGACTCCACCACGATTGTGGAAATGCACAATGTTGTCATCGACACTCCGAAAACCGGAGATAACAGCAAGCTCGGATTGTGGCTTGCTCTGCTCGGTGCTTCCGCTGCCGGTATCGGCGTGACAGTCTATGCAGGTGTTAGAAAAAAGAAAAAGGAGGATGCGCAGTAATGGAGCCGAAAACAATTATCGCAATCGTTTTGGTCGCCTTTATCATTGGCGGCTTTATCTTTCTTCAGGTAAAAAACAGAAAGAAGAAATAACCTACGGGGGCGGATGAAATACTCCGTCCCCTTATTCTTTTTAAGGAGGAGTCTATGAAAACAATGAAAACAGTTGAAAGCCGGGTTCTGCAAATTCTTCGAGACTGTCCCGAAACGAGAAATGAGGATATGCTGCTTTTCTACCGTTACTACAACCGCTTTGCCGACTATCTTCGTGCAGGCGAATTTCCGCTTGAAGATTTGGCATATAACTACAAGGCATACGGACTTCCGTGCTTTGAGTCTATCCGCAGAGCAAGGCAGCGTGTGCAGTCCCTGTTTCCTGAGCTTTCCCGCAACAGTGCCAACGAACAGGACGGCTCTGTTGTAATCGTAATCAACATTAACGGAGGGTAAAGCAATGGGTAAGGAAAAACGAATGATCGGAGATTATACGGTACTTAGCTCGGTCAATGTAGGAGAAAAGGAAATCATCATTGCTTCCAATGAGCAAAGCACGGACGGCGAGAAATTTTTGTGCGGCTTTGTGGAGCGAAACGACCTTTTTGAACTGTGCAAGGAATGTGTGGTAAGCGATGACTATATTGATATTGCCCACATTTTCGGGAGCCGTGTTGCCAATGAAGCGGAGCTGTTCAAAGAGCAGGTCAAAAAGCTGGATATTCCCATCACGGTCATTACCGAAGCAGACTGTATTCCCGACCATTATTCAAAAGACATCAACGGCAGGGTTATTGCCATTGATCCGAAGGTATTAAAGCCTGAATTTCAGAGAGCCGACAGACAGCTCTACTTGGTTACAGGAGGTTTCGGTGCTTCGGCAAACAGCCGAGGAAGCGCTGTGTTCTGCACCAATCTTCATACCGGGAAAAACACCCGATATGAACGAATGGATGTTATGGGCGAAGTAAAGCCCGAATGTATGCCGGACTGGGCAAAAGAAAAAATTGCCGCTATGAGCCGAAGCCATAAAGAAAAAGACAAAGAACGATAAGGAGGTACAGACCTATGAAAGATACAATTACCCTTCAGCAGAAGGTCAAAGTCTTAAACAAGCTCTTTGATGCAAAATGCAGAACCGAAAAGGACTTGCAGGGACTATCTATGGAAAGCATTTTGAAAATCCCGAGCATCACCATTCAGGATATGTAATCAGCTCAAACAATAAGGCGTTTCAGTCCGGCATGGGCGGCTATTCCATATATGCTTCCTGCCTTGACGGGACTGATCCCTGCCTGCGTTTGGACGGATATATGTCTGCCGAACACGGCGGCGAGAACGGTTGGAAGATTGAAAAGTGCTATGTCTATCAGGACGAGAAAGAAATTATCGACATCATAGCAGGCAACTTCCTTATCGTAAATGCTCCTCTTGAGAGCGAACACTACGAAAGCTTATCCTTCGGTCAGTTGCAAAAGTACCGCAAAAGTTTCAAAATCCCGAACACTTTGTACGCATAAACGGCGAGATTACCGCTATTCCGTATAAAGCAGAGAAAGAGAAAAATCACCGTGGCGACGGTAGATAAGTGAGGTGAAATTAGCATGAAAAAGTTCAAGGTAACGATTACCGAGACGCTTGAAAGAGAGGTTGAAGTGGATGCTCCGGACTGGAACCACGCATTGGACATTGTCGAGGAAAGCTATTGGAACGGGGATGTTGTTCTCACGGCAGACGACCATAAGGATACGGATTTCTATGCCGAAGAAATTCCTCCGGAGACTGAAAAATCCGTGAAAAACCCTAAGGATTTTTCACGATAAGACACCTGAAAACGGACGGGGTTTTGGGTGTCTGTTCTTCATAGCGAGCATAGATTTTGTATATACAAAATCGGGCAAGTTAGGGCGCACCCTAATACCCCGTCATTACTCTATAAGGAGGCAAGATGAGAAAAAGAAACAATCAAATAACGCTATGGCTAAGTGATGATGAACTGAAAAAGCTCAACCGCATCGTAGAGAAGCTCCCGTACTCAAGACAGAGATATATCAGGGAAGCAATACTTGGTGCAGATATTTATATGAGTCCTCCGGCAGAGTACGGGGAAATCGTGAGAGAGCTTCGTATCATCGGAAGTAATCTCCATCAGCTTTTGCTGAAAGCCATTCAAATTAAGTTTATTGATGAAGTCATGGTTTCCGATCTTTACAACACGGTGCTTGATATGGACGATAAGTTCACTTCTGCCTTTTCTTCGAGAAGGGATAAGAAGAAGGTGAGTGAGCTATTGCAGTAACAAGTATGTGGGGGTGTCACGGAAGTGTTTCCACCGTAACGAAATACACCGCAAACAAAGCAAAGACATGGAACGGAGCGTATGCAAGTGCGGCAACCTATCACAAGTTTGAAGGCTCGGTTGGTGCGGTTATGGAATACACCGCCGACCAAATGAAAACCGAGAAACAGCTTTATGTTACGGGTGTCAACTGCTCAGACGAGCCGGATGTTGCGGCAAGGCAATTCATGCAGACCAAGAAAACCTTTGGCAAGACTGAGGGACTTCAGTGTATGCACGGCTATCAATCCTTTAAGCCGGGCGAGGTTACACCTGAAGTTGCTCATAAGATCGGACTTGAGCTTGCGGGGCGAGTGTGGGGAGACAAGTTTGAGGTGCTTGTATCAACCCATGTGAATACGGGAGCGATTCACAACCATTTTGTTCTCAACAGCATTTCCTTTATGGACGGAAGCAGATATCATTGCAATCAGAAATCCTACCGCGTGATGCGTGAGGAATCGGATAAGCTTTGCCGTGAGTTCGGCGTGAGCGTGGTAGAGAACCCGAAGAACAAGAGAACCAATCGCTATATTGCCTTACTCCACCAGGAGCAGGAGGGGCAGTACACCGTCTATGCCGCAATCAAGCACGATATTGACTTTGTCATTGCCGCATCTCCCAAAGATTTTGACGAGTTTGCCTATTTGATGGAACAGCTCGGATACAAATTAGAGCGACGAGGGAAGGATGTGCGAATCATTCCAAACAACGGAAAACGAAAACCACGCAGACTGCGGTCGCTGGGTGAAGGCTATACCGAACAAGATATTGAGTATCGAATCAAGGCTCAATGGTACAATCCTCAAGCGTATAACTATAAGATTTATAAGCCGCACGCAAAGGCTCCGACCTCGCTTCACGGGCTTTATGTTCATTATTGCTTTCTGCTCGGTATCTATCCCAAAGAAAGACCGCAGAGCTCAGTTGCTTGCGATTATCTCAAGGAAGATAAAATGCGAGTGCAGAAGCTGTCCGAAGAAGCGGCGATGATGGGCAAGTACGGTATTGAGGATATGGAACAGCTCAGAGAGCATTACCAATCAGTCAGTATGGAAGTTGAGAAAAAAAGGAAAGAGCGAAGAAGCCTTCGTAATACCTTGCGGCGAACAGCAGCGGGAACGGAGCAGGAATACCTCAAGGCACAAATCAAAGTGATTAGTGCTGATATCCGTAAGCTGCAAAGGGAACAGGACTTGTGTCAGGATATTACCTTCAGAAGTGCGGGTATTGAAGAAGTGGTTCGTCTTATAGAAGAACCCGAAAGACAAAAAGAATTACAACACAAGGAGAACGAAAAGTATGAATCCAAACGCTGACGCTGCCGATCAGGTAGTGAAAATCACATTGGAAGGAGCGGAGTGGGCAATTCGCTTGGCAGGCACGGGAGCCAAAAACCTCGGTGTTATGCTCTATGCGATGTCCAAGGAGCAAAACAAAACGAGAGGTGCCGAACGACTGAACAATATGCTTCGTTCCGGCAAACCACTCAAAGTCTATACCTTCTCCGCAAAGGATATGGACAAATTCAAGGAGGTTGCCAAGCAGTACGGCATTCTCTATACCATTCTCAAGGAAAAGGACAAGACGGGGGACGTATTCGATGTTCTTGTCCGTGCCGATGACGAGTCCAAGATCAACCGTATAGCTGACCGTTTCAGTCTCACAAAAATAGACACGGCAACACTCAAGGCAGAGCTTCTCAAAGAGAAAGCCAAGCGGGAGCAGAATGGCGAAAGCAGTAAAGTAAGTAGAGCCGATGAGGAAAAGGAAGGAGAAAAGACGACCAAGAATGAAGGTCAGGACCCCCCCGTGCCCGAACAGACCGAGGAGGAATATGAGGAAGGTGTGGCTGAAAAGCTTCTTTCGGAAAAGCCGATCCAAAAGGAGGTGCGTTCTTATGCAAACCCCACGTCGGCTCGGACGGACGACCTAAGCCGCGAACCTGTTCCTTCCGCATCGGGGATAAAGGAGAAAGTGCAGACGGAGAGCGACAGTCTGTCCGAGCCAACATCGAACGAATCAAACAAAGGAAACGAATCGGTTTCCCCGTCTGAGTATGGGGAAAGAGAGTCGGTTCGTGACAAGATTGTCCGTATTAAAAAGGAGCGTGAAGCGGTAAGCAAAAATGCTCCCGCAAAGGAATCTATCAAAGCTCCAACTCCGAAATCCAATGAAAGCAGATAACAGATAAGAAAGGAAAGTAATATGAGCGAATTTGAAAAGACGATCAAAGAAGCCGGCGAGCCGAAGGACACAAAGAAAAGCTACGGTGAAGTGGTGCGTGAACGCAGAGCCAAACTGAATGAACTGTCTGCAAAGACATATTCGGATATTGCTTGCGACCGCAAAGCCTTTGTAGCAATGCTGGATACGGCAAGCCGGTTCCTTCGCAACTCGGTGGGGAATATTATGCTGATCTATGCACAGAACCCGAAGGCTACCGAGCTTCGCACTTATGATGAATGGAAGCAGAAAGAGAAAATCGTCAAGAAGGGAGCTACTCAGGTGTATGTCTTAAAGAAAAAGGAATACACCGACAGCGAGGGGAAAACCCGTGTTGGTTATGACCCGGAAGGAAAGTTCGATGTTCTCGATACCGTTGACGGGCAGGCGGCGCCTGCTCCCAAGTATGACGAAAAGACACTCGTAAGAGGTCTTGTTCATGCTTGTTCCGCAAAGGTCGTAGTCGATGCGGACTTTCCGCAGAGCAATCCCGAAGGTGCGGCGTATATCAAGGACAAGAACGAGATCCGTTGTAAGTACGGTATGCCCCTTGATGAGCTTGTTCCCACGGTACTCAATGCGGCGGCTCTTGCCACCTTCTGCGGCGGGGACGAAACCTCCCGTGTGGTAGATTATGAGTTTAAGGCAAGGTGTATCGCTTACCTTCTTACCGAGAAATACGGTATCTCCACCGAAAACATTTCGATTCAGAGCATCCCTGCCGCTTATGCAAGCATGGATGCCGATGCGTTCAAAGGAGAGATGGCAGACCTTCTTACAACCGCCAAAGCCATTGATGGCAGAGTTGCGGAGGTGCTTTTTCGCCCAAAAGAACAGAACAAGTCCACTGACGCAAAGGCTCATGATAGTACCGAAAAAGGTACAGCAGGTAAGGAGGAACGCTAATGGGCAAGAATGAAAGAAAAGTCGTGGAGCTTGACGACTATGAATACCGCGTGATGATCGAAGCACTTGCTGACAGAAGAAACGACCTGATTGAGGAAAACCGAGAGCCGGAGGATGTCAGCGACCTGCTTCTCAAGGTCATTGATGCTCCCGTCATTGTCAGGGGACGAAAGTCTGCTGCAAGAGACAGCAGATGATGGAGAGCGAAAACACGAAAAAACTCACCCTAATATTTTCAGCAGTAGGACTGATAGCCGTTATATGGTTATCAGTCCTTATTGCACCCTGCTTCGGTGGCGGTCTTGTGGAAATGCTTCCAAAGCTCGGAGAAGCAATGACACATCCGTTCAGGCTCGTTTGGTGCGGCAGTACCTTGCCTTGTGTGCTCATACTGTCGGGTATTTATGTGTTTGCTCTTGTGATATACCATTATACCAAACCGAACTACCGGCGCAGGGAAGAACACGGTTCTGCCAGATGGGGTGATAAGAAAGAAATAGATAAGCGGTACCGACAACAGCCACCGGAAAGCAATAAGCTCCTCACACAGAACGTAGCAGTCGGATATGATGCTCATTCTCACAGAAGAAATCTGAATACGCTAATCATCGGCGGCTCGGGTGCGGGTAAGACAAGATTTTACGCAAAACCGAATATCATGCAAGCCAATACCTCTTTTGTTGTGCTTGACCCAAAGGGCGAGATTTTGAGGGACACGGGCGGACTGCTCAAAAAGATAGGGTATCAGGTGAAAGTCCTCGATCTCATCAATATGGAAAAGTCCGACTGTTACAATCCTTTTGCCTATATCCGGTCGGATAACGATGTGCAAAGACTTGTAACAAACCTCTTTAAGTCTACGACACCCAAAGGCTCACAGACTCAGGACCCTTTCTGGGACAATGCGGCAAGTATGCTTTTGTCGGCGCTCATTTATTATCTTCACTATGAAGCACCGCCCTATGAGCAGAACTTTACAATGGTAACGGAGCTTCTGCGTGAGGGCGATGTTGATGAGGAGCGGGATAAGAGGGACAGCGTTCTTGACTTGCTTTTTGGGGAGCTGGAAAGGAAAGACCCCTACCATATTGCAGTAAAGTATTACAACGAGTATCGAAGCGGTGCGGCGAAAACATTGAAATCCATTCAAATCACGCTGGCGGCAAGACTTGAAAAGTTCAACCTTGAAAGCCTTGCGGCGATGACCGTAACCGATGAACTGGAGCTTGATATACTCGGTAAAGAGAAAACGGCTTTATTTGCCCTTATCCCGGATAACGACACCTCGTTTAACTTCCTTGTATCCATTCTCTATACGCAGTTGTTCCAACAGCTATTCTATGTAGCCGACCATGATTACGGAGGCTCATTGCCGGTCCATGTGCATTTTCTGATGGACGAGTTCGCCAATGTTTCGCTACCCGATGACTTCGACAAGATTCTGTCGGTTATGCGCTCAAGAGGTGTGTCTGTAAGTATCATTTTGCAGAACTTGGCTCAGCTCAAGGCACTCTTTGAAAAGCAATGGGAGAGTATCGTCGGCAACTGCGACGAGCTTGTATATCTCGGCGGTAACGAGCAGTCTACTCACAAATATATTTCCGAACAGCTTGGCAAAGCCACCATTGATACCAATACCTACGGCAGAAGCGACGGTATGCGAGGGAACTTCTCAACCAACTTTCAGTTATCCGGGAGAGAACTGATGACACCTGATGAAGTGCGTATGCTGGATAACAAGTATTGTATCGCCTTTATCCGAGGTGAACGCCCTGTTCTCGATTATAAGTATGATATCCTGAAGCATCCCAATGTGGGACTTTCAAAGGACGGCGGTGCTCCCGCCTATGTTCACGGCTTCGGAGAACTTGATGGCAATCCGTGGGCGTATGGAGTATCCAAAGAGGTATTCGACATTACAAAAGAGGTCGAAACAATGTACGCAGGCAGGCAAAGCCAAGAAGTAATCGTGCTTGACGAATTTGAGTTCGCCATGCACCTTGAAAAAATC
>OMDM01001040.1_pt1 | contig 9859 bp, 6 predicted proteins | sample 1673801 | NCBI WGS metagenome assembly OMDM01 (sample SAMEA103958127, study PRJEB25191) | human gut metagenome | biome: human-associated habitat [ENVO:00009003]; feature: intestine environment [ENVO:2100002]; material: feces | place: Germany | collected 2013/2015 | reverse complement strand
TTCAAGTCTGTAACCGAAAGTCTCTCTTAAAAGTGTGATGAGGTCATTATTCTTATCCTCTGTCTGTGTACACTGTAAAAGCACCGTATTACGGTTGTAATCTTCTACGGTTACGCCGTATACCGACGCAATTCTGAAAGCTTCAGCTTTGTCTTTTTCATTACAGGAATTAATTTTGATAAACATTAATTCCTTCATATGAAGCTTGGCATCCGTAAAATCAATAACCTTTACAACTTCAACACTTCTGTTAAGCTGTTTTTTTATCTGCTCAAAGGTCTTATCATCACTTGTAACTCCTATTGTCATTCTTGACATGGTAGGATCCTCGGTAACTCCTACGGTAAGTGTATCAATATTGTAGGATTTTCCGGAAAAAAGTCCTGAAATTCTAGCAAGTACACCTATTTCATTTTCTACATATATTGAAATCCATCTTTTTTTAAGTTTATCCATGTCTGCCTCCTAACCAAATAACATATCCGTTAATGCTTTTCCGCCCGGAACCATCGGATATACGTCCAGTTCACAACTTATCATAAACTCAATAACCGTTGGTCTGTTTACATTAGCTGCTGCCCTGTCAAAGGCTTCATCAATATCTTTTTCATCCGTAACCCTGATTCCAAGTGCATTGTAACTCTCGGCAAGCTTTACGAAATCCGGTACATACTGTTTGCCTGTGCAGGTTCCGTCTATCTGGCACTGTCTGTTACAGCTTCTGCTGTACCTTAAACAGGTGCTTGCATATCTTTTATCATAAAACATCTTCTGCATCTGCTTAACATTACCAAGATATGTATTGTTGATAATGCATAGTATGACAGGGACATCAAGAAGTGAAGCCGTCGCAAGCTCCTGAATATTCATCTGGACTCCACCGTCACCGCTTATGCAGATAACAGGTCCTTTTTCCTGTCCAAGGTATGCTCCGATTGCTGCAGGAAGTCCATAACCCATTGTGCCGAGGCCCCCGGATGTTATGAATTTACGTCTGCCGTCCATTTTGAGGTACTGTGTTGTCCATAACTGGTTCTGTCCTACGTCGGTTGTAACTGTAGCTTCAGGAAATTTACGGTTGATTGCATCTATAATCATTTCAGGAGTCATGCCTTCATAATTCTTCATTGTTATAGGCATTTTGTCCTTCCAATCACTGAGTTTATCAATCCATGCATCATGTTTACCCTCAACCGCGCTTTTAAGCATCTCTTCTATTGCAAGTTTGGCATCGGCAACAATAGGAATATTAACCACAATATTTCTTGAAATTGAGGCTGTATCTATATCAACATGGATAATCTTTGCATTTTTTGCAAAATCTTCGATTGTTCCTGTGATTCTGTCACTGAATCTTACTCCGATGGCAAGTAAAACATCACATTCGCTGACGGCCATATTGGAAGCGTAATTTCCATACATTCCGATATTACCCACATAAAGTCTGTGATTGCTTGACATCGCACCTTTTCCCATTATTGTTGTAATAACCGGAATATTCATCTTCTCGGCAAATTCTGTAAGAACTTCTTCGGCCCCTGCAATTCTCACACCGCCGCCTACAAGAATAACAGGTTTTTTTGCACTCTTAAGCATTGACATTGCCTTTTTAATCTGTCCGGCATGAACCCCGCTGGCAGGTTTGTAGCCTCGTATAGCAATTTCCTCCGGATATTCTTCATTACCCATTGCTGTCTGTATATCCTTAGGTATATCTATAACAACCGGACCCGGTTTTCCTGTTCTTGCAATATAAAAAGCCTTCTTGATTATGGTTGGAAGTTCATTTCTGTCTCTTACGGTAACTGCATATTTACATATATTTCTCGTTACACCTACGATGTCTACTTCCTGAAAAGCGTCATTTCCAATTAAATCCCTTGATACCTGTCCTGTAAAACACACAAGGGGAACACTGTCAAAATTGGCAGTTGCAATACCTGTAACAAGATTGGTTGCACCCGGGCCGCTGGTTACAAGGCATACACCGACTTTTCCCGTTGCCCTCGCATAACCGTCAGCCTCATGTATAAGTGCCTGTTCATGTCTTGGAAGAATTACATCAATATCATTTGCCGAATATAAAGCATCAAATAAATCTATCGCCATTCCTCCGGGATAGCCGAATACGGTATCTACCCCCTCTGCCCTAAGGGCTTTTACAAATAATTCTGTTCCTTTAATTGCCATAATATCCTCCATTAATATTACATCTGTTTTCTAACAACTCTGTATTCATCTCTATATTGAAAATACGGACATTCCCTGCTGTTGCCGGTAATAAAATTATACATCTCGTCTTCATCAAGATTCATTGTACATTCATAATATTCCAGCTCTTCATTGTACTCTAAATATCCGCACATCTCGCAATTATCAGCTGCCATAGGTTTTTTCCTCCTGCAATGCTTTGATTAATAAAAGAACATTGCCGTTCAAAGTATTTCCAAACAATATTTCTTTAGCTGTTTTCACATAGTAAAAAATCTCATCACCGCATACAATCTTAATCTCTGTTCTTTTGCCTTTGATTTCAGGTATTTCATAATGTTTCTTACTGTCCAAAAACTCATATTTTACATTATCATATCTATTTCCGAATATTTCAAAATAATCCGGCATTATGACTATTTCGGTACCGGCTACATTTTCTGTGAGGTGTTTTGCAAAATCTTCATAAATTTCGTTAAGATGACTGACCTCCGTACATCTGTATCTGCCAAATATTCCGTATTGTTTTTCTTCTTCTTTTTCTTTTCTGGCTTTAGTATATGATTTTATAAATATAAAGAAATATATTCCCAAAAGTCCTGCTGCAAGGTATTCCGTAATATGTCTTACCGCAAAACCTTTCTCATATTTCTTGTCTATTCTCATTGTGAACCATTCGTCACCGTATCTCCAATACATATGGTATTTACCGAATTTTCTTGTAATTCTGTATGTATTAAAATCCGTAAATCCATCTTCCACTTCTGTATCCGTAATTAACTCACCGTCTTTTGTATGGGCAACATATATGTCCGGAAAACTTCTGCTCGTATTAAACATAACTATGTAGTATTTGTTGCCGGTTCTGTCTGCCTTTACAATATCCATGCAATATAAACGGTTTACGTCATCCGGATCATTTGAATAGCTTTTGGTGATACTGTCCTCTGCTTCATATCTGCCTTCATACAATTTTACGGAAAAATCATATACAAAACCTGTCAATATAACCGCAGACATTACTGCCATACCGATAACGGGGGCAGCTTTTATTTTGTTAAATATCAAAATAAACGACAGGACGGCAAATATAATAACTGCCACTATACGCAGCACATATCTCATATAGTTATTATTCTGCCGGTCTGTGGAATTGGTTTTTACCATATAGGCCGAAGTATATGCTTTGTACTTACCTGAAGAATAAGAATATTCAAGTTCACCGTTTGTATCGTCATAATAATCTCCTTCATGCATTATATAGTTCTGAATACACATAGAATTATTAAACATATATACCCTGCACCGGCTGTGATCATCTATCTGAACCATTTCACCCGGTTTGTCAGGAGAAAACTCCACATTAACATATTCAGCATCACCTGTAGGCGGTTTTATACGAAGTGTATAGATGTTGCCGGTCTTTTTAACTTCAACATTGTCCTGTATTCTATATAATCCTGCATCCGTATATACACCTGTATAATCAATACCGCCTATTCTCTGTGGCAATAAATATGATATGACAAAAAAAACAAGTGATATTACGGCTAATAATATTATAATCCTTTTCTTCAAATAATTTCCTCCCACAGCCCTGGATCCTGCAAGGCCTTTTCTCGTTATTGTAACACATCTTATTTTAAAATAAAAGAAAAAGTCCCACAAATGGCTTAAAAGTGCCACTCATGAGACTATGTTCTTATAATTGTTATGATTATAATTCTACTTTAACTTTTTCAAGATGCCAGATATCTCTTACATACTCTTCGATAGTTCTGTCTGATGAGAATTTTCCTGAATGGGCGGTATTAAGCATAACCGATTTTGCCCATCCGTCTTTATCACGATATTTTTCTTCTATCTTTTCCTGTGCTTCTGCGTAGGAACGGAAATCTTTTAATATAAAATATCGGTCTGCCACTCCTTCATAGAGAAGTGCATTATACAAATCCCTGAATAATCCATGGTCAGCAGGTGAATATGTTCCGTCTACAAGCTGGTTAAGCACCCTTCTTATTTCTTCGTCGGAATTGTATATGTCCAAAGGATTATATCCGCCGTTCAGCTCATATTCTATTACTTCGTCTGCACTAAGACCGAATATAACAACATTTTCTTCACCGACTTCTTTAACGATTTCAACGTTGGCACCATCCATTGTACCGAGTGTCATGGCACCGTTTAACATGAATTTCATATTACCGGTTCCCGATGCCTCCTTACTTGCGGTAGATATCTGTTCGCTTACATCTGCTGCTGCAAAAATAATTTCTGCATTGGATACTCTGTAGTTTTCTATAAATACAACTTTAAGTTTGCCGTTAATAGACTTATCGTTATTAATAACATCTGAAACGGAATTGATGAGTTTAATTGTTAATTTGGCTCTTCTGTAGCCTGCTGCTGCTTTAGCACCGAAGATAAATGTTCTTGGTGTAAAATCCATATCAGGGTTAGCCTTTATCTTATTATAAAGGTACATAACATGAAGAATGTTAAGCAGCTGTCTCTTATATTCGTGAAGTCGTTTTACCTGCACGTCAAAAATCGAATCCGGATTAACTTCTACATCATTATGTTCTTTAATATACTTTGCAAGACGTACTTTGTTCTCTCGCTTAATCTGCATGAACTCTTTACGGCTCTTTTCATCATCGGCGTATTTCACAAGCTCTGATATCTTTGAAAGATCTGTTATCCAGCCGTCGCCGATTTTGTCTGTTACCCAGTCTGCAAGCAATGGATTGCCGTGGAGAAGGAATCTTCTCTGTGTAATACCGTTAGTCTTGTTATTAAATTTCTCAGGCATCATTTCATAGAAATCTTTAAGTTCCTGTTTTTCAAGAATTTCTGTATGAAGTGCCGCAACACCGTTTACAGAATATCCTGCAACGATAGCAAGGTTAGCCATTTTAACCTGTCCATCATATAATAGCCATTTTTGCGATTTTTTCCTGATTGTCAGGATACATACGTTTTACTTCATTTACAAATCTTCTGTTGATTTCTTCTATAATCTGATAAATTCTTGGAAGTAATTTCTGAAAAAGGTCAATAGGCCACTTTTCAAGTGCTTCAGCCATGATTGTATGGTTAGTGTAAGCACAGCATTTTGTAGTAACGCCCCATGCTTCATCCCATGAAAGACCCTTTTCATCCATAAGTATTCTCATAAGTTCCGCAACTGTTACGGTAGGATGTGTATCATTTAACTGAAAACATACTTTTTCATGAAGTTTCCTTATGTCATCATGGTTCTTTTTGTACTTGGCAACTGCACTCTGTACACTTGCGGATACGAAGAAATACTGCTGTTTAAGTCTTAATTCCTTTCCTGCATAATGATCATCACAAGGATAAAGGACTTCACAGATATTCTTTGCGAGATTTTCCTGCTCAACCGCTTTCTGATAATCACCTTTGTCAAATTCATCCAGGTTAAACTGCTGGATTGGCTCCGCATCCCATATTCTTAACGTATTTACAACATTATTGTTGTAACCTACAACAGGAAGGTCATAAGGCACTGCCCTTACACTCTGGTATGCTTCCTGAACGTAATGTTCATGATAGTCTGCATCTGTATAAGATCTTACATAGCCGCCGAATTTTACGGTAACCGCATATTCAGGTCTCTTGATTTCAAATGGGTTGCCGTCACGAAGCCAGTCATCAGGAATTTCTTTCTGATAACCGTCTACAATTTTCTGTGCAAACATTCCGTATCTGTATCTGATTCCACAGCCGTAAGCAGGGTATCCGAGAGATGATAACGAATCAAGAAAGCATGCTGCAAGTCTTCCGAGTCCTCCGTTTCCCAGTGCAGCATCAGGCTCTTCATCCTCAATGGCATTAAGATCAAACCCCAGTTCATCAAGAGCTTCCTTAACACCTTTATAGCATGTAAGGTTAATCATGTTATTACCGAGTGCACGGCCCATGAGGAATTCCATTGACATATAATATACTGTCTTTGCGTCCTGTTTCTCGAATTCCTTATGTGTTGCAATCCAACGGTCAATTATATAATCCTTGACCGTATAAGCAACTGCCTGAAATACCTGCTGTTTATCTGCTTCATCAATGGTCTTACGATATCTGCTCTTAACAGCATTAACTACATTTTTTTTAAATTCTTCTTTGTCAAATTCAAATTCACTCATTTAAAATTCCATCCTTGTACCGTTACTGATTCTTTTTAACACCGAAAGTTACATTCTCTCCGTTGATATTCCACTCTTTAGAGTAGCCGTCAATCTTACCTGTGACAATTTCCGTAGCAAGTACATCATTTTTAACCGTGTCTTCATTCTTTGAAATAAGCTCTGCAATCTTGTCGTTTCCGTCGGAATATACAGTTATCTTATCCATGACTTCAAATCCTGCTTCTTTTCTCATTGTCTGGATCTTGCTTATGATTTCTCTCATAAATCCTTCCTCAACGAGTTCAGGCGTAAGATTGGTATCAAGTACAACTGTTATATCTCCGTCATTACCTGACTCAAAGCCTTCTGTCTGTGCAATTTCAATTAATAAATCATCTTTTGTAAGTTCAACTGTCTCTCCGTCAAAATCAAATGTAAGCTGTCCTTTTTCATTTAATTCATCCATCGCAGTATTTCCGTCAACTTCCGATAATGCCTGCTTAATTTTTCCAAGGAGTCTGCCATACTTAGGTCCTACTGTCTTAAGCTGTGGTTTGAAGCTGTATGAGCTATAGGCTCTTACATCATTTGTAAACTCCACTTCTTTGACATTAAGTTCGTCTTCAATGATTTCCTTGTAGAAATCAGAAAGTTCTGCTTCAGCCTTAACATACATCTTACCTATAGGCTGTCTGTTCTTAATGTTAGCTGCGTTACGGCATGCTCTTCCCACAACAACGATTCGTAAAACTTCATCCATATTGGCTTCAAGTTCTTTGTCTATATATGCTTCGTTGGCAACAGGGAAATCACAAAGATGTATGCTTTCCGGTGCTGTCTTATCTATTCCGGCAACGATGTTGAGATAAATCTCTTCCGTCATAAAAGGAATCATTGGTGCGGCAACCTTACAAAGTGTTACAAGGGATGTATATAATGTCATGTAGGCATTGATTTTATCCTGTTCCATTCCTTTTGCCCAGAATCTTTCTCTTGAACGTCTTACATACCAGTTACTAAGGTCATCAACGAACTCTTCAAGAACTCTTGTTGTTTCAGGAATCTTGTAATCATTAAGATAGGCATCAACTGATTTAACAAGTGAATTAACCTTTGAAAGAATCCACTTATCCATTACAGATAATTTATCATATTCAAGCTTATATTTTGTTGCGTCAAAATTATCGATATTCGCATAAAGTACGAAGAATGCGTAGGTATTCCAGATTGTTCCGAGGAACTTTCTCTGTCCTTCCGTAACTGCTTTGTCGTAGAAACGGTTAGGAAGCCATGGTGCCGAATTGGAATAGAAATACCATCTTATTGCATCTGCTCCGTGAGTCTGTAAAGCGTCAAACGGATCTACCGCATTACCCTTTGACTTACTCATCTTCTGTCCGTTCTCATCCTGTACATGTCCGAGAACGATTACATTCTTGTAAGGTGCTTTGTTAAATAAAAGAGTTGATTCCGCAAGTAATGAATAGAACCATCCTCTTGTCTGGTCAACAGCTTCTGAAATAAAGTCTGCAGGGAACTGTGCTTCAAAAAGATCCTTGTTTTCAAATGGATAATGATGCTGTGCAAATGGCATTGCGCCCGAATCGAACCAGCAGTCAATTACTTCAGGAACTCTCTTCATTGTGCCGCCACATTCACATGGGAAAGTAACTGCATCAATGTATGGTCTGTGAAGCTCAATATCATCAGGGCAGTTATCGGAAAGTTCTTTAAGCTCTGCAATACTTCCGATTGAATGCATCTTACCGCACTTGTCACACTGCCAGATATTAAGAGGTGTGCCCCAATATCTGTTACGGCTGATACCCCAGTCCTGTACGTTTTCAAGCCATGCGCCGAAACGTCCTGTTCCGATAGTCTCAGGAATCCAGTTAATTGTATTATTGTTACGGATAAGGTCATCCTTAACTGCTGTCATCTTAATAAACCATGATTCCCTTGCATAGTAGATAAGAGGGGTGTCACATCTCCAGCAGAATGGATAATCATGTTCAAACTTAGGTGCATCAAAAAGCTTACCCTCGGCATCAAGATCTTTTAACACTTCAGGGTCTGCTTTCTTAACGAAAAGTCCGGCATAAGGAGTCTCTTCCGTTAATTCACCCTTGCCATTTACAAACTGTACAAAAGGAAGGTCATATTTACGTCCCACCTTTGCATCGTCTTCACCGAATGCAGGTGCAATATGAACGATACCTGTACCGTCTGACATAGTTACATAAGTATCACATGTAACAAAATGTCCCTTCTTGTGCTGCTTTGCAGCCGCTTCTCCGGCACATGCATAAAGAGGTTCATATTCTTTATATTCAAGATCTTTTCCTTTATATGTCTCAAGAACTTCGTAAGCAGGAGTTCCTTCTTCTCTCTCAATTCCTGAAAGGACCTTGTCAAGAAGTGCTTCTGCCATATAATATGTGCGTCCGTCTGCTGCCTTGACCTTACAGTATGTCTCGTCAGGATTAACGCAGAGTGCCACGTTGCTTGGCAATGTCCAAGGTGTTGTTGTCCATGCAAGGAAATATGCGTCCTCACCTACAACCTTAAAACGTACAACTGCGGAACGTTCTTTTACTGCCTTATATCCCTGGGCTACCTCATGTGATGAAAGAGGTGTTCCGCATCTTGGACAATATGGGACAATCTTAAATCCCTTGTATAAAAGTTTCTTATTCCATATTTCTTTCAGTGCCCACCATTCTGATTCGATGAAATCATTGTGGTATGTTACATATGGGTTATCCATGTCAGCCCAGAATCCGACTGTACCTGAAAAATCTTCCCACATTCCTTTGTATTTCCATACACTTTCCTTGCAATGCTCGATAAACGGTTCAAGACCATACTTTTCAATCTGTTCCTTACCGTCAAGTCCAAGCATTTTCTCAACTTCAAGTTCAACAGGGAGTCCGTGTGTATCCCATCCTGCCTTACGAGGAACCATATAGCCTTTCATTGTTCTGTATCGCGGAATCATATCCTTGATTACACGGGTAAGAACGTGTCCGATATGAGGCTTACCGTTAGCGGTTGGTGGTCCGTCATAGAATGTATATGATGGACATCCTTCTCTTAATTTCATGCTTTTTTTAAAAATATCGTGGTCTTTCCAGAACTTTTCAACCTGTTTTTCTCTCTGAACCAGGTTAAGGTCAGTAGATACTTTTTCGTACATACTATTAAACTTCCTTTCAAAAATAATTAAAATGACCTCCGCCATTAAATTGGCAGAGGTCCTCAACTTCATTACAATCAATAATGTTCTAATACCGACATACCAACATATGCGTTCTCTGTAACGGGAGAAATCCGTCATCTCTTACTCGTATATACTTTCAGATAGAAGCTCCGGAGTGATATTCGTTAAAGCCCTAATCATACCGCATCACAGCAATCGCGGCTCTCTGTTATTTTCGGAATATAACTACTGTCTCCATCACAGCCTTATTACTCTCCATAATTATAGTCAGTGGGAAAAT
>OMDM01001036.1_pt1 | contig 9881 bp, 7 predicted proteins | sample 1673801 | NCBI WGS metagenome assembly OMDM01 (sample SAMEA103958127, study PRJEB25191) | human gut metagenome | biome: human-associated habitat [ENVO:00009003]; feature: intestine environment [ENVO:2100002]; material: feces | place: Germany | collected 2013/2015 | reverse complement strand
TCGGGGCAGGTCTCACCCGTCGCCTCGAGCTTACCGCGCGCCGGCAGAGGATAGCTCACGCCGCAGTCATCGTAGTTGGTGCAGCGGATAAAGCGCTTGCCGCTCTTCTCGCTCTTGTGCGCGATCAGGTCGCCATGGCGTCCGGCCTCGGCGCACACCTTGCACTCGCCCACCTTAAGGTCAGGCTCGTAGTTGGTGGGGCACGTGGGGTTCACGCAAATCTCGAAGGCCTTCTGGCGGAACGGCTGGCACTTAATGCGCGGCGCACCGCACTCGGGACACACGGCGGCCTCGCCCTCGAGCGGGCTCACCTTGACGCCGCTCGGCACCGGATAGGTCACGTCGCAGTCGGGCCAGCCCATGCAGCCAATGAAGCTGCCACGGGTCTTGGCGCTCGTCTTCATAACCAGGTCCTTGCCGCACTTGGGGCAGGCGCCCACGCGCGCATCGGCCGTGACGGCGTCGCTGATGGCGTCGCCCAGCTCCTGCGTATGCTTGAGCAGCTCGTCGAGCACGCCAGCCAGCAGCGCGCGCGAGTGCGTCACGACATGCTCTTCGGTATCCTCGCCGCGCTCCACACGGGTCATGTCGCCATCGAGCTCGCTGGTCATATCGGGGCTCGTGATGCGCGGGGCAAACTGCGTCAGTGCGTCGATGATGGCGATGCCCAGCTGGCTCGGCTCCACGGGATCGTTTTTGAGATAGCGCACGGCGTACAGGCGCTCGATGATGCTCGCGCGCGTGGACTTGGTGCCCAGGCCGCGCTTTTCCATCTCCTGCACGAGCTTGCCCTGGCTGTAGCGCGCGGGCGGCTCGGTCTGCTTGGCCTCGAGCTTAATGTCGAACACGTCGACCGTATCGCCCTGCTCCAGCGGCGGCATCTGCTCGTCGCGCTTGAGTCCGTACGGGTACGCCTCGCGGAAACCCGGGGTCACGAGCACATCGCCCGAAGCCACGAACGGCTCACCGTTCACGTCGAGCTCGAGCTTAGTGTTTTCGATGGTCGCGGGACCCATAAGCGTCGCTAGGAAGCGGCGGGCGATGAGGTCGTAGAGCTTGCGCTGGCCGCCGTCGAGCGTGGACGGATCGCCCTCGCCCGTGGGATAGATAGGCGGGTGGTCGGTGGTCTCGACCTTGCCGCGCGTGGGCTTCATGGGGCCGGCGAGGACCTTTTTGCACACGGGCGCCAGCGCCGGGTTGATCTTTGCAAGGTCGCTCACCACAGCGCCCAGATCAAGCGTCGCGGGGTATACGGTATTGTCGACACGCGGGTAGCTGATGAGGCCCGCCATGTAGAGGGACTCGGCGATGCGCATGGTACGCGCAGGCGAGATACCCTCGGCTGCGGCGGCAGCCTGCAGCGAGGTGGTCGCAAACGGCGTGGGCGGCTGCTGCTTGCGTGAGCGCTTGGTCACCGCGGCGACGGTTGCCGTCTTGGCACCGTCAACGTGACCGTACGCCGTCTCAGCAGCATCCTTGTCGGTAAAGCGCGCCGTCTTGTGCGCGATCTTAAAGCGATCGTCCTCGGCAGCGCCTTGCGCGGCGCCCATGCCGCGAATCTGCCAATAGTCCTCGGGCACAAACGCCATGCGCTCGCGTTCGCGCTCGACCACCAGGGCAAGCGTCGGCGTCTGCACGCGGCCGGCGGAACGCACGTTGCCAAAGCCGCCAAACTTGGCGAGCGTCAGGTAGCGCGTGAGCACCGCACCCCAAATGAGGTCGATGTGCTGACGGCTCTCGCCGGCGTCGGCCAGGTTCTGGTCGAGCGAGACAAGGTTATCGAAGGCCTGCGTGATCTCGGCCTTGGTAAACGAAGAATACTGGGCGCGGGCGACCGGCAAGTCGGGCGCCACCTCGCGCACCTTGTTGAGGGCGTCCGAACCGATCAGCTCGCCCTCGCGATCGAAGTCCGTGGCAATGATGACGCTGTCGGACTTTTTGGCGAGGTTCTTAAGCGAGCGAATGAGCTCCTTCTCGGCCGGTAGCTTAATGACGGGCGCCCAGGTGAGATAGGGCAGGCTCTCGAGCTTCCAGCCCTTGATGGAGATGCCATCGGCAAGAAACGGCTTGCGCTTGGTGTCGTAGGGCGGGCGTGCCAAGCCATCGGGTATGTCGGCCGGCAGCATCTCGCCGTCCTCGGTGACCGAATACCAGCCCAGCTTTTTATCGAACAGCACGCTGTCGCAAAAATCGGGCGCGAGGATGTGACCGGCAAGACCGATCGTCACGCACTCCTCGCCCTTCCACTCAAAACGGTAGATGGCGGTGTTGTACACCTTGTCCTTTTTGGGTTTGCCCGTGGACAGCCGCTCGGCAATCTGACGCGCGGCGTCATTTTTCTCGGCGATGATGAGCTTCAAAAGAGGCTCCTATCTCGTGTCTCTGCGGCTACGCCCGCCCGTATGGCGGCCGATTTACGCCCTTGCTTGCTCGATCTGCCCGATGAGCCAATCGCACCAGGCATCCATGCCCTCGCCCTTGCGCGCGCTCACGGCAAACCGCGGCGCCTGCGGATTGAGGTCATCGAGTGTCTTAGTATACCTATCCATGTCAAAATCGAAAGCCGGGGCCACGTCGACCTTATTGAGCAGCTGCGCGCCAGCGTGCTGGAAGATGCCCGGGTACTTGATGGGCTTGTCGTCGCCCTCGGGCACCGAGAGAATCATGATGGACAGGTTCTCACCCAGGTCAAAGTCGACCGGGCAGACCAAGTTGCCCACGTTTTCGATAAAGATGACGTCGATGTTTTCCAGACCCACAGCCTGGTCAAACGCGTCAACGGCCTCCATGATCATGTTGCCCTCGAGGTGGCACAGGCCGCCCGTGTTGATCTGGATGGCGGGCATGCCGGCTTCCTTCATGGTGATGGCGTCGACATCCGAGGCGATATCGCCCTCGATGACGGCACAGCGCAGGCCGGCCTTGTCACGCAGGCGCTCGTTGGTGCCCAGGATCGTGGTGGTCTTGCCCGAACCGGGGCTCGACAAGACGTTGATCACATAGGTGTTTGTCTCATTAAATCGCTGACGCAGCTGATCTGCCAGGCGCTCGTTGCGCGACAGAATCGGCGACGCGATATCAATCGTTTTCTCAGCCATACTTAGCGCTCCTTACTTTGGCCCCTTTATACCCCATCACCAGATGGCTAGCGGGCTAATCGTCGGGGGTTTCGATTTCGATACTCGCGATATCGAGCTCGCGGCCGTGCAGTAGGCGCACGTTGGCACCACCACACTGGGGACAGCGACAGTGGAAGCGATCGTGGTCGAAGACCTCGCCGCAGTCCAGGCATTCACTTTGTGGGTGAATCTCCTCAACCGCGAGCTCGCAGCCCCGCGTGAGCGGGTCCTCATCGCGAAATGTCTCCCACGCAAAGTCGAGCGCCTCGCGCACAACTTCGGTCATATCCCCGATACGCAGCGTTACCAAAACGGCGCGCGAGGCCCCCGCCCCACGCGCCGCGCGAATCACTGTATCGAGTATGCCGTTGACAATGCCAACCTCGTGCATACCGATTTACTCCTCGTCGTCCTCATCGTCCGAGAACAGGTCCAGACGGCTCACAAACAAGCCCTCCTTGCCCTCGCGCGCGGTAATGACCACGCGGGCAATGGCGAGCGAAATCTCGTAGAGCGAGAGCAGGGCACCATACATGAGGCCCAGCGTAACGGGCGAGCCGTCGGGCGTAATCACAGCCGAGCCCACAAGCAGGCCCACGTACACGTAGCGCCAGGCGCCGCGGAAGGCCGCGTAGGACACGATGTGGAAGACGGACAGGTAGAAGATGATGAGCGGCAGCTCAAACGCCACGCCAAAGCCGATCATAAAGAGCAGCTCCATGTTGACGTAGTTCTCCAGGTCGGGCAGCGCCGTGGCGACGGCCGAGGTCTCGCCGATGAGCCACTCAAAGCCCGCGGGAATGATGATGAAATAGCAGAAGATGGCGCCCAGGAAGAACAGCACCGTCGAGGCGAGCACCGTGGGCACGACCCATTTGCGCTCGTTGGGACGCAGTGCCGGCAGGAAAAATGCCAGAATCTGCCAGATGATCATGGGCGTGCACATGACCACGGCCATCTTGATGGCCAGCGAGAAGCGCAGGCCAAAGCCGCCGAGCGTGGTGGTGATGTAGAACTTACCGTCCGGCACAAAGGAGCGGATGGGGTCTTCCAGGATGTCGAGCACCACGGGCGTGGCGAAATACAGCACGATGGCGGCGGCAAACACCGACACGACCACGATGGTCAGGCGGCGACGGAGCTCGCCCAGGTGATCGAAGAGCGGCATGCGCGCAGGTCCGATAGGCATTACTCATCGCCTCCCTTCGGTGCATCGGCGGCAGCGGCGTCGTCCTCGGCCTCGAGCTCGCGGGCAAGTTGGTCGACGACGGCCTTGCGCTTGCGGGGACGACGGGCGTAGAGGTCAGCCGTCGTGGGCTCTGCCGGCTCGGGCTCCGGCTCTGCAGCAGATTCGGGCTCGACGGTGGCAGCGGCAGGCTCGGCACCCTCGGCCTCGGACTCCTCAGCAGCACCCTCGCCCTCGGCGGCAGCCTCGCTCGCGGCCTTCTCGGCAGCAAGACGGGCGCGACGCTCGGCAAAGGTCTCCTTCTTGGCGGGCGCTGCCGTCTCGGCGGCATCCTCGTCCGCATCGGAATCGTCGTCGGTCGCAGCAGCCTTCTTGGGCTTGACCGGGGCCGAAGCGGCCTCGCTCACCGGATCGATAATCTCGGACTGAACAACGGCCGTCATCTTTTCCTGCGTCTCGCGGAACTGACGGATGGCACGGCCGATCGTGCGGCCCATCTGCGGGAGCTTATCCGGGCCAAACAGCAAAAAGCCGAAGACCACGATGATCGCGAGCTCACCCTCTCCAATACCAAACACACATACCTCCAAGGCTCGATGTGAGTCGAGCCCGCACCGCGCCATTCGGCCGGAACTCGTCTATTCATTCGGTCAAGTATAGCGCCCGGACGCCAAAACGTCCGAGCGCATCACAAACATATGCCAAACGGCATGCCCTTTTGGGGGCAAAGATTATGCAGCGGTGATCGAAATCTCCTGGTCGACACCCAACAGCTGAACCACGCGCATCACCGGGGGCTGCACATTGGTGCAGCTAAAGCGCTTGCCGTGGTCGACCGCGTGGTGTGCGGCGCCCACGAGCACGCCAATGCCCGTTGAATCGATGTAGCTCACCTGGGCAAAATCGAGCTCAACGGACTCAGTGGGCTGCTCGAGCGCCAGGTCGATGGCATTGCGCAGGCTATCGGCGTTAGAGATATCGATCTCGCCGGTTACCTTAATGGTGTAGAGCTCTGGCGTGGGGTTGGTGGAAATACCCAAATCCATGTATATGCTCCTTTACGTATCGAAGGTGCGGATAGTACGGGAAGCCGCGCGTTAGGCGCGCTCGGCACGCGCGAGCTCGGCAGCGACAAGCTTAACGGCCAGCACCAGCACATCGAGCGCGGCCTCCAGGTCCTCGACCGTGGGATAGCTCGGCGCGATGCGGATGTTGGTATCGCGCGGGTCCTTGCCATAGGGCCAGGTGGCACCGGCCGGCGTGAGCTTGACGCCCAGGTCGGCGCAAAGCGCAGCAACCTTCCGGGCCGAGCCCTCGGGACCATCGAAGCTTACAAAGTAGCCGCCGCGGGGATGCGTCCAGGTGGCGCAACCCGTATCGCCCAGGCCCTCGGTGAGCTTGCGCTCAACGGCCTCAAAGCGCGGGCGCAAAAACTCGGCATGCTTTTTCATGTGCTCCTTGACCGCCTCGATGGTGGGAAGGAAGCGCACGTGGCGCAGTTGGTTGAGCTTATCAGCACTGATGAGGCCGGCCTTCAGGCGCTTGGAGAACTCGGCGATGACCGCGGGGCTCGCACCGATAAAGCCGATACCGGCGCCCGGGAAGGTGATCTTGGACGTCGAGGCAAAGGCCACCACGCGGTCCTCGGTGCCCGCCGCGCGGGCAAGATCGAAGATATTGGCGAGCTCGTCGGTCTCGTCGTACAGGTCGTGCACGCAGTAGGCGTTGTCCCAGAAGATGCGGAAATCGGGCGCGGCCGTGGGCATCTCGACCAGGCGACGCACGGTGTCCTCGCTAAAGGTGATGCCCGTGGGGTTGGAATACTTGGGCACGCACCAGATGCCCTTGATGGAATCGTCGGCGGCAACGAGGCGCTCGATTTCGTCCATATCGGGGCCGTTGTCGGTCATCGCGACGGGAACGTTCTCGATGCCCAAGTCGGCGGTGATGCCAAAGTGGCGATCGTAGCCGGGAACCGGGCACAGGAACTTGACCTTCTTGCCGTCGTGCGCTGCCTCGTAAGCCTCCCAGGGCTCGCTGCCGCACGAGCCACAGCGCCAGAACATGCCGGCGATGTCGTGCTCGATCAGCAGGCTCGACGAGCCCAGCACGAGTGTCTGCTCAGCGGGGCAGCCCAGGAACTCCCCCGCCAGCTTGCGTGCCGAGGGAATGCCCTCAAAGCAGCCGTAGTTGGAACAATCGACGTTGCCGTCGTGCAGATCGGCATCGGCATTGAGGATATCGAGCATGGGTCGAGAGATGTCCACCTGGGAGGGCGACGGCTTGCCGCGGGCCATATCGAGCGCCAGGCCCTTGGCCTTGACCTCGGCGACCTCGGCTTTGAGCACCTCGATGGCGGCATCGAGTTCGGTGGTTTCCATCTTCTGGTAGATCGTCTGCATGGGTGCGACCTTTCGCGAAGCGGTACGTTGCAGTTCGTCTAAGTATAGACCGCCACCGCCGCAAGGGTATGAAGCCGTGATAGATTAAGTCCATCGCAATAAATTACGAAACGCCGCGCATGCCGGCGTGGGGCGCCCAAGGAGGCACTATGGAGTACGGATCGTTCCAGGCCGAGGAATTCGGCGACCTGCAGCGCCTGGTCGACGGGCTGTTTTATGACCGCCACGCCATCGACCGCCTGGATCTCATCGTACAGGCCGAAATCTTGGACCTGGCACCCGATCTCATGGAAATCGTCAACCTGCTACCGCCCGGCTATTACGACCGCCAGTCACTTTGCGACCAGCTCAACTCCGCCTTGGCCGCCCACGGCTGGGGCGCCATCTACGGCACCGTGGAATAAGCCTCGAGGCCGGCGATTTGGCCCGTTTCCCGACCTTGGCGAGGCTTGTTTTAGGGCTTGTGGCCAAAAAAGGGCAAATATGAGTACTGTTACCCTTTTAGTAGCAGCGATTCTTGGTCGAAATCGGCAAAACTCGACTTGAAACTCCCCAATCACCGTCAGCTAGCGCCAAATTGGAAGTCGATGGTCACTCATTAACGTACAGTTCTTATAACTTTGTTCATTATTTTCCGCACCTAAAATGAAACGCCGTTTGTGACAGTACTCACAAACGGCGTTTTTTGACCACTGGCGTGTCTGGCAGGCGGCAAGCACCACCCGAATCCGCATTTTGAACGCGCCCGAATCGGTTCTGGAGCCGGTTTTCGCGCTCTTACTCGTCCTTGGGCGCGGGGTGTTTGCAGATCACACTCATGTAGATCATGCCAAGTACGGCCGCGGTGACAGAGCCGGCAAGAATAGCGGCCTTGGCGGCCAGAACCTCAAACTGGGCCGTCGGGAAGGCAAGGCCGCTGATGAGGATCGACATGGTAAAGCCGATACCGCCCAGAATGCCCACACCGGCAATCATGTGCCAGTTGACATTGCGCGGCAGCTCGGAGATCTTGAGCTTAACCAGGGCAAACGTCATGCCAAAGATACCGATCGGCTTACCCAGCAGCATGCCAAAGTACACGCCGAGCGTCACCGGGTCGGTGAGTAGCGTGCTCATGTCCACGCCCACTAGGCGAACCTGTGCGTTCACGAACGCAAAGATCGGCAGAATCACAAAGTTGACCGGCGTGGAGATCAGACGCTCCATGCGGATGAGCGGCGGGGTCACGCGGTGCATGACGCGCTCGACCTTGGTGGTCGAGACGGTAAAGTCATGCTGGCCCAGGATGTGCGCCTCGTCGTCGTAGCGGTCATCGAGCAGCGGCAGGCACTCCCCCAACCAATCGGTAAGGCTGTCGAGCTTAACACCGCACTTGGCCGGGATGGTAAAGGCCAAGATGACGCCAGCAAGCGTGGCATGTACGCCGCTCTTGAACATGCAGAACCACAACAGCAGGCCCAGTACCGAATACGGGGCAAGGCGGTAATGCTGCGTCTTGTTGAGCCACACGAGCGCGCAGGTCACAAGCGCGGCGGCGCCCAACCAAAACGGATTGGGGCTCTGACCGTAGAAGATGGCGATGGCGGCGATGGAAATGAGGTCGTCGGCGATGGCGAGCGTCGAGAAGAACACGCGTACGCCGTTGGGCACGCGATTGCCCAAAAGCGACAGCACGCCCAGCGCAAAGGCAATATCGGTTGCCATGGGAATGGCCCAGCCGTTGTGCGCGCCGGCATGGTTAAAGATCAGATAGATGCAGGCGGGAACGACGACGCCGCCCACGGCCGCCAGCATGGGAAGCATAGCCTGGCGCGGGTTTTTGAGCTCGCCGACCGTCATCTCGTACTTAAGCTCAATGCCCACCAGCAAAAAGAAAATCGCCATGAGGAAGTCGTTGACGAAAAGCTCGACGGTGAGGCCAGCCGTCAAATGCCCCAGACCCACATACAGCGGGGTCTCCAAAAAGTGATGGATGGCCTCGTAGGCATCGGTATTGGCGCAAATGACGGCGGCGATGGCGGCGAAGACCATGACGGCGGCGGAAATCGTGCCGTTCTCGGCGATGCGCTCCCAAATGTCATGGCGCTCAAAACGCTTGCGCTCACGAACGTTAAACAGCTGCTCGGGTGCTGCCATGGGCGGCTCCTTTCACGGGAAAGCTCCCGTCTTAAAAAAGCACGGCCCGCCCAAGTGGCGGCGCCGCGCTCTAACGTATTACGCTTGCATCTAGCCTACCCTGCACGACAAGCACGCAGGCGTGGCCGAAAAGCGGAACCACAGGTTGAACATTATTTGCTCAACGGCACGGGCACGCCTGTCCAAGAGACGACGCGGCGCCGTGCACAAAAAACGACCGGAGCGCGGGGCGTCCGCGATCCGGTCGTGGCGTTTGGTCAACTAAACCTAGCAGGCGGCCATGATGGGGGCAGCAACCTGCTTCTTACGGGAGAGGACGCCCGGCATCCAGACGCCGTCGTGCTCGTCGGCAATGCCCAGGCCCTTCTGAGCAGCCTCGGTCTCGCCCTCGAGCAGGACCTGCGAGCCCTCCTCCATGATGTCGGTGATGCACAGGACGATGCCGTCGGCACCCTTCTCGGCGGCGTAGGCGCGCATGGCCTCGCGAATCTCGTCGATCATGCCAAGCGCACGGCTCTTGTCGACAGTCTCGTACTGGCCGATGAGCAGCTTCTTGCCGGCAGGCTCGAACATCTTGATGTCGTTGCCGACCATCTCGGCTGCGGTGAAGGAGCCAGACGGACGGGTGAGGAAGACCTCCATGCCAAACTTGACCGGGTCGACGCCCACCCGCTCGCCGAGCTTGGCGGCGACGGCGCGGTCGACATCGGTGGTGGTGGGGCTCTTGAGCATGAGCGTGTCGGTCATCATGGCCGAGAGCAGCAGCTTGGCCTGGACGTCGGAAAGCTCAACGCCGAGCACGCCGGCGAGCTTGGTGACGATGGTGCAGCTGGAGCCCCAGGGCAGGCAGATGTAGTGCAGCGGGCCGGCGGTCTCGAAGTCGCCGATGCGGTGATGATCGACAACGCCAAAGACCGTGGCGTCCTTAAGGCCGGCGACGGACTGGGCAGACTCGTTGTGGTCGGTGAGGACGACGAGCTGACCGGCCTCGACGGACTCGATCACGCGGGGCTCGGCGATGCCGGCGTCGGCGAGCAG
>OMDM01001025.1_pt1 | contig 9931 bp, 9 predicted proteins | sample 1673801 | NCBI WGS metagenome assembly OMDM01 (sample SAMEA103958127, study PRJEB25191) | human gut metagenome | biome: human-associated habitat [ENVO:00009003]; feature: intestine environment [ENVO:2100002]; material: feces | place: Germany | collected 2013/2015 | reverse complement strand
CGCCATCCGCGCCAAGGCGCAGGACATTCTGGACACCTTCGATATTGAGGGCGGCGGCACGGTGGAAAAGGTCTGGGATATGGCCCGTTATGTTGTTGCCTTTGAGCAGTGGGTCAAGGACGAAAAGATTGCGTTTGTGGCTTCCCACTACGACGGTTTTGCCAAGGGTGTGGCCGGCAAACTGGACTCCATGCTGATTCCTGCATTCTCGATGCTCATCAAGCAGGGCACTGCCTGCGCGGTTGAGGGCGATATCAAGGTTTCGATGGCAATGTCCATCCTGAAAACCATTGCGGGCTGCGGCCAGCTGAGCGAGATGTACTCCATCGACTTCAATGAGGACATCTGCATCATCGGCCACTCCGGCTCCGGCGACGCCGACATCTCCACGGCCAGAAAGCCGACCATGAAGATCGTGCCCGTGTTCCACGGCAAGACTGGTGGCGGCTATCTGACCCAATTCTATCCACCGGTTGGTGATGTGACCTATCTGGCCATCACGCAGGATAAGGACGGCCACTTCAAGTTTGTGGTTGCCGAGGGCGTCAATGAACCCGGCCCCATCTTTACCTTTGGCGATACCAACATGCGTACCCGCTTCAGCTGCGGTGCGCGTGAGTTCTGCAACCGCTGGAGCGAAGCCGGCCCCACCCACCACATGGCAGCAGCCACCGGCCGCCACATTGATACCATCCTGAAAGTGGCAAAGATCTTTAATGTCCCTGTTGATATCATCACGCGGTAAGCCGCAGGCAACAGTTACGATAAAAGGCAATGGAGTAAAGGAGCAGTATTATGAGCACGATTTATGATGTAGCAAACGTAAAAGGTTTTATCCGTATGTGCAACGACGGCTGGCTGCAGGGCTGGCATGAGCGCAACGGCGGCAACCTGACCTACCGCATGACCGAGGAAGATGTTGCCGCATGCCGTCCTTTCTTTGACGAAACCCCGCGCGAGTGGGTCAACATGGGCGTTCAGGCTGATAACCTGGCCGGGGAATATTTCATCACCACCGGTTCCGGCAAGTTCTTCCGCAATGTGGAGCCGGACCCTATCCACAGCATCGGCATTGTTGAGATCAATGATAAGGGCGATAGCTGGCGCATTGTTTGGGGCCTGGCCGATGGCGCAAAGCCGACTTCCGAGTTTCCCAGCCACTTTATGAACCACAGCGTGCGCAAGGCCGCCACCAACGGTGCCAACCGCGTGATCTACCACTGCCATGCTACCAACGTAATTGCCCTGACCTACATTCTGCCGCTGACCGACCGCGATTTCTCCCGCGCCCTGTGGCAGAGCGCGACGGAATGCCCGGTCGTATTCCCGGAAGGCGTCGGCGTCTGCCCGTGGATGGTTCCCGGCGGCGCGGCGATTGCCATGGCGACATCCGAGCTGATGAAGCACTATCAGGCGGCTGTCTGGGCGCAGCATGGGCTGTTTGCCTCCGGGCCGGACTTTGACATCACGTTCGGTCTGGCGCACACCATCGAGAAGAGCGCTGAAATCTACATCAAGGTGCTGTCCGCGGGTCAGGGCAAAATCCGCCAGACCATCACGGACGACGATCTGCGCGCGATTGCGCATGATTTCGGCGTGACGATTAACGAGAAATTCCTTGACTAAGCTGATTTTTCCGGGACGCAGGGCATGTTCAAGTTCAGCGGAGGGAAACGGTGAATATCACGATTCGCAAAATGCAGCCCGGTGACGCGGACGCGCTGTACAGGCTGCTGTCTGACCCGGAAGTCATGCGGCACCTGGAGCCGCCGTTCGACCGGGAGAAAACAGAAACGTTTCTGCATCACGCGGGCTGACTGAACCGCCGCTTGTGTATGCCGCCGAAGCCAGCGGGGATTTCATCGGCTATGTGATTTATCACGCGTACGATGAGGACAGCGTGGAAATCGGCTGGGTGCTGCTCCCGGAATATTGGGGGCGCGGCTATGCGTCGGCGCTGACCGATCGGCTGATTGACCGGGCGCGGCAGGAGCGGAAAAGCGTCGTGATTGAGTGCGCTCCGGCGCAGGAGGCTACAAAGCGGATTGCAAGCAAAAAAGGCTTCCGCGACTGCGGAATCTGCGACGGATTGGCGCTCTACCGGCTGCCATAAGAGAATACGCAAAAAGGCTCTGCCAAACCGGCAGAGTCTTTTCGTTTTTTGCGGTTCGTCGTTCGCCGTAAATCCGCCGAGCGAATTTTCCTTCACCTGAATGCACACATAGGTGATGCTGCTGTCCGCCGCGGCGGAGAACTGGCGCTTCGCTGCCGGAGCGACCTTCAGCCAATCGCCTCTGAACTGCTTCGCACTGCACTTTTGATTGTTGCTTTGGAGGCACGAAAAAGAGGCCCTGCGCACTGCAGAGCCTCTTGGGGGGATTGGCTTATTCGTCGTCGTCCACAACCTTGTCGGCGCTGGCGATAACCTTCTTCGCGACGTCGGCGGGTACTTCCTCGTAGCGCTCGAACGTCATCGTGAAGCGGCCCCATGCCTGCGTCATCGAGCGCAGGTCGGTCGCGTACTTGAACATCTCGCTCAGCGGGGCTTCGGCGATAATCTTTTGCCCGCCTTCGCACTGTTCCATGCCGATGATGCGGCCGCGGCGCTTGTTCATGTCGCCCATCACGTCGCCCATGTAGTCATCCGGCACAATCACTTCGACGTGCATAATCGGCTCCAGCAGGACAGGGTTCGCGTCGGCGCAGCCCTTCTTGTAGGCGATACGCGCGGCGGTCTTGAACGCCATTTCGGAGGAGTCCACCGGGTGATAGCTGCCATCGTAGAGCTTCGCCTTCACGCTGACCATCGGGTAGCCCGCCAGCACGCCGTGCACCATGCACTCGCGCAGCCCCTTCTCAACAGAGGGGATAAAGTTGCGCGGCACAACGCCGCCCACGACCGCGTCCTCGAACACGATGTCGGTCGAGCCGTCCGTCACCGGGCTGAACTCAATCCACACGTCGCCGAACTGCCCGTGACCGCCGGTCTGCTTCTTGTGGCGCCCCTGCACCTTCACGGTCTTGCGAATCGTCTCGCGGTACGGAATCTTCGGGTCTTTCAGCACGCAGTTCGCGCCGAACTTGCTCGCCAGCTTGCTGCGGATAACATCAAGGTGCATTTCGCCCTGACCGGAGAGCAATGTCTCCATCGTTTCGGGGTCTTTGCTCAGCGTGACGGACGGATCTTCCTCCATCAGGCGCTGGAGGCCGGAGAACACCTTGTCTTCCTCGCCCTGCTTGGCGGCGTAAACTGCCTTCGAAATGCAGGGCTTCGGGTACTCAATCGGCGGATAGATAACCGGGTTCGCGGGGTCACAGAGCGTGTCGCCCGTGGACGTGTACTGCAATTTCGCCATAGCGCCGATATCGCCCGCGTGCAGCGATTCCTTGACGACCTGCTTCTTGCCGCGCAGGATGTAGATGCCGCCGCACTTTTCGGTCTTGTCCTTGCCGGGGTTGTAGAGCGTCGTCTGCCCGCTGAGCATACCGGAGAAGATGCGGAACAGAGACAGCTTGCCGACGAACGGGTCAGCGATCGTCTTGTAGACGAACGCCGAGAAGGGCTGGTCATCCTTGCAGATGCGGGTGATGTCCTCGCCCGTGCGCGGATCTTTGCCCGCCCAGTACAGACCGTTGTGCGCCGGGGACGGGAAATACTTCGCCATCAGGTCGAGCATACGCGCGATGCCCACGCCCGTTGCGGCGGACACGGCGACGACCGGCACAATCGAGCCGTCCTTCATGCCCTTGCGGAAGCCCGCCTTGATTTCCTCAAACGTCAATTCGCCCGTCTCGAAGTACTTTTCCATCAGCTCTTCGTCCGCCGCTGCCGCCTGCTCAATCAGGTAGGAGTAGCATTCCATCAGCTGAGCCTTCATGCTTTCGGGCATCGGCACTTCGACGCTCTTCTTGTACGCGCCTTCATACGCCTTGCGGTCCAGCACGTTCACCACGCCGCGGAAGGTCGGGCCTTTGCCCAGCGGCAGCAGAATCGGCACGACGCAGTTGCCGTACTTCGCGCGCAGCTGCGACGAAATCTTGTCGAAGTCCGCGTGATCGCGATCCATCTGGTTGATAATAAACATGCGCCCCAGACCATGCGCACCGGCGTAATCCCACGCCTTTTCCGCGCCGACGGACAGTCCGCCGACAGCATCGACGACGATAACGGCCGTCTCCACCACGCGCAGAGGGCCGATCATTTCGCCCACGAAGTCAAAATAACCCGGTACGTCCACCACGTTGATAATCTTGCCGTTCCAGTCCACAGGGGCGGTTGCGGCGCTGATGGAGCACTTCCGGCGCGTTTCTTCGGGGTCGAAGTCCGTCATGGTCGTGCCGTCTTCCACACGGCCCTGACGATCCACTAATCCGGCAGCGTAGAGCATGGCCTCGGTCAGCGTGGTCTTGCCCTCGCTGCCATGTCCTATGAGGGCGATGTTGCGAATGTTTGTCGTGATATAGTCTGCCATGATACTCTCCTCCGTTCAAATTCTTTCATGTTTTTATCCTATTTCCGGGCTGCCCTTCGGCTTTTTCCCGGATGTTGTTTTGATTATATCATGATTTTCGCCAAAAGAAAAGAGTGTTTTTTCGTCATTTTGCATCTTTGTACGATTTCAACAAAACAGTGCTGGTTTATCCGGGTTTTTATCGCCCAGAAACGCCATTTGTATAGTAAAACGCAACAAAAAAGCAGGGCGAATCGCTCCCCTTTCCGGGTTGATTCGTCCTGCTTACTTATGCTGTTTTCGGCTGACCTATGCCAAGTTTTTTTGATTATAACCAATGTAACTTAACCCCAAAAGTATGGGAGTGTCGAACCGAAGGGGTCGAGGGGGCGATCGCAGACTTCGTCTGTTTTCATGCCCCCTCGTCGCCTCCGCAGAGGCGATTCCCCCTGCCCCGGCAAAATTCAAGCATGGAAATGCTGTTTACTCGAACAGATACCCCTCAATAACTTTGAGCGTGTTCAGCGCCCCATCCCGATGGCTGCGTTCATACCCGTGCGACGCATACACGCCCGCGCCAATCAGCCCGTGGCGAATGTCATACCCCGCCCGCAGGGTCGCTTCCACATCCGACCCGTAGTGCGGATACACATCCACCGCATAATCCGCCCCTTCGCGCTTGGCGGCGGCAATCAGCTTCCGCACAACATCGTAGCTGTACGGCCCGCCAGAGTCCTTCGCGCAGATGGACACCTGACGCTCGGTGCACTGCACGCCCTCGCCGACGCAGCCCATGTCCACCGAAATCGCTTCCGTCACGCCGTCCGGCACAGACGCCGAGCCACCATGCCCAACTTCCTCATACACCGTGACGTGGACGTACACGCGGCGCTTCGGCGTCAGATTCTCGTCCTTCAAATACTGCGCGAACGCCTGCAAGATGCCGACAGACAGCTTATCATCCAGGAAGCGGCTCTTGATGTACCCGCTTTCGGTGATGCGGCTGCGCGGGTCAAAGCAGACGAAATCGCCCACGTCGATGCCGAGCTTGCGAACATCCTCCGCCGAGCGGACGTCCTCGTCCAGCACGACCTCCACCGTGTCGAACGTGCGCGGCGTGGTGCTGTAATTGCCGTTGACGTGGACGGACGCGTCGCAGAGCTGTACCGTGCCGTCAATAGCGCCGCTGAACTTCGTAATCACGCGCACGTTCTCCGCTTCGGCGTTGTTGGCGTTCATGCCGCCGACGTTCGTGATGCGCAGGCGGCCGTTGCCCTTAATCTGCGCGACCATGCCGCCGAGCGTGTCCGTGTGGGCTTCCAGCAGCAGCGCGTCCTGCGCGTCCTCGCCGCCCAAATCAATCAGCACGCCGCCCTTGCGGGTGATTTTCGCGTCGTACCCCATCTGGGCGAACTGCGCCTGCACATACTTCGCCGCATTCTCCGTATACCCCGACGGGCTGTCAATCCCCAGCAACCGCACGGTATTTTCCAGCGCAAGCTGCGCGTACTTTTCCTGCATAATTGACCTCCTTCCGGGGCTTCGCCCCAGACCCCACCAGAGGCGCTGCCTCTGGACTCTGCAAGGGGCAGACGAAAAGGGACGAAGCCCCCCCCCTGACCCCTTTCGCGCGATTGAGTTGGTCACAACTGCATACAACTTCCGCGTGTTTATACGAGAACCTTACGCGTCCTTCTCCTGCCAGTCCACCAGCACCATGCGCATCAGCTTGCCGCCGAACACGTTGCCGAGCATAATCACGAGAATCATGCCCATGCACTGCAAAATCTGCCAGAACGACAGGTTCGGAATCGCAATCGCCAGATAGCCCATGTCCGCAATCGAGTGCTCAAAGCCGCAGACGATGAAGCCCACAATCGCGAACAGCACCGCCGCAATCCCGTGCAGGCTGTCCTTCGCCTTCTTGTAGCCGATGACCGCCAGATACATCAGCACGCCGCACATCAAGCCGTTCAGCAGCCACGAAACCGGGTTCATGCCGAGCTTGCCGAGCATCACCACCGCGGCAGTCGCGCCCAGCTTCGTCGCGCCGTCGACGACATTCGACCAGCTGACAATGGCGGGAATCACCGTGCCCAGCCCGTTGAGCACAAACACCCACGCCAGCTTCTTCACCGGTGTTTTCAGCCCGCAGATGCCCGTGAACAGCGTGCCGCCGTTGGTGAGGATGAAGAACAGGCCAGCACAGAACAGCAGCGCGCCGACCAGTTTATTCACGCACGAGAGATAGACGGTGCAGCCGATGCCGATCATGATGCCGGAGAACAGGCTGCTGAGAAGAAATTACTTTTGTTCCTTATTCATGCGAAGTGATTTCCTTTCATTGATGACAGTTCCCTGTCAATTCGTTGCCGTTCCCCAGCATACGACAGAAATCGGGTTCTGTCAAGGGAAAATGCGGATTATTCCGCCGATGTCTGAATCAAATCCTCCACCCGGCGCGCATCTCCCCCGGCTGCGAGGTACGCGTCAATCGCGGCTTGCAGCTGCTCGTGGAATTCCTCCAGGCACAAGCCGTTGCGCCAGATGTAGCGCGCAACTTCCTTGCCCACATAGCGCAGGTGCCACGGCTCGTAGTTGATTTCGGTGATGTCCTGCTTGTCCTCCGGATAGCGGATGACGAATCCGTACTCATAGCAGTGTTCCGCCATCCACTGGCATTCCGGCGTGGACGCCATGTTCGAGTTCATGGACTTGTCCTTCCACGACCCCGGCACAACGTCGCAGCCCAAACCCGTTTGGTGATCGCTCGCGCCGGGCTTGCTCACCCAGCCATCATCCTTGCCGTTGTTGCGTTCCAGCCGATTGTTGTACATGGTTTTCTGCGTCTTGTAGGCGCGGTAGGCGCTCTTTAAGTACAGCTTGTAGCCTGCTTCCTCCGCGCCGGCAAACAGCTCCGCCAATGCTTCCGCGCATTCCGACTGCAAGTACATCGTTCCTGCGCCGGGGGCAGCCCGCAGCTTCATCTTCGTTTTCGACGACGGCTCATAGGTCGAGGAGAGCAGGCATTCCTTGTTTGCCAGCTTGATCAATTCCGGGTCGAGGTCGCTCAGGCTCAGGGCAAAATTCCATTCCAGCGGGTCAATGCGCGGGTCCTCAATAATCACGCCGGGAATGTCGCTGAGGTCGTACTCCTCGTTTTCCTCCGCCAGCGCAGGCATCGGCACGCACCCCAGCAATAGTGCCGCGCACAGCGCCGCCGAAAGCTGCTTCTTCCACTGCTTCATTCGCCTGATTCCTCCACTTCCACTTCGCCCAGATACGTCCCTTCGACGATGCCCAGCAGCCGCTCGTTGCGCACAATTTGCAGGTACTCTTCCAGCGGCATTTCCTGCTCGTGGATGCGCCGCGCGTTCTCCTTGCCGACGTAGCGCACATGCCACGGCTCGTATTCGTAGCCGGTAATTTCTTCCCAGCCCTTCTGGTAGCGGATGATGAACCCGTACTCCCAGCAGTGCTCTGCGACCCACTTGCCGCCCTTTGTCGCGCCGAAGCCGCCCGTCAGGTTCACCTTGTCCGACTTCTGCCCAACGTCCATGACCAGCCCGGTTTGATGCTCACTCGCGCCGGGACGCGCAACGTACTCATCCGCCTTTTCGACGCTGCCGTGCACGCGCTCCAGCTTGTTATTGTAAATCGTCTCCTGCCGCGCATAGCTGCGGTAGCCGCTGACGGCTTTGAGCGTGATGCCAATATCCTTCTTGCACGCATCAAACATTTCTTCCAGCGCCAGCGCCGCCTCCTGCCGCATTTGGCGAATCTGCCCCGGCACATCCGCCGTCACCGTCTCCGGTTCATAGGCGCGGGACGCCAGCCACTGCCGATTCTGCAAAAACAAAGAGCCGTCCACATCGTTCTGCGGCGCGGCTGCGTCCAGCGACGAGGAAATCATCATCGTACCCGCCGTCGCCAAGGCGGCAAGCGTTTCCAGCAAAGAAGCCATAAGTACCTCCTTGGGCAATTTTTCGCGAAGAACTGCCCTTCTCTTCTATTATAGCTTCTTTTCCGCCACTTGCAAGCGGTCATGAGCAAAATTTACATGTTTGAGCGGCGAAAAAGCCGTCCACAATAGCCGTCGAGGAGGCGAAAAGCTATGAAGAAAACGCATTTGCTGTTGATGCTGGCGCTCTGCGCGACACTGCTTGCGTCCTGTTCCGCCGGCGAACCCGACGTGACCCAGACGCAGCCTGTTCCGTCCATCAGTCCGACAAATACGCCGGATGAAAACACGGTGCTGCCCGGTCTGGACGATGACATCATTCTGCCCGACGGCGGAAGGAATGATTCCACGACCCGCGAAGCCACCGGCGTGACCAGCATGGACAAGGCGCGGCGCGTCATCGAGCAGCTGGAAGAGGAACTCGAACGGCTCTCCGAAGTCAAGGAGGCGCACGTCATCATTGCGGGGCATAAAGCCGCCGTCGCGCTGACCTTCGACGACCAGTACAAGGCAGGCATTGACGACCGCTTCCGCAAGATTGTCCGCGAGCGCATCGACGGCGTGATTGGCGGCATCGACACCGTCGCCCTGACGACGGACAAAACCGTCATGGACGCGCTGGAAGCCTTGCAGGATCGTCTGGACAGCGTGAGCGACATGTCGTCCCTGCAAGCGGAGCTGGACAAGATTCTCGAAACGATGAACGCCGCGAGCCGTGCCAAAGCATAACGCGGCGGAGCAGCCGCCCCGAACGAAGCGTACCTTTTCCGTGTGGAATGCTATCGCGGAAAAGACACGTTTCCTTCTGATTTCGTCCGATGGCGGGCATTCCGCCTCGGCTTGCAACCATTTCCAGCGTAGCTTCGCCTCCTCCGGCGCATCCTAACCCTTGAAACCAGCGACAGGAGGTGAAAAAGCATGGCCAGCAAGAACAATAACCGCCAGATGGTTCCCGAAGCGCGTCAGGCGCTGGACGACATGAAGTTCGAGATTGCCCGCGAACTCGGCGTGGATGTCAAGGGCTACGGCGGCGACCTGACTGCCCGCGAAAACGGCGCAATCGGCGGTTCGATGACCAAGAAGCTCATCGAGCAGGCGCAGCGTCAGCTTTCCAGCAAGTAAGCGACAAGCATGTGAAGGAGGAGTCTCATCATGTATCAGAAGAATCAGAACCAGACGCAGGTGCCGAACCTGAACAACGCTTCCGTCCAGCATCCCTCGACCAGCCAGCCCGGCGGCATGGTGCCCGAAGCGCGTCAGGCGCTGGAGGACATGAAGTATGAGATTGCCGGTGAGCTGGGCATCAACCTGAAGCAGGGCTACAACGGCGACCTTCCCTCCCGTCAGGCGGGCTCCATCGGCGGCTACATGGTCAAGCGACTGATTGAGCAGGCCGAGCGCCAGATGGCGAACAAGTAAATCCGGATTCGCGCGCGCTTCGCAGAGACAACCTGCGGGGTGCGCGTTTTATACTATTTCCAGATAAGAATGCGCCAAGATGCGCCGCGAATTTTTCATT
>OMDM01001016.1_pt1 | contig 9986 bp, 6 predicted proteins | sample 1673801 | NCBI WGS metagenome assembly OMDM01 (sample SAMEA103958127, study PRJEB25191) | human gut metagenome | biome: human-associated habitat [ENVO:00009003]; feature: intestine environment [ENVO:2100002]; material: feces | place: Germany | collected 2013/2015 | reverse complement strand
ATTACACGCGGCGCAGCTTGCTCAGTGCGGCGATATTCTGGAAAAGACGCCGGGCGGGCTGGACGCCGTGATCGGCGCCAAGGGCGTGTACCTCTCCGGCGGCGAGATGCAGCGCATCGCGCTGGCCCGGGCGATTTTGAAGGACGCGCCCATCGTGGTGCTGGATGAGGCAAGCTCCTTTGCAGACCCGGAGAACGAGGCGAAGATACAAAAGGCCTTTGAGGCGCTGATGAAGGGCAAGACCGTGCTGATGATCGCCCACCGCCTGTCCACGGTGCGGAACATGGATCGCATCCTCGTCATCCGGGACGGCGAGATCGCCGAGGAAGGAAAGCACGACGAGCTTCTTGAAAAGGGCGGCGTATACGCCGCCATGTGGGAGGAATACCAAAAGGCCGCGCAGTGGAAGGTAGGAGGTGCCGCATGATCGAACGCATCCGCAAAAAATACGCCATGACGGAGAAGGGCGCAAAAGGCTATGTGGCCGCCGTGTTCTGGTCCGTACTGGTCAACATCAGCAAAATGCTGCCGGTGGGCGTGCTGGCCACGGCGCTCTCCGGCATCGTAGAGGCACTGACAAACGGCACCGACCCAAGGGCGGGGCTTACGCGCTTTCTGGTTGCGGGCGTCCTTGCCCTCGCCGCGCTCTTTGTGACCTTTCTGATCCAATACAAAGCCTTATACGAAGCCACCTACCGGGAAAGCGCCAACCGCCGCATCCGGCTGGCGGAGGTGCTGCGCCAGCTCCCGCTGTCCTTCTTCGGAAACCGTGACCTGACTGACCTGACCACCACCATCATGGGGGATACGGAGACGCTGGAAAAGGCATTCTCCCACTTTTACCCCGCCATGCACGGCGCGCTCATCTCCACGGCGCTGATTTCCGCAGGCATGCTGCTTTACGACTGGCGGATGGCGCTGGCTCTTTTGTGGGTGGTGCCCGCGTCGCTGCTGATGGTCTATCTCTCCCGGCGCATGGAAAAGCGGCATATAACGAAGGGGCTCGTCACCCGCCGCGCGGCCACCGACGCCATGCAGGAGGTGCTGGAGTGCGCGCCGGAGATCAAGGCGTGCAACCAAAAGGCGCGGTATATCGCCGACCTGAACCGCAGGCTGGACGAGGCGGAGCAGGACACCATCCGGGGCGAGCTGTTCACAGGCTCCGTGGTCACGGCGGCACAGTCCTTCCTAAAGCTGGGTATCGCCACCACCGTCCTCACGGGGGTGCTGCTCATGAGCCGCGGCGACTTGTCGCTGATCCCGTTTCTGATGTTCCTTATCGCCGCCACCCGGGTATATGACCCCATCGGCTCCATGTTTGCCAACATGGCCGCGGTTTTCGCCTGCGAGGTGCGCATCGAGCGTATGCAGGAGATCGAGAACGAAAAGCGCATGACCGGTATGACCGAATATGATCCCGATGGCTACGACATCCGCTTTGAGCATGTGACCTTTGCCTACCGGGAAAAAGAGGACGTGCTAAGAGACGTCTCCTTTACGGCGAAGCAGGGGCAGGTGACGGCGCTGGTGGGCCCCTCCGGCGGCGGCAAATCCACGGCAGCCAAGCTGGCAGCCCGCTTCTGGGACCCGGCGGAGGGAACGGTGCGGCTGGGCGGCGTGGACGTGTCCACGGTGGACGGCGAGGCGCTGCTGAAAAACTACGCCATCGTATTTCAGGATGTGGTGCTGTTTGCGGATACCGTGATGGAAAACATCCGCCTCGGCAAGCGGGACGCCACCGACGAGGAGGTGCTGGCGGCGGCGAAGGCGGCGCAGTGCGACGCCTTTGTATCCAAGCTGCCGGAGGGCTACCATACCCTGATCGGGGAAAACGGCTCCCGGCTCTCCGGCGGCGAGCGGCAGCGCATCTCCATTGCCCGCGCCATCTTGAAGGATGCGCCGGTGATTTTGCTGGACGAGGCCACGGCCTCGCTGGACGTGGAAAACGAGACGGCGGTGCAGGCGGCGCTGTCCGGATTGATCAAGGATAAGACGGTGCTCATCATCGCGCACCGCATGCGTACCGTCATGAACGCCGATCAGATCGTCCTGCTCTCCGGCGGCCGCGTGGTTGAGATGGGCTCTCCCGCGGAGCTGCTGAAAAAGAACGGCCTGTTCCGCCACATGGCACAGCTCCAGAGCGAGAGCATGGAGTGGACGGCGTAGAAAGTGCTGAGATAAACAGGATTCCAAGTGCAATACTGGAAAACGAAGTGCCGAAAACAAGGAGGCGTTTATGAAAGAAACAAATAAATGGTCTGTCAGGGATGTGATCACCACGGTGCTGCTTTCGGCGGTGCTAATCGTCATCCAGCTCGTCGTCAATATGGTCTGCATGGCCAACGACTTTGTCAGCATGGTGCTGTCCGTGGGGATCACCATGTTCCTCTGCGCGCCGGTCTATATGCTCATGGTCAGCCGGATCGGAAAGCGTTTTGTGACGCTGATCTATATGACGATCCTCGGTGTGATTTTCCTGCTGATGGGCAACTGGTTCTTGCTTCCTTATTATGTTCTCGTGGGGATCCTCTGCGAGGCGATTCTCTGGAAGGAAGGCTCCTGCCAAAAGCCGAAACGGCTGACTGCCGCCTGGACGGCGGCGAGCCTGCTGTACAACGGGGTCAATCTGCTGCCCATCTGGTTCTTCTGGGACACCTACTACGATTTTGCGCTGGCAAGCGGCATGGAGCAGAGCTACATCGATTCCTATGTGCGTTACTACACCTCTCCCGGCTGGCTGGCCTTTATTCTGCTGTTTACGACGCTGATGGGCTTTTTAGGCTGCATGGTGGGCAGTCGGCTGATCCGCAGGCATTTTCAGAAGGCCGGCGTTCTATGAGAGCGGACGCATCCTTTGCGGTGCCGGTCAAGCTGTGGGCGCTGCTGTGCGTCTTTGCCGGAGTGACGATCGGCGGGAATGTGCTGCTCACCTGCATCCTGACCGGCGGCGCGCTTCTTTATCTCGTCTTACAGCGGAACTTCCGCCTTGCCGCGTCCTATGGCTGCTTTTATCTGCTGCTGGCGCTGCTGCTGTACGGTATCCGCTTCCACGGACTGCACATGCCGGTTTTTTCGGAGTTTTATGTTCTGATGTTCTGGAATCTGTCACCGATCTTTCTGGTGTCATGGGATCTGATCACCACGCCGCCGGGAATGCTCTCCGCATTTTTATCCCGCCTCCGTATGCCCACCCCGTTCATTCTCGGGCTGCTTGTGGTCTTTCGCTTCTTCCCTACCATGCGGACGGAGCTGAAAGGCGTAGGCAGGTCCATGAAAAACCGGGGGCTGACCGCGGCGGGGCAGCTGCTCACACATCCCATGCAGAGCATGGAGTATGTGTTGGTTCCGTTTCTCCTTCGGGTGTTGCAGCTTGCCGATCAGCTTTCCGTTTCCGCCGTTGCAAGAGGCGCGGAACATCCGGGCGTGCGCGGCAGCTATTATGAGAAAAGGGCCGGGACGCGGGATTATATCGCGGCAGCCGCATGTGCGATAGTCACGGCTTCCTATTTGGTTTTGGAAAGGAGCATGGCATGATCGAGCTTACACGCGCTTCTTTTCAATACGAAAACTCGGACAGAGGCGTGCGGGACATTTCCCTTTCGGTAAAAAGCGGCGAATGCGTCGTGCTGACGGGGCTTTCCGGCTGCGGCAAGACCACCGTGACAAGGCTTGTCAACGGGCTTGCGCCGTCCTTCTATCCCGGAGCCTTCAGTGGGATTGTAAAAATAGACGGCAAGGACATATCAAGGCTTTCCACATGGGAGATCGGGCATTTGGTGGGAAGCGTTTTTCAGGACCCCAAAAGCCAGTTCTTTTCCTCTGAGCTTGCCGGAGAGGTCGCCTTTCCCTGCGAGAATTACGGCCTGTCCGCCCGGGAGATACGGGAGAGGACGGACGCCGCCATAGAGGCGTTGAAGCTGTCCCATTTGAAAGACAGGGCAGTTGACATCCTCTCAAGCGGAGAAAAGCAGCGGGCGGCCATTGCGTCCGTATATGCCATGAAGCCAAAGGTCTTTGTGTGCGATGAGCCGACGGCCAACCTCGATGCCGCCGGGACGAGGCAGCTTGCGCAGACCCTTCGGCAGCTCAAGGAACAGGGCTTTACCCTGCTCATCGCGGAGCATCGGATCGACTGGCTGATGGGGATCGCAGACCGGTTTTTATATCTGCGGGACGGCAGAATAGCGGCCGAGTATACACCGGAGGATTTGCTCCTTCTGCCGGAAGCAGACATCTTAGGCATGGGTCTGCGCTCTCCGCACGAGGGAAAGAGCCTTCCCGCTCCCTCCGTATTGGACGAAAGCCCTGCCGTCTTGAAGACAGCAGGGCTCTCGAAAAGAATACGCAAAGAAGTTATTTTTGAGGATATTTCGCTGTCCGTTCCAGAGGGCGGCGTGACCGCCATAACGGGGCAAAACGGCGCGGGGAAAACCACCCTTGCGCAGATCCTCTGCGGGCTGGCAAGGCAGACAAGGGGACATATCCTGATAGACGGAAAAAAAGCAAGAGCGGCAGTCCGGCGCAGGGAGATCTATTACTGCGGCAACGACACGTCAACGCAGTTTTTTACGGCAAGCGTGGCGGAGGAGCTGCTGCTGAATACCGAATTGACAGAAGAAAACAAAGACCGTGCCAGACACTTGCTGAAGGAATTTGGCCTTTACGAGTACAGGGACACGCACCCGTCCACCCTGTCCGGCGGACAGAAGCAGCGCCTTGCCATTGCCCGTGCGCTCGTGAAAAAAGCGCCGGTGTATATTTTCGATGATAGCTTCTCCGCGCTCGATTTCAAAACGGATGCAAAGCTGCGCCGTGCACTGACGAAATACACGGAAAACGCTGTCGTGCTCATCGTCGCGCAGCGCGTTTCCACCATCATGAACGCCGAGCAGATCATAGTGCTGGATGAAGGCAAAATCGTCGGTAAGGGCACGCACAAAGAGCTTTTGAAAACGTGCCCGGAATACCGCGAGATTGCGGAAAGTCAGCTTTCAAAGGAGGAATTGGCATGAGCGAACCGAAAAGAAACGCACCGCGTCCGCACGGGCCCGGCAGAGGCATGATGCCCACCGAAAAAGCCAAGGACTTCAAAGGCAGCTTTAAAAAGCTTATTTCGTATCTTTTCCCGTTTAAGTTTAAAATACTCATCGTCGTCATTTTCGCGGCGCTTTCCACCGTGTTCACGATCGTCGGCCCGAAGATCCTCGCAAAAGCGACCGATGAGCTGACAGCCGGCTTGATGCGCATCATCACCGGCGCTGCGGAGGGCATTGACTTTGGCTATATCGCGAAAGTTTTACTGTTCCTTGTGGGGTTATATGCGTTGAGCGCGCTGTTCTCCTACATTCAGGGCTTTACGATGTCCGGCGTTTCGGCGAAGGTCTCGTACAACATGCGCCGTGCCATTATGGAGAAAATCGACCGCCTGCCCGTCTCGTATTTTCACAAAACGAGTCAGGGTGACGTGCTTTCCCGCATCACGAACGATGTTGATACGCTCAGCCAGAGTCTTAACCAGAGTATCACGCAGCTTATCACGTCTGTGTGCTCCATCATCGGCGTGCTTATTATGATGCTTTCCATCAGCTGGCAGTTGACGCTTGTCGCACTGTGCATCGTCCCGATTTCGTTGCTGCTTGTCGGACGCATTGTGAAATCCTCGCAGAAATATTTCGTCGGCCAGCAGGAATACCTCGGCGCGGTGAACGGCCACGTGGAGGAAATGTACGGCGGGCACGTGGTCGTGAAGGCGTTTAACGGCGAAGCGCGCTCCATGGAGAAATTCGAGTGCGAAAACGAAAAGCTCTATAACGCGGGCTGGAAGTCGGAGTTCCTCTCCGGCCTGATGCAGCCGATCATGGGCTTTGTGGGCAACCTCGGCTACGTTGTGGTGTGCATTTTGGGCGCATCTATGGCGGCAGGCGGCAGCATGACCATCGGCGGCATTCAGGCGTTCATCCAGTATCTGCGCAGTTTCACGCAGCCCATCACCCAGATGGCAAGCATCTCAAGTCAGGTGCAGCGCACCATGGCGGCGGCAGAGCGCATTTTCAATTTCCTTGATGAGCCTGAGATCGTCGAAAAAACACCGAAATACACCGTGGAAAACAGCAATATCCGCGGCGACATCCGCTTTGACCACGTTTGCTTCGGCTACGAAGACACCGACGAGACTGTCATCCACGATTTCTCCGCCGATGTGAAAGCAGGCCAGAAAATCGCTATTGTCGGCCCGACGGGTGCAGGCAAAACGACTATGGTAAAGCTTCTCATGCGCTTCCACGACCTTAAATCCGGCAGGATCTGCCTTGACGGCAAGGACATCACGGCGTTTGCCCGCGGCGACCTCAGAAAAGAATTCGGCATGGTTCTGCAGGACACGTGGCTTTACAGCGGCACCATCATGGAGAACATCCGTTACGGCCGCTTGGACGCGACGGACGAGGAGGTCATTCAGGCGGCAAAAGCGGCGCAGGTTGACCACTTTGTGCGTACACTGCCGGACGGATACAACACGATCCTCAATGAAGAAGCGACGAATGTCTCGCAGGGACAGAAGCAGCTGCTCACCATCGCCCGTGCGATTTTGTCCGACAGCCGCATCATGATCCTCGACGAAGCGACAAGCTCCGTCGATACGCGCACCGAGCTTTCCATCCAGACTGCGATGGATAACCTGATGCGCGGCCGCACAAGCTTCATCATCGCGCACCGCCTCTCGACAATCCGCAACGCTGACCTCATCCTCTGTATGAAGGACGGCGACATCGTGGAGCAGGGCACGCATGAAGAATTGCTCGCAAAAAACGGCTTCTACGCAAACCTCTACAACAGTCAGTTCGAACACGCAGAGGAAAGCGCGTAAAACGCCTGTAAAACAAAACGAAGCTGTCTTCTCTGACAAAGAGAGGGCAGCTTTTTTGGTGGTTTTGAAGATTGACAAACGCCTAAAAGGACGGCTACAATAACCGCATAAAGGGGGCGTTTGTATGTTTTTGGATGAACTGAAAAAGAGGAATGTGCCGAGTTTAAAATCGCGCGCGGAGATGCTGGAGCTTTTGCAGCGGGAGGAATACGGCTGCTTGCCGAAGGCGCCGGAATCGTTCGTTTGGGAAGCGGAGCCCGGCGTTGCGGATAATTTCTGCGCGGGCAAGGCGACGCTGGAAAAGCTGACGTTTCGGGTTGTGGTAAACGGCAAAGATTTCGTGTTCCCGGTGTATTTGGCTGTGCCGACCGCAGAGGGGGCGCACCCGTTTTTTGTCCACATCAATTTCAGAAGCGATGTGCCGGACCGCTACATGCCGACGGAGGAGCTCATCGACAACGGCTTTGCGGTGCTTTCGTTCGGCTATGAAGATGTGACGCGCGACGACGGCGACTTCACCTCCGGCCTTGCGGGGGTTCTGTATGAAAACGGCAAACGCGCGCCGCATGACGCGGGTAAAATCGCACTGTGGGCGTGGGCGGCGATGCGCTGCATGGATTACGCCGAGCACGACGAGCGGCTGGACTGCGCAAAGTCCGTTGTGTGCGGACATTCGCGCCTCGGCAAAACGGCGCTGCTCACTGCTGCGCTGGATACCCGCTTCGCGTTTGGCTACTCGAACGATTCCGGCTGTGCCGGTGCGGCGCTGTTCCGCGGCAAAAAAGGCGAGCAGCTTGACGATATTTATAGGCAGTTTCCGTTCTGGTTCAGCGAATCGTTCGGGCAGTATGTCGGCAAAACGGACGCGCTGCCGTTTGACCAGCACTATTTGCTCGCGAGCATTGCGCCGCGCTATGTATACGTGGCGTCTGCGACGGGCGACGAATGGGCAGACCCCGCGTCCGAGCTTTTGAGCTGCTATGCGGCGGCAGCGGGGGACAAGGAGGCGTTTCCCTATGAAGAAACGTCGGAAGACTACGATTTTAACCTGCACGCGGGCCGCATCGGCTATCACCGCCGCCCCGGTCTGCACTATTTCAGCCGCGAGGACTGGAACCGGTTTATTGCGTTTTTTGAAAGCAAAAAGTAAATTAAAAGGGCGGCGTGTTGCCGCCCTTTAGGGAACCCATGCGACTGGGTTCCCTACGGTTCAAACGTCCCCCCGGACGTTTGAGCCTACCTTTCTAGTCTTTGGGGAGGCAAAAGGTATTTCGACTTCTGCGGAAGTCGACCAAGGGCTTTGCCCTTGGATTCTGTAACCGAACGTGTGCGTTCGGTTTAAGCTTCTTGAAAAAGCTTGAGCAAAACTTTGAAGTTCATAAGACGAAAAAACGGCGAAATCCTGAACAGGACTCGCCGTTTTCTTATGCTTTACTTTAATTCTTGCGGTTGAAATTGATGAGGCAGCCGGCTTTGACGATCTTCTTTTCGTCTTCCGTCATCGGGGCAATGTAAAGCTCGATCTCCTTTACTTCATCGCCGAGCACATACGCTTTAATGCTCTGCATATCGCCGTCCATGGCGTCCAAAACGTTCGGGACGAGGATATAATCACCGATCTCGAAGGCGGGTTCATTCTTCATCTGGAACGGCAGCATGCCCCAGTTCATCACGTTGGAGCGGTAGCGCTTGGTGGCGTACTCGGAGCAGATATTCGCAAGGCCGCCCAAGACGCGCTGGCAGCTTGCCGCCTGTTCGCGCGCGGAGCCGTCACCGGGCTTCACGCAGTAAATGACACTGCCGATTTCGATTGTCTTTTCATCGACGTCGGGCAGGATGTTTTTCACTTTCCCGAGTGCGTTTTTCAGAGTTTCATCGCTTTGTGCTTCGCCCGCAAGTCTCGCTTTTTCGAGTGCACGGACATCCTTTGCACGCTGCACGTAACCGGGGTCGCGGCGGGAGAGTGTGAACTCCGCAAGCCCCAGTGGGTTGGAGCGGTACGAAGACGTTTCGCCGGACGGGATCAATTCGTCGGTCGTTGTGACCTTATCCATGATCTTCGAGCAGACGCGCAGCAGAATGTTCTGCGCAAGTGCCTCCTGCTCCGGCCAATCCTTGATGTTCGGGCCGTAGATGAGCTTATCCTCCGGCTCTGCCTTGCCGAAGCCGTTGTAAATGCGGGCGCGGTAGGAGGAATCATCGTAGTTGTATTCCGGCACTTCGTAGTCGTCCGCGTACTTTTCGGCGGAGGTCAAAATGCCGCCGTTTGCCGCCGTTGCCGCGATAGAACGTGCGTCCATGAGTGCGACGGCGCTCAGTTGGCCTGCGCCCGGCTTGGAGCCTTCGCGGTTCGGGAAGTTGCGTGTGGCGTGGCGGATGCTCAGCGCGTTATTCGCCGGTGTATCACCTGCGCCGAAGCACGGGCCGCAGAAAGCGGTCTTCACGATGGCGCCCGTCGCCATGAGGTCGGAAATGGCGCCCTTTGCGAGCAGGTCCATAAACACCGGCTGTGAGGACGGGTAGACGTCCAGTGTGAATTCGCCCTGACCGCACTGCGCGCCCTTTAAGATGTGCGCCGCCGCCATGACGTTCGTATATGTGCCGCCCGCGCAGCCCGCAATGATGCCCTGCTGCACCTGCAAACCCTTTGGGGTGATCTTATCCGTCAGACTGAATTCGATATCCTTGCCTTCCGTCAAGCGCGCGGCTTCCTTTTCTACTTCGCGCAGGATGTCGCCGAGATTCGCGTTCAGCTCGTCAATCTCAAACGCGTTGCTCGGGTGGAACGGCAGTGCGATCATCGGCTTTACGGTGGAGAGGTCCACATAGACCATGCCGTCGTAGTATGTCACGTCGGCAGGCTTTAACTCGCGGTAATCGTCCGCGCGGCCGTGCTTTGCAAGGTACGCCTTCGTGTCGTCGTCTGTGCACCAGACGGAGGTGAGACATGTGGTCTCGGTCGTCATGACGTCCACGCCGTTGCGGTAATCGGTCGTCATGCTCTTGATGCCGGGGCCGACGAACTCCATGACCTTGTTTTTTACGTAGCCGTTTTTAAACACCGCGCCGATGATGGCAAGCGCGATGTCCTGCGGGCCCACGCCCGGGCGCGGCTTGCCGG
>OMDM01001011.1_pt1 | contig 10023 bp, 10 predicted proteins | sample 1673801 | NCBI WGS metagenome assembly OMDM01 (sample SAMEA103958127, study PRJEB25191) | human gut metagenome | biome: human-associated habitat [ENVO:00009003]; feature: intestine environment [ENVO:2100002]; material: feces | place: Germany | collected 2013/2015 | reverse complement strand
AAGCCCTCGTCGGGAACAGCAAGAGTGAGTTCTATTAAAGGGGCGTTGTTTTCTTTAACAATACAATGTACGGCATAATCACCATTTGTAGTTTTGTAATAGTCCGCAGTTGTATTGGCAGTCTGTTTAAGTTCATATCTGTTATCACGGAGAAAAGAGTCAATTTCGTTTTTTATGTCATCTGATATTTTACTGCCGAAGAAGTCTAGCATTTCTTTACCTTTCGGAGTTATGGAATAACTTGTATTACTGCTTGTTACAGATACATTAATCAGTTCATCCTCCTGAAGATTACTTATTATAGTAAGTACCGTAGGATAATCGGTATAACCATTATTGGTAAAAAAATCCATTATTGTGGCATTTGTTAAAGAAAAATCTACCTTATTCAACATATATAAAGTCATTAATTTGTATAATATAGCTGCTTCAACTGCCATGTCTGTATTCCTTTCCTTGGTATGTATTTCTGTTCTTGAATTCACGGGATATATTATTAAGAACATTTTTTTTATCGGCACTCCACGTCGGAGCAATAAGCAGATTTTTGGGTCCGTCACCTGTGACTCTGTGGATAACAAAATGAGGTGGAAGTATTTCAATCATATCAACAACGGTCTTTACATATTCAGCCAAAGACAGCTCTTTGAACTTTGAAGAATAATAATCATCTGCAAGGTCAGTATTTTTTAATACATGTAGAAGCTGTATCTTAACACCATTAATATTAAGGTGGGAAAGATATTTTGCACAGGCAAGGTTATCATTCGTATTTTCACCCGGCAGCCCCACTATAACATGGACTACAATAGGAATATCCACATCGTTAAGCCTTGCAACGGTATCCTCAAAAACAGCAAGCGGGCAACCCCGTCTTATATATCGGGCAGTGGTTTCGTTAATTGTCTGAAGACCAAGCTCAATCCATACCGGCTTTATGCGGTTAAGTTCTGCTAACAGTTCAATTTTATCATCTTCAAGACAGTCAGGTCTTGTCGCAATGGATAAACCACATATTCTGTTATCCTGTATGGCTTCCGTAAATATTTTTTTTAGTCTGCCAACGGGAGCATATGTATTGGTAAAGGCTTGAAAATATGCGATATAACTGTCTCCTGCGTATTTTTTTGAAATCTTTTCAATTCCATAATCTATCTGATTTTTAACAGACAGCAAAGAAGAGGAGGCGAAATCACCGGAGCCTCCTTCACTGCAAAAAATACATCCTCCGGTGCCGATACGCCCGTCCCTGTTAGGACAGGACATACCGGCATTGAGGGATATTTTGTATACTTTATGGCCAAATAATTCTTTGTAATAATCATTGACTGAATAATAATAGCCGTTCATTTTAACGGATATTGTCTTTTACTGCTTTGCTTACAACGTCTGCGACTCTTGGGTCAAATGCCTCAGGGAGAATGTTGTTCTCATTAAGGTCTTTTTCATCAACAAGACTTGCGATGGCGTTAGCGGCAGCTAACTTCATATCTTCTGTTATCTGTGCAGCTCTTCCTTCCAAAGCACCTTTAAAGATTCCCGGAAAAGCAACAACGTTATTAACCTGGTTAGGAAAATCACTTCTGCCTGTTCCGACGATTTTAGCACCGGCAGCCTTAGCTTTGTCAGGCATGATTTCAGGAACAGGGTTAGCCATGGCAAAAAGAATGGAATCCTTATTCATAGAAGCAACCATTTCTTCTGTAACAATGTTAGGTGCGGAAACACCAACAAAAATATCTGCACCTTTAAGTGCATCAGCAAGGGAACCGTGTTTCTTTTCAAGGTTGGTAACCTCTGTCATTTTTTTCTGCATCCAGTTAAGACCTTCAGAGTCAGAGGAAAGAATACCTGATTTGTCACACATGGTAATATTTTTAAAACCATATGTAAGCAGAAGCTTTGTGATTGCAACGCCTGCGGAACCTGCACCATTGACAACGACTTTACATTCTTCTTTTTTCTTGCCTGTAACTTTAAGGGCATTAATGATACCTGCTAGAACAACAATTGCGGTACCGTGCTGGTCATCATGGAAAACAGGTATATCAAGTATTGCTTTAAGTCTTTCCTCAATTTCAAAACATCTTGGAGCTGAAATATCCTCAAGGTTAATGCCGCCGAATGCAGGCGCTATATTGATAACTGTTTTGATAATTTCTTCCGTGTCCTGAGTATCAAGGCAGATTGGAACTGCGTTTACATTACCGAATTCTTTAAAAAGAACTGCCTTGCCCTCCATAACAGGCATGGCTGCGTATGGTCCTATATTACCGAGCCCCAGTACGGCACTTCCATCTGAAACAACGGCAACGGTGTTAGACTTGATTGTGTATTTATATGCCTGTTCCTTATCTTTTGCTATGACTTTACATGGTTCTGCAACACCCGGAGTATATGCAAGGGCAAGATCTTCCCTTGTGCGGATTGCACACTTGCTTACTGTTTCGAGTTTGCCATGCCATTGTTCGTGAAGCATAAGAGCTTTTTCATTGTTTGTCATTTTATTCATCCTTTTCTTATTACTTTTTAATCAATTTATAACATATTGTATCACGCAATTTTTTTTAAGTAAATAAAGACTTTACATTGATGTTTATCTGGTTGTATAATCATTTCTATCTGGATGATCTGATTATTCTGAATACCCCCAACAATTAAGATGAATATTATAGGGTAATGACAATAATGGAAAGGAATGGCATGATACATATTCATGGATAATATGTACATACTGATTATTTGATGATAATGAAAGAAAAGCTTCAGACTTTACCACTTACAACATTGAGGGAAATTGCTAAAGATAAGAATATTAAGGGGACCAGCACGATGAAAAAGGCAGAACTTATTGAAGCATTGCTTGCACTTCCTGAGAATGAGTCAGGAAATGACAGGAATGACAGAAGCGATAAGCATGCAGTTAAGACCGGTACAAGCGATGATACTGTGAAACAGGAATATGATCCCGAACTTGTGGACACTTCATCGGAAGCTAACGGAATACTTGAGGTACTTGCGGAAGGTTATGGATTTATAAGATGTGCCAATTATCTTCCGGGAGAAAATGACGTATATGTGTCACCTGCTCAGATTAAGAGATTCGGACTTAAGACAGGTGACGTTATTATAGGTAATAAGAAGATTAAGAACCAGGGAGAAAAGTTCAGTGCTCTTCTTTATATAAAATCAGTCAACGGTTATTCCGTTGCCGAGGTGATGAGAAGACCTTCTTTTGAGAAGCTTACACCTATATTTCCTAATGAACGTCTTCATATGGAAATATCTTCAAGTAGTACGGCTATGAGGATTGTTGATCTGATTTCACCAATAGGAAAGGGACAGCGAGGAATGATTGTTTCCCAGCCTAAGGCAGGTAAGACCACATTGCTTAAGCAGATAGCCAAATCAATTACCACCAATAATAAAGAAATGCACCTTATTATACTTCTTATAGATGAACGACCTGAGGAAGTAACCGATATTAAGGAATCAATACAGGGTGACAATGTAGAAGTAATATATTCAACATTTGACGAATTGCCTGAGCATCATAAGAGAGTTTCCGAAATGGTTATAGAAAGAGCCAAGAGACTTGTTGAGCATAAGCAGGATGTATGTATACTTTTAGACAGTATTACAAGACTTACAAGAGCCTATAATATTGTGGTTGCACCAAGTGGAAGAACATTGTCGGGAGGTCTTGATCCTTCATCACTTTATATGCCAAAGAGATTTTTCGGAGCGGCAAGAAATATGAGGGAGGGTGGTTCACTTACAATTCTTGCAACAGCACTTGTAGATACCGGAAGCAAGATGGATGATGTTGTATACGAAGAATTTAAAGGTACAGGTAATATGGAACTTGTTCTTGACAGAAAACTGTCAGAGAAGCGTATTTTTCCTGCAATAGATATTGTTAAGTCAGGAACCAGAAGAGAAGATCTGCTTCTTTCCGAAGAAGAACAGGAAGCTGTTGATATTATGAGAAAAGCACTTAATGGCATACGTTCTGACGAAGCTGTTGAGAGAATTATAGACATGTTCTCAAAGACACGCAATAACAAGGAATTCTGTCAGTATATTAAGAAGACGAGATTGATTTAGGAGACATGAGGATAAAATGAAAAAAACAGTAAAAGTCATAGCTGTAACAAGCCTTAGTATTACACTTATAGGTTGTCTTGCATTTATATATATTCTTTTGAGAACTAATATAATTTTTAAAAATCAGACCGTTGCAGATGCCGGAATAAAAGACAATATCAAGCTTGAAGATGTTAGTAAAATAACAGTAACATACAAAGGAGATAAGGCTTTTGCGGGCGGAAGACTTTCAAAGGCGGACTTCGTTGTTGAAGTTACCGAAAACAACGGCAGAAAAGTAGAAATTAATGATTACAAATGTGCTGCTTTTGATGGAGATTACAGACTTAAGGAAGGAAATAATGAAATTGTTTTTTCCTACGGTGAGAATACAGCTTCTGTAGAAGTTGAAGCCGTTAATCCGATGTATCTCGGACTGTATGCACCTACATACGAATATAAGGCAGCCAATAAGGATAAATCAGCATCCAAGGTGGACAAGATTGAGAATGGTAATCTTTCGTATGCTGAGGCACTTGATAATGTGGCATTTACCGGAGATTCACAGATTGCAGCCCTCATTTCATATAATCTTCTTGAACAGAGCAATGTTGAAGCACTTGTAGGGGCATCTGCCGACTATATGGATGAAAAATTCAGACTTATCGTTGCAAAGGCAACAGGAAAGGATGCCATTGTTGTACATTATGGTATTAATTCTTTGTCAGCATCGGCAGAAGAACGTGAAAGGAGAATTAGCCAGTATACAGAGCTTTTAAGCCGTCTTAAGGCTGAAGTACCGGATACAAGAATAATTGTAAGCGGGGTATTTCCGGTAAGTGATACTATTTATAATAATAAGTTATCATTTGCTTATATTAATCAGTATAATTATGAATTACTGAAGATGTGTATCAATCTTGATATAGAATATTATTCAAATAACCAGTATATTTCCGGACATCAGGAATTATTTTCTGCTGACGGACTCCACCTTACGCCGGATTTTTATGGATTTGATTCTGACAATGGGACTTTAGAACGAAAGGAATACAGTTATGAAAAAAAAGTTACCGTTTTTTCTTGCTTTGATTATATCTGTACCAATTATTACGTTGATAGTATTTTTACTTGCAGGCGTTAAGGCTGATAATGCCAATGTAGCGGACGGCGAGTCATACATGGCGGCATTGAAGGATGCAGACATTAATAAAATAGAACATAAGATAAATGAAAACAGACAGACAGGATCATCAACAGAACCTGCGACAACAGCTCCGACAGAGCCGGTAACAGATTCTGCAACAACAGCTCCGACGAATCCACCGGAGACAAAGCCGGCAAGCACCGGTGATTTCAGTTACAGTAATATAGGATGTTATATACCTTACAGTGTGGATGCCGATAAGGCAAATGCCGCTGCAGACAGCTTTGACGGAAGCAGTATAAGCTACAGAACTGTATTTGGTAATGCAGCGTTTGTTGGGGATTCCGTAATGACAGGTTTTGATGTGTATATGGGACTTCCTAATAATGTCAATGTATTTGCGGAAGTAGGAGCATTTATGGATAAGCATCTTCCTGCGGTTATTGACAGCGTGATTGCAAGATATCCAAAGTATGTATTTGTCAGATATGGTATTAATGAAATGGGTACAACCACGGCAGAGGCAGATGCTTTTGCATCAAGATATAAAGGCTATATCCAGAAATTAAAGAACAATCTGCCTGATGCAAAAATAGTTGTCCTCGGAATAGCTCCCGTAGGAAATGCTGCAGTTGCCAAAAATAGCAGATTCGGAATGATAAACGAATACAATACAAGAATTAAGGCTTTCTGTCAGGAAATAGGTGTTGCTTACTATGAAAATTCAGAATTGTTTATAAGCAATGCTTCACTTTATTCAAAAGATGGCATTCATTTCAGTAAAGAACTTTACCAGAAGTGGGTAAAAGATATTATCAGAAAAGTGGGTGTTTATTAAATGTCACTTAGAATAAAACAGATGCTTGTAATAGCGGGACTTATTGCATTTATTTTGTATATATCCAATAAGGATTCCTACAGAAATCCTGCTCTGGAAACCGTAATGGAAAGTGTTGAAGAAAGCAAAGTATTAGGCGATATGATTAAAATGTCACCTACGGATATAAAAAAGGACTATGGATTTAATATAAATGACTATGGAGAAGCATTTTATTATGGATATGAGTCTATTATGGATTGTGATAAAGTTCTTATTATAAGACTTAATGATGAAAGTACGGGAGAAAGCATAATCTCCATGATTGATAAGAAAAATGATGAATTAAAGAAACTGTTCCAGTCTTATGCACCGGATCAATATACTATGTTGAATAACTGTATTCTTTCACAAAAAGGCAGTTATATAATATATATTGTATCCGGTAATGCGGAAAAAATAGAAAAGACAGTTATTAAGTGTTTAAAAGGATAGAAGATAATGGTATTCAGTAGTATTACTTTTTTATTTTGTTTTTTACCTGTAGTTCTTCTGCTGTATTATGTTTGCAGAAGCATTGTATGGAAAAATGTGATTTTACTTATTGCAAGCCTTTTGTTCTACGCATGGGGCGAACCTGTTTATGTAATATTAATGATTCTCAGTATTCTATTTAATTATTATGCAGGCAGGGAAATTGAAACTGCACATAAGAAAAGCTCGTTGGTATTTGCGGTAATAATTAATCTGCTTATACTTGGATATTTTAAATATTCGGGATTCCTTGTGGATACTGTAAACAGTATATTCGGAACATCCTTTGTAAATAAAAGACTTGCCCTTCCTATAGGTATTTCTTTCTATACTTTTCAGGCAATGTCATATCTTATCGATGTATACAGAGGAGACAGTAAAGGACAAAAGAACGTACTTACCTTTGCTGTATATATTACAATGTTTCCGCAGCTTATTGCAGGACCGATTGTAAGATATCAGGATATTGAAAACCAGCTTAACGGAAGGACTCCTGATGCAGACGATTTCAGGGAAGGCATCCCTATGTTTGTTAAGGGCTTTTTTAAGAAGGTTGTATTAGCAAATGTAATAGGCTCACTACATACCCAGATATTGGCGATGGGTATGTCCAATATATCCGCAATGACGGCATGGCTTGGTGCGTTGGCATATACATTGCAGATTTTTAATGATTTTTCCGGCTATTCGGATATGGCAATCGGACTTGGAAGAATGCTGGGATTTGAATTTCCTAAGAACTTTGACAGACCTTACGCGTCAGGCAGTGTTACGGAATTCTGGAGAAGATGGCACATTTCACTGGGAACGTGGTTCAGGGAATATGTGTATATCCCCCTTGGCGGCAACAGAAAAGGTGTTAAAAGGCAGATAATTAATCTCCTCATTGTATGGGCACTTACCGGATTATGGCATGGTGCGTCATGGAATTTTGTTATATGGGGACTTTATTATGGCATTCTCCTTATTTTTGAAAAATTCGTATATGTTCATCTGCAGAAAAGATTACCGAAATTTCTTAATGTGGTCATTACATTTATTGTTGTGATTATCGGATGGGTTTTCTTTTTCAGCAACAATATGACTGAAGCTGTATCATACCTTAAAGCGATGTTTGGACAAAGCGGGTGCAGCCATGACGGAATGGGAGGATTTTTACTGCTTAATAATCTGCTTATGATTATTCTTGCGTGGATTCCTTCAGTATTTGACTTTAAAGAAGGAAAGAAAAAAAGCCCTCTTAAATGGGTGTTATGTATTATGGTATTTCTGATAACAATAGCATTCCTTGTAAGCGAGAGCTACAATCCATTCCTGTATTTTAGATTTTAAGGAGGCATATGATGAATAAAACTTTTGTAAGAAATTTGACAATTGCCTTTTTGTGTTTTGTGCCTGTATGGATGTTTGCCTGCAAGGATGTTAAATTCTCCGAAAAGGAGAACAGAAATCTGGCATCGGTTCCCAAACTTACATGGAGCTCAATAACCGGAGGCAGGTTTATGGATGATTTTGAAACATATCTTACAGATCAGTTTCCACTCCGTAATCTCTGCGTTTCAATCAAAACTGCAGTACTGAGAGGAACAGGCAGAAGATATATCAATGATGTGTATATAGGCAAAGAAGGGTATCTGATAGCAAAGGAGTCCGTTGCAGACTATAACCGCGTTGACAGACTTACGGAATCCATAAATAAATTTGCCGATAATGTTAAGAATGTATCGGTGGATTTTATGCTTATTCCAAATACTTCACTCATATATGAAGACAAACTTCCTTACGGTGCCAAATCCAATGAAAAAGAAGTTATAAGCCACATTAATAAGTCAACTTCCGATAAGGTTAATACGATAGATGTAACAGATGTCCTTATAGCAAAAAAAAATGACGGATTGTATTATAAAACAGACCATCATTGGAAAACTAAAGCGGCTTATTATACGTTCAGACAGTATGCTGCATATAAGGGCATAACACCTGTGAATTATAATTTTTATGATGTTACAGGAAGCTTTCAGGGAACACAGTCATCCAATTCAGGCGTTTATTCAACTTATGAGACCGTAACTATTGGGGTTCCTGATAATTCTATCGGAACATATACGGTTGAATATGTTAAAGAAGGTAAAAAGACAACTTCACTTTTTGATGACAGCAAATTAAAAGAAAAAGATAAGTATCAGGTATTTCTTGGCGGAAACTTTGCACAGGTGGATATTACCACAACAGCAGGTACAGGACGTAACCTTATGATAATTAAAGATTCGTATGCAAATTGTTTTATCCCGTTACTGACACCTTATTATGACAAAATTATTGTAATTGATCCAAGATATTTTTATGATGACATATATACACTTATTGAGGCGTACGGAATCAGTGATGTTTTGTTTATGTACAATGTGAATTCCTACGTGGAAGATAATTCCCTTGAAGATATTCTTTCAAAGTCTTAAAAACAACTATTGCATTATTAAAAATAATATGGTATAGTAAGAAAGCTGTTTTGGATTAACAGTTATGTTAAAATTGTTATTATAGCAGAGACCGAGAGGTAAGCTATAGTGAGTTTTATATTAGAGAGGTGAAATTATGAGAGAAGGAATACATCCAGATTATTATCAGGCTAAGGTTGTTTGCAACTGCGGTAACGAATTTGTAACAGGATCAACTAAGGAAGATATCCATGTTGAAATCTGTTCAAAGTGCCATCCATTTTACACAGGCCAGCAGAAGGCTGCTGCCGCTCGTGGACGTATTGATAAGTTCAATAAAAAATATGGCGTACAGAGCAAGTAATTGTATACTTGACTATTAAGCAGAATTATAGGGTTGAGGTTTTAGAATCTCAACCTATTTTGCTATTGAGGTATTTTACACACAGGAGTAATATATGAAATATTCAGGAATTGGTGGTCAGGCAGTAATGGAAGGCGTTATGATGAAGAATAAAGATCATTATGCCGTAGCCGTTCGTAAGCCTGACGGAAATATAGAAGTTAAAAAAGAAGAATTTAAAGGCATATCATCTAAATGTAAACTTTTCAGAGTTCCGTTTATAAGAGGTATATTTAGTTTTATAGATTCGCTGACACTTGGAATGTCAACGCTCACATATTCGGCATCTTTTTATGATGAGGAAGAAGACACTAAGAAGACAGAGCAGGAAAAGAAAAAATCAGATACGGTTTTTAACGTCATTACAATAATGATTTCAGTTATTCTTGCTGTAGGGATATTCATGGTTGTACCATTTTATTTATCACAGCTGCTCGAAAAGGTTATAAGTTCTAAGACACTTGTAATTTTTTTGGAGGGTGTAATAAGGCTTTTGATTTTTATTATTTATATTGTCTGAATGACCAGGGGCAGAATTGCTGGTATCAGTATGATAATGCAGAAGGTACTTATCAGAGATATGCAGAGCAGTTAGATA
>OMDM01000995.1_pt1 | contig 10119 bp, 8 predicted proteins | sample 1673801 | NCBI WGS metagenome assembly OMDM01 (sample SAMEA103958127, study PRJEB25191) | human gut metagenome | biome: human-associated habitat [ENVO:00009003]; feature: intestine environment [ENVO:2100002]; material: feces | place: Germany | collected 2013/2015 | reverse complement strand
TACTCCTCAGGGAAAATTTTTAGCAAGAGTTACAGGAAAAATAAAGGGAAATGTTGTTCTAAGGCAACAACAATTTTTAAGTAGCTGTGACGAAAAAATCAGTTTGGATATAGCTAAGAATTGCATTCTTGGAAAAGTATATAACGCAAGATGGATTTTGGAGAGGGCAATCAGGGATCATCCTATGCAGATAGATGTAGAGGCTGTTAAGAGTTCATCTGTAAAATTGAAAGAATTTCTTGAATATATCCAAAATGCAAATTCAATCGAGCAACTTAGGGGATATGAGGGTGAAGCTGCAAGTATATATTTCGGAGTATTTGACGAATTGATATTGCAACAGAAAAAGGACTTTCAATTTCATGGAAGAAATAGAAGACCACCATTGGATAATGTAAATGCAATGTTATCGTTTGTATATACGTTACTGAATAATCAGATTACTTCCGCCTTAGAAGTGGTAGGATTGGATCCTTATGTTGGTTTTATGCATACAGATAGACCGGGAAGAACGTCATTATCGTTAGATTTGATAGAAGAATTACGTGCTGTTATGGCTGATCGTTTTGTACTATCGCTTATCAACAAGAAGATTGTTAATGGGAAAAATTTCACACAAAAAGAAAACGGGGCGGTGTTAATGGACTTTGATACCAGAAAAAAACTGCTGTCAGAGTGGCAGAACAAGAAAAAAGAAATTATTACTCACCCATATTTGAAAGAAAAAATTGAATGGGGAATGGTTCCTTATGTTCAGGCGATGCTTTTAGCACGATATCTCAGAGGTGATTTGGATGCATATCCTGTGTTTTTGTGGAAATGAGGTGATAAAATGATGGTTTTAATTACCTATGATGTTAATACAGAAACAGCCGCTGGCAGAGTGCGTTTAAGAAAGGTTGCAAAGCAATGTGTAAATTATGGACAGCGGGTTCAAAATTCTGTATTTGAATGTATTCTTGATAATGCGCAATGCATTAGGCTGAAATCTTTATTAACAGATATTATTGATGAAAGTGTAGATAGTTTGAGATTTTATTATTTAGGAAATAGTTATAAAACAAAAGTGGAACATATTGGTGTGGATCATGGGATAGCCGTTGATGAAACATTAATACTTTAGTCATTGCGGTGCGAGCAATAAGTGAACAAAGATTTACTGGGTGATTCGCACTCAAAAAAATATAAAAAATGATTTGTAATACATAAATTTATGCTACTGTATAAATTTTTGTGTTCAGATTTGATAAATATGTCAATATTGTGCATCATGTTGAAAAAGTATTGTGCAATATTGCTGTCACTCCCTTCGTGGGAGTGTGGATTGAAATGTTTAAATGGAATAATGTACCTAGCACAATAGATGTCACTCCCTTCGTGGGAGTGTGGATTGAAATACTAGCTTTAGTATAAGCTTCAAGTACTTTTCGTAGTCACTCCCTTCGTGGGAGTGTGGATTGAAATAAGCTTTCACAATCTACTCTGTTTTGATAAGCCCGTCACTCCCTTCGTGGGAGTGTGGATTGAAATTTAATTGATTCAATGCTATATCCCTTGCCTAAAGCGTCACTCCCTTCGTGGGAGTGTGGATTGAAATTACAATAACAAAAGATGATATCTGCAAGGGAGATAGTCACTCCCTTCGTGGGAGTGTGGATTGAAATAGGTGGTAAGTATACACAGAGTTATACCGGCCTGGTCACTCCCTTCGTGGGAGTGTGGATTGAAATTATACTGAATTATCTAGGCTGTAGTTTCCGATTTGTCACTCCCTTCGTGGGAGTGTGGATTGAAATCATCAACAGCTAAACCTTTCCTTTTCTGAAAAGTGTCACTCCCTTCGTGGGAGTGTGGATTGAAATTAAATCTGTCGTTTTTGTCTGTAAATTAGTTACAGTCACTCCCTTCGTGGGAGTGTGGATTGAAATAATGGATATGATTTTGATGTTGTCATGGCAAGGAAGTCACTCCCTTCGTGGGAGTGTGGATTGAAATTTGCGGTTATATCTGCGGCTATTGGAATTGTAGACAGTCACTCCCTTTGTGGGAATGTGGATTGAAATTCCGAGATGATTGGGAAATTGTTGAAGGAGAGGTAGTCACTCCCTTTGTGGGAGTGTGGATTGAAATCCGAAAGCACATGAGTTATTCTTCAAAGCTCTTGATAACTCCCTTCGTGGGAGTGTGGATTGAAATAACTCAAAGTCTTGCTGATATGTCGCTTAACTTGGTCACTCCCTTTGTGGGAGTGCGGATTTAAATACCATAAAATACATAACATCATCTGTAGTGATCAAGTCACTCCCTTCGTGGAAGTATAAATTTTTAGGATATTATGTGTAAATTTAGTGGTATAAGTAATTTCTTTTGTTGTGATTTTAATGTGACTTATTTTGGCAGAATGTAAATATATAAAGAAAAATAAAGTAATTTAAGTATGATGATTAGATGCTATAAAATGAATGTTTATGATTCAAAAAAAGCAGTTCTTTATCCGGCAACCAACGAATATTGCTGTTGCTGCACCAGAGACTCTATCTGTTTTTGACTTGATTTACCACCAAATAAGATGAGTGGTCAAGAAAATCTTTCAAATCCGGATAAAATAAGCATAATTAATCTTAATATTGCTATGCGATAATATAAATGTTATTCTGAATTAAAAGAAATTAATCAGTGGGAGGCACATATATTGGGTATTTATATAAATCCGTCAGCCAGATCATTTGAAATGGCATTAAATTCAGAAATTTTTATTGACAAAAGTGGGTTGATAAAAGAAACAAATAAATGCATAAATACACTCCAAAGATATATGTGTGTAAGCCGTCCGAGACGTTTCGGAAAATCAATGGCTATGGATATGCTTTCTGCATATTATGAGAGAAATATCAATACAGAAAACCTTTTTGGCAATTTGGAAATAAGTCAGGATCAATCATATAAAAAGCATCTTAATCAATATGATGTTTTAAAGATTAATATGCAGGATTTTTTAAGTGCGGCTCATTGTGTTGATGATATGCTTAAGATGTTGAGTAATGATATAATTAAAGATTTTTCATTAGAATATAGTGAGGTAAATTTCCGTGATGAAAATAATCTCATGCGTGTGATGCAGGATGTGTATGCGGCAACAGGAAGACCATTTGTGATACTTATTGATGAATGGGATTGTCTGTTCAGGGAATATACACAAGATAAAGATGCACAGAAGAAATACCTTGATTTTTTGCGTGGCTGGTTAAAAGACAAGGATTATATCGCATTGGCATATATGACAGGAATACTTCCAATAAAAAAATATGGATCACATTCGGCTCTTAATATGTTTACTGAATATTCTATGACAGATATGGGAGCGTTGGCAGAATATTTCGGTTTTACAGATGATGAAGTGAAAAAATTATGCGCTAGATATGAAATGGATTTTGATGAAGCCAGGGCATGGTATAATGGATATAAACTTGTATCCCACAGCAGATATGGCACAAAAACATATTCGATGTATAGTCCAAAATCTGTAGTTGAGGCAATGCTGAAGCATAAATTTGGAACATATTGGAATCAGACCGAAACATACGAGGCTTTGAAAGTATATATACAGATGAATATGGATGGACTTAAAGATGCAGTGATAAAGATGCTGGCAGGTGAGAGTATTATGATAAACACAGGCACATTTGCGAATGATATGACATCATTTGCAACAAAAGATGATGTGTTAACACTTTTGGTTCATCTTGGATATCTGACATATGATAGTGAAAATGAACTGATAGCAATTCCAAATCGTGAAGTATCAAAAGAATATATAAATGCGATAAGTACGATGGATTGGACGGAAGTGACAAAATCAGTTCAGGCATCACAAAAACTATTGGAAGCTTTATGGAATATGGACAGTAAATCTGTAGCCGAGGGAATTGATCAGGTGCATGATGAAATTTCGATATTACAGTATAATGATGAAAATTCATTAAGCTGTATAATAAATCTGGCTTTTTATTTTGCAAAAGAATATTATACGATAATTCGAGAATTACCTACTGGAAAGGGGTTTGCGGATGTTTGTTTTATTCCAAGAGTAAAACATCTTGATAAACCGGCTGTTGTTATTGAACTTAAATGGGATAGGGATGTATTAGGGGCGATTGCGCAGATAAAAAATAAACAATATGTATCTGCGTTAGAAGACTACAAAGGAAATCTGCTTTTAGCTGGGATCAATTATAACAAGAAAACTAAAAAACATGAATGTGTTATTGAAAAATGGGAGCTGTAAGCTTCCATTTTCCACCTTGCAAGATATCCCATTATGCTTTAAAATATTTATAACTATGTACAGATGTCTGAACCAGAATACATCTGATCTTATAACAACTACAAACATAAATATTTAAGAGGACGAAAACATGATAAACAAATTAGTAGACAAAATCAAAAAAACAAATGCACCTATAGTTGTAGGTCTTGATCCAATGCTTTCATATGTGCCGGAGCACATCCAGAAGAAAGCTTTTGAGGAGTTTGGCGAGACACCGGCAGGAGCAGCCGAGGCAATATGGCAGTATAATAAGGCAATTGTAGATGCTACATATGACCTGATCCCAGCTGTAAAGCCACAGATCGCCATGTATGAGCAGTTTGGTGTTGAGGGTGTAAAAGCATTCCAGAAGACAGTAGATTACTGCCATGAGAAAGACCTTGTAGTTATCGGAGATGTAAAACGTGGAGATATCGGATCTACATCAGCAGCATACGCTACAGGACATCTTGGAAAAGTACAGATAGGAAGCAAGAGCTATTCTACATTTAATGAGGATTTTGCAACAGTAAATCCATATCTTGGAACAGACGGAATAAAGCCATTTGTTGACGTATGTAAAGAAGAAAAGAAAGGAATCTTCATCCTTGTAAAGACATCCAATCCATCAAGCGGGGAATTTCAGGACAGAGTTATAGACGGACGTCCATTATATGAATGGGTAGGCGAGAAAGTTGCTGAATGGGGAGCTGACTGCATGGGAGATTCATACAGCTACGTCGGAGCAGTTGTCGGAGCAACTTACCCAGAGCAGGGAAAAATCCTCCGTAAAGTAATGCCGAAAAGCTTTATCCTTGTACCGGGATACGGTGCACAGGGAGGAAAGGGAGCTGACCTTGTACATTTCTTTAATGAAGACGGACTTGGCGCTATCGTAAACTCATCACGTGGTATCATTGCAGCATACAAACAGGACAAATATAAAGATATGGGAATCACACCTGAAAACTTTGCTGATGCATCACGCAAGGCGGTTGAAGATATGATCGAAGACATCGCAGGAGCGCTTGCAAACCGCTAAAAAGCTGGATTTTGTTGAAGAAAATCATAAAGACAATTAGAAAAAAACGCAAACAGGTTCATTTTAAATATAACCAGGGAGAAAAAATGGCAGAGAAATTTGAGGAGATAGCGGTTGTAGTAGACCAGAATGCGCTTGGCAGTGGGATCTATGACCTTACACTTAAGACAAAAAATATAGCAAAAGCGGCAAAAGCAGGACAGTTTGTATCAGTTCATTCCAATGACAGGAGCAAGCTTCTTCCACGTCCGATCAGCCTTTGTGGAATCGACAGGGATGAGGACACGATAAGACTTGTTTACCGCGTGACAGGTGAGAATACAGGAACAGAGGAATTTTCAAAGCTTGTTATGGGAGACAGGATACGGATACTTGGACCTTTAGGTAACGGATTTACAGTAGAACCGGGAAAGAAAGCATTTCTTATCGGTGGAGGAATCGGAGTTCCGCCAATGCTTCAGCTGGCAAAGGATATAAATTCAGGTGTTGTTCAGACAACCGGTGCTGTTGATACAAATACTCAGGAAAAAGGGCAGACAGAGGAAAAGCAGATAAACGGCCATGGCAAAAAAATATGCGATATGAACATCATCATGGGATACCGTGACGAGAATACATTCCTTCTCGATGAATTTAAAGAGCAGGCAGATTCATTTGTCGCAACAGAGGATGGAAGTGTCGGAACAAAGGGCAATGTCATTGATGCGATAAAGGAAAATGGTCTTGAGGCGGATGTGGTCTATGCGTGTGGACCAATGCCAATGCTTCGTGCATTAAAAGCTTATGCGATGGAGCATGATATGGAATGTTATGTTTCGATGGAAGAGCGCATGGCATGTGGAATCGGTGCATGTCTTGCCTGTGTCTGCAAGACAAAGGATAAGGATGCACACAGCAATGTAAACAACAAGCGTATCTGCAAAGAAGGTCCTGTTTTCAATGCGAAGGAGGTAGAACTGTAATGAACTCATCAGATATAAATAAAACAGATATCAATATGTCGGTAAAAATAGCCGGAGTTGAGTGGAAAAATCCTGTTACAGTAGCTTCCGGAACGTTCGGTTCAGGTGCAGAGTACAGTGAGTTTGTAGATTTAAACAAGCTTGGTGCAGTCACTACAAAAGGCGTTGCAGACAAGCCATGGGAAGGAAATCCTACACCGAGAGTTGCAGAGGTATATGGCGGAATGTTAAATGCGGTAGGCCTCCAGAATCCGGGAATAGAGCTTTTTTGCAAGAGAGATATCCCTTTCTTAAAGAAATATGATACAAAAATTGTCGTAAATGTCTGCGGACATTCAGCGGAAGAGTACATTAATGTCGTAAAAAGACTTGCGGATGAGCCAATCGATATGATGGAGATCAATATATCATGTCCGAACGTCAAAGAGGGCGGTATTGCTTTCGGAACAGATCCAAAGGGAGTCGAGGCTATAACAAAAGAAGTCAAAAAATACGCAAAGCAGCCTGTCATCATGAAGCTTTCTCCTAATGTCACAAGTATTGCAGAGATAGCAAAAGCAGCTGAGGCTGGTGGAGCGGATGCGGTTTCACTTATCAATACAATAACAGGGATGAAAATAGACATTAACAGGCGCAAGTTTGTACTTGCAAACAAGACGGGCGGCATGAGCGGTCCAGCGGTACATCCGGTCGCAGTCCGCATGGTTTATGAGACTGCAAATGCAGTAAACATCCCGATCATAGGAATGGGTGGAATAACAAATGCCGCAGATGCGATAGAGATGATCCTTGCCGGTGCAACAGCTGTGTCGGTCGGAACAGCAAATTTTGTAAATCCAAAGACAACAGAACAGATAGTTGATGGAATTGCAGAGTATATGTACAAATATGGTGTAAGAGATATAAAAGAGCTCGTAGGAGCTGTGAAATAAGAAAAACTGATCACGAATTTAAAATATCATGGTTGATGTTTTCTTTAAAAATATGGTGGAAATCGTGAAATGAACCACTGAAATTTCCGAGTATCCACATGATCTTTGTAAAGGCAGCCTCAAGTGTCATATCATACGTCTGGAGATATCTGAAGCGGTTCTGTATACGCTGGCCGACTTCATAAGTTGCGATATCACTTCCTTCGTATGTGACCTGGGTTGCCATTATTATTATCTTTTCGTTTTCTGCGTATTTATCTTTTAATCTTCCAAGATCATCGATCAGATTGATCGGTATACCACCGACACCGAAGCTTTCTATAATAATGCAGTCATACTGCCGAAACAAAGTTTCAAGAATGTCGGAAGTTATTCCCGGGGTAAGCTTTAATACAAATACTTTGGGATTAAGTGAATGATAGAATTTAACCCCGCCTGTCACAGGTTCATTTATGAAACGGATGATTTTTCCGTTGTTCTGGACAGATGCAATGGATGGATAATTAATGCTTGCAAAAGCGTCAAAACTGAAGCTCTTGTTCTTTTTAGCGCGGGTTCCTGCGATAACTTTTCCGTAAAAAACAACATTTACATTATTTGAATCAGGGTCAGCTGCATATAGAATAGAATCCATGAGATTCTTTTTCGCATCAGTTATCTCCATGCCTATTGGTTTTTGGGAACCTGTAAGGACGATAGGCTTTGGGCTGTTTTGTATGAGATAAGAAAGGGCGGCAGCTGTATACGCAAGCGTATCAGTGCCGTGACATATGACAAAGCCGTCAAATCCTTCATAATATCTTTCAATCGCTTCTGAAATCATAAGCCAGTGTTTATAATATACGTTAGTACTGTCAAGGTTACAAAGCTGAAGAGTTTCTATTTCTATGTCAGCTGGAATTTCTGGTATGAATTCTAAAATCTGTGCTGCGTTTAATCCGGGAATGAGCCCGTTTTCACTCTTTACGGAGGCTATCGTTCCACCGGTAAATATTATAAGAATCTTTCGCTGTGCCATATGTTTCTCCTGATTACTGTTAAATTCCATGCCTGTCTGTGGTGGACGACGTATAGTGTGGACACTCGATATGTTTTTGAGTCGTGTGGGCGTTAATGTCGCAATAGACGTAGCGGTCGGCACAAAAAATTCTCGTTCAAGCCTCAAAGTCTTCCTACTGTGATAGCGGGTCGATGGCGCGTTTGATTTTTTGTGCCGTAATATACAATACGGCTATGCGGCATTTACGCCCACTAGACGAAAAAACCTTGAGAACGTCCGCACTATACGTCGTCCATCACAGACAGGCATGGAAAGTTTCTGTTATTTACACATATTTATAAAGTGTTCATGAATGACTGTATTGTCGCTCATTTCAGGATGAAATGCAAGCCCAATCTGGTTTTTATATTGTACGGCAACGATTTTATCGTCGACTGTCGCAAGAATATCGACATCCGGTGTACATTTTTCGATATAAGGTGCGCGGATGAATACCATAGGGTATTCGCCGAAGCCTTTAAGAGGCGCATCTGTTATAAAGCTTCCAAGCTGGCGGCCGTAGGCGTTCCTTTTTACGGTTACAGGCAGTGTGCCGAAATATCTGGCATCGTCATTAGATATATTTTCTGATAAAAGTATAAGTCCGGCGCATGTCGCAAGAACCGGCATTCCATCTTCGATCATCTTTTTTATCGGGGTAAACATATCAAGCTGCTTTAAAAGCTTGCCCTGGACTGTACTTTCGCCGCCCGGAAGGATCATGCCGTCTATACCGTCAAGGTCAGATTTCTGACGGAGTTCGACACACTCGGTGCCGAGACTCTCTATCATTTTTTTATGTTCGATGAAAGCGCCCTGAAGTGCTAGAACTCCAATCTTCATTCTATTTACCTCTTTCTTCCATTATAAGAGAAATTTCATCTGCATTTATTCCGACCATTGCAGGACCGAGATCCTCTGAGAGCTTTGCGATAAGAGCAGCATCTTTATAATTAGTAACTGCCTGTACGATTGCTGAGGCTCTCTTCTTTGGATCGCCTGATTTGAAGATTCCTGATCCGACGAATACACCTTCTGCTCCGAGCTGCATCATAAGAGCTGCATCGGCAGGAGTTGCAACACCGCCGGCTGCAAAGTTTACTACAGGAAGTTTTCCGTTATCATGCACATACTGTACAAGTTCATAAGGAACCTGAAGCTGTTTTGCTTCTTCAAAAAGCTCATCCTCACGAAGTGATGTGATCTTTCTGATCTGTGAATTCATTTTTCTCATGTGGCGTACAGCCTGAACGACATCACCTGTACCAGGCTCACCCTTTGTCCTGATCATAGAAGCTCCCTCGTTGATACGGCGGAGTGCTTCACCGAGATCCCTTGCTCCGCAGACAAATGGAACCTTAAACTGTGTTTTGTCGATATGATAAACGTCATCAGCAGGTGAAAGAACCTCTGATTCATCAATATAATCGATCTCTATGGCTTCAAGGATCTGTGCCTCAACAAAATGTCCGATACGGCATTTAGCCATGACAGGAATGCTGACGGCCTCCTGGATACCCTTTATCATTTTAGGGTCGCTCATACGTGAAACACCACCGGCTGCCCTTATATCAGCAGGGATACGCTCAAGTGCCATAACTGCACATGCGCCTGCCTCCTCAGCAATCTTTGCCTGCTCCGGTGTAGTGACGTCCATGATGACGCCGCCCTTTAACCTCTGGGCTAAGCCTTTATTTAATTCGTACTGTTTATTATCCATTTTAAAAATCCTCCTGATGCGTAGTCATTAGAAATAAATTTGATCAAATTAAAATTGTAATCTGTAAAAATGTAACGCGTTAACAATTTAAAACCTGCGACAAAGATAAAACAAAACT
>OMDM01000993.1_pt1 | contig 10124 bp, 8 predicted proteins | sample 1673801 | NCBI WGS metagenome assembly OMDM01 (sample SAMEA103958127, study PRJEB25191) | human gut metagenome | biome: human-associated habitat [ENVO:00009003]; feature: intestine environment [ENVO:2100002]; material: feces | place: Germany | collected 2013/2015 | reverse complement strand
GATCGCCGAAAATACTTGCCGGGCGACTGGCCGGGAAAATAGGGAATGCCGACATGAAAAGACTGGTATAGCTGAGGCTATACCAGTCTTTTTGCTTGATCACAACTGTCGCAGATGCACGAACCGGCAGGCCCGAGGTATGGGCCTGCCGGTTTTCAATACTTGGGATACTGAGCAGGATCAGCGCAGGCAGGAAAGCTCCTTCGCGCCGGACATGAGAAGGCCAAGATCACTGCTGCACATATTGAGCGTCATGCCCTGGCTCAGCCACGGCTGCAGCGGTGCTGCTGCACCGAAATGTGCGCCGGAAACCTTGCCGTGCCGCGCAGCGGCGTCGATGACCTGCCGGAAGGCAGCCTGCATGGCGGGATGGGCGTACTGGCCCAGAATGCCGAAATCCTGTGACATATCGTTTGGGCCGATCATCGCGCCGTCAATGCCGTTGACAGCCATGATGGCGTCAATGTTGGATACGCCGAGCTGGGATTCGATCTGGCAGAGCAGAACGGTATCGCGGTTAGCGCTTTGCATATAGGCGGCGCTGTCCTGCTTCAGAAAATCCGTATGCGGCCGGGAGAGGGAAACACCGCGGTGCCCCATGGGCGCGTACTTGGCATAATCGACGAGCTGACGCGCCTGCTCCGCCGTTTCTGTGTTCGGCAGCAGCAATCCCGCCGCGCCAAGCTCCATGCAATGGAGCACGTGCTCGCGCCGCAGCTCCGGGATACGCACCATGCCGGGCAGCTCGATCGCCCGTGCAACGCAGATCATGTCTGCAACCTCTCGCGTGGTGAACGAGCCGTGTTCGCAGTCGATGATGAAGAAATCAAAGCCGCAGGCCTTCAGAATTTTCGGCAGATCGGCGCTTGCGAAGGTCGTGACCATTGTGCCGAGCAGATGCTCACCGCTTTGGGTCCGGGTTTTCCATTCATGCAATTTCATGTTTGTGCTCCTTTTCATACAATGCTTGCAGAGATTCCATATGCAGGCGTGCAGGATGCAAGCGCATCATGTCCAGAACCTGCTCACGGGTGGGGATCGCCATGCCGATGGCACCGCGCTTGGTGCATACCAGCGTCCCGGCGCAGTTGCAGAAGGAGATGGCGTCCTCCATCCGCACATTTTCCTCGATGCAGCAGGCAAGTGCAGCCGCGAATGTATCACCCGCGCCGGTGGGGTCGACAACGGGCACGTCGATGCCCTCTGCGCTCAGAACCTGCCCGTCGAAGCTGAACAGCGCGCCGTCCTTGTCCCGTGTCAGAACGACAAGGCGGGGGCCTGCTGCGTGCAGTGCGCGCAGCACGTCGCTGATCGCGGTGCAGCCGGTGATGATCCGCGCTTCTTCGAGCGTCGGCTCGATCACGTCAGCCATGGAAAGCATCTGCATCATCCGCTGGCGCATCTGCGCATCATTGCGCAGCTCCTTGCGCAGATTGGGATCAAAGGAAAACAGAACATGGTTCTGCTTTGCCAGCTCGACTGCGCGGAAGCAGCTCTGACGCATACTGTCGTTCAGCTCAAGCAGCATTCCCGGCAGGTGCAGGATCGACGCGTCGGCAAAGACTGCCTCCGTCAGCTCCTCGGGGCGCAGCTGGCTGCCAACGGAACCGTCACGGTAATAGGTATAATTCCGGCCGGAGGGGAGGTATTCGAGAAACGCAAGCCCCAGCTGACCGGAATCGGAACGGACGACGGCGTCTGTCCGGACGCCCCGCGAGGCGATGGACGACAGGGCAAGCTGGCTGAACGGGTCGGAGCCGACCTTCCCGATAAAGCTGCAGTCCAGCCCGAAGCCCGCGGCGGCGCAGGCGTAAATACCGGACGAGCCGCTGACGGTTTTCAGGACCGTGCCGGGCTGGGACAGCCGCATATCGGAGTCACAGGGAACAAAGTCCAGCAGCAGCTCACCCAGAACGAGCACGCGTCCGCTGCCGGAAGCATCAGGAAACAGGTCTTTGATTCTCATCATGTCGGTTACTCCAATATTAGTAGTATTAAAACAAGCGCGGGTTACGCGCACAATAAACGTGTTAACGGGTCGTTTCTTCGAAAAACGATGAAAAACGGAAAGAAGAAATTGACAAGTCTGCAGGGAAATGATAAAATATTAGTAATAACAAAAGTTGCGGGAGAAACGAAAATGGCGGAGAAAAAACAGAGAAAACCGACGTCTACAGACGTCGCGGAGCTTGCGGGCGTATCGCAGACCAGCGTTTCGCTCGTTCTGAGCGGAAGCAGCCGGGCAACGTTTTCCGAGCAGACCAGAGCGCGCGTCTTTGAGGCGGCCCGGCAGCTCGGCTATCAGCCGCCTGCGCACCGCACCAGAAAGAAAAACGGCAATGACCGGCGGCTCATTCTGGTCCTGACGCCCACGCTGGCGAACCAGTATTATTCCGAGCTGATCCAGACGCTGGAGGATTATGCGGGCAGTCAGGAGTTCCGCGTGCTGGTCTGCAACACGTTCCGCAAGCGGGAGCTGGAAAAATACTATCTGGAGCAGTTTTCCGATAACCGCATCAGCGGCATTGTTTATACTTTCCTGCCCAGCTTCCCGGACGAGGCGGTGCGGCTGTCGGCGCGTATTCCGCTCGTGCTGATCGGCGAGAAGCGCGAGGAGCTGCCGATCTGCTCCATCGAGCTGAGCAACCAGCGCGCAGGCGCGATGCTGGCTGACCATCTGTACAGCCTCGGACACCGGCACGCGGCGTTCATCTCCACGCCGATGGACCAGACGACGCTGGCACGCAAGCAGCGGCTGGAGGGCCTCCGGCAGCGCTTTCATGAGCGAGGAAGACAGGACGGCGTCGAAACCTCGGTCGAGGCGCTTGTCGCGCCGGACAGCCGGGAGGAGGACGGTGTGGGCGGCAGCGTGCCGTTTGAGTACGCGACGGGCGCACGGCTGGCACGGGAGCTGCTGGCGCGGGAGCACCGCGCGACAGCGCTTGTCGGGGCGAACGATATGATCGCCATCGGCGTGATCTCCGTGCTGCGCGAAAAGGGGCTGCGCGTGCCGGAGGACTATTCCGTCTGCGGCTTTGACAATATCTTTACCTCATCCATTATCACGCCGCCGCTGACCAGCATCGATCACCGGCTCTGGGCGCGCTGCCGTTCGGCGGTCGATCAGATCGTCAAGCAGAACGATCAGGGACACGGCGCGGACAAGAGCGCGGTCATGGCGGATAAGATCGAGTACGCGCCGCAGCTCATGATCCGGAAATCGACCGGCCCTGCGCGCACATCAGACTGAGCCTGTGCCTCCCCTCTGCATTGCAGAGGGGAGTTTTTTCGGGCTTCAGTCCGTAATTTCCAGAACAAGATGCTCGATGGCGGTGTGCCGGTGCATATAGATCACGTTGAGACGGCCCTGTGCGTCGCGGCACATGGCGGGCTGGCACTTGTTGCCAGGGGCGGGCGCAAGCGTGATGAGGTTCTGCCAGGTCAGGCCCTCGTCTTTGGAATATGCCAGCGTCAGCGGGCTGCGCTCGTGCCAGTCGGTCTCCGGCGTGTCGTTATAGGCCATCAGGATGGTTTCTTTGTCCCAGCTGATGACGTCCAGCTTGGATTCATTGTTCAGAATGCCGCAGGGCTTCGGCTGGCTCCAGGTCAGGCCGCCGTCGAGGCTTTCCGCGCGGTAGGACGGCAGCGAACGGTTGCCCGCCGTGCCCCATCCGGCAGTGCCGGGACAGGTACGGGTGAACAGCAGCAGCCGGCCGTCCGGGCGCAGGCAGATCGCGGGCTCGCGGATGCGGTTGCCGTCGTCCGCGGTGAGCAGCGCGCCCTTTTCCCAGCTTTCGCCGTCGTCATGGGAGCGGTAGATCTGCACGGCGCCGAAATAATACTCCGGCAGCTCGGTGCTGGTGGAGGCGAAGACGATCGTGCCGTCCGGCAGCAGAACGCTGTCGTTGGACGCGTGGCCGGACTGGATTCCCGCCGGGACAGCCGGGAGCCACGTGCGGCCGTTGTCCTGCGTCTTGCGCATCCAGAGCTCGTCGCGGCCGTTGCACCAGGTCGTAAAGTTGACCTCGGTGTCCAGAAATTTTGCGAACAGCAGGATGATCTCGCCCTTGCGGTTTTTCAAAAAAATGGGGTCGTGGCAGCAATAGCGGATGTCGCAGCCGACGGCGTCGGGATTGCTCCAGCTTTTTGCGCCCAGCTCGAGTCGGGAGACCCAGTCCTTGGCGTCACGGCCCATGGGGTCTCCGTTCCACTGCAGAAAGCCGCCGTTCCAGACGGCAAGCAGCGTGCCGTCCGGCGCCATGGTCAGGCTCGGCATATGATAGCACTGCCGTTCGTCGAACCATTCCACGACCCAGTTCCGTTCGATAATAGCTGCATTCATGCGGGTTCCTCCTCTTGCAATGTCAGGCACAGCAGCGCCGCGTCCATCGGCGCGAGCCGCAGATCAAAGGTGAAGCGTCTGTCCGGCTCCTCTGTGTAAGGGAGCGCGCGGCGTTCGTTCTGGCCCGTGAGCACCCATGCGCCGGAAAAGCGGAGCGCGCCCATCGCCAGCGTCACGGACGAAGCCTCGTCCATGCTGCCGTTGACCAGATACAGATACAGATCCCTGCCGTCACAGGTGCAGTACGGCTGCAGATACGCCTGCCCGGCGACCATCGGCGCGTCAAGGCGCGATGCAAGCATATCCTGCAGCAGCTCGCGCCGCAGTGCGTTCAGCTGCATGGGCGGCATGTCGCCGGGGCTGGAAAAGCGTCCGAACGGATGGATCAGGACGCGTCCGCGCGAAACAGCATGACCCGGCGCGGCAGGACGGCGGAAGGAATCGAAAAATTCGGTGTAAAGCTCCGGCTGCTCCAGATAGTCGATCTGTAAAACATCGGTGCTGGAAATCACGGCGGAGGCGCGTGCCTGCGGAAGGCCCAGATACGCCTTGCCGTTTACGACCTGCTCATAGGTGTATGCGCCGCTGTTCTGCCGCATCCAGCGGCAGCTGCGCACTCCGGCCAATTCGCCGAGCCCCATCTGGCAGAGCGTATCCACGGCGTCGCCGGAAAGCAGCAGCGTGTTTCGCGCAAACAGACGGGTGATCTGCTCCGGGGTCAGGTTCCGGAAATACTGGCCGCTCACGGCCACGACCTGACCGGAGACGCCGGGGTCGGTGCAGTACTGATACGCGATGCCCATCGCGTTTAAAAGGCCCGCAAAATAGACCTCGTGCGGGTACAGCTCTTCCATGTCCGCGCCGTGCGCGGTTTGAAGGGTATAGGCCGAGTCCTCGCTCGTCATCACGCACACGCCGCGCTTCGGCAGTGCGAAGACGCCTATGGCGTTGACGGCGTTTAAAAACGGCTTGACCGCGCGCAGCATCTGCTGATAGCCGTCGGAAAAGACGATGCCGCTGCCGTTGAGATCGAACAGGTCGATCGTCATGCCCTTCAGGTTCAGCGGCAGACTGCTCAGCAGCTGGAAGCGCGTGAACGCGCGGGATTTGGCGAACAAGGAATAGGGATAGTTTTCAAGCTCGGGATAAACCTCCGTCTCCGGCGGCAGCAGCGCGCGGTTGTGCATGGAGACCATGTTGAACCGCAGCAGATACTGTCCGGGGGCGGTTTCCTGATACGCGGGCAGGTGGATGCGGCTGACGGGCGGCTGCCCGGCGGCAAGACCGCGCAGAATGCCGTACCAGTCGCGGCCCTCCGCCGCGTGGATGTAGGGGACGGAGCTCATCAGGCCGACCTTTGCCGTCGGGCTTGCCTGCCGGACAGCCTGTCCGATGCGTGCGGCAAGGGCCGTCATGGTCTCGCGGTTCACGTCCAGCCAGATCTTCCGGTAGGGGTGCACCGCGCCTGGCTGCAGGATGCCGCGCACGAATTCCTCGCGCGTCAGCTCCGGCTTTCCGGCCCGGCGGGCGTATTCGCGCATATGCGCCGGGCAGAAGCAGCCGCCCCAGCGCAGCGGATCGTGGTTATGCAGGCGGAAATCGTCCTCCACCCACAGAATGTGCGGCGAAAGCGCCGCGTAGCGCGCGTAAAGCCCGGCAAAATAGGTCTGCCAGCGTTCGCACATCGGGCAGACGCACAGATCGGCCTCCCGGCCGTCCATGTCGACCATGCGGCGGAACGGCTGGCTCTGCGGCAGCGTCTTGCCGAGGTCGGCGTGCATCAGACTGTGCCAGTGGTTGACCGACAGCTGCACGCCCTCCGGCGCAAGCGCGGCCTGCACGTCGCAGAGCAGGCGCAGCCAGATGGTTTCCTGCTCCTCCTCGGTCATGTGGCCGGTATTCAGCTCTTCTACGTTACAGAACACGGCCACGTCATCGATCTGCGCCTCGCGGACGAAGCGCCGCAGCGACGCGATCTCGCGCCGGTCATTGAAGCCGGGGTCGCAGCAGAAGCGGAAGCTGTAGCAATAGGACTGATTCATGTTACTCCTCAATGGGCAGATTGTAGAACGAAAGCATCGGCATACGCATACAGTCGCATGGCGTGCACGGGCCGGGGTTGGCGCGCCAGACGCCGTGCAGCACGGCGGAATGCTCCAGAGGCCGGGCAAAATAAAGCGTCAGCGTATCATTGCCGGTTTCATAGCGCTCACAGCGCAGAAGTCCCTGCGCATCCTCTGCCTCAAAGGGCAGAAGCGCCGCGGCCACGTCAAACGGATTGAGCCAGTTGCAGATCCGGCTGAAGTGCAGCACAATGGCATCCGGCGCTTTGCGCTCCGCACGGCAGACCTCCGGGGCCTGCCACATCAGCGGCTTTCCGTAAAGCTCGGCCAGCGCGCAGCGTGCGCAGCGCTCACCGATGACAAGGTTGCCCTGTGCGCTGTTGTGGATAAAATCATAAAGCGCGACATCGGACGACGGCAGAACGTACACGCCGGGGATGCTGCGCGCAGCGGCGACCTGCGCCTGCCGCACCATGCCCCACTGCCGGTCGAGCGCCGTGTCGCACGGGGTCATGCAGCGGTTGAGCTGCACAGTGATGACGGGCAGCTCCGGCTGGTTCAGATCGCGGCGCAGCGCGCCGACAAACTGCGTAAAGCGGGCAAGATAGGTCTCCGCTGCGTTTTCGTAGCCCTCGGCCTCGCCCTGGTACCAGAGCATGGCCTTCGGGTGCAGCTCGTGATCTGCAAGCTGCTCAAGCATATTGAAATACAGCGAACCGTTTTCCTCCGGGTTCCACCAGCGCAGCGGCGCGCCGCCGTAGGCGCTCATGACGATGCCGATGGGGTAGCCAAGCTCCCGCTTGAGGAGCTTCGCAAAGTGCAGCCACGGCGTATGGCCGGGGTTGTGGTTCTCAAAGTGTCCCTGATGGACAGAGCCGGTCGTCTCGCCCAGCGGATGCGTCGCCAGATCCCAGACGCCGGAATCGCGCAGCAGATGCACGCCAAGCTCCGGCGCGTCCTCTACCGGGTTCTTTGCGCGTCCGGCGGCGTTGCTCTGCCCGGCGACGACGAACACGTCGCCGACGCCGATGTTGTGGATCATATCGCCCCGCGTTGAGGACAGACCGTCCCAGCCCTGATATTCCATATAGGTCTCTACGCGGTACAGTCCGCCCGCCGGGACGCGGTCAAACGTGACCGACCAGCGGCCGTCCGCCTCTGTCCGGCAGACGGTCCACGGGCAGACGCTCTCGCCGCTGCTTTCCAGCGCGATGCGGGCCTTGACGGTGATCGAGCCCTCCGGTACGGCGGAGAATTCCAGCGGCAGCTCAAAGCTCTGCCGGACGCGGTGCGCCGTGCCGGAAAGGCGGATAACGGCGAAGCCCTGATCGTTTTGCTGGAAGATCTGCCAGGGGGAAGCGCCGCGTTCAATGACGACGCCCTTTTTCAGTTCAGAGCCGTGCAGCTGCATATCTGTTTCTCCTGTCTGTCAAAAGATCGCCGCAGCCTCTTCCAGCTGCGCTCTGCGCTTCACGCCCAGCAGCACGCACCGGACGGCGGGCTGCCGCAGCGCCCAGGCAAGGGCGTACTGCGTCATGCTCTGCCCGGCGGCCTTCGCTTCGGCCTCCACGCGCGCAAGCGTCGCGTAGACCTCGTCCGTCATGGGCTTCATCCAGTCGGGCTTTTCTGCTGCGCGGCTGCCTGCGGGCGGCTGCTGTCCGGCGTGATATTTTCCGGTCAGAATGCCGCCCTGCAGCACCTGATAGGGGATCACGCCGATGCCCTCCTGCGCGCACAGCGGCAGAAGCGCGTCCAGCGCGCCGGTGTTGAGCAGGCTCAGCGGCGGCTGGCACATACTGGGCAGCGGGATATTTTCCTCGCGCGCTGCGGCAAGCAGCGCGGAAAGCTGCTCCGCAGAATAGTTGCTCACGCCCCAGGCCCGGATGGTGCCGGCCTTCAGCTCCTCGCCGATGGCGCGGGCGATCTCGCCGGGTGCAGTGTTGGGATCGTAGCGGTGCAGATAGTACAAATCAATATAATCGGTGTTTATCCGGCGCAGGCTGCGGCGCAACTGGACGCGGATGGCCTCGGGCGAGGTGTTTTCGTCGACGGGGGTATCGCCGACCTTCATGCCGAGCTTCGTCGCGACGACGAAGTCCGCCCGCCGTCCGGCGACGGCCTTGCCGACAATTTCCTCGGCCACGCCGCCTGCAGAGCCTGCGAAGCGGTTGTAGCCCTCGTACATATTGGCCGTGTCGATGAAATTGACGCCAAGCTCCGCCGCGTCATGCACCAGCCGGATCGCGTCCGGCTCGGCGACGGGGCTGCCGAAGGTCATGGTGCCGAGGCACAGACGGGAGACGGAAATGCCGGTTCCCGGTAAAGTTGTAAACTGCATAACAGGTTCCTCCAGTGAAAGTAGAGACGTCAGGACATGGACGCGGCAAGCGCGTTCAGCCCGTCCAGATCGGCCAGCAGCTCCTGCAGCAGCGGCTCCGGCATGGAGCCGGGCTGCCAGACGGCGGGGGCGCGGAAGCATTTTTCCGCATAGCCGAGACTGCGCATCAGCTCCTGAAATGCGTTCAGAATGCCGAACTGCCAGCCCTTGCGCAAAAACTCCGTATAGGCCGTCTGCAGCCGGTTCAGCTCCGCGCAGCGGCCTGCCTGCGCAAGCGTCCAGAGCTTGCAGTAAAACTCCGGCAGCAGATTGATCCACGTGCCGATGGAGCCGTCCGCGCCGTAGAGAAGGCCTGGAACGACCATTTCGTCAAGGCCGGTATAGACGATCTTCTCCGGATAATCCGCCTTGATGCGGCGGATCAGGAAGATGTTCCAGTCGCTGACCTTGATCCCGGCCACGCCGGGCAGATCCAGCAGCTGCCGCAGCTGGTCATAGTCTGCCGAAACGTGCGTCAGACCGGGAATGTAATAGATGAAGACCGGCGCCTGCGCGGCCAGCGCGGTGTAATACGCAACCGTTTCGCTCCAGCCGCCCTGCGGCGGGACGGACGCGACCGCGTCCGCGCCCAGCGTCATCGCGTGCTCCGCCAGCTCCAGCGCGTGCCGCTGAAGCGTCTGGCCGACATGGACGATGGTCCTGCGTCCGGCGGCCCTTGTCTGCGCGATGGTCAGCTCCGCCGTCCTGCAACGCTCGGCGAACGTCAGACGGCTGCCGTCTCCGGTGCCGCCGCAGACATAAAAGCCGGTGATGGGCGCGCGCAGCAGCCGCGCCAGATTTTCCTGCAGGCTGTCGTAATCGACGCCCTCATTCGATGTGCAGGGCGAAACAACGGGGCAGACGATCCCGCGAAGCGCTGTAAAATCAGCCAAATCCGCTTCCTCCCGGCGCTCAGCCGCGCAGCTCTTCAACGGCGGAGATCAGGCTGGAGCACAGCGTGTCGATGACAGTGTCGTCCATGCCGCACCACCACGGGAAGGAGAACGAGCCGTCCCACCACTTGTCGAGCACGGGGCAGTCAAACTCGCCGCAGCCCTTGCGCTGGAACAGCGGGTAGCGGTACAGGGGATAATACTGCACGATGCAGCGGATGCCGTATTTTTTCGTCATCAGATCGAGCAGATCATCGCGCGTTTTGCCGCAGGCGCTGCCGTCATAATGCATGATGTACTGGTGCACGACATAGCGGCCGTTTTCCGGGCAGCGGGAGAAGGAAATCTCAGGCAGACCGGCAAGCTTTTCGCGGATCTTGCGGTCCTGCTCGATCAGGGTGTTGTTGTTGGCGATGACGCTCTTGAGCTCCTCCGTGCCCAGCGCGCAC
>OMDM01000990.1_pt1 | contig 10133 bp, 8 predicted proteins | sample 1673801 | NCBI WGS metagenome assembly OMDM01 (sample SAMEA103958127, study PRJEB25191) | human gut metagenome | biome: human-associated habitat [ENVO:00009003]; feature: intestine environment [ENVO:2100002]; material: feces | place: Germany | collected 2013/2015 | reverse complement strand
ATTACAGGACGGATACCATTCCTGTAAACATTGAGAATCAGGATGATTATACTGACATAGTGTATTCATCGGATAATGAAAACATCGCAACAATTGATACAGACGGAAGCATACACATACTTGAAGTAGGAACAGCACACATATCCGTGACAGCGGCTAAGAAAGGTGAATGGAAGAAATATGAAAAGACATTCACTATTGAATCAAAAGCTGTTGATTCATATATCAAGGTATATGTGGATGGCACTAAATAGTATAAAGGTAAAAAAGGAGCAAAAAATGAACTGGATTAAGGAAAATAAAATCAGAATAATCATGATAGCAGTAGCATTACTTGCAGTGATAGGTACAGTAATCGTAGTAACAAGGAGGTCAGGAAAGGCACAGACAACGGATAATAATCAGTCAGATGTTGTAATAAATGAAAGTTCAAAGGAAGATGTCACAACGAAGAAAGATGATGTTATAAAAGAATCAGAGAGCACAACAGAGGCGGATAAGGAAGAAGAGACTACCTCAAAGGATGATAAGAATGTAGAAGAAGAGACAACTCCGGCGGCAGCAGAACCAACAACACCGTATGTAGCACCGACAACGAAACCACAGGCAAAGCCAACAACACCACAGCCAACCCGCCCAACAGAGCCGGCAACAACAGCACCGGTTATACATGGAAAGGATGGAGTGATTCTGGATACGCTGTATTTATGTAAATCAGATGGAAGTAAAATAAAATTCCCAGAGTCAAAAAAAGAGATAGAGGATAGACTTGGAAAGAATCACTTTTATGGGATATGGTATGATGATGCTGCCGTTAAGGATATATTAGGAATAGGTCTTATTATGAATCAGTCAACTAAGGAAGATGTTGAAGCATATTTTGGAAAACCATTAATAGAGGAAAAGACAGTTTATGACATATTTGGAGCATATAAATATAAGAACTCAGATTTATATGTAACATTCAGTTACTTCCTTGAGGGAAATCACAAAATGAGACAGATAATAATTGATAACAAATACAAATAGAAATGAGGATAAAACAATGAGAGCAAAGAAATACATGGCGTGGATTATTACAGCAGCAATGCTTGTTACATCCATTCCGTTTTCAGAGAAACGAGTAAAAGCAGATGTACTTCCAGAGGGTACGCAGATGAAGTTTGTTGTTAAAGACCTTGATGGGACTACAATCAAGAACTCAGAGAATCCCGATGATGACAGAATTCTTAAATTCAAAATCGGTGATGAAGAAACAGAGGCAGTATTTAGCAATGATGAATATACCATTGATATAGGGAACCGTGAGTCAGCAGGACTTGAAGTAAGCATAATAATGGGTGATGTCATTAAAACTGAATCCTACAGTGCGGATAAGACGGAGTATGACGTTACCATGAGTATGGCTACGCCTATAGACATCACGGGTTCGGTATATGATGAAGCCACATCCACATATACAGTCCATGTCCCATATGACCCGGAAGGAAAGTATGAACTGCCTGAAGGTGTTGTCATGGATACAACAGACATTGAATCCAATGAAACAGAAGACGGTATATACAACTACGCGGGTTATGAAGAGGGCGTAATCAACTACCGGACACCGGGATATGTTAAGGCCAGGCTGACAGCAGTCCGTGATGACGGGTACAGGATATATACTCCTGTATATTTGCTTATTGACATTGACAACACTCCTGAATTCAGAGCGGATAATAACAAATTTTATGACAATAACGTAATTATTGAAAAAGGTGGAGACCTTGTTGCGGGTGTAACACTTAAGAACAAGAAGTCATGGAACGGGCTGAATCTCAGTTGTAATTATGATAATAGCATTATATATGAAAGTTCTGATGCGGAAGTAAGTGTTGACGGTACAGGCAGAGTAGCAATAAATAAAGACTCCGGATATGATTTGGTAGAAGCAGTAATAACAGCAAGGGACAGATACACAGGAGAAAAGGCTTCATACAGTCTTACGGCATATCCTGAAACAAGTAATGACATAATACTTAGTGTTAATAAAGAATCCCTCCCTTATGATAATAAGGTAAGCATTAATGCAGCGGATTACAGGACGGATACCATTCCTGTAAACATTGAGAATCAGGATGATTATACTGATATAGTGTATTCATCGGATAATGAAAACATTGCAGCCATTGATACAGACGGCAGCATACACATACTTGAAGTAGGAACGGCACACATATCTGTGACAGCGGCTAAGAAAGATGAATGGAAGAAATATGAAAAGACATTCACTATTGAATCAAAAGCTGTTGATTCGTATATTAAGGTATATGTGGATGGCATAGAAAAAGACATTACAGAGACAATAGAAATCTCTGAGGATGACATACGGAATGAAAGTGTAAAATTGCCTGTATCACTTGATATGCATAATAAATATGGCAGAAAATTAGATTATGTGTCATATACTGTGACATCAAAACCACAGGGAATCAGTGTTGATATCAGTGATTCGGGAATTACCATATCACAGACTGACAACATTGAAAGAAATGTACCTTTTGAAATCACAATAAAAGGTTATGGATGGGGATATAAAGAATCACAGGTCACATTATCCTTTATAATTAATGGAAAGGAAATAAATAACAGTTCAATATATTCTGTAAGTTACATAGAAAACGGTACAGAAAAACCTCTTGTGAGTGGTAAAGTGATTAACGGAATAAGAACAAGATGGGCACTTACCAATGAGGTTAAAGTGGGAGTGTTGGATAGCGAAAACTATAAGGTTAGTAATGATAATCATGCTGAAAAAAGAGCTGATATATCATTTTTAACATCTAATTTTGAGGAGCACAACAAAGACCACGCATTTTACCTATGGGAGAAAAATGAAGAAAGTAACTATGACGCATTTTTCACCCACGAATATTTCGGAACAGACCTTGAAGCCCCTAAACTTACCCTTGTAAATCACGAAAACATCAATATAACCGGTAAAGGACTTTACACAAGCGGCAATGCATCCATAAATGTCATGGCTGCAGACAAAGACGGACACCTCTACGCAGTGGAACTGATAGATTCACTCACAGGAGATGTGATTAAAAGTGTGGGAATGGAAGAACTGGCAAAGAATGATGCTTCACTTAAAGAAACAAATGTCAGGTTTGACATCCCGTTTGAAAATAACACGGCAGTACATTATGCCGTTGTGGTATGGGACCAGGCAGGAAGAAAAACCGTCAGGTCACTTGCAGGACTATTAAGAAATGCTGAATACGGTGAAGACACCAACGTGCTTATATCAGACAATACACCTGCAAGTGACAGGCTCTCCGTGGAAAACGGACCGGATGTCAATAAATATGTCACAGAAACCGGAAACATATATGTTTCAGGGGAATCAGAAATAGTAATCGTATCCGAGGATGCCGGAGATGTTTATTCAGGAATCAGCATGATAACAGTGACAGTCAACGGAGAAGAAAAGACATTCAATGCAGACGGCACAGGCAGTTTTACAGCCGCAGACAATACTGCCAAGGCAGTGCTTGATACCGCAGATTTCATGACAGGTGTCATTGACGATAAGAGAAGCAGGCATCTGGCGGTAACCGTTTCATCAGAAGATTTTGCCGGCAATGTTTCCACACCAAAGCGTTACGACATCTATGTGGACAGAAAAGCACCACAGGCAGAAGGAATGACAATAACCTTTGGAAACACGGGAAGAAATAAAGAAACAATGACATCCTACGGGACTTTTTATAACGGCAGGTTTACCATGACTTCAGACATAAGTGACGGATTATCAGGACTTAAAAGTGCCGTGTTAAAAGTGGGAAACAGGACGATACAGGGATATGTTACCGGAAACGAAATCTCCTTTGATGTGGGGGACAATGTAAGCGGAAATGCGGAACTTGTACTTGAAGATTCAGTGGGAAATAAAAAAAATGTCCCATATACAGTAATAGGTGCGGGCAGAGGCGTTAAAAACAGCTATATAGACGTGGACACACTGCCTGTTGACATAATGGTTGCGGCAGACAGCAAGCCGGGAAAGTACGGCTGGTATAACGGAAAAGTGACATTCACCGTAAAAGCTGCCGACAGGTCGTTATCCGAAAAATCGGGAATCAGAAACGTAACAATTACCGTCAACGGCGTCAGGTATAATGCAGAAACATACGATAACAGGACGACATCTGACAAAGAGTATAAAGTCACTGTTGATGACAGGTTAATCATGGAAACCATGAATGAAGAAGGAATGTATACTGTCAGGGCAGAAGCAGTTGATAATGCCGGAAATACCTCGGTAAAAGAAGCAAGTGTATATATAGATACAGTGGCACCGGTAATAGGAGAAATCACAGGCGTGGAACCGGGAAGCGACAATGCGGGAAACGTGACCATAAATATTCCCGTAACGGAAAAACATTTCAGTGCAGAAGGCAACGGCACAGTAATAACCGTCAGGAAAGAACTTGACGGGAAGACAACGGAAAACGTGATAACGGCTGATAGGTCTGACAGGATGGAAACTGTCGGAAGATATACATTCACGGAAGACGGCACATACAGTGTTTCCGCAGTATCGACAGACGCTGCAGGAAATAAATCAGACGAAAGAAAAATATCTTTCATCATTGACAATACTAACCCGGTAGTAAGGATTTCAGGAGTAACGGACGGCAGTTATGTAAAAGATTCCGCAACCCTTGAATTTTCAGCCGTCGAGGTTAATTACAGGAATAATGACGTTAAGATAAGCGGAACAAGGAGCCTTAACGGAATAACCGAGGTACTTGACATGGGAGGCTTTGTAAGCAGTACAAAAGAGTCCGTGATGAAAAAAGTATTTACAGATGAAGGTGAATATGAAATCACGATTATGGCAGAAGACGGGGCAGGCAACAGCTCCAAAACAGAAAGAATACACTTTACGGTGGATACAGCCAATCCGGAAATAACACTTGCGGGACTTGACAGGGCTTCATATACGGACACAGTATCTGGAAAAATAAATATAAAAGATAATTATTACAGGACAGGCACAGTAAAGCTTGTAAGAAGCTCTGTCACATATGATGAAACAGCAGACAGGCTTAACATAACCGATAAAGAAGACGTTACGGACCTTTTTGTAAAGACGGGAAAAGAAAGCAGCAGCCGTGAAAGAAACCTGGTTATCGAAATACCTAAAGAATGCGGCAATGACGGACTTTATGTTCTCAGCGTGACGGCAGAGGACATGGCAGGAAGAATATCGGAAAATATAACTGAATTTACCGTCAACGGATACGGGTCAGTATTTACCTTTAATGAGAGCCTGTTAAATCTTTTAAATAATCCGTATGTAAAAAATGTGCAGGAAGATTTTACCGTAAGCGAATACAATGCCGGCGGCATAGACCATGATAAGGTATCCGTCCAGATAACAAGGGACGGCGCCATGATGCAGAATCCGAAGTACAGTGTCAATGACCTGTCGGAGAAAAACGGATGGCATAAATACGAATATGTGATAAGCAGGGACAACTTTAGCAGTGACGGAATCTACAGGATTGTCATATCCACCGTGGACAGTGACGGCAACAAGTCGGAGACACTGAAAGAGGACAGGCTTGCCGCAGTATTTTATGTAGACACGACCAAACCGGAACTTGTATCGGTGACAGGTCTTGGAAAGAAGAATTATAACGCTTCGGAAATAGATGTAAAATATGAACTGTTTGATGCCATGGGAATAGCAAAAGTGGAAGTCTACATAGACGGAGTCAGAACAAAAGAGATAACGGATGTGGAAGAGATAACACAGTACCTTGGTTCATTCAGCGTCTCACAGGGTATGAACCGCCACATAAGGCTGGTTATTACAGATAAGGCAGGAAATGTCACGGATACCGATGTGACCGAAGACGGAAAGTATGTGGCAGATTTTAATAAAAATGTAACCATATCCACTAACATATTTATACGATGGTATGCCAACAAGACACTTTTTGTGTGCAGTATAGTGTGCGTGGTGTTACTGACAGCCGGAATAGTGATTCTGGTTACAAGGAACAGGAAGAAAAAAGGAACACAGGAGAAATAGAATGGGTAATATTGATTATGACTATTTAGGAGATGGTTCGGTTGCTGCAAGTGCAGTGACCGAATCAAAAAATGCGATATTCAGCCAGTCAGTTCTGTCAGTATTGGTAATAATAATCGGAGTGCTGGTGCTTATTGCATTGTCAATAAGCATTGTCAATCTGATTATGAGTATCAGGATGAACAGAAGGATAGGAAATATCAGCTCAAAACTTGGAACAATACAGTCAGATAAAAATGATACAATCGGGATTGTGTTTTGCAAAAAGTGTGGAAGCAAGTATTCGGTGGCAGACAGACAATGTCCGTTCTGCGGTGAAAAGAGACAATAATTTTTGAAAAAACTCTTGACGAGATAAAGTTTCTCTGATATACTACAAAAGCTGTTGAAACAGATATGGCGAGTTAGCCAAGTGGTAAGGCGTGGGTCTGCAACACCCTGATCGTCGGTTCAAATCCGTCACTCGCCTCTATATCAGAGATAATAATGACATCGATTACATTTGTGGTCGGTGTTATATTTTTATCCGGAAGCGTTTTGCCGGTTTTGAGGATAAGGCAGGTGTTAATATGGATTTTGAAGTGAACGATATTATTAAAATGAAAAAGCCCCATCCCTGCGGATGTTATGAATGGGAGGTCATGCGTGTCGGAGCCGATTTCAGGTTGAAATGTGTGGGATGCGGACATGAGATAATGATTGCAAGAAGAATAGTTGAAAAAAATACAAAATCTATTAAAAAAGTACAATAATTGGACTTGCCACGTTTTTTTTATTATGGTATCATATATCTTCGTGATATATTGATTTATATTCCTTGCTTTCTACTAAGATAGAAAGCCAATAGACCAGAAGGAGGTGCAGTACAGCATGAATAAGTATGAATTAACAGTTGTTGTTAACGCAATGACAGAGGACGATGTAAGAACAGCAGTCATCGAGAAAGTTAAGGATCTTGTTGCAAAGTGTGGTGGAACAATCACAGCTGTTGATGAAGCCGGCAAGAAGAAATTAGCTTATGAGATTCAGAAGATGAATGAAGCATTCTACTACTTCTTTAGTATTGACGCAGTAGCAGAGTTCCCTAACGCAATTGCTTCAGAACTTCGTATCATGGACAACGTTCTCAGATTCTTATGCGTTAACGTAGAAGAATAGAAGCTTAACGGCTTATGCCGTAGAGGAGGCAGATTATGAACAAAGTAATCTTAATGGGACGTTTAACAAGAGATCCTAATATCAGTTATTCATCTGGTGAGAGACAGACTACAGTTGCCAGATATACATTAGCAGTAGACAGAAGACGCCGTAGTGACGGTGGAGAACAGACAGCAGATTTTATTTCCTGTGTAACATTTGGTAAGAGTGCAGAGTTTGCACAGAAATATCTTCACAAGGGAATGCGGATTGTGATCGGTGGTCGCATCAGCACTGGCAGTTATAAGGATAAGGATGGAAAGACGATTTATACCACAGATGTGATTGTGGAAGAACATGAATTTGCCCAGAACAAGGACAGCGGTGCTGGAGCAGATTCATCAGAAACTCCGAAAACAGATAAAGACGGATTTATGGAAGCGAAGGATGGAGAAAATCCGTTTGACTAATAAAAGCAGAAATCTGTCTAATAAAAATGTGGAGGTTATTTATGAGTGTAAGTTATAACAGATTGTGGAAACAGCTCATTGATAAAAATATGAAGCGGATAGAAATGCAACACCTCACCGGGATTAGCGGAAATATTCTTGCCCGGATGGGAAAAAATCAATATGTATCAATGGAAACAGTCGAGAAAATTTGTAAGAAAATGGATTGTACTATTGACGAGATGATGGAATTTACAGATTAAAGATAGCAAGCCGGATACGGCATAATTCTCTTAGCAAAGCTAAGAGCGCACTTCTATACAGGCAATTACATCTGCCTGTATCGTGCGACCTGCGGTGCCATTCCCGATTTTGAAGAATTTCAATCCGGGAATATAGCGAAATCATAGATTTCGGACAAGGGGATAATTTCCCCTTGCGGCAAGAAGCCTATCCTATTGTAATAACTAATCTATTTTAAAATTGCGGAGGTCAGTATTTCTTTATTGTGAAACAACGACCTCTGTTTTTTATATCCAGGAATCGGCATTTATGAGAAGACCGGTTCTTTTTGTTTACAGAAAAAGGAGGACAGGAAAGTGAGCAGAGCAAAAAATCCGAAATATGAATCCATGTCATTGGAAGAACTGAGAGCCAACATGGAAAAAAGTAAAAAGGAACTGGAACATGCGATCCACAATAAAAATATTCTTGAACAGAGGAAAAGGATAGTGGAGCGAAAGGAACGTTCCCACAGATTGATCGTTAAAGGAGCAGAGTTTGAAAAAGCATTTCCATTATCCAGAGATTTGGAACAGGAAGAAGTTCAGGATGTTATGGAACAGTTGCAGAACAGTAGTTACAACAAGAGTATTGTGCGACAGGTTTACATAGCAGCCTTACACAAAGAGCAACAGCAGATTGCAGAAGCAGTTGAAAGAGCAGAAAAAGGAGATGACAGTTAATGGCATTGTATCATTTTTCGGTAAAGCAGGTGTCCAGAGGAAAAGGTCAGACAGTGGTTAATTCCGCAGCGTATATTTCGGGGCAGAAGCTTTATAACGATTATTATGGACAGACGCATGACTATACAAAAAAGTCTGGAGTAGTTTTCACAGAAATTCTGACGCCGGAATATGTGCCGGAACGTCTGACTGATCGGGAAACACTCTGGAATGAGGTAGAAAAGGTGGAGAAAAGTAAACGGGCACAGTTAGCTTATTCTTTTGATATTGCTTTGCAAAATGAACTGACGCTAGATGAAAATATAGAACTGGCAAGAGCGTTTTGCCGGGAGCAGTTCGTAGCACATGGCATGATTGTAGATCTGGCAGTTCATGAGGGAAAATCAAAGAATGAGGATGAACCAGATAATCCACATTTTCATGTACTTGCTCCAATCCGTCCTTTTACAGAAAAAGGGAGCTGGGGCAACAAGCAGAAACGGGAATATGTTCTGGATGAAGATGGAAACCGGATAAAAGATGCTAAAGGGAAGGATATATTCAATGCTGTTTCCACTACCGGGTGGAATGATCCGGAGCTTTTAAAGGAATGGAGAAGAGCGTGGACGGAGAAAGTAAATGAAAAATTCCGGGAGTGCCACATGGCAGCCAGAATTGATCACCGTTCTTACAAAGAGCAGGGAATTGACTTGATTCCGACCATACATGAGGGATATGAAGTTCGGGCGATGGAGAAAAAGGGGATTAAAACAATCATCGGGGAACTGAACAGAGCTATTCGACAGTTCAATCAGATGTTTATTTCTTTGAAAGAATCCATTCAGTGGATGAAGACAGCTTATGAAGAAATGAAGGTAGAACTGGATCGCAGACAGAACCCTACACTTCTGGAAAGCCTGCAAGATTATTATGATAAAAAGACACAGGGCAGACTACCGCTCCCAAATTTCTATGCGGAGATGAAACGGAGAGGGAAGAATCTCTCCAACTTACAGGAGTTTGCAAAGTCTATCAATTATCTTCAGACACATCAGATAGAGACAATGGATGACTTGAAGGAACGGATTGATGAACTGAATGGTGTTGTATCAGTCAGTAAAAAAGAGATTTCCGAAAAGCGAGATCAGTTAAAGAAACTGGAAAATCTACAAAAGATGGCAGAAGTAATAAAGATAAACCAGCCATTGATTGATGAATATAACCGTTTCTATTTTCAGAAAAGAAGGGAGAAATATTACCAGCAGCATAAGAAAGAAATCAATTACTATCGCAAATGTGAACGGGAGCTGAAACAGCATCTGGATAAAAATGGAAAAGTGCCAACTGCCAGATGGAAACGGGAAAAAGAAGAACTCCGGACAGCGATCGAAGAGCTGAAAGCAGATAAGCAGCCATATCAAGATGAGTTGGCTTTTGTGAAAAAAGTACAGACCTGTGCAGATATTGCCAGACGTGACCGGGAAATGGCAGAAGCAGATACTTCCGGGCGTTCAG
>OMDM01000983.1_pt1 | contig 10177 bp, 11 predicted proteins | sample 1673801 | NCBI WGS metagenome assembly OMDM01 (sample SAMEA103958127, study PRJEB25191) | human gut metagenome | biome: human-associated habitat [ENVO:00009003]; feature: intestine environment [ENVO:2100002]; material: feces | place: Germany | collected 2013/2015 | reverse complement strand
TATCCTGTCTTTATAGGTGAACAGGCTGTTTAAAAAAATAAAAGGGAGTGAGAAATACGGAAGACAGCAGGATTATAGAATTATTCTTTGCAAGAGATGAAAAAGCGATATCAGAAACCCACAGCAAATACGGCAGATACTGTTACTCTATCGCCTACAACATACTTGCCGTGAATGAGGACTGCGAGGAGTGCGTAAACGATACGCTGATGAAGGCGTGGAATGCCATTCCGCCGCAGAAGCCGAAAAAGCTGTCGGCATTTCTCGGCAGGATAACACGCAACCTTTCGCTGAACAGATTCTTTGAGAAAACAGCAGATAAAAGAGGTTCGGGACAGACAGCCGCCGTTCTTGATGAGCTGGCTGAATGTGTGTCGTCCGGTGTTACTACCGAGGATGTTTCGGACAACAACACATTAAGACGTGCACTCAACGTCTTTCTCTGCTCACTTGAACCCGAAAAGCGCATTATCTTTATGCAGAGATACTGGTATATGATGCCGGTAAAGGCGATAGCCGCCGAACATTCATCTACCGAAAGCCGCATAAAGATGATGCTTTTCAGAACCCGAAACGAGCTAAAAGAACATCTTATAAAGGAGGGTATAACGCTATGAAAGAAAAACGCTTACTGAATGAACTCGGCAACGTAAACGATGATTTCATCGAACAGGCAAAGCCGAAAACAAAAAACAACAGAAAAAAGCTGTACGCTGTTATCGGCTCGGTGGCGACTGCGGCGGCAGTGTTTGCGGTAGTATTCGCTCTCAGCAATCACATTCCCGGCAATGACACCATTCCAACCGGCTCATCAAACGCTGTAGAAGAAATATCTTCCAAAGAAATAGTCGAAACACCGCTTACATTTGAGGAAGTAAAAATGCCGTCGCTCAGCACTCATTCGAGCGGAGGCGGAGATGAACTCGGCAATTTTCACGGAATTTCCGAAGCCAAATTTTGCTTGATACCGCTTGAATTAGATCGCCTGATAGAAGAAAGCTGTCCGGAAGGCACATTAGAGGATTATTATAAGTGGTTGGAAGAATACGAAAAACAGCATTATAATTTAGACAAAATACCACCTATAAACATTGAAGAAGTCCCATTTTTCCCTAACATAGTCAGAAAATATTCATTAGACCATGATACAATAGTCGAAATGCTAAAAAAGCGTAATGACGTTTATAAACAACAGGCGGCAGACAACAATTTAGGCGATGAATACTCTGAGTACATTTACACAGATGAAGAGATAGAAGCTATAGCCTCCGGCGATGTACAGAAATGCTATGATTTAGTCACATTCACGAAATCGATCCGTAAAGGTAATTTCATCTATACCCCGGCATACATCTACACGGCGACTATGGAAGAAATTGAAGCCGCAGGTATTACTGCACAGGAGCTTGCCGACAGAGCATTTTATTTCACAACATTTTCGTTAAGCGGCGAACAGCTCACAGCTTTTCAGAACAAGCTTCTTACCTATATAGCCAAATCTGCACAGGAGGGCAAATTCAGCGGTACTTATATAATTCCGTATGAGGCCACGCTTTCCGTGCCAAAGCGCATAGGAAACGCCGAATTTATAAAAGAAAACGTTACGGATATAAACGAAGCCAACAACCCCGAACGCTCTGAGTCAGAAGCGTCATATGTATTGATTTGTTACAGATCTGACAGTTCCGATGACGGTCTTGCATATGTCTTCTCAAAACAGCCAAGTAATCCCTATGCAATATTTGATTACTGGAAAAAGAAAAACAATATCGGCGATGACGTAAAGCTAATAAAATGCAGTATCACCGACAACAGCAAGGAGGAGATCACCGAAAGCACCGCAGCCTATACTCCAGCAACCAAACGTATAGTTGAAATCACCGTTTCAAAGGATATTGAAAACTACTACGGCGACTCAGAAGAACTGCTGCTATATTCTCTTGAAAAAACATTTTCAAGCAGCTTTAATTTCTGCGATGAATATCAACTTATAGTCAAATAAACGAGCAAAAGGCTGTAAACCGCCGCAGGTTTACAGCCTTTTGTGATTTTACTATTTAAGTATTGATTTTATCTGTTCATCACTCATACCTAACGATTTAAGATTAGCAAGTATTTCGTTATCCCGTTCCGATCTGCCTGCCGGCTTTGCAGAACGTTCAAGGCTTGCCCTGTCGTTAATATACTTTTCTCTTGAAATTGCGTCAAATCTGAGCTGTTCAGTTTCACTGAAATATTTAAACTTACTCATAAATCCATTATCGCATTGATTTCATCATCGCTGAGTCCCTTTTTCTTCATCTTTGCGATTATCTCAGCACGTTCTGCGGCTCTGCCTTTCTTTAAGCCAACAGCTTCACCTTCTGCTCTACCTTCCGCTCTGCCTTCGGCTCTTGCATACGATTTCTCGGTAGCCTCAATATGCAGTGCCTTTTCACGCATTTCGGCAAGCTCTCTTGTCTTTTCGTCTGCACTCATCTTGTGCAGTACAACTACTGCGTCCTGTATGGACTTTACACCTGTCTGCTGTAACATATCAAGTTCATCCTCCGTTTCTGCATTTATAAGTCTGAGCCATAGTTCCTGCTTGTTGTTCTTGTCAAAATTCTTTCCGATTTTCTTCAACTCAAAGTAATGAGCGATGAAGTTATCAGTAAGAACAGAATTGCGTTTATCTTCTCTCATTCTGAATGAAGAATGAAAATCCGCCCATTCATCGAACAGAATGAAATTCAATACATTGATTGAAATACACTGATTGAGCTTTCCGTAGCCATCGCCGCTTTTAAGCTGATTGCTGTACAACTTTGAAAGATAGTACATTGAACGATCCTTGTAATCGCCCTCGTCTTTAATCTGCATTTCAACATTGATAAGCCTGTTACCGTCAACCGTCATCTTTATGTCCATACGGCTGTATTTTTCTATAATGTTCTCCGGCATTATCTCGGAGTTCAGTACGATTATGTTGTTTATCGACTCATACGGTATTTCGAGTATGTCCGAGAGAAACGCCTGCAATATATGCAGATTTCCCTCGTCCGTAAACAACTTCTTGAATATTATATCCAGCTTTGCCTTTACTATATTTCTTGCCATTTGTGCATCTCCTTTCGATTTGGTACTATTTCCTCAAGTATATTGTACCATAAAAGCGGGTGAATGTCCAGCGAAACACAGCAAAAACATATGCAAAATATAGTATTGTTTTTTGTTCGTTTCGCCGATTTTTACAAACTTGTTACATTGTGCTACAGGTAGCACAAAAGAAAAAGCGGTTGAAATCAGTCGCTTTGTGCTATCCACGCTATCTATATAAAGTTTGTTTGTCATCTCTTGAATAACGATATTTTTCAATTTGTTCCTTTAGCTTGTTAATTTCATTATTCTTCTCATTTATCGTACGTTCAAGTGACTGCCTTTCTTCCTGCAATTGTATTACTTGTTCGCTCAATTGTTGAATACGGTAGTTTTTTTCTACCCATAGATTTTTAAATGCAGAAATATCATCTATCGCTTGTGATAGCTTACTTTCATCACAATTAAGCAGTTTTTCTCTCTGTTCACGCAGTTGCCTTTCGGTTTCTATGAGCCTATAAGCATCGGAAGAATATGTCATTGTCTGCTTCAGTTTAAATTCTATATCTTCCTTCAGAAATTTTTCAATATCTTTATGTTGGTTGCTTAAACTACTATCAGTTCCGCTGATTACGCCTATTTGTTTTGACAGCGACATTTCGCCGTCATTTACTCCTATACAAGTATCATTTGGATAAGGATGAGGATTTATCTTCTGTACTGAACCTGTTCCTTTACAATAATAGCACTCACCAGTTCCATCACAAAAATCACATTCTTTTTTATTCATAAAATCACCTCCATTTTCTATAAAACTATATACGATATAATTCTAATCTAAAAAATTATTTTCATCATACTTGTAAGATGATTTTAGCCGAAACATTTTAATCAGCATAATTTCATTTGCATTATCGAACCAATAACACAGAGGATGACACTTCTTTTTCTTTATACCACTGCCACAAAAACATAAATTGTTATTTTCCATATCTTCCCCATCATATAAAAGACGTATCTGATAAACAGATTTCTCGTCAGTAATCGGATTTATTATAGTTATTTTACGAATTCTGTTCATAAAATCTATCTCCTATTTTACAACATTTGTTTTTATATGTCAAATGTCAGAGCTACGGGAATTGCACCCGCATACGCTTACGCTCCGATGTATAGGTGCGTCACAGTGACGCACCTGTTGTGTATCTTTGTCACATAATCCCATAATCATCTTTATACTTATAAAGAAAATTCTGCTGCTCCTTGTTTTTCCGGATCATCAGCCCGATGTAGTCGATCATTGAAAGATTTGTCTTGTCCTGCTTAGTAATCAGTGCTACTGTAGCAAAAATACCAAATATCCCTATCCTCATTCGTTCCTCCTGTCTGCCAATGCAAAACATTATAAAATCTTTCCGCGAAAATGACCATATGTTTCATCATTGCATTCAATCAGCACAGATATAGCAGTTGTTTCCAACTACATTTAATGTATATTCATTATATCCTATAGTGAAATTTGCGTCAAGTGGAAGTAAGATAAGGAGAGTGATCTGCTTTTATGCAATTCGACTTTAATCCGCTCTTTTTAATACAAACAAAAATGAGCATCATATCGATACTCATTTCGCTTATTATATGGCTCTTTGCCGGTAAAATCAATAAAACCCTCCGTCTACTCCGAGCACCTGACCTGTGACAAAGCCCGCCGATGCAAGGTACACTGCGGCTTTTGCGACATCCTCGGGTGTGCCGAGCCTACCGAGAGGGGTTTCGGCAATAAGTTCATTCATCTCATCGGGTGACAAATGAGCGTTATTCATAGGGCTGTCTATCACTCCCGGAGCAATACAGTTTACAGTTATACCGCTAGGTGCGACCTCCTTCGACAACGACTTTGTAAAGCCGATAAGCCCTGCCTTAACCGTTGAGTACGGCACTTCGCAGGACGCTCCGTATACCCCCCAAACGGACGAAATATTGATGATACTTCCCCGCTTATGCTTTATCATATCGGGGAGTACTGCCTTGGTCATATTGAAAGCGCCCGTCAGATGAACATCGACCATATTGTACCAGTCAAGCTCAGTCACATCGCAGAGGAGCTTTATCTGCGATATGCCGGCATTGTTTATAAGAACATTTATCTTTCCGAAGTCAGATATTATCTGTCGTACCGCCGCCGATATCTCGGATACAGAGGATACGTCCGCTTTATACGCCTTGCAGCCTGTCTGCTTTTCGAGCTGTATCGCTTTTTCATCGGAGTTTTTATAAATTATCGCAACGTCATTTGTTTTTGCAAACTCGCGTGCCATCGCACTGCCGATAGCTCCTGTGCCGCCCGTAATAACCACTGCCATAAATCTGATTCCTTTCGTTTAAGCAAAAACGGAGCACTGCATTATGCAATGCTCCGCAGTATTATTTGCCTGTAACCTTTATCTCGTCACCGTCCGCGTCAACATTTATCTGTGAAACGTTGCCATCAGCGTCAACAATGATATTAGCTACCTTGTCCTCAATATCCTTGCGGACTATTCTGCGGACATCTCTGCCGCCGAACTTACCGCCCGACGCTTTCTTTGCAACAAGATCATATGCCGCATCGGTCACGTTAAGCATGATGTTCTTTTCAAGAAGCGGCTCTTTCATCTCACCTATCATAAGGTGAGCTATACCATTATACGCTTCAAGCGTTAACGGTTTGAACACAACTACCTCATCAACACGGCTTAAGAACTCGGGGCGTAAAAACTCGCCGAGAGCCTTCATAGCCTTATCCTTTGAGATATCCTCTTCGCTCTTTGCAAAGCCAAGTCCGCTTGTGTTGAATGATGAACCCGCGTTTGAGGTCATTGCGATTACGGTATTTTCAAAGCTTACCGTTCTGCCGTGGGCATCGTTTACCTTACCCTCATCAAGGATCTGTAATAGTATGTTCATAACATCGGGGTGAGCCTTTTCGATCTCATCAAAGAGGATCACCGAATAGGGCTTTCTGCGTACCTTTTCGGTAAGCTGTCCCGCTTCATCATATCCGACATATCCCGGCGGCGAACCGATAATTCTTGATACGCTGTGCTTTTCCATAAACTCGGACATATCAAGTCTTATCAGCGGGTCAACCGTGTTGAACAGCTCGTTTGCAAGCACCTTTACAAGCTCGGTCTTACCGACACCTGTAGGTCCTACGAATATGAACGATGCAGGTCTGCGGCGTGCAGACAGCTGTACTCTTGTCCTCTTTATAGCGGCAGCAACAAGCTCGCAGGCTTCGTCCTGACCGACCACCTTTGACTTGAGTACGCTTTCAAGGTTTGCTATACGCTTGAACTCGGTTTCAAGAAGCTTGCTTGCGGGGATACCCGTCCACAGCTCAATCACCTTGCAGACATCATTCTCGGTAACATGAACCTCTTTTATCATAGGCTCAAGCTCTTCAATACGAGCAGAGTTCTTTGCAAGCTCTGTCTTTATTTCTGCTATACGCTGATAGTTCTTATTCTCGGTTTCGGCTGAAAGGTCGTTTTCTTCGACCTCAAGCGCCTTGTTTTTCTTCTTGAGCTGTTCGTATTCCGTAAGCTCCTTGCTGTTGATGCTTGCGCAAGCGGCGGCTTCATCAAGCAGGTCTATCGCCTTGTCGGGCAGATATCTGTCGGTGATGTAGCGCTCGCTGAGCACGGCACAGCTTCTTAATATATCATCGCTTACATACAGCTTGTGGTACTCTTCGTAATATTCCTTGATACCCTTGAGAAGCTCTATTGTATCCTCAATTGACGGCTCGTTTGCGGTTACGGGCTGGAAACGTCTTTCAAGCGCAGAGTCCTTTTCGATATACTTTCTGTACTCGTTGAACGTGGTCGCACCGATCACCTGAACCTCACCTCTTGAAAGAGCGGGCTTTAAGATATTTGCGGCATTCATCGTGCCCTCTGAGTCGCCTGTTCCGACAAGGTTATGAACCTCGTCGATAAAGAGGATTATGTTGCCGGCGTTCTTTATCTCCTCGATAAGCGCCTTTACACGGCTTTCAAACTGACCTCTGAACTGCGTGCCCGCTACAAGCGCGGTAAGGTCGAGCATATACAGCTCCTTGCCCTGAAGTCTGAACGGCACATCTCCGCTTGCAAGCTTCTGCGCGATACCCTCTGCGATAGCGGTCTTACCTACACCGGGTTCACCGATGATACAGGGGTTGTTCTTGGTACGGCGGGAGAGTATCTGCATTACGCGGTAAATTTCTTTCTCTCTGCCGACTATGCGGTCAATCTCGCCCTTTTTGGCTTTGGCGGTAAGGTTAGTGCAGTAAGCATCGAGAAATTTTCTCTTCTTCTCCTCTTTTTTCTTATTGCGCTTCTTATCGTCCTTGACCTCCTGCTTTTCGCTTTCGGACTTTCCGTCCTTATTTGCGGCAAAACGCTGGAAGAACGGCATCATAGTGCCTGCTCCGCCGGGTGTGAAATCTTCATCGTTTTCTTCGCTGTCGGGATCGCCCTCGCCGAAAAGCATCTTGTAGCTTTCTTCGAGATCCTCATCGCTTATCCCCATTTTTTCAAGGTAGTCATTTACCTGCGGAACGCCCAGTTCCTTTGCGCAGATAAGGCAAAGTCCCTCATCGCGCTTTTCGTTGCCCTGTATCGTCGAGATAAATACAACTGCCTGTCTTTTTTTACATCTTGAACAAAGCATTTATATCCAACCTTTCTTTAGGTTCTTTTGTCTGTAGTATAAGCTGTTTTAACCGCTTACTTATAATTATATTTCTCTTTTGTTAACTGAGTATTTAGTTAAGGAAATCGAGGAATGAGAAGTTATATACCCAGCTGAATGCATACGACTTGTTTATTGTCATTTCGTTTAAGAATATAAGCGTATTATTACTTATCGCAACCGCCATATGCGCGATTATCACAACGATAAACACTATTACAAGACCCTGTACAAGTCCGAGCACACCACCGAGAAGGGAATTAAGCTTACCGATCACGGGAAGCTTGTTTACTACCGATGTTGCCCTTATTATAATTGACAGGATTATGAATACGAGGAAGAACAGTACCACAAATATCACTGTTCTCAGCGGCACAAGTATCACGGGCTTCGCCACATTGTCAAGAATTGCCTTACCGGGATTGCCTGACGATTCGACAACGCTCACTACAACGTTGTTCACAAGTCCGCTGTCGATATCATCGATCGTCTTACCTTCAAGACCAAGTGCAGGAACTGCCTCACTCACCTGAGCAATTATATCGTTTACGCTTTCTGCTACATCACTGTTTTTTAAGTTCTGTGAAAGCACTTCAGTCAGAAGCATATTTTCAAGTCCGTACTTGTCTATATCACTCTCGTACAGCTGTACCGAACCAAGATTTATCTTAGAATAATCGACTGACTTATCAATACCGAATGATGTCAGGTCTACCTTGCTTATACCGGTGTTGCTGAGGTTCACATTGTTTAGATTTACAGTCACCTTACCCGCTTTGTCAGGTTTCAGGTCAAGACTGTCAAGGCTCTTGCCGTTTATCTTAGCCTTATCCATATCTATCTTTCCGAGCTGAGTTACAACATTTTCACCGAGTGTATCGTTGATAGATGCAGATATGCTCTGCTCGAGCGGCTGACTGATAAAGCTGTCATATACCCATGTTGAAACGCCGTCACTTATAAGCAGCGCAACCACAAATGATGCCACAAAAGCCGCCAGGCTCAACACCATACGCACAAAGCCTTTTTTTGCACCGACAAACAGCATACCTATAAGTATTGCCGCAAGTATTACATCATAAAACCAAAAAAAATCTGTTCCCATTAAATACCTTCCTTTCCGATTTGCAGTTACATACTTATACTGTCAACCGCATCATAGCCCATAAGCAGTATCGACCCGCCGACTGTTATAAAGTCGGAATAGCTGTCTGTAAGCAGTGTCTTTTTTTCCGATTCAAGAGATAAATTATATTGAGTTATATCTGATTCGGTCATAATAAAAACAGTATCACCGCTGACTTTTATCTGTTTTACATCGGCTGAAACCGCAATGGAGGCTGTCACTTCACACTTGTCATTGAGAATAACCGTTTTTTTGCCATCATCAGTGAAGTCATCAAACACAAACGCTTTAAGAGATGATGATGCGTCAAAGTTCTCGACCGTTCCCGGATAGCTGTAGTTTCCGATAAGTTCACCGCTGTCGGCGCTGTATGTAGCCGCCATATTGTCACCGGTTACAGTAAGCACGTTTCCGATAAGTTCCAGCGAAAGTGATACACAGTCACCCATCGACTGCGACCACAACTCAGTGCCGTCACCGCTGATATCATACTTTGAGAGCTTCGTGACAATATTACCGTTATCGGATGTTACCCTCGTCACATAGAGATACCTGTTGTCATCGGAGAATACAGCCTGCATTACATTGTCATCAATAAAGCGCTGTGTGTAAAGCCACTTTCCGCTTCCGTCATAGACGTATATTACATTTGAGTATCTGCCGCCTGTTGTTACGACCGCAGTATGCTCAGAGTTGCTCAGAAATACGGATACTATAACCTCGTCCTCGACAGTTTCCTTATAGATCTGACTTGTCTTATTGAACAGCGAAAAATCATGTCCGCCCTTATCGTAGATAACCACGCGCTTTGAGTTAGATACTGCCATAGGGTGAACATAGCCATGCTGTAAAGCAAAATTCTGTCCGCCGTTCTCGTTATAGGAATAGAGGTAGGTATCACTCAGCAGTGCAAAGCTGTCATTCATCGCACAGAAGCTGTAGTCAGACCTTCCGGTAAGACTTATCGGATAGCCTGCGGTATCGGTAGTCGTCGTCTGAATTTTAGAAGCGATACCGCGCAACGGCTCAAATATCGTGTCACGGTATATCCATATCGGTACAGCAGCAGCAACAACTACAAGCAATATGATAAGGTTTCTAGTCAGCTTTGCTTTCTTCTTTTTTTTGCGATACAGCGTAACATCGTTTATGTCGTTGTTTTGCTGTTCAAGAGGATTTTTATCGGGTACTTTCATATTTACCCCTCTTTCATTTATACATCTTTTAGTAGAACACCTTGTTGAGATACAGTCCGCA
>OMDM01000978.1_pt1 | contig 10198 bp, 2 predicted proteins | sample 1673801 | NCBI WGS metagenome assembly OMDM01 (sample SAMEA103958127, study PRJEB25191) | human gut metagenome | biome: human-associated habitat [ENVO:00009003]; feature: intestine environment [ENVO:2100002]; material: feces | place: Germany | collected 2013/2015 | reverse complement strand
TACAGGTGTGATTCAGCAGTGTGTAAAAATGCCACAAAGCGAAACAACGAACGCTATTTGACAACTTCAAGTTTGTATAACCAATAATAATTTAATATTCACAGTTTCACCCAGCAGGAAATCAATTCGGTTTCCTGCTTTTCTTTTACCCAAAAACCGAAAGGAGGACAGAACACCATGCCAACCAAAGCTGAACTATATGCACAGATGGCGGAGAAGGTAACAACGCAGCTCACGGGGAGCTGGCAGGAATGGGCAGGGTTTCTCACTACTGCTTCCCGCCTTTACAAGTACCCGTTCCATGAGCAGCTGATGATCTATGCCCAGCGACCAGACGCCACCGCCTGTGCGGAGTACGATTTGTGGAATGAAAAGATGGGCCGGTATGTAAGGCGCGGTTCCAAAGGAATCGCTCTGGTGGACGATTCCGGGGACAGACCTCGCCTGCGTTATGTCTTTGATATTTCCGACACCGGAACCCGTGAACATTCCCGCACTCCCTGGCTGTGGCAGCTGGAGGAGCGCCATTTGGATTCGGTGCAGGCCATGCTTGAGCGCACCTATGATGTTTCCGGTGATGACCTTGCCGGACAGCTCGCCGAGGTAGCCGGAAAACTGGCTGAGGAATACTGGACGGAGCATCAGCAGGACTTCTTCTATATCGTTGACGGTTCCTTTTTGGAGGAATATGATGAGTTTAACATCGGAGTACAGTTCAAGGCAGCAGCCACCGTCAGTATCACTTACGCTTTGATGTCCCGCTGCGGACTGGAGCCGGAACGCTACTTCGACCACGAAGATTTCATGGCAATCTTTGATTTCAATACCCCGTCCACCATCGGGGCGCTGGGAACAGCGGTCAGCCAGATCAACCAGCAGGTGCTGCGGCAGATCGGCGTTACCGTCCGAAATGCAGAGCGCGAAGCCAACCAAGAAAGGAGCAAACAAGATGAACAATCCCATGACCTATATCCAGAACGGAGACTATCTGATTCCCGACCTGAAGCTGAGCCAGCAGCCGGAGAAACCCCTGGGCAAGTACGGCAGGATGAGGAAAACCTACCTGAAGGAACATCGTCCCATCCTCTACAACCAGATGCTGCTGAGCGAGAAGCTGTACCCGCACCTTCTGGAGATCGACGAGACCGCCCAGAGCAGACTGGAGCAGATGATGCCCCAGCTGGCGAAGGAAGCGGGAGCCACCGAGGAACTGAAAGCCAGCGATCCCATGAAGTGGGTGGGGCTGATGAACACCTGCAAAGCTCAGGCCGAGGAAATCCTGATGGCGGAGCTTATCAACAGCTGACTCTAAACCTGTTCCTCTCCGAAGCGGAACAGATCCAATCCATAGATGAAGCAGAGAATGTAGCGCATACATCCTCTGCTTTTTCTTTTGCCCAAAATGACATTGACCATGTGCTGCGTTTGGGAGGCAATACAGACCGTCAAAGGGAGCGTGTGGTTGCAGCCTTTGAAAAGCAGAAAACCACCGCTGAGATTGCCGAGATACTGAAAACGCTGTACCACGGCGGCAATGGCCTTGGCAGTGTGAGTGCATGGTATGCCGAGGATGGTATCCATCTTTCCCACGGGAAGTCTGTCCGTTATGACAGGTCTGCCCAGGTCATTTCCTGGGAGAGCGCCGCAGAGCGTATCGGGGAGCTTTTGGAAAGTGGTCAGTTTGCCTCCAATGTGGAGCTTGCAGAAGCGGCAGGCTATGAACGCTCCCTCCTCTCGGAAAAGCTCTGGCATCTGTATCACGATCTCAGTGAGGACGCCAGAAAAGCCGGATATTTGTCCTGCCTGTCAGAGATCAAAGGCAATGGTTTCCCGGAGGAGACCCGCCGCCTGACGGAGCAGCTGAGTGACCCGGCTTTCCGCCAGACCCTCAAGGAAGAATACGCTGCCTTCTGGACTGCCTATCAGCAGGACCGTGACCTGTTGCGTTTTCACTATCATAGACCGAGGGAGATCTGGGAGAACCTGAAGGACCTTGACCTGCCCCGCAGGACCTTTTCTTCAGAGCTTTCCCAAGTGCCAACCGTCCAGCACTTTATTACCGAGGATGAGATCGACGCCGCCATGACCGGCGGAAGCAGTTTCGCCGGAGGAAAAGGCCGTATCTATGCGTTCTTCATGGCAAACCATACGGATAAGGAGAAAGTGAGATTCCTCAAAGACGAGTATGGCATTGGCGGACGCTCTCATGCCTTGTCCGGCGCAACACACAGCGGCGAAGATCACGATGGGAAAGGACTGCACTATAAAAAGCAGGACTGCCCGGATGTTCACTTGAACTGGGAAAAGGTTGCCAAGCGCATTACCTCTCTTGTTCAGAAAGGCCGCTATCTTACCGAACAGGAACAGGCGCAGTATAACAAAATCCAGTCTGAACAGGAACAGGCCGAAGAAGATGCCATTCAAGCCCAGCAGCCGGAGATGGAGGAAGAAACGCCAAAGCCTATCCTTCGGGGGCAGTTTGAGCAGTATAAGCCTGTGGTGACTGCCGCCATTTCTGAGGATACCGCATACCGCAATGCCTGCGGTCATTCTGACCGTGAAAATGCTGTCATCGAGGGTAATGCCGCTGTGCGCCGTGCGGTCCTTGGTTCTAAGGATATGGAGCTGATCCGACTCTATTCGGATGTGCCGGAGTTCCGCCAGCGTCTGCACCGGGAAGTGATCGACGAAACCTATCCAAAGCTCCATGAACTTCTGCGCCCTCTTTCTCAGGAAGATATTGATACTGCCCTTTGTGCATGGAACGGCAATATCGAGAGTAAACACGCTGTTGTCCGCTATATGAAAGACCATGCAAGAGAAAAAGATACCGCCGCATGGCTGGCTCAGGAATACGGCGGCAGTAACAGCAACAGCCTGTTCGTTGTCCGTGCCGGCAGCCCGGAGGAAACGCAGCTGCCCTGGCCGAAGGTACAGCGCAGGCTTGCCCAGCTCATTCAGGAGGACCGGTTCTATACCGAAGAAGAACAGGACCGTTTTGACGACATCGACCCAATCGCCATCCGGGAAGCTCTGGAGGAAAGAGGGATCGTCAACGGCCAGGTGGCAGACCCGGAAAAACTGGACAATGATCCGTTTATCCAACAGGTGATGTCAGATGCCGAGCAGACTTCCAAAGTTTCCATTTCCGATGAGGAATATGACGCAGTTCGCCGCCCAATTCCGCAAAGAACCTCCTATGACCCAGCCGCCCCGGTCTATGCCGTGGGCGATACCGTGTATATCGAGGATGACGCCTATCAGATCACCGAGCTGCGGGAGGACACCGTACAGCTTCTGCCCACCGGGATGGTATATCCCATCTACCGGGCAGAGCGCAAAGAACAGTTCGAGCAGCTGCTTCGGGCAGACCGCCGCAATGCTTACTATACCGAGTTTCTTCCTACTGACCCGGACAAGGCAGATCAGGACTTGCGGGATGTATTGGCTCATGGATTGATGGATGAAGCGGATAAAAAGCAGATTTCCACGCTGCTGCAATCCGGCAGGAGCAACAGCGAGATCGCCTACTGGCTGAGCAGAGCCTATTCCGGTGAGATCGAGACACTGAATCTGGAGACCGGCGATATTGCCGATTACCGTACCACGGCACAGGGCATAGAACTGGAAGTCATGGATGCAGAGGAAAAGCGTCTGGCTATGCTGTATTTCCGCTGGGATGAGGTTGCACCTTTGCTGCGCGGGATGTATGCCCGTCAGCAGGACGGTTTTGGACAGGAACAGCCCCAACCGGCTACCGAATCCCCGACCTTCCATTCCGAGACCATGGCCGTCTATCCGGGCGATAAGAACAATCTGCCTTATGATGTGGTGGTGGAACGACTGCATATCGAGGAGCCGGAGCCACCAGCGCCTGTGACAGAGCCGGAGAAAACCTTTGAGGAAGTGCTGGACGAACACACGGTTTCCATTCAGGTCAATGGCCAGTGGCAGACCTTCCCTAATGCCAAAGCTGCCGAGGAAGCATCTTATGAGGAATATAAGGCTAACCTGCGCCGCAATGCAAAAAACTTCCGCATTACCGATGAGCATTTGGGCGAAGGCGGTCCGAAAGCCAAGTTCCAGGCAAATGTCAATGCGATTCGTTTGCTGAAAGAGCTGGAAGCTGCCGGACAGCAGGCAAGCCCCGAACAGCAGGAGGTTCTTTCTCGATATGTGGGCTGGGGCGGTCTCTCTGATGCGTTTGACCCGGAGAAACCGGCATGGGCTTTAGAGTATGCCCAGCTAAAAGAACTGCTGACCCCGGAGGAATATGCCGCCGCCAGAAGCTCTACCCTCAACGCCCATTACACCAGCCCTACGGTCATTCAGGCCATCTATGAAGCGGTGGACCGTATGGGATTTGAGACCGGAAATATTCTGGAGCCGTCTATGGGTGTGGGCAATTTCTTTGGTATGCTGCCGGAGAAAATGCGAAACAGCCGTCTGTACGGCGTGGAGCTGGACCCTGTTTCCGGGCGCATCGCAAAGCAGCTCTATCCCAAGGCGGACATCACAGTAGGCGGCTTTGAGACCACCGACAGGCGTGACTTCTTTGACCTTGCCATCGGCAATGTACCTTTCGGTCAGTATCAGGTCAATGACAAAGCCTACAACAAGCTGAATTTCAGTATTCACAACTACTTTTTCGCCAAAGCACTGGACCAGGTGCGTCCCGGCGGCGTGGTGGCTTTTGTAACCTCTCGCTATACTATGGACGCCAAGGATTCCACCGTGCGCCGCTATCTTGCCCAGCGTGCTGAGCTGCTGGGAGCTATCCGTCTGCCGAATGACGCGTTCAAAAAGAATGCCGGTGCCGAGGTGGTATCGGACATCATCTTCCTCCAAAAGCGGGACCGCCCGCTGGACATCGTGCCGGAATGGACCCAGACCGGACAGACGGAGGACGGGTTTGCCATCAACCGGTATTTTATCGACCACCCGGAAATGGTGCTGGGCAGACAGGAGCCGGTAAGCACTGCTCATGGTATGGACTACACCGTGAACCCTATCGAGGGACTGGAGCTTTCCGACCAGCTGCATGATGCTGTGAAGTACATTCATGGCACTTATCAGGAGGCAGAGCTGCCGGAGCTGGGCGAAGGCGAAGCTATTGACACCTCCATTCCTGCCGACCCCAATGTGAAGAACTATTCCTATGCCATTGTAGACGGGCAGGTGTACTACCGGGAAAACAGCCGTATGGTGCGCCCTGACCTCAACGCCACCGCCGAAGCCCGTGTAAAAGGTCTTGTGGGACTGCGTGATTGTGTGCAGGAACTGATCGACCTTCAGATGGATGCAGCGGTTCCGGACAGCACCATTCGGGAGAAGCAGGCGGAACTGAACAGTCTCTATGACAGCTTTTCTTCCAAATACGGTCTCATCAATGACCGTGCAAACCGTCTGGCCTATGCAGACGATTCTTCCTATTACCTGCTCTGTGCGCTGGAAGTCATCGACGAGGACGGAAAGCTGGAACGCAAGGCAGATATGTTCACCAAGCGGACCATCAAGCCCCATCAGGCGGTGGCTGTGGTGGATACGGCAAGTGAAGCACTGGCGGTGTCCATCTCGGAAAAAGCCTGCGTGGATATGGACTATATGAGCCAGCTTACCGGAAAAACAAAAGAAGAACTGGCCGGAGAGCTGCAAGGCGTAATCTTCCGTGTACCGGGACAGCTGGAGAAAGACGGCACACCCCATTATGTGACTGCTGATGAATACCTCTCCGGCAATGTACGCCGCAAACTGCGTCAGGCGCAACGGGCCGCACAGCAGGACCCGATTTATGCAGTCAATGTGGAAGCTCTTACCGCCGCCCAGCCCAAAGACCTGGATGCGTCGGAGATTGAGGTGCGTCTGGGCGCTACCTGGATTGACAAGGAATATATCCAGCAATTTATGTATGAGACCTTTAATACCCCGTTTTATCTCCAGCGCAGTATTGGGGTCAACTATTCGTCCTTTACCGCTGAATGGCAGATCAAGGGGAAATCTTCTGTATCCTACAACGATGTGGCAGCTTATACCACCTATGGGACCAGTCGTGCCAATGCCTACAAGATTTTAGAGGACAGCCTGAACCTGCGGGATGTCCGCATCTATGACACCATAGAGGACGCAGACGGAAAAGAGCGCCGGGTTCTGAACGCCAAGGAGACCACCCTGGCAGCTCAAAAACAGCAGGCGATCCGGGAAGCCTTTAGGGACTGGATCTGGAGAGACCCGGAGCGCCGCCAGACTTTGGTGCGCCAGTACAACGAAGAAATGAACTCTACCCGTCCCCGCGAATATGATGGCAGCCATATCACTTTTGGGGGCATGAACCCGGCCATTACCCTGCGGGAACACCAGAAAAGCGCCATTGCCCATGTGCTGTATGGAGGAAATACCCTGTTGGCACATGAAGTAGGCGCAGGCAAAACTTTTGAAATGGTAGCTGCTTCGATGGAAGCCAAACGCCTGGGACTGTGCCAGAAATCTCTCTTTGTGGTTCCAAACCATCTGACCGAGCAGTGGGCGTCGGAGTTTCTGCGTCTCTATCCTTCCGCCAATATCTTAGTCACCACAAAAAAGGACTTTGAGACTCATAACCGAAAGAAGTTCTGCGCTCGTATTGCGACGGGTGATTATGATGCCATCATCATGGGACACAGCCAGTTTGAGCGTATCCCCATCAGCCGGGAGCGTCAGGAACGGCTTCTCTATGAACAGATCGACGAGATCACTGAGGGGATTGCAGAGGTACAGGCCAGTGGCGGCGAGCGTTTTACCGTCAAGCAGCTGGAGCGTACCAGAAAGTCTCTGGAAGCCAGACTGGAAAAGCTGCAAGCCGAGGGACGAAAAGACGATGTGGTAACCTTCGAGCAGCTGGGTGTGGACCGTTTGTTTGTGGACGAGGCCCATAACTATAAAAACCGTGCGAAACGTTGTGCATAAGTCGTAGCAGACAGCTATGACGAAAAGCACCATGCGATAGCACTTGATATATCAAGAAAATATCGTAGAGAACTCAAATCTCAAATTCAGAGGCGAAATTCCTCTGCCGTACAGAATCAATGCCGGAAAGGAGAAATCCCTCAGCGGTCTGTCAAACCGCAGGCAGTACGAGAGCTAATACTCCACTGTGCGTTGTCTATCTGTAAATAGACAGGGTACAAAGCGTGGTGAAGTCGTAACCTGAAAACCTAAACCGAAAGGCATGGATAATAATGGTGCGGGCTTCCGAAACCTATGGCTATCCAGTAGTGAAAGCTATGCAGCATCGTAAGAGTGCTTGGCATCCGAAAGGATGAAGATTGGAGAAAGCAGATACGGCTGGTTTTTCCGTATATGCCCCATGAAATGAAATATTCATGCGGAACCACACAACAACTGTGATTCAAAGTGTGGTTAGGTTCTCCCGGTGTAAGGTAGCGGCCTAAGGGTTTCAACGGTCTATTGACCACAAGGATAGAGATTTGGGAACGTTTGAGAGCCTGTATTTGGAGTGTTACAGCACAATGAAGAATACAGGAAGTCAGCCGTGCCATAGTAGTCTGCAATTGGGTAATGCCAATTACACGGGGCTGAAATGCCCCACGGCGAAGGGCACGAGTCAGATTGATTTGTAAATTTCACGAAAGAAAATCCAATAACTCCCTGAAAGACGGGTGGCGAACTGCGAGGTGAAAACCTTGTGCATTTAAGCGTCAGATTTTCAACAGAAAAAGAATTGAAACAGTTTCAAGACCTGCTCTATGAAAAATCGGGGCAAGGCGTTTCATTCACGGGACTGTTGGAAGCAATGGTCAGCGAAGTGACTATTGTAACCGCTGTTCATAACATCAAGTCCAACAAGGGCAGCAAAACTGCCGGTGTGGACAGGATGAAAATGGACAAGTATCTGCAAATGCCAAAAGAAGAACTATTTCAGTTGATTCAATCAAATATCTCCAATTACAAGCCGAAGCCAGCCAAACGGAAGTATATCGAAAAGGCAAACGGCAAAAAGCGACCTCTGGGTATTCCCACTGTATTGGATAGGATTATACAGGAATGTATGCGACTGATTCTGGAACCGATATGCGAAGCGAGATTCTATCCGCACAGCTATGGTTTCCGTCCTTACCGGGCGCAGAAGCACGCTATCCGGGATATTGTCAATGTCATCAATGCAAGTGTGAAATCCAAAGACCAGCCGGTATGGGCAGTCGAGGGAGATATAAAGGGCTGTTTTGACAACATCAATCATAGATTGTTGCTGAAAAAGCTATGGCGAATCGGAATCCACGATAAGAGGGTTCTGAAAATCATCAGCCAAATGCTAAAAGCCGGATATATCGATCAGGACTTATACCATGCAACAGAAATGGGAACACCACAGGGCGGTATATTATCTCCGTTGCTGTCCAATGTGTATCTCAATGACTTTGACTGGTATGTGGGGCGCTGCTATATGGAGCCGCACCGTCAATGCAAGCACAAATGCAACGATACCCGAAGGCTGAAATGGTCTGGAATCACCCCGAAATACAATTTTCGCTATGCGGATGATTGGGTGATCCTGACCTCTACGGAACAGGAAGCGTTCCGTATGAAGCATGAACTGACAAAGTATTTTAAGCATCGCATGAAGTTGGAACTGTCACAGGAAAAGACCTATGTAACCGATTTGAGAAAGAATGGTATTCATTTCCTCGGTTACATAGTCAAGGCAGAACGAAAGAGGAAAACACCAGACCCAGCCACATGGTCAGATAATCTGGTAGGAAAGCCATTCCCTGATATGGAACGATTGACGAAGAAAATCCATACCTTGCAAAAAGAAGTTAGGAAAATTGGATTATACACGCAATCCAACACGCAGGCGGCTCAAATCCAGTATGTGAACTCCGTGATTATGGGACTGGCCCAGTATTTGCAACCCTCTATCTGTTCTCATGCCTACCATGCCATTGACCGTAGAGTGAATAATACGGCGTTGGCAGTATGGAAAAACCTGTTTCCCAAGCAGTACAACCAAATGCAGGTGCCGTTAAAGGAATTAAGTAATCTGCCACATCGGCACGAAGGTTATGACAGTAAAACCTTCGCAATTCAAATTGATGGGAAATGGTTCGGAATAACCTATGCGTTTATTACACACAGTCGTTATGAAAGCAAACCATTTGACCAGAAAATGACCCCTTATACGGAGGATGGACGCAGGCGGTATGTAAATTATCGTACCAAGCATAAACCGTTGCCCTGTGACCGCCCCTCCATCAATACACCCGAAGATATAGCCTTATCCATCTACGCTAGCGGCAAGGGATGGAGAGCCAATTTCGAGTATTTTATGAATCGGGAATATGCCTACAACCGAGATAAGGGAAAATGCAAATGCTGTGGTAGATATTTCTCTGAACTGATTCCGAAACATTGTCATCATGTAAATCCACGACTTCCGATTGAAAGAATCAACAAAGTTCCAAATTTAGCATGGCTATGTATACCGTGTCACCGCATGGTACACAACAGTCCTATACCGCCAGAGTTGGATGCCAAGGCGGTACGCAAAATCAAGAAATATCGTGAAAAACTCAAAAAGTGAAATTTACAAGTGCGCTGTATTCGTGAGGGTACAGATGCAATGAAATCAGTAGAAAGTAAGTCAATCTGATGGTAGGCCGGGTGCGCTGAAAGGTGCACGCCCGGCGTGAGACGGGGGAAAATCCGGAGGAAACGAATGTGCGGCTTCGCCGCACATCACGTTCAAAGGATTACCTATCGTCATTGTTTCTATACACAAAAATGCGGAATGTAGCAGGTTTATCCACATCGGACGCGCAGAAATCCTCCGATATGTTTGCCAAGTGCCGCTATATGGATGAGATCACCGGAAACCGTGGCGTGATTTTTGCCACCGGCACCCCGGTCAGCAACTCCATGACCGAGCTTTACACCATGCAGCGTTATCTTCAGTATGAACGCCTGCAAGAACTGAACATGACCCACTTCGACTGTTGGGCTTCCCGATTTGGGGAGACCGTCACAGCATTGGAGCTGGCACCGGAAGGCACCGGCTACCGGGCAAGAACGAGATTCAGCAAGTTCTTTAACCTGCCGGAGCTGATGAACCTGTTCAAAGAAGTGGCCGACATTAAGACTGCCGATCAGCTGAACCTGCCCACCCCGGAGGTGGAATACCACAACATCGTGGCGCAGCCTACCG
>OMDM01000975.1_pt1 | contig 10220 bp, 9 predicted proteins | sample 1673801 | NCBI WGS metagenome assembly OMDM01 (sample SAMEA103958127, study PRJEB25191) | human gut metagenome | biome: human-associated habitat [ENVO:00009003]; feature: intestine environment [ENVO:2100002]; material: feces | place: Germany | collected 2013/2015 | reverse complement strand
CAAAGACCGCGTTCAGGAGATCATGAGCATCATGCTGGACGTGGTTTGCTCCACCGCTTCCACCATCCGCATCAACGGCGAGGATATGCCGCAGGAGGTCGTGAAATCCCGTTTTCTCAAGCTGAACAGCAGCCATATCGAGTACGTCCTTGAGGCTATGCACAATAACCCCTCCGCAATCCGCAATATCCGGGCGTATCTGCTGACGGCACTCTATAATGCCTCTCTGACGATGGACAACTACTACTCCGCGCTGGTCAACCATGACTTCTACGGTCAGGACAGCAAGCGCGGCAGGAAGTGCTATGACGAATACGATTACAGTGCCGGTGAAACGCTGTAAGCCGGTTCGGGAAGGGAGGCGCACAATGACAGCAATCTACCCACGGGGCTTGCCGCCTTAGCGACGGTCAGCCCAATCAAAACTCAGAAAGGAGGTTCCCATGCAGGACGAAGTAAATGCAAAAGTCGTTGCGCTCATGATCAAGGGCGGAAAAATCTCCGGCGAGGTGCTGAAAAAGGCGCTGGACAAGTTCGTCGAAGAGCTTGAGAAGGCGCAGAAACAGATGTCGCAGCCCAAGACCTATCGCGGCAAGCAGTCGGTCAAGCACCTTGTTCAGCAGAATGCCGCAATCAGCAACATTGAAGTGACGGACGGCAATATTAAGTCCTTTGAACGCACCGCCAACAAATACGGGATTGACTTTGCGCTCAAGAAGGACACGTCGGAGCAGCCCCCGCGCTACCTTGTCTTCTTCAAGGGTCGGGATGTCGATGTGATGACCGCCGCCTTCAAGGAGTTTTCCGCGAAGAAGGTCAAGCAGCAGGAAAAGCCGTCTCTCCGGCAGAAGCTCTCCCGTGAGAAGGCGCAGACCAAGGCACAGCACAAGGAGAAGGTCAAGGTCAAAACCAAGGATCGGGGTGTGGAGCTGTGAACAAACCCGATGTGAAGAAGCTCGTTCTTCTGAACCTTCCGTATATCTTCGCCTTCTACTTTGCAGATAAGATCGCCGCCGTGTTCCGTCTCGCACCCGGCACAGAGTTCATCGACAAGCTGACAAACGGTTTTGCCGTGTTCGGCACAGCCTTCGCAAATCCGCTGCCCAGCTTTCAGCCCGTCGATCTGCTCATCGGTCTGATTGCCGGTGCGCTGCTCAAGTTGGCGGTCTACGTCAAAGGCAAGAATCGCAAGAAGTTACGGCAGGGCGAAGAATACGGATCTGCCCGCTGGGGAAACGAAAAGGACATCAAGCCGTACATGGACCCGGAGTTCTCCAACAACGTCATTCTGACGCAGACGGAGTTCCTGACCATGAACAGCCGCCCGAAGCAGCCGAAATACGCCCGCAACAAAAATATCCTTGTCATCGGCGGTTCCGGCTCAGGTAAGACACGCTTTTTCGTGAAGCCGAACCTGATGCAGATGCACAGTAGCTATGTTGTGACTGACCCGAAAGGGTCACTATAATAAGGATAGAAAGGTCGTGAAAATACAAAACAGGAGGTTACACACATGAGGAAGCAGGAGCAAAAGGGTAAAATCACAGCATTGTACGAAAGGTTATCTCACGACGATGGGCGGTCTGACGAGAGCGTGTCCGTCGAAAATCAAAAGCGCATCCTGGAGGACTACGCTCGAAAAAATGGCTTCACTAATGTCCGCCACTTCACCGATGACGGAGTGCGGGGAACGACCTTCAAGCGGCCCGGACTGGACGCTATGGTGGACGAGATACGGGCCGGAAACGTGGCTACCGTTATTGTCAAAGACCAGAGCAGAATAGGCCGTGACGTTGTGGAGGTTGGCTTGCTGAAGCGCACCTTTGACGAGTACAACGTCCGCTTTATCGCCGCCAATGACAACCTGGACACCGCCAACGGATTTGACATCATGTCCATTTTCCGGGACGTGATAAATGAGTGGTACGTTGCCGACACCAGCCGCAAAATTAAGACTGTTTTCAAGTCCAGAATGGAAAAGGGATTGCGTTGTTCGGGGGCCGTCCCCTATGGCTACCTTGCCTCAAAAGAAGAAAAAGGCGAGTGGGTGATCGACGAGGAAGCCGCCGCCGTTGTGCGCCGCATCTTTCAGATGGTCATGGACGGTCAGAGCGTCAACGGTATCGCCCGGACGCTCCGAGTCGAGCAAATTCCCATCCCCTCCGAACACTGGAAACGCATCGGCTGTCCTGTCCGCGCCAGCAGCTACCGCGACCCCTACGCATGGTCTGCCACCACCCTGGGTTATATTCTTAAAAGACCGGAGTACCTGGGGCGCAAGGTGTTGGGCAAGACTGTCTGTGAGAACTACAAGACCAAAAGCACCCGCAAGACTGCGCCGGAGGAACAATTTGTGTTCGAGGGAGCCATCCCTGCCATCATTGACGAGGAAACATGGCACAATGTCCAGCGGTTGCGGGAAACCAAGCGCCGGACACCCAAGCGGAGCAGCGGCCCCAACCGTCTGACCGGCTTGCTCTACTGTGCCGACTGCGGCGCAAAGCTGACCCACCACAACAGCCTTGTCCAAGGCAAGTACATTGACGATGCTTTCACCTGTTCCAGATACCGGACGCCTATGGAAGATTGCACCATTCACTATGTTGCCACGCAAAAGCTGGAAACGGCGATCCTCTCCGCTATCCAGCGGATAAGCTGGTATGTCCGCAACAACGAGCAGGAGTTTGTTCAGCGTGTCCGGGAGGCGTCCAGTCTGCGCCAGGAGGACGCGGTCAAGGATTGCCGGAAGCAGATTGCCCAGGCCAAGAAGCGTTGCGCCGAGTTGGACGGACTGGTGAAGAAGCTGTATGAGGCAAACGCTACGGGCAAGCTGCCGGACAAGCATTTCAGCCGCCTCCTTGCCGAGTATGACGAGGAACAGGCCACGCTGGAAACCTCCATGACGGAGTGGCAGGGTTTGTTGGACAACTGGAACGCAGACCGGGTGAGAATGGCGGAATTTATCGACCTTGCCAAGCGGTACACTGACTTTTCAGAACTGACTACGCCCATGCTCAATGAGTTTATCGAGAAAATCGTTGTCCATGAGGGCAACGGGCGGGGAAAGCATCGCCGCCAGCGGTTGGATTTTTACTTCAATTTCATTGGCGCATTTGAGGTTCCCGCCGACATTGTGACCCCGATGGAGCAGGAGGAAGAACGCCGCCAGCAGGAGGAACAGGCCGAGAAAGAAAAACGCTCCCAGGCGCTTGCCCAGGTTCGGTATGAGAGGTACAAGCAGGAGCGCCGGGAGTTTACCGCCAGGAAGCGGGCGGGCCTGTTGACCCCGGAGGAACAGGCGGATGAAGAACGGCGTTTGGAGCGCAATCGGGCCTATCAAAAGAAACAGCGTGACAAGAAAAAGGCCAGCCAGCCGGAGAAGCTCCGCAAACGGTCATTGAAGGAACTTGCCAAGCTGGACGGGGCCGACCTTACCCCGGAGGAAGCGGAGCGGCTTGCGGCGCACCGCCAGAAGAAAGCCGAGCAGCACAAAGCGTGGCGTGACAGGCAGAAGTCCGCACAGCCCCCGAAGCCCCAACAGCGGACGTTGAAAGAACTTGCCGGATGTGCCGAGGCGGGTTTGCCTCTCACCCAGGAAGAAGTGGAACGGCTGGAAGCCCATCGCAATCGGAAAAAGGCGGCTTTGCAGGGTTTGAAAGCCCGCGCCGAAACCGACCCGGAAGCGGCGGCAGAGTTGGCGCAGCAGAGAGCGCAACAGTCAGAAGCGGTAAAGAAGTCCCGCCAGAAGATGTATGCGGATGCCGCAGCCGGAGATCCCGAAGCCCAGGCACGCTATGAACGTATGCTTGCCGCAAGGCGGGAGAACTACCACAGGAAGAAACGGGCAGAAGCCGAAGCTGCTCAAGCCAGCTAACGTAGATACAGAAAACGCCAGGGACAACGATAGTCCGTGGCGTTTTTGTCATTACTGCCGTTCCAGCAAATCCATATATTTCTGACGTTCGCCCTCCGGGACTTTCAGCGCCGCCATAGCCTGTTCAATGGTCAGCCCCATCGTTTCCATGAGGTTTTTGATAGAGGACAAGATACCTTTAGCAACGCCTTTTTCCTCAACGCCCTTGCTCAAATTACACATGACCGACACCTCCCTTTCCATTGTCTGCGTCATTTGAATGTCGTAATCGTCCTGCAAAATTTTCCGCTTTTCCGCCTCGCTGGTTTCGTTGGAGAGAAGCACATCCAGCATCCGCAATACGCCGTCATAATTTGACCCATCCGGCCCGCCAAGGCACAGCATGATGATGGACAGCAAATCATAATTCCTGATGGGTTCTTTGCCCTCGCCGACCAGATATTCTTCCACCAGCCGATACCGGGTAATGGTGTTCTCTCGATACTGCGGCGGTTTCATGCAAATCCAGATGGAGTAGACCTTCTTGATTTTCTCATAATGGGAGCCAGTGAACTCCCTGCCGTACTGGGAAGAAATCATGCGGCAACAGTAGTATATGCCACGCTTTATCAGCGGATAGCCGTGGTAAAAATCGTTCTGGGCCTCCACGTTGATGATGAGGGCAATTTGTTCCTCGGAGTCGGGAACGATGGCGCGGAAGCGAATGTCATAGGTGACTGTCCCCTCGCGCACCGATTTGTCCTCGGTGTCCATGCCGCTGATGACTGTGCCACCCTCGTCCGGCAGCACCGGGACGGCGGACACCTGGGGTTGGCCCTCAATGTACTTCTCGGCAATATCATTGACATCGCAATCCTTGTATTCTTCCAGGCAGGACTTCATAATCCGCGCCAGGATTGCCTTTTCAGACAGGACACGCTTACAGGCGGCATCATAACCCGCGCTGTCATCTGTGACGTGCAGTCCCTGGGCGATTGTCGTTTTGAGCTCCACCATCCTCACCTTCTTTCGTTTCATTCTACCACAGCTTTGCCAGCGCGTCCACTTCTTTTTTGAAAAGAGTTGCGTATGGCGTATACACGAGAGAGATATGGAGGTGCAGTGACAGAGAAAAAATGTATCTTAACAGGGTTGCTTTTGGGAATTTGATATGCTATACTATAAAAATCCAAGCAAAGGAGTTTATCAATATGCGGCAAGGTATTCTTAAATAAAATTTGATAATGGGAACAAAGACAAACGTCCTCAAGGAGAGGGCTTGGTTTTTGTACCCAATTTAAGAATACTTTTGCCTTTTCATTTCATATCGTGATAGACAACGGCCAGCCTTGGCCGCAGTTTTCATGTGTGTCCTACCTATCATCCCCAGCGGTAAAAGTATTTGTCGCTGGGGATTTTTGCGCCCTTCTGGGCCTTGTATGGAGGACAATCATATGAAAATCATCAATATTGGCATTCTTGCTCATGTAGACGCAGGTAAGACGACCTTGACGGAGAGCCTGTTATATACCAGCGGAGCAATCGAGGCGCCCGGCAGTGTGGATCAGGGAACAACGAGAACGGACACCATGTTTTTAGAGCGGCAGCGTGGAATCACCATTCAAACGGCGGTCACTTCCTTTCAGTGGCACGATTGTAAGGTCAACATTGTGGATACTCCTGGGCATATGGATTTCTTAGCGGAGGTCTATCGCTCCCTTGCCATTCTTGACGGAGCGATTTTGGTTGTTTCTGCAAAAGACGGCGTTCAGGCGCAGACCCGTATTCTGTTTCATGCTCTGCAAGTAATGAAAATCCCAACTGTTATCTTTATTAACAAAATCGACCAGGACGGGATTGACCTGCCAGGTGTGTATCAGTCTATCCGAGATAAGCTCTCCGCAAATATGATTATTAAGCAGAACGTGCAGCTTTCCCCGGATATATCCATCATGGAAAACATGGGGCTGGAGAATTGGGATACCGTGATTGCGGACTGTGATGAATTGTTGGAGAAATATATTGCCGGAGAACCAATGGACAAAGAAGAACTTCTGCGGGAGGAAAACAGGAGAATCCAAAGCGTCTCTCTGTTTCCGGTCTATCATGGCAGTGCCAAGGTAAACTTGGGAATCCGACAACTCATTGAAGCGGTCACAGATACATTCCAATCACCCACCGGGCAGAACAGCTCTGAATTGTGCGGAACTGTGTTCAAAGTTGAGTACGCAAACCAGAGCCAACGCCTTGCCTATCTGCGGTTGTATAGCGGTACGCTTCATTTGCGGGATTCCGTAGCCTTGGCAGGGAAAGAAAAACTGAAAATTACGGAAATGCGTATCCCCTCAAAGGGTGAGATTGTCCGAACAGAGATTGCCCATGCGGGCGAGATCGTCATTGTACCCTGCGACAGTTTGCGGCTGAATGATGTGCTGGGAAACAAACTGCTGCTGCCCCGTGAAACGTGGAGCGACAATCCTCTCCCTTTGCTGCGGACAACAATTGCACCAGAGAAACCAGAACAGAGGGAACGCTTGTTAAACGCCTTGACAGAAATTGCGGATACCGACCCGCTTCTGCGCTATGAAGTAGACGCTGTGACCCATGAGATCATTCTCTCCTTTTTGGGCCGGGTACAATTGGAAATTATCTCTGATCTTCTGGTGGAAAAATATCAGCTCAACACAACTGCAAAAGAACCTACCGTCATCTATATGGAGAGGCCATTGAAAGCGGTAAGTCACACCATTCATATCGAAGTGCCGCCCAATCCATTCTGGGCGTCCATCGGGCTGTCCGTCACCCCTCTCCCCCTTGGCACCGGAGTGCAGTATGAGAGCAAAGTTTCCGTTGGGTACTTGAATCAGAGTTTTCAAAACGCTGTATTGGATGGTATCCGCTACGGTCTGGAACAAGGCGTGTATGGATGGAAGGTAACGGACTGTAAAATCTGTTTTGAGTATGGGCTTTATTATAGTCCGGTCAGCACTCCCGCAGACTTTCGGTCATTGGCACCTATTGTATTGGAGCAGGTGTTGAAAAAGGCGGGGACGCAGCTATTGGAACCATATCTTTCTTTTACACTCTATGCGCCGCAGGAATATCTCTCCAGAGCTTATCATGACGCACCAAAATATTGCGCGAGTATTGAAACGACCCAGGTTAAAAACAGCGAGGTGATTTTTACTGGCGAAATCCCTGCCCGCTGTGTGCAAGAGTACCGCAATGACCTCACCTTTTATACAAACGGGAGAAGCGTTTGTTTAACAGAATTGAAGGGGTATCAAATCGCCAGCGGCGAACCAGTTTTTCAGCCACGCCGCCCAAACACCCGGATTGATAAGGTGCGCCATATGTTCAACAAAATTCTCCCATCAATGATGGACTTATAAAATCCCTTTGGAACAAAGGGCGCACTTCTATACATGGTCTGCGACCATGTATCGTGCGCTCTGCGAGGCTACGGCCCGGACTTCCGAAAGTCCGGGCCGTTTGCGTCGCTCCGCTCCGTACAAGGGGCTGCGCCCCTTGCGCCGCTTTGCGGCTATCCCTGCGCCCTCGCTGGAAAGGTACATCCGCTCTGCGTCTGCACCTTTCCAGCGAGGCTAAAACCGAATACCGTTACCCTTGACCGTTTACCCGACACAGCAGGTAGACGGTCTTTTGTTTTGCCAAGAAGGAGGTCAAACACGATGGACAAGTCACGCGAAGAATTAGAGAAAGAGTATGCTGAGGCCACCGCTAAGTTGGAGCAGTACCAGCACAGAGGCCAGCGGTATGAGAACCGCATCCGCTACTACACCCAAGGCGAAAGGAAGAAGCGAAACCACCGACTTATCACCCGTGGCGGAGCGGTGGAGAGTATCGCCCCGGAGGTGCGCGGCATGAGCGAAAGGGCCTTTTTTCTTTTGATGGAAAAGGTCTTTTCCCTGCCGGAAGTTGCCGCCCTGGTGAGCCAAGCCACTGACCAGCAGGAGGGCGGATAATTGGCCCTGTTCCATCTCCACGTTACCCAGGTCAAACGGAGCGCGGGACAGTCTGTTGTCACGTCCGCCGCCTACCGAGCCGGGGAGAAATTGTATAGCGAATACTATGGCGAGGTCAGCGACTACACCCACAAGGGCGGCGTGGTTTGCACAGACATTCTCCTGCCGCCCCAGGCCCCCAACCAGTACCAAGACCGCGCCACCCTCTGGAACGCCGTGGAGAAGGCCGAGCGCGGCAAGAAAGCCCAGCTTGCATATAGCTTTGACATTGCCTTGCAGAACGAGTTTTCATTGGAGGAAAACATCGCTCTTGCAAGGCAATTTGTTTCGGAGCAGCTTGTGGGCCGGGGCATGATTGCCGACTTTGCCATCCACCAGCCGGACAAGGAGGACGGCGGTATTCCTAACCCGCACTTTCATGTTCTCTGCCCCATCCGGCCCATTGAGCCAGACGGCAAATGGGGGTGCAAGCAGCGTCGCCGCTACCGTCTGGACGAGGATGGGAACCGCATCATGGGTGAGGACGGCAAACCCCTCTTTGACGCTGTTCCTACCACCGACTGGGGAAGCCCGGAAACGCTGGAACAATGGCGGAAGGCGTGGGCCGCTATGGTCAATGCCAAGTTTGAGGAAAAGGGCCTGACCTGCCGTGTCGATCACCGCTCCTATGAGCGTCAGGGCCTTGACCTGCTGCCTACCATCCATGAGGGCGTAGCCGTCCGCCAGATGGAGGCCAAGGGCATCACCACCGACAAGGGCGATCTGAACCGCTGGATAAAAAAGGCCAACAACATTCTGCGGGATATTCGGAAGAAAATCGCCGGCCTGACAGATTGGATAAAGGCCATAAAAGAAGAATTGAGCCAGCCCCAAGCCCCGACCCTTGTTGCCCTGCTGACCGACTACTATGAGGGCCGGAACGCCGGAGCATGGAGCCGCAACGCCAGGATTGGGAACCTCAAAGATTTTGCCGAGGCCGTCAATTTTCTGACCGAGAAAGGCATTGTCACTCTGGAAAATTTGGAGGCCCATATTGCCGCCCAGGGTGAGCGGGCGGAGGCCGTCAATACGTCCATGAAAGCCAAGTCCGCCCGTATGAACGAGTTGAAGGAACTGCTTCGCCTCGCCGCCCTCTACCGGGACACCAAGCCCATCTATGACGAGTGGAAGGGTATCAAGTGGAAGGGCAAGCGGGAAAAATTCGAGAGGGCGCATGAGGGCGAGTTGCGGACGTTCCACATGGCCCGCCGCAAGCTGGACAAGCACCGTTCCCCTGCTGGTAAAATCCCCGTTCATGCGTGGGAACAGGAACAGGCGAGGCTTCAACAGGAGTACAAGTCCGAGTATGAGCAGTACAAGCCCATCCAGGACGATTTGCGGCGGCTACAACAGGTAAAGCGCAACGCCGATGCTGCCATACACCAGCAGGAGCAAACCCAGCAGAAGCGCCGGGAGGTGGAGCGGTGAGCGACATTCCCCGACTAACCTACCAGCAGTACCGGGCCGTCCGGCGGCTGGTGCATGACTGCTGCAATTATGACGGCGGCAATTGCCTTGCTCTTGATAACGGCTGGGAACCTTGTATCTGTGTCCAGAGTATCAGCTATTCCCTGGTCTGCAAATGGTTCCGCACCGCCGTCCTGCCAACAGACAAGGGGCTGTGTGCCGCATTGCTCCACCGAGGACGGGCGCGGCCCTGTGCCGAGTGCGGGACGATGTTCGTGCCGCGCTCCAATCGGGGCAAATACTGTGACGAGTGCGCCGCCAATGTGCGCCGGAGAAAGAAAGCTGCCAGCGAACGGGAACGCCGCAGGCGTGGACATCTAGAGGCTGAAAAGCCTTGCAATCAGGGGGCTTGCGGACAGTCCTCAAAGGGGGACTGATACATTCCCCTTCCCCCGCTCCAACGTGGGCGGCAAAATGGCGCTCACGTGGATTAACTTTGATGAATGATGAAAGGAGAGCCTATGACCTACGACCCCAGCATGACGATCACCAGCACCATCCCCGCCCCGGAGGGGAGCGACAGCACCAGCAGAGAGGGCAAGGCCATCCCCCTGCCCGTGATGGCGGGCGGCAACGCTTCACCCGCCCCGGACGTACCGCCACCCGATATGGTAAAGACCGTTGGCGGTACGACCTTTGATATTTATTTCCATTTCAGCCAGACCAGCCGGGAAACCTTTACCGACAAGGTACTGCGCCTTATTCAATCCGATGTTGTAACCTCATAAAAATAATTTACTTTTTTCTCTATCCTTATTGACAAAACCCGAAGGGTACGGTACTGGTGGAGTGCGGCAAGATGCTCGAAAAGGGCGGCTATGTCATCAAGTCGCTGAACACCATCAATTTCCGGAAATCCATGCACTACAACCCTT
>OMDM01000974.1_pt1 | contig 10236 bp, 5 predicted proteins | sample 1673801 | NCBI WGS metagenome assembly OMDM01 (sample SAMEA103958127, study PRJEB25191) | human gut metagenome | biome: human-associated habitat [ENVO:00009003]; feature: intestine environment [ENVO:2100002]; material: feces | place: Germany | collected 2013/2015 | reverse complement strand
ACAAAAGTAATATCACATTTTTAGAATGAAAGGGGGAGTTTATCGAATGCTTACTGTTCAGGTTGGACTTGAATTCGATTGTGACAGTTATAACTTGATCCAAGAGTTCTACAACAAACGAGCTTTATATTGTTGCTCCACTGCTACCACTTTTCATTGGCATTTCAGCAGGAAGGGTGGTAGCAGTGGCAGCAGAAATAAAAACTCTAAAGAAGAACTGTTCAGGATGATTCCAAGCAATGATCAGAATCCGCCGGGGAGTCTACTGTTTCTGTTTCACATAATCCGAAGGCGACATTCCGTATTCGTCCTTGAAACATTGGCGGAAATAGGCCACACTGCTGAATCCTATCATATAGGCTATTTCTGAAATAGTATATTGTCCGGACATCAGCAGTTCCACTCCCTTGCGCATTTTTACCTTACGGATAAATTCGTTGGCGGACATATCTGTCAGTCCTTTTATCTTGCGGTAAAGGGTGGAGTGACTCATGCACATCTTGTCGGCAATGAAAGCGATATCCATCTTTTCCATTTCCAGATTCTCTTCGATTATTTGCGTGATTTTCTGCAAGAATTCATTATCCAGTTTGTTTAACGAACTCACGGCACTTTCCTGTTTGGGCTGCGTATCGGCCAGTGCCAGCAGAGAGGCTATTTTCTTACGGGTTTCCAACAGGTTGTTGATGCGACTGTGCAGCAGCTTGGCACTGAACGGTTTGGTAAGATAGGAATCTGCTCCGGATGCATATCCTTCTTCCTTGTCTTGTAAAGAATCTTTAGCCGTCAGTAAGATTACAGGGATATGGCTGGTGCGCATATCCTCTTTTATTCGCTTGCAAAGTTCGATACCGTCCATGACCGGCATCATGATATCACTGACAATGATGTTGGGAATTCGTGCCTGTGCCAGTTCCCAGCCTTCTTTGCCATCCTTGGCAGTGATTACTTCATAGATATCTGTAAAAGAGCTCCGGATGTATTCTCGTATGTCGGCATTGTCCTCTACCACCAGTACAATGGGATGATTTTCGGTTGGTGTATCGGTAATGGTGGTTTCCTCTGCATCCATCGGCTTCTTTTCCATATCATGTTGGGCATGGATAGCGTTGGGATACGTATTCTCGGTGAGCAGGCGCAGCGTGAATGTGGTTCCCGTATCCACTGCGCTTTCTACTTTCAGGATTCCTTCGTGCAATTCGCTCAAACCTTTGACCAGAGCGAGCCCGATGCCCGAACCCGATGCCTGATATTTGCTTTTTGCCTGATAATAGCGATCGAAAATGTGTGGTAACGCTTCGGCGTCAATGCCATGACCGGTATCACTGACACTGATTTCCGTGTATTTTATCTGGTTCTCTTCTACTGAACGGAGTGATAAGGTGATATCTCCCTCGGAAGTATATTTGGCAGCATTGCTCATCAGGTTGTCCAGTATGATGGTGATCATGTCCGCGTCATAGAAGATTTCCGTATCTTCTGTTTCGATATGAATATGATAATTTACTTTGTTATTGGGATTCAACTCTTTGTAACGTAATCCCACTTCCTGTACCAATTGTCCCAGATCTCCCTTGGCTACAGATAATTTACGGTTCTGGGTCTCGGTCTTGCGGAATTCCAGTATGCGGTTTATCAGATTCAGCAGACGGGTGGCGCTATCATGAATGATGCTGATTTTGTTGGCGTGTTTGGGAGACAGGGTGGCATCACTCAACAGGTCTTCCAATGGACCTAGAATCAGCGTGAGCGGAGTACGCAGTTCATGGGTGATGTTGGTGTAGAAGCGCAGGCGTTCTTCATTCAGTTCTTGTTTGTTCAGACTTTGCTTGCGCTCCACTTCCAGTGAACTCTCTAAGTCCAGTTTACGTTTATAAAAACGGAGCAATGCATATAATGCGAAGATAAACAATATGACATAACCCAATTTGGCATACCAGGTAAGCCAAAGGGGAGGAGCAATTACCACTGTCAGTTGTGCTGCATTCTCGTTCCATTCCTGATTGCGAAATCGGGTTTTCACTTTAAACACATAGTTGCCGTGCGGTATGTTACGGAAGGTGACCTGATTATCTCCTTGGGTGCTGTACCATGCATTCTCAAGTCCTTCCAGCATATATGAAAATTCTACTTGTGAACTTTGTGTATAATCCAACACATTGAAAGATATGTTGAAAGTGTTTTGATTATAAGGTAGCTCAACAATTCTGTTACTGATTGGAACCGGTAACCGGGTATCCCTGCTTTCTGTCTGTTTATTATAGATAAAGAATTGGGTGATGGTAACAGGGGAAACTTCGCGTGGTGATGATAGTTCACGCGGATTGAAATAACATGCCCCGTTTTGGGAGCCGAAAAACAGAGTACTGTCTGGAGTGATGCAAGTGGAACCATCCATGAAATCACCCATAGGTATACCGTCATGATAATTATAATTGTAGAATCTTTTGTTTTTTTCATCTAGACGAGAAATGCCACCATTGGTGCTTATCCATATATAGCCGTCATGGTCTTCCTGTATGGCACGTACCTGTGTGTTTTCCAAACCTTCCTTTGCACCGAATGACACAAAGATATTAGGTTGACTTACATCTTTAAAAATAATAATACCTTCCCGGGTGGCAACAAGAATGCGTTTGCGAGAATCTTCCATCATATAATTCACGGCATTGGATGGAAATGAATGGTCTGTTGTGAAATTATAAAGCTTTTTATCATCTTCATCAAACACCACTACTCCTTTGCCGAATGTTCCTACCCATAATTTTCCGTTTTTGTCCCGTATGATACCGTGTACCATAATATCGGGTAACTGGGCGTTTAATTCTTTCTCGTACGACAATTGGTTATTAAAATAAGAATAAATTCCCGTTTGGGTACCTATCCATATCTTGCCGTTTATATCCTCACTGAAGGAGCAGATATCGAGGAACTCCGAGCCTTTATCTCCTATCCGGGTGATACGCCCGTCTTTGGGAGTATAAAGCAATATGCCATTTTTATAAGTGCCTAGCCACAGTCGTTCTTGTTTGTCTTGGTAAATCACATTGATATGTGTTTGTGGGTGCAGCCGGCATTCGTGTAAAGAGAAGTTTTTTGTTTTCTTTCCTTTTTCATAAATTCCTAATTCACCTTCTCCTCCCAGCCATATTTGGTGATTATCTGCCCATAATCCCCATACTTGTTTATTATTGATCTTACCTTGTTTTTCAATAGTATAGGCAATGGTGTTGAATAATGGCTGTGCATAACTGATAAAATCCACTCCACCGCGGTAGTTGCCAATCCAAATATTTCCGAATGAATCTTGTATGATGCTTCGTGCATTGGGTCCGGATAATCCATGGTTGTCATTTGTTACCGTAATATTGGAGAATGTAATCTTTTCTGGAGATATAAATGTATTTTCCCTGAGATTGAGAATACTCACTCCTCCCATGTTGGTACATATCCATAGAGTGCCGTCTTTCATTTGTTTGATATCAAGAATCTGATCTGACAATAATGAGTTTTCATTTCCTTCTATGTGTTTGAATGTGATGAATTTTTCGCTTTGCGGATTGAAAAGTGCCAGACCGTTGTTGGTGCCTACCCATACGTTCTTATTCTTGTCTATGCATAGAGCGCGTACTTCATTATCGGGAATGCTATAAGGATTATTGGGGTCATGCTGATAATTTTTTGCAGTACGGTCTTTAAGGGATACAATGCTTAATCCTCTGAGATGATGACCAATGTACAGATTGCCGTTACCGTCTTCTTTTGATACCCAGTTATTACCTTCTAGACCTTTTACATTCTTAGAAGAATAGGGGGTAAACAGTTTGGTTTTCCGATCATAGTAATCAACTCCGAAATGATAATGTGTGATCCATAAGCCGCTGTCGGCAGCAACAGATAAGTCTGTGATATCATTACTGAGCATATAATTGCCCGTGGCAGGAATGCGTGATATGGTTTCTGTTTCATAATCAAAATAACAAAGTCCATCTCGTTGTGTGCCTATCCAGACTTTGTTTTCATAGGGGTCTGCAAGTACGACATTCAGTTCGTTACCACTCAATCCTGAATTATTCTTGGTATAGATGTTGAATTGACGTCCATCAAACCTGTTAAGACCAGATTCGGTTGCTATCCATAAGTAACCCTTTTTATCTTGAGTGACACTGACTACATAATTGCTGGACATACCGTCTTCCACTCCTAGGCGTTTGATAACATAAGGTTGTGCAGATGCATGGAACAGATAAATAAAACTTAATAATAATGAGATTGAAAATGAATATGTGTGTTTCATATAAAGGTACTTTTATGAGTACAAATATATAGTATTTTCTAAAATATTTCTGTTAATGTACATGACATATTCAGCATACGACAACTAAAAACTCGTTATGAACGATTTTTATATCCTTCTTGCTCAGTTTTTCTCTACTTGTCTTTTACAATATTTTTATATTTGTCTCGGGAAAATAAAACAGATTAAAAATTCTAATACTTATGAAAACATAGACTTAGGTTCTTTGCAGGTTTGGTCCGGATGCCTTTATATACAATTCGGAGTTAGGAATGAGAGTTTATTACCTTAATTAAATCTAATTATAAAAGAAAGACGATGAAAGAAAATTCGTTTAAAAGAAATCGAAAGGCTATGATGGCTTTGCTGCTTTGTACAGGTTTCATTGTAACTCAGCCAATCAGTGTTATGGCTGAAGAGATTATGATTTTTGCTCAAACTGCTCAGCAACAAAAACAATCCGTTTCAGGAGTTATTAAAGATGCTACGGGGGAACCTGTAATTGGTGCTAGTGTGCTAGAGAAGGGGACTACGAATGGTACAATTACCGATTTTGATGGTAGATTTACGTTGAATGTAATTCCTGGCACTACACTAATAATCTCTTATATTGGTTATAAGACGGTAGAAATGAAAACTGTAGCAGGACAACCAATAAATTTAACATTGACTGAGGACAGCGAAATGTTGGAAGAAGTGGTAGTGGTAGGTTACGGTACAATGCGTAAGAAAGACTTGACAGGTTCGGTAGTACAAATTAACCCTTCCAAGATTGCTGATCAAAATCCGACTTCTGTTCAAGATGTTTTGCGCGGTACACCAGGATTGCAAATAGGTTATGATGCATCGGCTAAAGGTAGTGATGCTTCTATTTTGCTACGTGGACAGAATTCTTTAGGTACCAATGCAAGCCCAATGATTGTATTGGACGGTATGGCTTTTTATGGTGAACTTTCTGAAATTAATCCTGATGATATTGCACAAATTGATGTGTTGAAGGATGCTTCTTCTGCTGCTATTTATGGTGCTAAGGCTGCTGCCGGTGTCATTATTATCACGACAAAGAAAGGTAAGGAGGGTAAGCCGGTTATTAATGTAGGTGCTAATCTTTCGGTTTCTAGAAAATCAGATTATCGCGATTATTTTGATGCGGCTGGTTATTTGAAATTTCATCAGGACTGGCGTAAAATGTATTATACGTATGGACAGGGTGAGGATGGTTTGTATGACTACTATCAAGCAAAAGATGGTAGTGGTAATTTGTTATATCCAGCTGGTTATTATGATGACCCCCGTACCTTGACAGAAGGAGAACAGAAAGCATGGGCCTCCAATATAGGTGTCAGTGGTATTGGTCTTAGTGAAGGTGAATCCATGCTTGGTCTGTTTGCCCGTCGTTTAGAATTCAATAATTCTCCGATGATGATGGAAAATTTTTTGAATGGTCGTATGGTTGATTGGAATGATGCTACTTTCCGCACTGGTTTCAATCAAGATTATAATGCAAGTATTTCGGGAGCTACTGAACGTGTGAATTATTACTTTTCATTAGGTTACATTAATAATGAAGGAGCTGTACAGGGTAATGAATACAATGCTTTCCGTTCTAACATGAAAATCAATGCGAAGATTACAGATTGGTTGGAGGTAGGAGCGAATGTTAATTTCCAGGACCGTTCGGATGGAGATATTCAAGTATCTCTTGGAAGTAATTATTGGGATAATAATATGTTGCGTAATTCTCCATATGCTTCCATGTATGATAACAATGGTAATTATGAGCAATATCCTATGTCTGGTTTGCCTACCAATGGTGGGTACAATTACTACTTTGATCGTCAGTATTACGATTTGGAAAAGGGGTATACCGTATTAAATACTATTTTTAATGCAAAAATTACTTTGCCAGCAGGTTTTTCTTATCAATTCAATATTGCTCCTCGTTATCAGTGGTTCTATGACCGTTATTGGATGTCTGCTGATTTGCCTAATGCATCTGCTGCTGATCGAGGTGTGAATCGTGGTTGGTCGAAAAATTTTGATTGGAATTTGAACAACACCATTACATGGGACAAGATATTTGGCGAGCATCATTTCACCGCAACCTTAGTACAAGAGGCTGAAGAACACCGATATTGGAGTGATAATGTTAATGCACGTAACATCACGCCGAGTGATGCTCTAGGTTTCCATTATACGCAAGGGGCTAACAAGACTCAGAGTGGCTTTAGTACTAATGATACTCATTATACTGCTGCTTCCTATTTGGGGCGTTTATTCTATAGCTTCAAGGATCGTTATATGTTTACAGGAACATTCCGTCGTGACGGTTACTCCGGTTTCGGTTCTAATAATCCTTGGGGTAACTTTGGATCTGTTGGGCTTAGCTGGGTATTCTCTGAAGAAAACTTTATGTCTGATGCTCACGATTGGATGGATATGGGTAAGTTGCGTTTGTCTTGGGGAACTAATGGTAACCGTGAATTTGGAGATGTTTACTCTACGTTGTCTAATTTGTCACTGGCAGGTGGAAGTATGGTATATTACCAAAATGGTAACTCGAACGTTGTCAATCCACTTTATATGAGTCGTTTGGCTGCACCTAATTTAGAATGGGAAAAGACTAAAGCGTGGAATATCGGTTTGGATTTTTCATTTTTGAATGGAAGACTTACTGCTAACATGGATTATTATTTGAAGAAAACAACAGACATGATAATGAGCCAGCGTTTGCCGAGTTTTTCTGGTTTCGGTTCCATCATGGCCAATTTGGGTGAAGTACAGAACCAAGGCTTTGAAATCGCTTTGAATTCTACAAATATTCAAAATAGGAATTTTACATGGAATACTTCCGTAGGATTTTCTATTAATAAGAATAAAATTAACCATATCTACTATGATTATGACGAGAATGGTGTAGAGAAGGATGATACCTCCAATGGTTGGTTCATCGGTCAGGCAATCGGTACTATATGGTATTATGAAACCGATGGAGTTTGGCAGAATACTCCTGAAGACATTGCTTCTGCTGCTTTGGTAGGGCAGAAACCGGGTGATCCGAAAGTGGTGAATCACTATACTGAAGATGACCGGATTTTGGAAGATGGTACTCGCATACCTGTCTACAATGATAATGATAAGGTTTATCAAGGGACTACAGCTCCTCCTGTTTACTGGAATTTACGTAACGATTTCACTTTGTGGAAGGATTTGACTCTTTCTGTTTCATTATACTCTTATATGGGACACAAGAGCCGTGCTGGTTATTGGTTGAATCAGGAGAACGGAGGGTCACAGGTAACTAACGGCTTTAATGTGGCAGCTCGTAAATATTGGACTCCTGATAATCCGACTAATGATTATTGTCGTTTGAATGCTGCAGGTCCCAATACGGGGCTGGCTAATGGTGTAGATAAAGTTTACAACCGTAGTTTCGTTCGTTTGGATGACATAACTTTGGGTTATACTTTGCCACAGAAATGGACTAGGAAATTTATGATAGACCGCATCCGTCTTACTGCAAGTTGTAAAAACGTCTGCACCTTTGATAATTGGGAATATGGTGATCCCGAAACTGGCGGATTGGCTACACGCACTTTTAACTTTGGTATTAATGTAACACTCTAATTTCTGAAAAATATTATGAAAACAAGCAATATGATATTTACAAAAGCATGTATGGTACTGGCTGCGACCGCTTTGGTGAACGTTGGCTGTACGGATGATTTTTTGAAACAGGACCCTTTGTCGTTTTACAATCCCGAAAATACTTACACAACAGAATCTGGTTTGCAATCAGCCTTGGCTATGTGTGATTATGGCTTGAAAGAAATGCTGATGGACGGAAATGGTAACGTGATGCCTATGGCTTCCCTTTATTTCATGACAGATATTGGTCTGTATGGGAAAACCGATGCGGGCGATATGCAAGACGATTTTGCCAATAAGATAACTCCGACATCCGGTATGAAAGGTGGTGGGGATGAGAATGCTATGTCACGTTTCTGGGACCGCACATGGAATAGTGTGACTTTTGCAAATACTATTATCTCCAATGTAGGTAAAGTAGAAGGGTTGGATCCCACTTTGCGCGATGAATATTTAGGACGTGCTTACTTTCATCGCGCCTATGCCTACTATCACGGTGTATTATTGTTTGGCGATATACCTTTAATTACGAAGCTGATTGAAGTACCTAAACAAAACTATAAATCCACGAGTAAAGAGGCAATCTTCCAAATGTTGGTGCATGATTTGGAATTCGCTGTAAAACATGTGTCTCCACAGAAAGAGATCGGTTATATAGGTACTGTCAACCAAGAAGCATGTAAGCAATTGCTTATCAAGTGTTATTTAGTTGTAGGTGAATATCAGAAAGCTGAACAATTAGCTACCGATTTGATTAACAATCATGGTTTGGCTTTAATGAATGCTCCGTTTGGAACGAATGTTTCTTCTGGTAATCCGGAAACATGGCCGGTAGAACGTAATGTAATTTGGGATTTGCATCGTGGAGTAAATATAACTGATGCTTCTAATACGGAAATGATTATGCCTATTTTGAATTATTATGCTGAAGGTTTCATCTCCTATCCGCAGATGCGAGCTATGTGTGTGCATTGGAGTAATGGTATTATCCGTGATCCTCATAACTTAGGATCTCCAACTTATAATTATGCACGTACTGCTGGGGAATATGATGCGAAATTAGATTGGGTACGCGCTATGGGACGTGGTATTGGTTGTTTCCGCACTTCTTATCATTATAATCAGACCATTTGGAATTATGATGGTGAAACAGATTGGCAGGATATGCGTCATAATCGAGAAATAGGTAATTGGATGGAAATGACGGATCTTAAATACAATAATCCAAATTCTGCTTATTATGGGAAAAACATGATGCTTTATGCACCAGAAGATTATTATGATCCGGAATCAGGTGATTTGTTGGTGAGAAAAGGGGATTTGCTTTGTTCTGATACTATTCGTAGTTGGTTCCCGACCCCATTGTACAAAGTATATATACTTGATCAAAATGCTGAAGAAAATATGGGGGCTAATCAGTTTAATGGAGCAACCAAGGGCAATAGTGTGTCTAATGGTAATCTATACTTGTTCCGTTTGGCAGAAACTTACTTACTTCGCGCTGAGGCTAAGTTCTACCAAGGTAACCCGATTGGCGCTGCAGAGGATGTGAACGTAGTTCGTCGTCGTGCTAATGCCAAAAAGATGTTTACTACTGTAACTATCGGTGACATTGCTGATGAACGTGCTCGGGAATTGTATTTGGAAGAATGGAGACAGCCTGAATTGACTCGTATTTCTTGGTGTCTTGCTCGCAGTGGTCAGCCGGATGAATGGGGAGAAACTTATAATCTGTCTACTTGGGATAAGCAGAGTGGTACGGATTTGAATGGAGGAAGCTACTGGTATAAGCGTACTACGCGCTACAATATTTTCAATCATGGGCCTATTGTTTCCAACAAGGAATTGAATTATCAAGTAGATAAACGTAATCTGTTTTGGCCGATTCCCAACTCGGCTATTACTGCTAATACAGGTGCGCGGTTGCGGCAAAATTATGGATATGACGGCTATGATGAAGCGATTCCGATGTTTACTAATTGGGAAGAAGCAGTGGCTGATGAAGAATTGACAAAATAATGATAGTTTTCAACAGGCGTTGTTGATACTGATAAAGCAAGTCTGATTAACTTGCGAATTAGATTATAGGAGGACTACGGCTTGAAGTGATTTTAACCCGTAGTCTGTTTTTATCCCTTTTAAGTAGAGGAATATAAAATTTCGGAATTCACTATAGAAAAATCGTTCATGCTTAATTTTTCTACTACTCTTGATTATTTTTTAGTCTTTTTTATTCTTTTAAAGCTTTAAGTTTGCAATGTGAAAAATAGATAAAACGAACTTTAAATATA
>OMDM01000971.1_pt1 | contig 10244 bp, 9 predicted proteins | sample 1673801 | NCBI WGS metagenome assembly OMDM01 (sample SAMEA103958127, study PRJEB25191) | human gut metagenome | biome: human-associated habitat [ENVO:00009003]; feature: intestine environment [ENVO:2100002]; material: feces | place: Germany | collected 2013/2015 | reverse complement strand
TCGGAGTTACACCGAATCAACCTAATGGCTCGCGGGCTTTACCGCCGGTCGGAAATTTCATCCTGCCCTGAAGATTAATATTTAATTCTTGATTATTGTACTACTATGGGAATCGCTTGTCAATGTAAAGTTCCTATTGGATTTACCAAGGCTTTATTTACTGTCCGCCTTCTGCTGGAATTTTACATTGTTCACGATAAACCGCTCATGTTCTCCTTCGCCGATTTTTCCCCTCTCGTCAAAGGCTTCTACCTGAAAGACCAGTCTTCTTCCGTCGATTTCTACCAATTCACTCTTGGCTGTTACCTCCATGCCCACAGGAGTTGCAGAGATATGTTTGACATTCATCAAGGTTCCAACACTTCCCTGTCCTTCTTCCAACTCATCTGCCACACTGGTATAGGCTGCCTGTTCCATCAACGCAATCATAGCCGGAGTTGCATATACATTTAACTCACCGCTCTTCATGGTTTTCGCCGTATTCTTATCTGTTACCTTTTCTGTGATTTCTTTTATGATTCCTGCTTTTAACATTTTTTTCTCCTTCTTGTATTTCACACTATTTTTCATATGTGTATTGTATCAGAAAACACAACCTATGTTAATGCCTTTTCCTTTCTGTGTCAGAAATTTCCTTTAGTAGCGTCTCCAATAGCATAATGTGATATTTTTCGTCTTTGATAATTCTGGCTAATACTGCATTTACATGATTGTCTTTTATCATGCTTATATGCATCCGGTATTGGTTGATGGCAGCTTTTTCCGCTTCTATATCTGCCAAAAGCATTTTTCTTCCTTCCTCCGGTATGGTGATATATTGGGTAATAGCAGACAGCTCAGATGTGGCACCGCAATAGTCTATACTGAGCAGATTTGCATATGTCTGATTTTTTTCTCTGACCTGTATTTCAGGATACGGAAGCTCTACCATAATTGGTTTTACGTCCATAAAGTTACATGTATTTGTAATAGGGGTGATGGTTTCGTCCATTTTTTTACTCCCATATATTTCTATATGATAATATATTAGAATTCTTGTAATAGGTGAATATCAAACATAATATCCACTTTGTTTTATCCCCTTTTACCTTACTAATAACTTTTAGTCTTTTACAAACTCTGACACTGCCTTTTCTATTTCTTTTGAATGTCCGACCATCATATGACCTCCTGTTTCAAACGATATAAATTTGCAATTCGGAAATCTGCCAAGTGCATTTAAAGTATCTTCATAGTTTGCCAACTTATCATCTTTAGCATGTAAGATCAGTGACGGCACTTGTAAAGATTCAATTTCATAATCATCAAAATTTCTTGCCATATCGGGATTCGTAACAGAAGCGTCTAATATTACACCCTTTTTTCTGTCCTCAACAGGCAACATACTGTATATTGTAGAAGATTCCATTCCCATAATCGGTTCAAATAATGGACTGATGAAAAACATTGCATAATCATTGCATAAGAACGCAGGCGGACCTGCATATTCGGAATATTTCTTTGGTTTTTCTGCATAGGGCATTGCAGAGCAATATAATATAAGCCCTTTTGTTCGTTCAGGATAATCTAAAGCAAATCGTATCGCAATACTTCCACCTGCCGATGCGGCTAACAAGTAGACCTTATCAATTCTCAATTCATCTAACAGTTCAACATATGCAGAAGCTTGTTCAGCCGGTGTACCATTGCCTAAAATATCGCTTCCCAAATATCCAAACCTTGACGGAGCAATGATTCTATAATCGGAGCTAAAATTTTTGCAAGTATCATAGGCTTGGTCATAACCGCCAAAAATCCCATGCACAGATAGGATTATTTCGCCTTCCCCTCTATCAACATAAGTCATATTCCCATAGCTCAAGTTAGCTGTTTTTGCTCCGTATGTAACAAGTCGCTCCTTCCCCTCTTTCACTGCCATATTGCACCGTATTCCCTGAACAATCAAATATATTGCAAGGACAAACAGAATACCTCCTACAATGTATATCCACATCCGCTTATACCAAACCTTTCTCACTGATTTTCCCATTGCTATTGTTCCTCTCCTTTATAGGTTTCACAAAATTCTTGTACCATTAAGGTAAGTTCTTGTTTTGCTTCTTCTGCCTTATCAAGGTGCATATCATATTTTTGTAACAGATAAAAGATAGGCGTATAGAAACGTAACGCAATAATATGCGGATTGTCCTTTTTGATAATTTTTGCATCTATAAGTTCGGAAAATATTTTTTCTTCGTGTTCGATTGCCCCGTTGATAAATAAATCTTCAAATAGTTGGTTCAATTCTGAATTGTGATATCGCTCAATTATTAGCATTTTTCTAAATTTTGAAGCAACTTCATCCTTTAAATAAAACATAAATAAAGCTATTGCAAAGTCTACAATGTTTTCCATAGTGGCTGTTCGATAGGTAATGTCAGCTTGAGGCGTATCCGGCAACCGCAATTCATTTCTGACTTGCTCCATTCTGTCGGAAAAAACTTCTACGCAAGAATTAAAAATATCTTGTTTACTCTTATAGTGTTTATATAAAGACGGTGCTTTAATTCCGACTGCGTCGGCTATCTCACCAACATAAACCGCACTATATCCCTTTTCAGCAAATAGTGTCAAAGCTGCCTTCAAAATTTTTTGTTTTGTAGTCATATTAATTTTCTCCTTAGCTAATTTGAATTACCCGTTTTATTATAGGCTAATTGTAATTAGCCGTCAATATAAGACATAACAGTATTTCTACAATTACAGTAAAGTTATCCGTAAAAAAGCCGAGTGATTTTCGTGTAACGAAAACCACTCAGCCATATAAAACATGACTCTATTTTGTTAATTACGGGTTATTCCCCAATCAACTCTGCCTTAAACTGCGTCTCACCCTTACGTGATTTATATAGGAACACTGCCAGAGACAGGAGATTGAATACTACAATCATGCCAATAAACACCCTCATCTGAGGCATAATCTCATTTCCGGTTGAAATAGTTGCACGGAATGCCTTTACACTGTAAGTAAACGGCATATGTTCGTGAATCATGTGGTAGAAATCCGAGGATAATTCCAACGGATAAGTTCCTGCGGAACCTCCCAACTGAAGCACCATGAATATCAGCATCAGATAACTTCCCACTTTGCCCAAGCATACGTTGAAAAAGTACATGACTGACATGAATGCCATGGATGCCACCACCGCTACTAATATGGTTTTTCCTAAATACTGTGGTTCAAATCCCAGAATCCATTTCAGCATAAAAATCATCACTACTGCCTGCACAACGGAAATTACCAAATATACGGTTGCTTTGCTGAACCACCAGCTAACACCTTTTTTCACTTCCCCTGCCGGTTTGGTCAGCGGATATATGGTACAGAATGCAATACATGCTACCCAGAGACCTACTCCCATCATATATGCTGCCATCGCACTTCCGTTATTCTCGATATGGGAATAGGTATCCCCTATGGATTCTACCGGAGCCGCAAACATATCTACCGTATCCTCATCGGTTTTTGTACTGTTTACTTCATCTCTCGCTTCTGTCAAGCTGTCAGCCAAGGTCATGCTTCCGTTTTTCAGCTCTTCTAAACCTTTTCCAAGGGAATCAGAACCTTCCGTAAGCTGTGCCACACCCTTTTGCAGACTGTCTGCTCCGTTACTGATTTTTCCTGCTCCCTCTGTCAAAGCTTTACTGTTGGCGGTCAATTTTTCAGCTCCAGCCGCCACACTTGCCGTACCGTCCGTATATGCATAGATACCATTCTTTAACCCGTTTTCCCCGTTGACTCCTGCTTCTAACTGTCCGATTCCGTCATCTACAGTTGTCATTGCCTGTATCAATCCCATGGTTTCCGGTGTGGTCCCGTTTCTATCCAACACGTTCTGCACATTTTGCAAACCGCCCTGAAGTTCCGTAATTGCCTGTTGGCTTCCCGGTAATACCACACTCGCATTGGTCTGCAAACCGCTTAAGAGGGCTGTCAACTGTGCCATCTCCGCACTGATATCCTGCCCCAATCCCTGTTTGGTATTAATTACCTGCATTAACTGGTTTGCCTGAACAATGGCATTATTTACTCCGGTAAGTCCTGTTTGAAGCTGCTGTATCTGTGCTTCTTTTTCCGGTGTCATACTTGACGCAAGGGTATCGGACATTTGGTTCATACCTGCCAATATGGCTCCACTTCCGCTTTTTAAGGATATCAAACCATTGGATACGGAATCCACACCGATTTTCAGACTGCTTCCTTTTTCATTTAAAAGGGCTGCACCATTCTCCAGATCGGCTACCCCTTCCGTATATGCTCCGATTCCTTCTTCTAATGTGGCACTTCCTTGCTGTAGAATGCTGGTTCCCTCCGACAACGCATTTAATCCGTCGTTCATCTTCTGATTTCCCGCAAGCAATTGGTCTGTACCATCTGTAATCTGCAATGCCCCATCTGCCGCCTCTACAAAGCCGTCTCCAATTGTCTCCAACTGTTCAAATACTGTCTCTGTATACTGCGTCGTAATTTTCTCACGAATGCTCTGCTGAATCTTGCTTACTGCTGTTTCACTCATCTTAGAGGCAATATAGTTTTCCCCCGGATTCGTGGTGTAATACAATTCCATTTTCTTTGTATCATCTTCCATCAGCGTTGTTGCATTTTGGGAAAAATCCTCCGGTATGGTAATTACCATGTAATACGTACCGTTTGCCAGACCTGATTCTGCGGTTTTTTTCGTCCACAAAATGAAACCCCAAAGAGTTATCCTCTTTCATATTCTTTATCAGGTCTTCCCCCACATTCAGTTCCTTCTCATTGTACATGACCGGTTGGTCTTTATTTACCACCGCCACCGGAAGCCGTTCCAGCCTTCCGTAGGGGTCCCACATGGCTCCCACAAAAATTGCCGTGTAAATTGTCGGTATCAGGATGATCGCGATCATGACCACGATCATAAATTTGTTTTGAAATAGCTTCTTCCATTCGTTTTTGAGCATTTATCGTCCTCCTTACAATTTTACTTTAACAACTAAAAATAAACTGCAAGGAGAAAACTCCTAAACGGATTTTATAATTTTTCTAAACAAAATCTAAACTTTCTTTTTCTATTCTAAATTAAGCCGATAACCGGCACCCCAGACAGTCTCAATGATTTTCGGGTTCTTACTGTCCTCTTCTATCTTTTCACGGATACGATTGATATGTACGGTAACCGTTACGCTGTCACCCACATAATCATACCCCCATATTTTTTCAAACAGCTCTTCTTTGGAAAAGACAATATTGGGATTCATAGCAAGGAACTTTAGCAGCTCAAACTCACGGTTTGGGAATTTAATCTCTTCTCCGTCCCTGTATACCTTCCAGCTTCTGGTGAGTATTTCTATATTTCCTATCCGGATAATATCCCTTTTCTCCCCTTCATTTTCCTGTGGTCTGTATCCTTTGGTCAGGCGTTCATAACGGCTGAGATGAGATTTTACACGTGCCACCAATTCCGCCGGATCAAAAGGTTTCGGTATATAATCATCTGCTCCGATTCCCAGTCCCAGCACCTTATCAATGGACTCTGTCCTGGCTGTTACCATCAGAATCGGAATATCAATTTTATTTCTTATTTCACGGCAGATATCGTATCCGTTTTTTCCCGGAAGCATTAAATCCAGTAAAATCAAATCGAATGTTCCGGTCAATGCCAGCTCCACGGCTTTTTCTCCGTCTGTCTCAACCTGAGTCTCAAATCCATTGATTTCCAGATAGTCCTTTTCCAGCATTGCTATTTCTTCTTCGTCTTCCACAATCAATATTTTGGTTCCCATACTTCCTCCTACTCTTGATTCTCTTCCACTATAGGAAGGGTAATCGTAATGCAAAAACCATTATTATTAGATGCCTGAATCTGCCCCTTATGCTGCTCTATAATTCGTTTAGCGATATACAATCCCAAACCATCCCCGTCTATCTTGCTGTTGCGGGTTTCATCTCCCCGGTAAAACTGTTCAAAAAGATATGGCAGCTTTTCCTCCGGTACCCCTTCTCCGTCATCTTCAATCTTTAAGATAACCTCTTTCTCTCTGCAAAGCATATGAAGCTGAATCAGTACATGTTCACCTTTTCGGTACTTCATACTGTTTTCCACAATATTGTAGATGACTCTTTTTATCTGTTCCCGGTCAATATCGGCATAGACCTGAGTATCCGGTTTCAAAAATATAACATCTGTCTTTTTCTCTTTTAAGTCTCTCTGTCCCTCATCCACTAAATTTTGTAAAAACTCTCCCAAATTTGTTGGTTCCATGTAAACCGGCATATTGCCCGTTTCCATCTTAGAATAAGTGAACAGCTTCTGCAATAAGACATCCATGGCACATGCCTTCTGATAAGCGATGTCCAAATACTGTGCCTGTTTTTCCGGCGTATTGGCAACCCCATCCTTCATGCCTTTCAGGTACCCCCTGACGGATGTCAACGGAGTCCGCAAATCATGGGAAATTCCTGCAATCATTTCCGTTTTTGCCTTTTCATACTCCTCCGCTTTGTTTATGTTCTCTATCAAACTCTTCTGCATCATATTAAAGGACTGGCAGAGCTTTTCAAACTCTTCTTCCCCTTCATATTCCACCGGCTCTGTAAAGTCCCCTTCCTCCATCCGGTTGGCTGCCTCCATCAGTTTTTCTATAGGTTCTATAATCTGATTTTCCAGTTTACTGCTGAAATAGCGGCTGATTCCCACAATAATTCCAATTGCCAGAATTCCCAATGCCATAAACACCGGTATCAGCCAATGGATAATTCGCTCCTGCTGTTGAGTGAGATTATCACTTTCCACATTCTTCAATGCCACCGCCCGGTATTCTCCTTCTGCGGTCTCATATGTTTTAAAAATCATCGTGGAGTTTTTCCAGACGAAAACATCTGCTTCCTTCTGGTCTGTAGCATAACGTTTCAGGTGCTTCATCTCTCTTTTTTCCTCTGACGTAAAATCAGAATAGAGTTCTGTTCCGTCTTTCTCCAAATACAGCTGATATCCGTTATTTTCAATTTCTTTGCGAAAATCCTCTAGCTTGTCCTGTGAAAAATCATAAGAATCCAAAATATTCACCGTTTCCACCGAACGTTTCTCCAGCTTAGCGTAGTTTGCCATTTTATCCAGATAAGTACTTTCAAAAATTTCTATGATAATTCCGCTAATAATCAAAAGTGATAGCAAAGCGGATAAAAGAATCCGAGTGTTTGTTCTGGATAATCGTTTTCTGATGGTCATCTCTTTCCCTCCGGTTTTCCTACTATGATGAATCAGTTTACACCTCAATCATAAACTACCGAAGTGAAAAATGTAAACATTTTCTAAACAAAGCTCCTTTTCTCTAGGGTAAAAAGGGACTGTGACAAAAAAGGATATTTTGTCACAGTCCCTTATTCCCAAAACAATCCTATATTCGGTTGTTTCATGGTAAATATCACAAACAGCAAAAATAATATACTAAAAATGAGAATTCCCCAAATATTCTTCCCTTCTCCGTCCCTATATAGCTGCCGGATTCCTCGATAGGAATATATACTATAAATTGCCACTCCTATATAAAAGGTCAGAATATCCAGCCACATGATATCTCCTCCCCAAATACCGGAATACGTGAAGAAAAAGGCTACAATAAAGAACATTCCCCACAAAACACCTTTGGCTTTTACCGTTATCCAGCCGGGTATCCAATCTTTTCCCCCAATTCCCTGTATTACGGTAAAAAGCAGTGCCGGCATATACAACAGCTTCAAATGCTCCCACGTACTCTCGTTGATAGGCGAAATCATTGCCGCCAAAGCATTTCTGTCTGTCCATTCATATACAAAGTGCAACAGGGTTCCCAAAATTGCCACAAACAGAAAATCTGCTATTTCCCATTTTGCCGTACTCTCGATTTTTTCCCGCATATAAAAGTCCTCCCTTTTTATTATATGCGGAATCTGCAAATCTATTCCCTTTCCGAATCTGTCTATTATTTATGAGAAATACGTCTGCTGTATAAAAGTCTTATGGAATTGAGGATACACAGGAATGCCACCCCAGTGTCGGCAAATACTGCCAGCCACATATTGGCGTAAATTCCGGTTAATCCCAAAATCATTACTGCTACCTTAATGGCAATGGCAAAAACAACATTTTCTTTGGCTATCAGGTTGGTGTCCTTTGCAAGTCCCACTGCTGCCGGAATAGCATCCATATTGGAATTCATAAATACCACATCTGCCGCTTCAATGGCTGCATCGGCTCCGCTTCCCATGGCGGCACCCACATCTGCTCCCGCCAATACCGGGGCATCATTGATTCCATCTCCCACAAACATAACGCTTCCATGAGCTTCACGGATTTTTTGCAGTTCTGACAGCTTCTCCTCAGGAAGCAGTCTGGCATGAACCTCTTCCACCCCTGCTTCTTTTGCTATGATTTCTGCACTATCCTGTGCATCTCCAGTCAACATAACTGTTTTCAAATTCTGTCTCTTCAGACTGGCTATGGCTTTCGGTGCCTCTTCTTTCATGGTATCGGAAATAATAAGATAGCCGATATACTTTCCTTCCGACGCCAGAATCACTTCTGAACCGCTTTTATCCGGCTGATAATTTTCCAAATTTATCTGATACAATTCCATCAGCTTTTTGTTTCCGCAGAGAATCTCTCTTCCTTCTACAACTGCCCGGATTCCCTTTCCTGAAATCTCTTCCGATTCGCTGACTTGTGGCAGCTCCAAAGCTTTCTCCGCTGCCCGCTCCACAATGCTTACTGCAATAGGATGTGTGGAATTTTTCTCACAGGCTGCCGCAAGGCACAGCAGCTCGTCTTTACTGATTTCTGATTCCGGTACTATCTCCTGTACCACGAAATTTCCCTTTGTAATAGTTCCGGTCTTATCCATGACAATGGCTTGGACATTACTCAGTGCCTCCAGTGAAACACCGCCCTTAAATAAAATTCCGCCTTTGGAACCTGCACCGATTCCGCAGAAAAATGCAAGGGGTACACTCAATACAACTGCACACGGACAACTCATTACCAAAAAGCTCAAGGCTGTATAAACCCAAGGACGGAAAGCCTCTCCGGTAATCAACGGCATTCCAATGGCTGTGAAAACAGCCACAGCAATTACAATCGGTGTATAGACTCTGGCAAATCTGGTAATAAAGTGGTCAATTTTCGGTTTGCTGGCTGCAGCATTCTCCACAGAATCCAGAATCTTACTTACCATGGACTCCTCCAATGGCTTTTCGACTTTAATTTTCAGCAAACCGGAGGTGTTCACACAGCCGGAAAGTACCTCTGTCCCCACCTCTACTTTTACCGGAACCGGTTCTCCGGTTACCGCGGAAGTATCCAAACGGCTCTCTCCTTCTACCACGATGCCATCCAACGGGATTCTGTCTCCGGCTCTTACCAGCAGCACATCTCCCGGTTTCGCCTCTTTTGCAGGTATTACGCTGACTTCTTCTCCTGTTACCAGATTTACTACTTCCGGTCTTAGGTCAATGGCATCCATAATCTGGCTGCGGCTTCGCTCCACTGCCACATCCTCAAAAAATTCTCCGATTCTGAAAAACAGCATGACTCCCACTGCTTCAGGATATTCTCCGATGACAAATGCTCCGATGGTAGCAATACTCATTAAAAAATTCTCATCAAAAGGGTTTCCCTTAAACAGATTCTTAACCGCCGTAACCACAATCTCTCCGCCCAATATCAGATATGCCACCACAAAGGCAATCAGATATGGCAATGTGTATTCTCCGCCTCCCTGCATCTTATTTACAATCACTGCACCTAATAAAACAGCGGCTCCTGCCAGAATACAAATAAGATTCTTTCGGTTCTCCGTATCCGGTTCCTCTATACTTTTCTCTTCTTTCCTTTCCACAATCCGTATACCGTCTTCGATTTGATTGCAGATATCCTCAATCTCTTTTCGGAGTTCATCCGGATTCTCCGCAGTAATCCGAAGCTGTTTTGTGGCAAAGGTTATCGTAGCCCATGAAACACTCTCCAGATGATTAATCCGTTCTTCCATCTTTGCCGCACAGTTGGCACAGCCCAGATTTTCCATGGTATAAACCTTGGTCACGTGATTTGCCGGTGTCTCTTTCTCCCCCTCATGTATATGCTCATGTTCACATCCACAGCTGTCTTCATGTTCATGTTCGTGTCCGCATCCACAACTGTCTTCATGTTCATGCTCGTGTCCACATTCACAATCATGTTCGTGCTCTTTAT
>OMDM01000967.1_pt1 | contig 10268 bp, 8 predicted proteins | sample 1673801 | NCBI WGS metagenome assembly OMDM01 (sample SAMEA103958127, study PRJEB25191) | human gut metagenome | biome: human-associated habitat [ENVO:00009003]; feature: intestine environment [ENVO:2100002]; material: feces | place: Germany | collected 2013/2015 | reverse complement strand
TGAATAAGGAAAATGAAGGGACATCAGTTACATTAGGTTTTAAAGCTGGTGCCGGTGTATTGTATCAGTTAAAGGAAGGGGTGGGAAAAAAGCCTTCTTTTGGCTTGAAGTCCGGAGTTTATATCTTAATGCAGAAAGGTGGGTATCATCCTATGAGTTGGGGAAACATATCAACAGGGGGAGGATTTAGCATGGATTATGAAAAAACGGATGTTGAGTCCACGCGTTATTATTTGCAATTGCCTGTTATGGCTCATTGGGGTTTTAAACTTTGTGATGATGTGCGTCTTAAATTAGCAGTAGGACCTTATGTAGCTGTAGGAATTGGTGGACGCACTCATGCTTATGTTTCTTCCTCAAAATATAATATAGATGAAGAAACAGGTGTTGGACAGTATGAATATCGGAATGATTATTACCGGTTTGGCACATTTAAAGGAAAAGCAGTAAATGAGGAATTTGGTTTTGAGGCGTCCCCTCGTTTGGATTGGGGAGGAACGGCTTCTGTCGGGATTGCTGTTAAACGGATTTCATTTACTATCGGGTATGATTTGGCTTGGGGAAAATATAATAAGGAACAGAATGATTTAAGGATACGGAATCATATGGTTAGCTTTATTTCAGGGTATACTTTTTGATAAGAAAAAGGATAAATGAAACAAACATACACAAAATTTCTTGTTTAAGATTGTTAAATGAAGAATTTTGTGTATGTTTGTTTTTTCATAAACACGATAAAAGTTCAATCTATGAGGAAAATGCTATTCATTACCCTTTTAATGGGCGGTCTGTGTACGACTGTCTCTGTTGCAAAGGCACAGGAACGCTTGCCAGAATACCTGCAGGCAGAGAAGTACACACAAGAAAAATTGAACACCATGTTGTTTTCTACTGTGGTGGATCCGCATTGGTTCCAGAAAGGTAATAATTTCTGGTTCGAGTACAAAACAAGTGAAGGAACCTTTTGGTATGTGGTTGATCCGGTTGCCCGGACAAAGAAGCTTTTGTTTGATAGGGATGAATTAGCTTCTCAGCTTACTGAAATTGTAAAAGATCCCTTTGAGGCACGCCATTTGCCAATTATAAATCTGAAAGCGAAAGAAGATGGGCGTACCTTTACTTTTGAAGTAAAATCAACAAAAGATGCGACACCAAAGACAGAAGGTAAGGATAAGAAAGACAAAAAGAATGAGAAGGAAATCTTTTATTTTTCTTATGACTATCCTACTCGTAAATTGACTCATTTGAAAGATAAAGAAGACGACCTGAAGAAAATCTATTGGGGATCAGTTTCTCCTGATGGTAAAACGGTGATTTATGCCAAGGATTTGAATTTGTATCGCATGAGTCGTGAAGATTATGAAAAAGCGAAAAAAAATGAAAAGGATAGTACGATCGTGGAAATCCAGCTTACTACAGATGGCATGAAGGATTTTGGCTATGGTATTCCCTATAGTATGCTTAATACAGATACTTTATGTAATGGCAAGCGTCGTCGTGTAGGTGGAGTGTGGTCTCCGGATTCACGTTATTTTGCTATGACAGTTTCTGACGATCGCGCTGTGAAAGAATTATGGGTAATAAATTCGATGGCCCATCCGCGTCCCACATTGGAAACTTATAAATACCAGATGCCGGGAGAAAAGGAAGCTCCCATAGAACATCTGTACTTGTTTGACTTGGTTGATAATAAACGTAAGGAAATTAAAGTAGCAGCTTATAAAGATCAAAGCATTGGCCTGGAATACAAACCAATGATGCAAAAACAGCGTGATATGGAAGATCAGGCTGTCGTTTGGCAGGGTGATAACAACCGTTTTTTCCTGACTCGCAGCAGCCGTGATTTACATCGGATTGATGTTTGTTCCTATACGATAGGACAGGATTCCGTTGTACCTGTTATAAAAGAACGGATGAATACCTATCAGGAAACTCGTCCTTTAAGAGTCTTGAATGGTGGAAAAGAAATTATTCAATGGAGTGAGCGTGATGGTTGGGCACACCTTTATTTATATGATGATCAGGGTAATTTGAAAAATCGTATCACAAAAGGTCCCTGGCACGTGGAGGAAATCTTGAAAGTAGATGATAAGGCGCGTGTGATTTATTTTACTGCTAATGGAATGAATGCTAAAGAACATCCTTATTATGAACATTTGTATCGTGTGAATTTGGATGGCAGCGGTTTGAAATTACTGACCAAAGGGGATTATTTCCATCGTGTGGAAGTGGATGATGATGCTCGTTTTGTGGTGGATAATTATTCGCGTGTAAATACAGTGCCTTGCGCCATCCTGCTGGATACTAATGGCAATAAAGTAATGGATATTCAGGAGAGTGATTTTTCACAGCTTTTTGCTGCCGGTTATAAATTTCCGGAAATATTTAAAGTAAAGGCGGCTGATGGTGTGACAGATTTGTATGGTGTGATGTATAAACCTTTTAATTTTGACTCAACTAAGGTTTATCCTATTGTGGATTATGTTTATCCTGGGCCACAGGTGGAAGGTGTTTATTATCCGTTTACCCGTATGAGTCCCCGTACCGACCGTTTGGCACAGGCCGGATTTATTGTTATTTCTGTAGGACAACGTGGCGGGCACCCTAGCCGCTCTAAATGGTATCATAATTATGGATATGGAAATATGCGTGATTATCCGCTGGCCGATCATAAATATGCTATCGAGCAATTGGCGCAGCGTCATCATTTTATAGATATAGATAAGGTTGGTATTCATGGACATTCGGGAGGTGGATTTATGAGTACGGCGGCTATGTGCCAATACCCGGATTTCTTCAAAGTGGCTGTTTCTTGTGCCGGAAATCATGATAATAATATCTATAACCGTTGGTGGAGTGAAACGCATCACGGCGTAAAAGAAGTAGTGAGTGAGAAAGGGGATACAACTTTCGTTTATAAGATTGCTACTAATCCTGAAATAGCGAAGCAATTGAAAGGAAATTTGTTGCTGATTCATGGTGATATTGATAATAATGTACATCCAGGCAATACCTTACGGGTAGTTGATGCATTGATTCGTGCCGGGAAACGTTTTGATATGCTGATTCTTCCTCAACAGCGTCATGGATTCGGCGATATGAATGAATATTTCTATTGGAAACTGGTAGACTACTTCTCCGAACATCTGAAAGGGAGAAGTGAAAAATCGGTGGATATACCGAAACGGTAGATTTAGGATAATTGCCGGACGAATATGAAAGGAGCACAGAGGGTTCGTGTCATTAAGATACCTTTGTGCTCCTTGTTTTTATAGCAGACTGTTGATATAAGCCTTCATGTCCGGTGTCGCGGATTTTGCTTCCAGATACAGTTTATACTGCGCTTTGGTACGTACCAGATTATGGTCTTTATACCGGGTTTGATAATACGTGTCTCCGTTTATATAATCTGCTAAAAAGCGTACAGCTTGCATATAAGGGAACAGAGTTGCAGCGTATGGTAGCATTTCTATTTCAAGAGGGGTCAGGAAAGCTCGGGCCGACTCAATATAACCTTTGGTAAATGCTTTGAAGATTTCCATGTTGAACTTCACCTTATTTAAATCAGCCTCATCCTCCTTGCCGGTATTGGCTGCCGAACGGAGGAAATCACCGAAATCGGAGAAAATGAAACTGGGCATTACCGTGTCCAGGTCAATGACGCACAACACTTTTCCGTTTTCATCAAATAACATGTTGCTGACTTTTGTGTCACAGTGGCAGATGCGTTTGGGCAATTTGCCTTCACGGTAAAAACGTTCAGCGCTGCACATCGTATCAGCATCTTTTTCTATTGCGTCCACTATGTCCTGTACTTCTGCCAAACGGCCAGACATGTTGGCAGATACGGCTTCACGTAATTGTTTTAAACGGAATTCCATATTGTGGAAATCGGGGATAATTTCTCCGAGTTGTTCGGGTACATCAGCCAGCATGGCTTGGAATTCACCAAACTTCAGTCCTGCCAGATAGGAGGATTCCGGTGTAACTGTTTCCAATGTTTGTGAACGTGGAATAAATATTGAAATTCGCCAATAACCTTCTCCATCATAGAAATAGGTTTTGCCATTGGTGGAAGGTAGAAAATGGAGTACCTTACGTTCAATGTCCTCTTCGTGTCTGGCTTCCAGCTTTTGGCGGATGTGTCTGGTCACTACTTCTATATTGTGTTGCAGCATTTCAATATTGGTAAATATTAAATGGTTGATTCGTTGCAATACATAGTCAGGCTCTTCAGGAGATACCGATTTTACCAGATAAGTCTGATTGATGAGGCCGGATGTCAAAGCTTTGATTTCTTTCACTTCACCCACTTTGGGGAACTGTTTGATAATTTTTTTGAGGTTTTCCATAGGTTTGTTTGAATAATGTCTATATCTTTAACAAAGTTACTACAAAAAAGAGAAATGCGGAAAGATATAGTGATAGAATTGAGTTACAAGGGTTTCAGTCGTGCTTCCGATTATTCGTGAAGCCATCGCAATCACCGCTGAAGCCAAATCAGGACGCCGCTACGTTACTTGTCCGTAACCATGCACGGAATGGCGACAAACGGACACGGATAACGAAACAAGGCGTTAAGGATTAGTGAGTTACTGACAACTCACGCAACAAATCCGGTTACGGAAAAAGATTGCGCCGTTCCTCCCCGTTTTGCGTACCGGCGACGGACTCTTCACCAACTAATTTTGAACCTAAAAAAATAAGGACGATGAAGAGTACATTTTCAGTAATCTACTACCTCAAACGTCAGGTAGTGAAAAAGGACGGGACAGTACCCGTCATGGGACGCATTACGGTGGACGGCAGCCAAACGCAGTTCAGCTGCAAACTGACCGTCGATCCCAAGCTGTGGGACACCAAAGGGGGACGTGTCACGGGCAGAAGCTCGGCGGCACTCGAAACGAACCGCATGCTCGACAAGATGCGTGTGCGCATCAACAAACACTATCAGGAAATCATGGAGCGTGACAACTTCGTCACGGCGGAGAAGGTCAAGAACGCCTTTCTCGGACTGGAACATCGCTATCACACGCTGATGCAGGTGTTCCGGCAGCACAACGAAGACTACGAGAAACAGGTGGATGCTGGCATGAAAGCCAAAGGCACGCTCCTGAAGTACAGGACCGTTTACAAGCACCTGCAAGAGTTCCTCACCATCCGCTACCGCGTGAAGGACATCGCGCTGAAAGAGCTTACGCCCGCCTTCATCTCCGACTTCGAGATGTTCCTGCGCACGGACAAGCACTGCTGCACCAACACCGTGTGGCTGTATGTCTGCCCCTTGCGGACGATGGTGTTCATCGCCATCAACAACGAGTGGCTCACACGCGACCCATTCCGGGAGTATGAAATCAAGAAGGAGGAAACGACACGCAGTTTCCTGACGAAAGAGGAAATCCGGCTGCTGATGGAGGGCAGGCTGAAAAACGCCAAGCAGGAGCTTTACCGCGACCTCTACCTGTTCTGCGCCTTCACGGGCCTGTCGTTCGCCGACATGCGCAACCTGACGGAAGAGAACATCCATACCTACTTCGACGAACACGAGTGGATAAACATCAACCGCCAGAAGACGGGCGTGGTGTCCAATATCCGCCTGCTCGACATCGCAAAGCGCATCATCGACAAATACCGGGGTCTGTGCGGGAACGGCAGGATTTTCCCCGTTCCCCACTACAACACGTGCCTTGCCGGAATCCGTTCCGTCGCCAAGCGTTGCGGCATCACCAAGCACATCACGTGGCATCAGAGCCGACACACGGCAGCCACGACGGTGTTCCTCTCCAACGGCGTACCCATCGAAACGGTCAGCTCCATGCTCGGACACAAGAGCATAAAGACGACGCAGATTTACGCAAAGATAACCAAAGAGAAGCTCAATCAGGACATGGAGAACCTTGCCGCAAGATTGAACGGCGTCGAGGAATTTGCAGGTTGCACCATCTAAAAAGAAAAGCCATGAAACGTGACATAATCATCATAGAGGACAAGGCGGTCAGCGTAACCGGTAACGAGATATGGATGACCTCCACAGAAATCGCCGGACTGTTCCACACGGGCGTCCCGGCAGTGAACGCCGCCATCAGAGCCGTCCGCAAGCCGGACGTGCTGAACGACTACGAGGTGTGTCGCTACATGCGGCTTGAAAACGGGCTTTCAGCCGACGTGTATTCGCTGGAAATCATCATCCCCATCGCCTTCCGGCTGAACACCTACCATGCACACGTGTTCCGCACGTGGCTGGTGGGCAAGGCACTCTCGAAGGAAAAGCGGCAGGCATACGTGATGTTCATACAGAACGGAAAAGCCGGGTATTGCTAAACACGCATAAAAAGAAAAAAGAAAAAGGAAACGGACAGCCCGTATGGAGTTGCCCGTTTCCTTTTTTCATGCAGCCGCCTTATTCCATCGGCTTGCGGTAGTTCGCCTCCAATAGTTCACGCAACCCCGATTCGGGGTAAAGCACCTTCCCTCCCAAAAGTATAAAGGGCAGCACCCTGTTGTTGCGGTACTCCTGCAAGGTGCGGCGGCTGACACGGAGCAGTTCCGCCACCTCCCTGTCCGTCAGGTAACGCTCCCCGTCCAACGGCGGGCGGTAACTTTCCAGAAAGGCGGAGAGCCATTTCGAGCCTTTGCGCATGTTCTGCACGACGGTGGCAAGCGGCTCGTCCTCCATCGTAAACACTTCATTGTTCTCGTTCATCATAACTTCGGATTCAGTGGGTTGTGAATAATAAAAATCAAATCATTTTCCGCCGGGATAGAGCGTGCCGACAAGCGGAATGAGCCTTTTGACCTCCTCCGGCTTGTAATAGAACCTGCGGTTTATCTGCGAGTAGCCGATAAGCCGCCTGTCACGCAAAGTCTGCAACGTGCGCGGGCTGATCCTCAACTGCCCGCAGACCTCCTCGCCCGTGAGCCACCTTTCCATCCGCCCGCCGTCGCTCCTGCGCCTCAGGGCGGCTACCTTCTCCGCGAGGGCGTTGAAGGACGCCACCATCATCTCGAAGGTCTTTTTCTCGATAGATACTATTTCCATAAGCAAAACATTTCAGAGTTTGCCGCAAAGGTAACGAAGCCGCCTTGAACACGTACCGTTTCCCGCTAAAAGGCAGCTTGTTGCGCCGTCTGTCCGGGTTACGGAGCCATTATCCGTAAAAATCTTACGTGAGCCACGTAGTGAGCTGTTAAAGCCCATTTGGTTTATTGCCGAATTTTGTCGCAGAAACATAGCGCAAGCCGAGCGCAGAACGTCAAGCCCGCTTGAACGGTATGCCGAGGCGCAGCCTATGTTCATGCAAATAAACCAAAAGAAAGAACTGAATATGAAAGTGATAACGATGGAAAGTTCCGCCTTCACCGCATTGACGGAACAGATAGCCGAGATAGCGGCACACGTGCGTGCCGTTTCCGGCGGTAGGAAGGAAGAAGCTCCCGACAGGTTGCTCACCACCCGCGAGGCGGCGCACCTGCTGAACGTGAGTTGCCGCACCCTCCAGCGCATGCGCAGCGAACAGCGCATCGCCTATGTCGTGCTGCGCGGCAAGTGCCGCTACCGGCAGTCGGAAATCGACCGCCTGCTCGAAGACAGCACCGTTACGGGCGAAGCCGCGACACCGGAACAGTTGAAACGCAACCACACGCTGCGCACGGGCGGCAGACCCAAAGGAAGGAGGACGTAAGACATGGAACTGCTTACCCGCAACAATTTCGAGAACTGGATGCAGAAGGTGATGGAACGGCTCGACCGTCAGGACGAGATGCTGCTCTCCATGCAGCCGTCCGGCAAAGCCCCGAACCCGATGGACGGGATCAGGCTTTTCGACAACCAAGACCTGTGCATACTGCTCCAGATCAGCAAGCGCACCCTGCAACGCTACCGCAGCATCGGCGCGCTGCCCTACAAGACGCTCGGCAAAAAGACCTATTACAGCGAGGCGGACGTGCTGACGTTCCTCTCCGAACATGTAAAGGATTTCCGCAAGGAAGACATAGCCTTCTACAAGGCTCGTATCCATAATTTCTTTCAAAAATAACCATTAAAACATTTTTCAGATGGCAAAGAAAAAAGACGAAAAGGACGTGCTGGTTGTCCGTGACGAGAAGACGGGCGAAATCAGCGTGGTAGCCGGGCTGAACGCCGACGGCTCCCCCAAGCGTATCCCCGCGAAAGCGGAGAACGCGCAGAGTTTCCTGCAATTCGACCGGCACGGCGACGTGCTGGACAACTTCTTCAGGAACTTCTTCCGGCAGTGCAGGGAACCCAGCCGCTTCGGTTTCTACCGTGTCGCGGCGGACCAAGCCGACAAACTGCTGGAGGTTATCAAGGACTTGCTGAAAGATCCCGACGGCAACAAGGAGATGCTTGCGCCCCACAAGGTGGACACCTCCGGCTACGAAAAGAAAGTACAGGAGGAGCAGTCCGCCGAAAAACAGGAACAACCGGAACAGAAACAAGATGACGAACCTAAAAAACAGGAAGAAATGGAACAGAAAAACGAACAGAATCAGGAAAGTCCTCAGCAGACGCAGGGCAACCGGGGCTACCAGCCCATCGACGAGAGCAAGATCAACTGGCAGAAGTTGGAGGAGAAATGGGGCGTGAAGCGCGACGACCTTGAAAAGTCGGGCGACCTTAACAGGATGCTCAACTACGGCAAGTCCGACTTGGTGAGGGTGTCGCCCAATTTCGGCGGAGAGGCTTTCGAACTGGACGCCCGCCTCTCCTTCAAGAAGGACGGCGAGGGCAACGTCAGCCTTGTGCCGCACTTCATCCGCAAGGAGCAGAAGCTCGACGACTACAAGGAACACAAGTTCTCCGACGATGACCGGAAGAACCTGCGCGAAACGGGCAACCTCGGCAGGGTCGTGGACCTCGTGGACAGGGAAACGGGCGAGATCATCCCCTCGTTCGTCAGCATCGACCGCAAGACGAACGAAATCACGGATGTCTCGGCCAGCAAGGTGCGCATACCGGAACGCATCGGCAAGACGGAAATCACCAAGCAGGAGCAGGACATGCTGCGTGCCGGTCTGCCCGTGCGTGACAAACTCATCGAACGCAAGGACGGCAGGAAGTTCGTCACCACCCTGCAAGTGAACGTGGAGCAGCGCGGCGTGGAGTTCGTGCCGGGAACCGGCAAGTCGCCCCGTACCGCACAGACACAGGAAACCAAAGGCGACACATCGAAAAGTCAGGCGCAGGGCGGGGAAAATGCCGCACAGACCAAGAAGGAGCAACGCCGCAACACGTGGACGAACGCCGACGGCAGCATCCGCCCCATCAGCAAATGGAGCGGCGTGGACTTCACCGAGCAGCAGAAAGCCGACTACGTGGCGGGCAAAGCCGTGAAACTGGAGAACGTGACCGACAAGCAGGGCTTCCACGCCACGATGTACATCAAGTTCAACCCGGAGAAGGGACGCCCGTACCGCTACGACACCAACCCCGACAACGCGCAGAAGGTCGCGCCTTCCAACGAGAGCCGCACGCAGGTGGCGGTGAACAGCGAGGGCAAGACCAACGAGGCTACCAAGAACCTGAAGGAGCCGTTGCGGAAGGGACAGACCGCCCCGAAGGACACCGCGCAGCAACAGCAGCAGGAGAAGCCGCAAAAAAGAAACAATAAGGGCATGAAGATGTAATCCGGTGTCCGCCACTAAATCCGAAGTAACATTTGTAAAATTCAAAACGACAGAAGAATATGAAGACAATCATTGCAGAAAAGCCGTCTGTGGCACGTGAGATCGCCCGTATCGTGGGCGCGACAAAGAGAGAGGAAGGATATTTCGAGGGAGGCGGCTACGCCGTGACTTGGGCGTTCGGACATCTCGTACAGCTTGCCATGCCCGACGGCTACGGCATACGCGGCTTCGTCCGTGACAACCTGCCCGTCATCCCCGACACCTTCACGCTCGTCCCCCGTCAGGTAAAGACGGAGAAGGGCTACAAGCCCGACAGCGGCGTGGTGACGCAGATCAAGACCGTCACCCGGCTATTCAAGGAAAGTGAACAGATCATCGTGGCGACCGATGCCGGACGCGAGGGTGAGCTTATTTTCCGCTACCTCTACCATTACACCGGATGCGCCACCCCGTTCGTCCGCCTCTGGATAAGCTCGCTTACCGACAAGGCTATCCGCGAGGGACTGCGCAACCTTGAAGCGGGCGGCAAATACGACGACCTCTATCTTGCCGCCAAAGCGCGGAGCGAATCGGACTGGCTCGTGGGCATCAACGGCACGCAGGCACTCTCCATCGCCGCCGGA
>OMDM01000966.1_pt1 | contig 10270 bp, 10 predicted proteins | sample 1673801 | NCBI WGS metagenome assembly OMDM01 (sample SAMEA103958127, study PRJEB25191) | human gut metagenome | biome: human-associated habitat [ENVO:00009003]; feature: intestine environment [ENVO:2100002]; material: feces | place: Germany | collected 2013/2015 | reverse complement strand
GGAAATCCACCATAACTTAAATACTGTTCAAATAATTTAATTTCATCAATGTTTTCATGCATTTCATCATAATATTGAATTAACTCTTTAAATGAAAATGGATAAACATCTATATGGAAATATCTTCCCGCAATTAATGTGGCCAATTCTCCAGAGAGCAGTTCAGAATTGGAACCTGTTATATAAATATCACAATCAAAATCTACCCTATATGAATTTATGCTTTTTTCCCAGCTCACAATATTTTGAATTTCGTCAAACAACAGATATATTTTACCTGAAGTGTTTTTTATTAAATTATTGACGCACACATCCAATTCCATGAAGTTTTGGATTTTATTGTATTTTTGAGATTCAAATGATATTAAAAATATGTTTTCTTTGGAAATTCCACGTTCAATAAGTTCTTCTTTTATACTGTGCAACAGATAGGTCTTACCACTTCTTCTAACTCCCGTGATGATTTTAATTGGTTCTGTATTAATTAACCTTCTGATTTTTTCCAGATATAACTCCCTTTTTATCATTTGAAAACACCTGTTTTAAGTTATATTTTTAAAATATATAAATTTTATCGACTATACTCGATAAATTTTAAAAAATAGCAAAAATTTCTTTTATACTCGATAAAAATCAAGATTTCAAAATTACATTAAAATCATTATTTTATTGATTTAAGAATGTAAAATTGTTTTTAGAAAAAACTGACCAATTTATAAACTATAAAAACCAATGAGATATTGGATATCCAATAAAAGCAACAGGGGGTTTTAATCATCAACTATCACATACTGGACATAACATTAAAAGAAATAGCGAATACCTCAATAAATGAACTGTTAGAATTTATGAACATCGATTATGAAATTGTAGAATCAGCCAAAACAGAATTCAGCGAATTAAAAAATAAAAGATATCATCTGGACTACGTAGGTAAAACAAAAGACAAAATTTATATCCATATAGAATTTCAAGCAAGATTTCCAACAAAAAAGGAATTGCAAAGAATCTTCGCTTATGTCGCATTACTACATGAATACACCGGCTGTTTTGTTGAAACCTACATCATTTGTGTTCAAGCAATACCACACGACCAGATTATCCATCAGTACAGTAAAGACAATGTTTTTAAAATTAACATCATGTCCTTAAAAAACATTGACGGAAATAAAAAAATAAATAGTATAAGTAAAAAAATAGAAAACAACGAAAAACTAACACCAACAGAAATACTTGCTTTGAAATTAATGCCGTTTACAAGCTATAAGGAAACAACAGAAGAAATAACATTGAAAACTGCTCAATTAACCAATAAAATAACAACATTAACCATAGACGAACTTAACAACATCAAGTACATTCAACAGGCAGTATGTTCCAAAGTAATAAAAAAAGAACACCAACAACCAATAATGGAGGAAATAAAAATGAGAAACACACTATACGACCAAGCCAGAAAAGAAGGAATAAAAGAAGGAAAAACAGAAGGAATAAAAGAAGGAATAAACGAGGGAAGAAAAGAAGGAAGAAATGAAGGAAAAAATGAAATGAAAAATGAAATAACAAACGAAATAACAACACTAATTCAAAAAGGAAAACTACCCCAAGACACATTAAACCAAATACATTCCTTAAAAATGTAAAAAAACACCAGCAATCAATAATAGAGGAAATAAAAATGAGAAAATTTATAGGAGATAAAGCATTTTATAAAATGGTACTGATGGTTGCAGTACCGATTATGATACAAAATGGACTGACCAATTTTGTCAGTCTCTTAGATAATATTATGGTAGGCCAGATTGGAACAGAACAGATGTCCGGCGTAGCCATTGTCAACCAGTTGATTGTGGTGTTCAATCTCTGCATATTCGGCGGAATGTCGGGGGTTGGAATCTTTACGGCACAGTATTATGGAAGCGGTGACCAAAAAGGAGTTCGTCATACCTTCCGGTTGAAAATCATCATTGCGGCAGTTTTGGTGGCACTGTGGTTTTTCGTATTTACCTTTTTCGGAGACCAACTGATACAGATGTTTTTAAAGGGAGATGCCACGGGAAGCGATGCAAGGCTGACCTTTCAATATGCCAAAGACTATCTGCATATTATGATGGTAGGTCTGATACCCTTTGCTCTGGCACAGGTATATGGCGGAACTCAGCGTGAAACAGGAGAGACCGTACTGCCTATGAAAGCAGGCATGGCGGCAGTATTGGTAAATCTGATTCTGGATTATGGTTTGATTTTTGGAAAATTCGGATTGCCGAAGATGGGAGTATTAGGGGCAGCCATTGCCACCGTATTGGCAAGAGTAGTAGAATCGGCAGTGGTCATTGTATGGACCCACAAAAACACAGAGAGGAATCCGTTTATCAAAGGCGTATATCGTTCTTTGCATGTGCCGGCTTCCATGGTAAAAGAAGTATTGAAAAAGGGAACTCCTTTGTTAATCAATGAGACCATGTGGTCGGGAGGGATGGCAATGCTGGTACAGTGTTATTCCATACGGGGATTGGCTGTGGTGGCAGGAATTAATATTGCCACTACGGTTTCCAATGTGTTCAGCATTATTTATATTGCCATGGGCAGTGCCATTGCCATTATTGTAGGACAGCTGCTGGGAGCGGGAAAGATGGAAGAGGCTGTGGATACAGACCGAAAACTGATTTTCTTTTCCGTGGTAAGCTGTCTGGGAGTAGCGGTGCTTATGGCTGTGATAGCTCCGTTTTTCCCGCAGATATACAAGACCACGGAGGAAGTGAAAGAGATTGCAAAATGCATTATCTGGGTTATGGCATTCTGTATGCCGATGTATTCCTTTATGAATGCCACCTATTTTACCCTTCGCTCCGGCGGAAAAACCATTATTACCTTTCTGTTTGACAGCTTTTATATCTGGGTAGCAGATATTCCTATGGCGTTACTGTTGACCAGATGTACAGATTGGAATGTGGTACTGGTATTTTTCTTGGTACAGATGATGGAAATCGTAAAATGTATCATCGGATATGTGTTGGTAAAAAAAGGTGTCTGGTTGAATAATATGACAGAGGGATAAGCTACTCTTTTTCCAGAGGAATCTTATCCCCTATGCCGGAACTGGTGTGGAGTTCATAGTCATCGGTAATGAAAACAGCTTCCGTATTCGGTGTCTTTTCAATCAGCTTCATCCCGTCCTCCAATCCTAATGCAAAACAGGTGGTGCTAAGAGCATCAGCGTCGGCGGAGTTTTGAGTGATGATGGTAACGCCCAGCAGATGGTTGTCATAAGGATATCCGGTTTTGGGATTCAAAATATGGTGATAAAGCACGCCGTCTTTCTTAAAACAGCGTTCATATACACCGGAAGAAACCAGAGAAGCGTCGGTAATTTTTACAGAGGCAATGGAGGAACCGTCTTCGGAAAAAGGCTTCTGAATACCGATGTGATAGGAATCGCCGGAACTTTTAGGACCTATGGTGAGAATATTTCCTCCAAGATTGATAATCCCTTCTGTGATTCCTTTCTGATTCAAATAGGACTTCATTTGATCTGCAATATAGCCCTTGGCAATTCCACCCAAATCAATTTGGGTGTCGGGATTGGTAAGGGTAATTTCATTTCCATCTATTTGGATATTCTGATAACCTACGGTGGCAAGGGCGGAAGCAATGGAAGCCTCTGATGGAACCGTATCGTCATTTTCCTTGAAGTTCCAAAGAGAGGACAGTTCTCCTATGGTAATGTCAAAGGCACCGTTACTTAATTCACTGTATGTGACAGCTTTTTGGATGAGGGCGGCGGTTTCTTCGGAAACCTCCGTAGCATTTCCCGCGGCGTGGTTAAGATTCCAGATGTCACTGCCTTCCCTGGTGGCACTGAGCATATTCTCATATTTTTCCGCCAGAGAAAAGCATTCTTCTAATTCTTCAGTGGCGGAGGCATCGTATAGTGTAACGGTGATTACCGTATCAAAATAAAATCCGGTTTTGGAAATCGGTTCTTCCTGTCGGTTGCAGCCGGTAAAAAATACAGGCAGCAAGAGAAGGAAAACCGAAAAAATGATTCGTTCTTTATTCATAAAATCGCTCCTTTTTCTTATCTTAGCATAAATATTTGCATATAGAAAGAATATCCGATATAATTATTATGGAGTTTTAGGGATAAATCTAATAGATAGGACTCCCGCAGGAGTAAGTAAAATGGAAGAGATAAAGGAGCTAATCTATTCCTTTGTGGAAGCATTAGCAACAGTAATTGATGAAAGAACCCCTTATAACGGCACCCATACCAGAAAAGTGGCGGAGTATTCGGAACTTCTGGCAAATCAGATAAATAAAGAATATGAAAAGGGCAGATGTGAAGAACAGTTTGATGCAGAAAGAATGGAAAAATTGCGGTACGCCGCATTGCTCCATGATATCGGAAAAATGGTGGTTCCGCTGTCTGTGATGAATCGTTCCACTAGACTGGACAAGGATTTGGAACGGATTGAATGCCGCTTTGAGCTGTTACAGGCATATTATGAAAATGATATGCTGAAGGGTAATATTTCCAAAGAAGCGTATAGGGAGAAAACAGAAGAATTAGCAGAGATTCTTGACTTTGTCAGAGAGATAAACGGAATAGGATTTCTGGATGACGAAAATTACCAAAGAGTACAGGAGATTACCCGGAAAAGATATCAGAGTGCTGACGGAAAAGAGATTCCTTATTTTACAGAAGAGGAAAAGAAATGTCTGAGCATTCGCAGGGGAACCTTGACAGAAGAGGCAAGAAAACTAATGGAAGGTCATGTGACCATGACTGCAAAGATTCTGGGTAAGGTTCATTTCACAAAAAACTATGAGAAAATTCCTAAATGGGCAGCAGGACATCACGAATTTTTGGACGGCAGCGGTTATCCCAATCATTTGACAGCCGAAGAACTGGATTTGGAAACCCGGATTTTAACTGTCGCAGATATTTATGATGCGTTGACTGCCACTGACCGACCCTACAAAAAACCTGTATCCAGGAAAGAAGCATTTCATATCCTGAGAAATATGGCAGAAGAAGGGAAAATAGAAATGCGTCTGGTGCTTTGGTTAGAAGAAGCGGTTGAGGAGGAAGAAAAAAATGAAAAAGAACCGGTTTAAGAATAAAAAGAGAGTTGTAGTAAAGATAGGCTCATCTTCATTGAATCACAAGAAAACAGGACAGTTGGATTTTATCAAATTGGAGCGTCTGGTACGGGAACTGTGCGATTTGAGAAATCAGAATATAGAGGTCTGTCTGGTAAGTTCCGGTGCCATTGCGGTGGGCAGAAAAATGCTGGGAATTACCAAAAGGCCGAAAAATATTTCCACCAAACAGGCATGTGCTGCGGTGGGACAGGCAAGTCTGATGATGACTTATCAGAAGCTGTTCGGAGAATACCATCAGACCTGCGGGCAGGTATTGATGACCAAAAAGACCATGTTAGATAATGTGGCACGAAAAAATGCCCAGAATACCTTTGAGGAATTGTTCCGGTTGGGAGTGATTCCGGTAGTCAACGAGAACGATACGGTAAACACCTACGAAATCCAATTCGGTGACAACGATTCTCTGGCTGCCATCGTGGCATCTTTGGTGGGAGCGGATTTATTGATTCTGCTTTCCGATATCGACGGACTTTTTACGGATGACCCACGGAAAAATTCCGAGGCGAAGCTGGTGGAAACGGTGACGGAACTGGATGAGAACCTGCTTCACATGGCAAAGGAGAGTACCGGAAGCGATGTGGGAACCGGAGGCATGACTACGAAACTGAATGCTGCAAAGATTGCTACCTATTCCGGGGCGGATATGGTTATTGCCAATGGAAAGGATGTGGGTATCCTGCATAAAATATTTGAGGATGATTTTGTGGGAACTGTATTTGAAGCAAACAAAGACGAGGACTTTTACATACCGGATTTTATAGAGGAGCATATGGAATAGATGGATCAGAAAAAGATAAACAGAATTAATGAATTATACAAAAAATCAAAAGCGGAGGGTTTAACCGAGGCAGAAAAGAGGGAGCAGGAGCTGCTTCGCAAGGAATACATTGCAAATGTCCGCAAAAATTTGCAGGCACAGTTAAATAATGTAGATGTAATACAGGAAGACGGAAGTATTGTAAATCTGGGTGAAAAATATGGAAACAAAGGAGCAAATTAGAGCAAAGCTTCTATATAAGAGAAAACAGATAACAGAACAGGAGTGGACCGATGCCGGGGAAAGCTTGGCAAAGTTGTTGAAAAAACAGCCGTTGGTACAGGAATACGGTTATTTTTACGCCTATTATCCCCAGGGAAAGGAACTGTCCCTGCTGCCCTTTTTAGAGTGGGCATTGGATGCAGGAAAGCGGATTGCCCTGCCCCGGGTAAGGGGAGAGCAGATGGATTTCTATGAGATTACGGAGGTTTCCGGCTTGGTGAAAGGCAGCTTTGGAATCATGGAGCCTGTGGGTGAACTAAGAACTGCGTGGGAAGAAGCTGTTTGTCTGATACCGGGCGTGGGATTTACAGAAGCAGGAACACGAATCGGACACGGAAAAGGCTACTATGACAGATATTTACAGAGACATCCCCGGTTGAAAAAAGTAGGAATTGCCTATGAACAGCAGTTGGCGGAGAGTATCCCCACAGAGAAGACAGACATTCCCATGGAATATCTGGCAACACCAAAGCGTTGGATAGACTGCGACAGCAGAAAGGAGTAAACGGATATGAATACACAGTTAATTGAAATCGGAAAAGAAGCAAAGACAGCGGCGGCAATTTTAGGAAAGCTGGGTGTGAATCAGAAAAACGAGGTATTGCGTACCACAGCGAAGAATCTGGTGAAAGACAGCAAAAAGCTGATTGACGCCAATGCAAAGGATATGGAAAACGGCAGAAAGAATCAGATGCCGGAGGGCTTGTTAGACCGTCTGCTTTTGACGGAAGAACGAATCAAACAGATGGCAGTAGGATTAGAGCAGATTGTAGATTTAGATGACCCAATCGGAGAGGTACTTTCCATGAAGAACCGTCCAAACGGACTTCGTATCGGAAAAAAACGCGTACCGCTGGGCGTGGTGGGAATCATCTATGAGGCAAGACCGAATGTGACGGCAGATGCCTTCGGACTTTGCTTTAAAACCGGAAATGCCGTTATATTAAAGGGTGGCAGTGATGCCCTTTATTCCAACATGGCAATCGTGGAAAGTATCCGGGAGAGCCTGAAGGAATGCGGGGTAACGGAGTATGCCATCTCCCTGATTACCGATACGGACCGAGAGACAGCCACAGAGTTTATGAAGCTGAATGACTATGTGGATGTGCTGATTCCAAGAGGCGGAGCAGGACTGATTCGTGCCGTAGTACAGAATGCCACAGTACCGGTGATTGAAACCGGAACCGGAAATTGTCATATCTATGTGGATGAAAGTGCGGATTTGGACATGGCAGTGGAGATTATCTTCAATGCCAAAACCCAGAGAATCGGCGTGTGCAATGCCTGTGAATCCCTTGTGGTTCATGAACAGGTAAAGGATGCGTTACTGCCGAAGCTGGCAGAACGGCTGAAAGAGAAAAATGTGGAACTGCGTGGGGATGAAAAAAGCCGGGAGGCATGTAAAGAGATTATGGCAGCCACAGAAGAGGACTGGGGAACGGAATATCTGGATTATATCCTCTCAATTAAGACGGTTTCCGATATCGACGAAGCCATCGCCCATATCAACCGTTATAATACGGGACATTCCGAAGCTATTATTACCAACCGCTATGATCATGCGGAGCAGTTTTTAAATGAAGTGGACGCAGCGGCGGTCTATGTCAATGCTTCCACAAGATTTACCGATGGCTTTGAGTTTGGCTTCGGTGCGGAAATCGGAATCAGTACCCAGAAGCTTCATGCCAGAGGACCGATGGGACTGGAGGCTTTGACCAGTACAAAATATATTATTTATGGAAACGGACAGATTCGTCCGTAATCCATAGGAAGAAAAGGAAAAGAAAAATGAGTACAGATACAATGAGAAATCACAGCGAGGCTCCTACTACGGAACCGGAGCGTCAATTTTACTATATGGAAGTAGCAAAAGAATATGTTGCACAAAAGGCAAAAGAAAAGGGACGTCCTCTGACCTTCTGTGTCAATACCTTCGGATGTCAGATGAACGCCAGAGATTCGGAAAAATTAGTGGGAATTCTGGAGAAAATCGGATATGAGAAGAAGGAAACGGAGGATGCGGATTTCGTCATATATAACACCTGTACCGTAAGGGAAAATGCCAATAACAAAGTGTACGGGCGGCTGGGATATCTTCATGCCCAGAAGAAAAAGAATCCTCATATGATGATTGGTCTTTGCGGCTGCATGATGCAGGAGCCTAATGTGGTGGAAAAAATCCGTACCAGTTATCGATTTGTGGATTTGGTCTTTGGTACCCATAATATCTATAAATTTGCGGAATTGATTGTGGCAGCCTTTGAATCCGAGGGAATGATTGTGGATATCTGGGAGGACACGGACAAGATTGTAGAGGATTTACCGGTGGAACGGAAGTATTCCTTCAAGTCCGGGGTCAACATCATGTTTGGCTGTAACAATTTTTGCAGCTACTGTATTGTCCCTTATGTGCGGGGCAGAGAGCGGAGCCGTGAGCCAAAGGATATCATCCGGGAGATTGAGCGTTTGGTGGCAGACGGCGTAGTGGAAGTTATGCTTTTGGGACAGAACGTCAATTCCTATGGAAAGAATCTGGAACATCCCATAAGTTTTGCACAGCTTCTAAGAGAAGTGGAAAAAATTGAGGGCTTAGAGCGGATTCGCTTTATGACCTCCCATCCCAAGGACTTATCCGACGAATTGATTCAGGTGCTGGCGGAATCCAAAAAAATCTGCCGTCATCTGCATCTGCCGTTACAGTCCGGCAGTACCCGTATTCTAAAGGAAATGAACCGGCATTACACCAAAGAACAGTATTTAGAGCTTGTGAAAAAAATAAGAACAGCGGTGCCGGATATGGCAATTACCACCGATATTATCGTGGGATTCCCGGGAGAGACAGAAGAAGATTTCTTAGAGACTATGGATGTGGTAAAGCAGGTAGAATATGACAGTGCCTTTACTTTTATTTATTCCAAACGAACCGGAACCCCGGCGGCAGCCAAAGAGGAACAGGTACCGGAGGAGATTGTGAAAGACCGTTTTGACCGTCTGTTACAGGTGGTGCAAGAAATAGGAGCAGAAAAAGCAGAGGCATTGACCGGAACCAGACAAAAGGTACTGGTGGAGGATGTCAATGCACAGGATGAACAGCTGGTAACCGGAAGACTGAGCAACAACTCCGTGGTTCATATCAGGGGAGGAAAAGAATTGATTGGACAGATTGTGGAAGTGACACTGGATGAGTGCAGAGGTTTCTACTACATGGGGACTTTGGTATAAAAATGAAAAAAAGATTTGGAAGAAATGATGTGATTTTTTTAGGAATTTTAGCAATCCTTCTGCTGTTCATCTGGTTTTTTGGAAGAAATACCGGGGCAGAGGGAAGCAGCGTTCAGGTTACTATAGACGGAAAAGTCTACGGAACTTATTCCTTGGAAGAAAATCAGACCATACCCATTGAACAGGAAGGAAAAACCACCAATATTTTACAGATTGAGGATGGAAAGGCGAAAATGATTTCTGCGGATTGCCCGGATCAGCTCTGTGTTCATCAGAGCAGTATTGCAAAGTCAAAGGAGACCATTGTCTGTCTTCCCAATAAGGTAGTGGTGGAAGTACAGGGCAGTGGGGACAAAAAGGATTATGATGCAGTGGTAAAATGAGGTTGCTATGAAAAATAAAGTGGCATATATGGGATTGTTTTTGTCCCTTGCACTGATATGCGGATATGTAGAAAGCCTGATTCCCTTTTATTTCGGAGTGCCGGGCGTAAAGCTGGGACTTACCAATGTGGTAATCGTAACGGTACTGTATTGTGTCGGAGCAAAGGAAGCATTTGGAATTTCCGTGCTGCGGGTCATCCTTTCGGGATTTCTCTTTGGGAATGCTTTTAGTATCCTGTATAGTCTGGCAGGAGGGATTCTTAGCTTTCTGGTGATGTATCTGCTGAAAAAGACGAAAAAATTAAAAGTGGTATCCGTAAGCGTAACAGGAGGTATCAGCCACAATATCGGGCAGCTTTTGGTTGCAGCCCTGGTGGTTTCCAATTATAATATTTTATATTACGGAACGGTTTTGATTGTGGCGGGAGCCGTGACAGGTTTTGTGATTGGAATCATTGCA
>OMDM01000959.1_pt1 | contig 10324 bp, 7 predicted proteins | sample 1673801 | NCBI WGS metagenome assembly OMDM01 (sample SAMEA103958127, study PRJEB25191) | human gut metagenome | biome: human-associated habitat [ENVO:00009003]; feature: intestine environment [ENVO:2100002]; material: feces | place: Germany | collected 2013/2015 | reverse complement strand
CGGGATGTGCCCCTTGAAGATGAACCAGCCGTCAGCTTGTCCTTCTACTATTTCGGAGAACTGCATGGTTCCCATCAACACTACCATTGTCAGTATGCTCAATCCGCAGGACAACTCGTAGCTGATAATCTGCGCACCGCTTCGCATGGCTCCAATCAGCGAGAATTTATTGTTGGAACTCCAGCCTGCCAGCAGGATACCCACTACGCCGATACTCGATGCAGCCAGCAGGAAGAACACTCCTACATTGAAGTCCAATACCTCCAATCCCTTGTTGATGGGCAGGCAGGCAAATGTCAGGAAAGAAGCGATGATTACCATGAACGGTGCCAGATTGTAGAGGAACCGGTCAGAGAATTTCAAATCAATGATTTCCTTTGTCAACATCTTGATGACGTCGCAGGGCACTTGGAGCAATCCCCATTTCCCCACGCGCATCGGACCGAGGCGGCATTGGAAGAAGGCGCATATTTTACGCTCCATGTAAATCAGGGTGATGGCAAGCACGGCATACATCAAGATGATGCATACGCCAATCACCACGCATTCGAGGAATATTGCCAGACCTTCCGGCATCAGGGAAGTCAGCATCTGGTGTATCCAGTTGGTTACTATACTAAAGTCAAACACGTTGTTCATTTACTATTTACAATTTACTATTTACAATTTACGAGGCGCTTTTTGATTTACAATTCACAATGTACAATTTACAATTTGGCTGCGCTGTAATTCCGCATGGTAAATTGTAAATTGTCAAATCGTAAATCCTTTTATCTGTCAATATCTGGTACTACATAATCCAATGTTCCGCCAATGGCAATAAGGTCGGCGATTTTAGCTCCGCGGCAAATCGTATTTACGGTCGATACCAATGGCAAGCCCGTACTGCGGAAATGCAGGCGGTAAGGCATCTTGTCGCCGTGGCTTTCGAGGAAGACGCCGAACTCACCGCGGCTACCTTCTACGGCTGCATAATAAGTGCCTTCCGGTACGCGGATAATAGGTTTCATCTTTTCCTGGTAGGCTCCTTCCGGGATGTTGTCTATCAGTTGCTCGATAATCTTCAGGCTCTCCAGAATTTCATCCATACGGATAAGGTAGCGTGCCCATGAATCGCCTTCGGTGCGGATGATTTCTTTAAAGTCCACCTTGTCATATACGGCATATGGCATACGCTTACGCACGTCGCAGGCCCATCCGCTGGCGCGTCCGGTGCCTCCGGTAGCTCCAAAGGCGATGGCATCTTCCCGTGAGAGTATACCCACACCTTTCAGACGTTGCTGGGCAATGATGTTCCCGGTGAATACGTCGTGATATTCGTGTAGGATACCGCGGAGGTAGGGGATAAACTCCTTCACTTTCTTTACGAAGCCGGGAGCAATGTCTGCCTGCACGCCACCGATGGTGTTGTAGTTCATGATGAGGCGTCCGCCGCAAGTTTCCTCAAAGATGTCGAGTATCTTTTCGCGGTCGCGGAAACCGTAGAAGAAGGCCGTTAATGCACCCAGGTCCATAGCAAGACAAGAATAGAACAGCAGGTGAGAGTCTATTCGCTGCAACTCGTCCATGATGGTACGTATGTACTGCACGCGTTCGCTTACTTCCACGCCCATTGCCTTTTCGATACACATGCACAAGGCATGGCGGTTCTGGTGTGCGCCCAGGTAGTCCAGACGGTCGGTCAGAGCCAAGGTCTGCGGATAGGTCAGGCTTTCGCACATCTTCTCGATACCCCGGTGGATGTAGCCGCAGTTGGCATCAATCTTGTCGATGATTTCACCCTCCAATGATACACGGAAGCGCATTACGCCGTGGGTGGCCGGATGTTGGGGACCGATGTTCACCACATATTCCTCATCACCGAAAAGTTGCATCTCCTTATTCTTGATGCTACCGTCGGGATTCAGCTCCAATTCCATGGTAGTGTCCACCGTTTCTTCGTTGTCCATACGCAACGGATTATCTTTTTCCGGCTCATTGTCTTTACGCATGGGATAGCCTACCCAGTCATTGCGCAGATAGAGTCGGCGCATATCTGGATGACCGATGAAAACGATGCCGTAAAAGTCGTAGACTTCGCGCTCGTTGAAATCCGCAGCTTTCCAGATATCGCTGACGGAAGGAAGTTCGGGATGTTCCCGGTTTAGAGTGGCGGTGCGTACCGCTATCCGTTCGCCGGTAACAGTAGATTCCAACAGATAGACTACACCGAGTCCGCGGGGGGTGTCCGGTGCGTCTTTCTCGTCGGGTATTCCCCAATCCATACCGCTGAGGCATTCCAGGAAGTCCATTTGTTTCTCTTTCCGCAGACGCAGCATTTCGTCGTGCAGGACTGAGGGCTCTATGTATTTTATTTCCATATTTTTAAGTACTGATTAGTGGTTCTCTTCTTTTCTGTTTACTCCACCGAAGTATTTCTCTATTTTCACTTTACGCTGCAATTGCATCATGCCGTAGTAGAATGCTTCCGGACGCGGAGGGCAACCGGGAATGTAGACATCCACCGGCAGAATCTTGTCCACACCGTTCACCACGTGATAGGATTTCTTGAACGGGCCTCCGCTGACGGCACAGCCGCCTACGGCTACTACATATTTCGGATCGGCCATCTGGTCGTAAAGACGTTTCAGAACGGGAGCCATCTTGTTGGTTATTGTTCCGCAAACCATAATCATGTCTGCCTGGCGCGGACTGGCACGGGCTACCTCGAACCCGAAGCGCGCCATATCGTAGCGGGCTGCGCCGAGGGCCATGAATTCGATACCGCAACAGCTGGTTGCAAACGTAAGAGGCCACAGTGAGTCGCTGCGTCCCCAGTTGACGAAATCGTCCAGTACGCCAAGGGCGACATTGGCGCCTCCGGCATTAAGTTCCCGAACCAGTTTCTCCAACGTTTCGTTGTCTGTAAACTCCTCATAAGGGATAGATTTAATTTTCGGTTTCTTTGTTACTTCCATTCCAAAGCTCCTTTCCTCCAGGCATAAGCAAGGCCCAGAATCAATATAATCAGGAAAAATAAAACACTGAAAAGTCCTGCCACGCCAAGTTCGCGGGTGATGACTGCCCAAGGGAACAGAAATACCGTTTCCACTTCGAACATCAGGAACAAGATGGCAAACAGATAGTAACCTACCCGGAATTGCATCCACGATTTACCGCGGGTAGGGATACCACACTCGTACGGCTCCATCTTCTGTGCATTGTACGAACGGGGTGCTATCGCATTGGAGAGCGCGATGACGATACCCACGAAAGCGATTGCCGTCAATAAGACGACCACTAACAAAGTAAAGTTCATAAACCTGATAAGATTTTAGATATATAATAATAGATACATCGCACCGGAGGACAAAACCTCTGATTTGTTGTCCGGCGAGGTCAGGGGCAAGCGTCTGCGCTTGCAGGCCTTCTAAATGATAATCTTTCTTAGCCCGAACACGTAATAATTCGCGTCGGGTACGGGATGAGGAGACAGATTCAACAAACGGTCGCATTCCGGTGCATAGGCATGCTGCTGCATCTTGTAGATGTACATGCGCAGGAGTACGCTTTTGTTGGTTGGTACTTGCGTATGGTCCACATGTTCTATGCAGAGGGAGTTTGGTGAAAACAAGTCGTAGAACTTCTGGACTGCTTGTGGTAGGAGCTTGTGACAGCGTACAGCATTCTGCTTGTCGGGTGGCAGGAACGCACAAAATATCTGCAGCTCCGGTTGCACTGTCGTGCAATAGGGCTGCAAAGATTATGATTAAACAGTATTTAATGCATTGCTTCATACCACAATTCTCTCTTTCAAGGACGCAAAGATATAATAAGTATTGTTCAATTTGCTATCCCCGCATAACAAAAAATGATTATTTTTACACTTTTTATCCTAAATCAATTCCGTTTCCAGAAATCCGGTGTGAAAAGCAGCAGTACGGTAAATAACTCAAGACGACCCAGAAGCATTAAAAAGGATAACAGCCATTTAGCTGCATCGGGCAGGGCATTCCACGAATAGGCAGGTCCGGTTTCACCCAATCCGGGTCCCATATTACCGATACTGGAAATAACGCAGCCCATTGATTCTTCAGCTCCGACCTCCATAGCCATCATGAGCAGTGTGCTGATGACTATAATGGCGATATAAATAAAACAAAAGGCCAGTACGGTGGAGACAATGGAGGGAGAGATTACCTGCTTGTTTATCCGTACCGGAAGTATGGCATTGGGATGTAGGATGTGTTTGAACTCGTTTCGTGAAACTTTGGTAAGAATTACCATACGTATACACTTCAAGCCTCCGGTGGTACTGCCTGCACACGCTCCCATCAGCATGATGATGGTAAGCAGCCCCCACAAGACGGGTGTCCATTGCATATAGTCATCTGTCGCAAAACCGGTGGAGGTCTGGAGGGAGATTACCTGGAACAAGGATTTGCGGAAGGATTCTTCCATCCCCATGGGACTGGTATAGTAAAGCACGATGGCTATGACGGCAGTGAAGAGCACAACTGAACCGAAATAGAATTTCAGCTCGGCATTGCCGATGAACTTCTTGAATTTCCGGTTGACGAACAATAATAGCAAGGTGAAGTTGATGCCGGAGATAAACATGAAAATGGAGATGACATATTCTATATAAGGAGAATTGTAGTAGGCAACGCTGGCCTGCTTGGTGGAGAAGCCACCGGTACCGGTAGTGGCAAATGCATGGCAGATACTGTCGAACCAGTCCATACCTCCAAGCATCAGCAGACCGACAAGCAGAGCGGTTATGCCGGCATAGATACTCCAAATCCATTTGGCGGTGATACCGATACGGGGATGAACCTTGTCATGTGTAGGGCCGCTTGCCTCGGCGGCGAACACCTGCAGGCCACTGACTCCGAAGATGGGAAGCACTGCAATGGTGAACATGATGATTCCCAAGCCGCCAATCCACTGTGTCATACTGCGCCAGAACAGTATTCCATGAGGAAGTGACTCGATGTCGTCCAAGATGGTGGCACCCGTACTGCTGAAACCGGACATGGTTTCGAAGAATGCATTGGCAATGTCGGGTATGTATCCGCCTATATAGAAAGGCAGCATTCCGAAAAGAGAGAATGCCACCCAGGCAAAGCTGACCAGTACATATCCGTCACGGCGCGTCAGTTGTCGTTCACCTCCCTTGCCGAGAGCCGCCAGCAATAAGCCTACCCCTGCTGTGATGCCTCCTGCTTTCCAGAAGTCGAGCATATCGCTTTCTCTGTAGTAGAAGGACACGCCCGAACAGACCAGAAACATGACTGTTTCCAGCAATAGCAGAATACCGATAATCCGTATGATTGTCTTGAAGTTAATCATTTACCAACTACTCATTCTCAATTAGTTAAAGTATTTTTCGATTTTCTTAATCATCATGTTCAGGCAGAATACCACTACATGGTCACCCGGCTGTATCAGGGTGTTACCCATAACCACAACGCCTTCCCCCTGGCGGATAAGTCCGCCGATGGTGGCTCCTTTCGGGAGGCCGAGGTCTTTTACCGGATGTTTGGTAATCTTCGAGCCAGCCTTAACGGTAAACTCCGCTACATCGGCATTGGCAAAGGTCAGGCATTTCACGTTGCTGACGTCCGCATCCAGCATCATCTGGTAGATGTGGCTGGCAGCAATCATCTTTTTGTTGATGACGGTGCCGATGTCAAGGCTTTCGGCCATGCCTATGTAGTCGATGTTCTCCACTTCCGCTACGGTTTTGCTGACTCCCATGCGTTTGGCGGCAAGGCAGGCCAGGATATTAGTCTCCGAGTTGCCGGTCAAGGCAACGAAGGCTTCCGTATTTTTCAGTCCCTCTTCCACAAGCAGGTCCATATCCCGTCCGTCGCCATTGATAATCATGGTGCGGTCGTCAAGCAACTCGGTCAGGCGGTTGCAGCGGTTCAGGTCGTTGTCCACGATTTTCACCTGCATGTAGTCCGGGACATATTGGGCGGTTCGTACGGCAATCCGGCTTCCACCCATAATCATCACGTTGCGCACATCGGCATAATCTTCCTTGCCGGCTATTTTGCGGATGTAGGGGACGTATTTTCGTGTGGTGGTGAAGTATACGATGTCATGTAGCTTGATGGTATCGTCACCACGGGGAATCAGTGTTTCGCTTCCCCGTTTGATGGCTACCACGTGATAGGGCAGCTCCGGTCCGCCCAACTCATGGAGGGGGATGTTCAGTATCTCGGCTTTTTCGCGCATCTTGGTGCCTATCAGTATCAAGGCTCCTCCGCAGAACTCCCACCATTGGCGTACCCAGCTCATGCGGATGGATGATACGATTTCTTTTGCAGCGAGCATTTCCGGATAAATGAGCGAGTCTACCCCTAACTTCTGGAAGAACTCCTTGTTTTTGGGTAGCAGGTATTCGTAGTTGTCAATACGGGCTACGGTCTTCTGTGCTCCCAGATTGTTGGCAAGCATGCATGCGGTCATGTTCCGGCTTTCATCGGGGGTGACGGCTATGAACAAGTCGGCTTCTCCCACTCCCACTTCTTTCAAGCCTTTTATGGAGGTAGGGGAGGCTGTAGCCGTCATCAAGTCGAAGTTGGAGTTCAGTGTGCTCAACTTCTCTTCGTTGTCGTCCATCAGAATGATGTCCTGCTTCTCGCGGGACAGCAACTTGGCCAAGTGTGTGCCTACTGCGCCGGCACCTGCAATAATTATTTTCACTTTTAGTTCGCTGATAGTTGGTAATTAATAGTTGACCTATGGGGTAAATGCTCAAACTGTCAATTTTCAACTATCAATTATCAATTGATTATAGATTCCTTCTTCGTCCATTCCGCAAAGATGGTGCAACTCTTGTATGGTGCCGTGTTCTATGAAGGCATCGGGTACACCGATACGTCTGATACGGGGAATATAGTCATTGTCCGCCATGAACTCCAGTATGGCACTGCCCATTCCTCCTTTTTTGACACCGTCTTCTATGGTGACGACATGCTGGAAGTTGAGTCCCACCTCGTGCAGCAGGGCTTCGTCGAGCGGCTTGAGAAAACGCAGGTCGTAGTGGGCTATGGAGATTCCTTTGTCCTTCTCCGCACGCTCTATGGCACGTGCGGCCACGTTGCCTATGGGACCGAGGGTGATGACTGCCAGGTCTTTGCCTTCTTTCAGTCTGCGCCCTTTGCCTACGGGGATTTCTTCCAGCGGACATTTCCAATCCAGCAATACGCCGCGTCCGCGGGGATAGCGGATGACGAACGGACCTTGGTCCGGCAACTGTGCCGTGTACATCAGGCGGCGCAATTCATGTTCGTCCATCGGTGAAGATATGGTCAGGTTGGGAATCGGACGGAAATAGGCCAGGTCGAAAACTCCGTGGTGTGTCGGTCCGTCTTCTCCTACCAGTCCGGCGCGGTCCAGGCAAAGTACGACGGGGAGGCGGAGCAGGGCGATGTCATGGATGACATTATCGTATGCCCGCTGCATGAAGGAGGAGTAGATGTTGCAGAAAGGCTGCATTCCTTCTTTAGCCATACCGCCCGAGAAAGTGGCTGCATGCCCTTCGGCAATACCCACATCGAAGGCACGGTCGGGCATGGTGTCCATCAGCTTGTTCATGGAGCAGCCGGTGGGCATGGCGGGGGTTACTCCGACGATTTTCGGATTTTCCTTTGCCAGTTCTACCAGCGTTTCCCCAAACACGTCCTGGAAAAGCGGAGGCAAATTGCTGGTATCCGCCTTGAGGCGTTCTCCGGTTTCCGGATCGAACTTGCCCGGTGCATGCCAGATATCGGGATTCTTCTCGGCAGGTTCGAATCCTTTTCCTTTCACAGTGTGCAGATGCAGTATTTTCGGTCCCTGCATATCTTTGATGTCCCGCAGGATACGTGCGATGTTCTTCACATCGTGTCCGTTGATGGGGCCGAAGTAGCGGATATTCATTCCTTCGAACACATTTTGTTGCTGTACGAGCATGGATTTCAGGCTGTTATTGAAACGAATCAGGCTCTTTCGGCGCTCTTCATTCAGTATGCCCCATTTGAACAGCAGTCTGGATGTCTTGAAGCGCAGCTGGTTATAGCGGTTGCTGGTAGTCAGGTTGAAAAGGTACTGCTTCATGCCACCTACACTTCTGTCTATCGACATGTCATTGTCGTTGAGAATGATAAGAAGGTTGTTAGGGGTAGACGAAGCGTTGTTCAGTCCTTCGAAAGCCAGGCCGCCGCTCATGCTTCCATCACCGATGACGGCGACCACATGGCGGTCTTTCTCGCCTTTTTCGGCAGCGGCAACAGCCATGCCAAGAGCGGCGGAGATTGAATTTGACGCATGTCCGCAGGTGAATGTGTCATAATCGCTTTCCTCTGGTGAGGGAAAAGGACGAACTCCCTTGAATTTACGGTTGGTGGAGAATGCTTCACGGCGTCCGGTCAGTATCTTGTGCCCGTACGCCTGATGGCCTACATCCCAGACTATGCGGTCGTACGGAGTATTGAATACGTAGTGCAAGGCAACGGTCAGCTCTACCGTGCCCAGGCTGGCAGCGAAATGTCCGGGGTTACACGAAACCTCCTTTATAATGTCTTGCCTCAATTCTTTACAGACTTCAGGAAGCTCTTCTACGCTGAGTCGGCGTAAATCCTCGGGAAATGTAATGGTGTTAAGCAAGTTATATGTTGTTGGTTCTGTTCTCATTTCTAATCTGAAGATTACAAAATGCAAAAATAGCAAAAGAAAACGGATGGCGGGAAGTTTTAGAAGGAAAAAAAGCCTCTTTTGTTCACTTCGGTTTTTACTTTCTCTTTGCATACGCCACATTTCTCGTTCAGCCTGCCTATGGTTAAGGGAAAAGATGCCTGATAGTAAATCGTTCCTCCATGGAGAAAATATTGTTCCATCCTAGGGGAAAAATCGTTCCACAATGGTGGAACGATTTTCTCTCCATATAGGAATGATTTAATTTTGGTAGGCAAAGATATTAATCCTTTCAAAGATTGACTTGTACTCTCGTATGTGTGCATCTATGATAAGATATGCTTTAAATTTAATGTTTGTTGAAAAATGTAACTTAATAAATTATTTATTGCAACTTTTTGAGGTTTTGGTTGTTATTTAATATAGTATTATGTATATTTGCGAAGTAGAATATGTCCTATTTATCAATATGTTATACAATTTTGAGTTGTATATAATGATATTCTTGGTTGTAATATGTGTCGGAATGGGGTGTAATCACGAATTGTTAAATGAATAAACAATGAATGATATGAAGAAAAAGCTCAACTTTGGAATTTTGGCTATTGTGGGCGTAGTGGTATTTTCCGCTTGCGGTTCTGATAGCGATTTGTTCGACCCGGAAAAGGCGGCGGCTAAGAAAGAGGCACAGTATGCATCGGCTTTCGTGCAGAAGTATGGAGAAATTGCAGTTGATCAGGATTGGGGATTTGGGGCAACACCGACAACGCGTGTTGCTAACACTAATAGCAATCAATGGAAAGATTTTACGGAAGTACCCGAGGGTATTACGGCTACAGAAAAAGAAGTGGTTACGGAATGGTTTAAAACACATCAGAATCCACAATCCATTGGTGTGGATTGGACCGACTTTTTTGTTCAACATGTAAGTGGCTCACACTCTAATATGGATTTTTTGGTTGCAGCATCAGATGACCATGTCAATAATTTTAATGCTACTGAGGGGGCTATAATGCTAATGCAGAATAGTGGAACGTCTTCTTTTGGCTATAGGGTTTCTTTGGATGGTAAAATGCACTATAATTATACTATACAATATATTGAGGGTGCTTATTATGTGGGATTTGACTTTGAAGCTACCGGACAGAACCCAAATCAACAAGTGGCTGCAGATGGGTATTATAGTGATTGGATTGTGAAAATCTCTCCGGCCGTATATACGAATGCGTACAGAATCATAGCAGAAGACCTTGGAGACAGTGATGATTTTGACTTCAACGATGTCGTGTTTGATGTAGCGACCAATGGAGGAGCAACTATCATTACCCTGCAGGCTGCGGGTGGTACTTTGCCTTTGTATATTGAGGTAGGCGGTGATAGCCGTGAAGTTCATGGACTCTTTGGCGTTTCTAATACTACAATGGTAAATACAGGTGCTGGGGCAACTAAGGCTCCGGTGATGTACAGAGTTAACGGTACCGGTGCCGTAAATATCAAAGTGGAAGGCCAAAATGCTGAAGTATATACACTGAAAGCAGAGATTGGCAAAGCTCCGCAGAAGATACGTGTAGAGACAAGATATGAATGGACTACTGAGCGTCAGGCTATTAATGATAAATATCCAGGTTTTGCAGATTGGGTGGCTGATCCTACGGCTAAT
>OMDM01000950.1_pt1 | contig 10394 bp, 9 predicted proteins | sample 1673801 | NCBI WGS metagenome assembly OMDM01 (sample SAMEA103958127, study PRJEB25191) | human gut metagenome | biome: human-associated habitat [ENVO:00009003]; feature: intestine environment [ENVO:2100002]; material: feces | place: Germany | collected 2013/2015 | reverse complement strand
TTAACTCGGCCTTTGTATGTGTGGCCTGTCAGTTCTTCTAGGGAAACCGTGTAGCTGTCAAACTCTAGGTCAGGGATGCTTTTCATGTGATAGTAAGCCTCTACCATGGGATAGTTTAAGTACAGCTTTCCCATGTCGGAGGACTCCACAAAGTAGGAGGCCATCTCCGTGATTTTATCCACTGAGAATAGGGGGTCTTGGGGATCTAGGTCAAAAATCAGCAGAATATCGGAGTATCTCCTATCGAATAGCTCTTTTAAGTGGGGATTTGGTTCATGCTCTTTGAGATTTTGCAGGAGGTCAACAGAGGCGGGGTCACCCTCTTGAAACATCTCTTGGTATAGGGTGTAAATGTTGGTATGGTAAGAGACCACCTCGTGGCTGTCGGAAATGCCATAAATTTCTAAAAGCTTGTTCATTAGGTTGTAATCGGTTTTATTCCCTTCCACCAGCACGAGGATTTGGCTTTTTTCCTTATCCATTGAATTCACCACTCATATAGAGTTTTTCCAGGTTGTGGCCCTCCCGCAGCTCCCGGGAGGTGGCGTTGGCCAGGGAGGTCAGTTTGTCCTTTGTGAGAATGAAGTAGCAGTCAGGCCGCATGATCCGGTTTGTCAGCAAATTGGTATTGTGGGAAGTGAGGATTACTTGGGTGTTTTCCATTTTTTCCAGAACCTGGACGATGCTCTCTGCTAATTCAAAATGATAAAAGGCGTCGAATTCATCAATGAACATGAAAGACACGTCCGTGGATGTCTTATACCAATAGAAGAACGTGTAGAGGGCCTTGGTACCGTTAGAAGCTACCTTAAAGAAAGGGAGAGGCGTTTCTGTATCAAAGTACAAACGCTTTTTGCCGTCCACATCTGTTTTGATCGTCAAATTTTCTTCGATACCGGCGTTATGAAGGAACCCTTCCAATTCTTTTAGCAGGTTGTCCTCGAAAATAAAGTCGTAGTAATCTCTGCTCTTGTTCTTGAAGCCGATGTAACGGTTTTCATCCAAGCTACGGAACCAGAGCATGTTATTGACAAAGCGCATCATCTGCCGTAAGGGGTGGGAATCCTCCAGAACGGTGTTGTTGATCACATACTTCAAAATACAGTCTGTGTCTTGAAAAGCCCAATTGAGTGTAGGGGCAAGCCTTTCGATTCCCTGTGTGTTTCCCCAGTTCTTAGAATAATCGTACTCGTACAGTAAAGCGCCGTCTAGATCAAGGCGTTCATACAACAGGGATTGTTTTTCGTCTTTCCGGTAACGGTAGTCGATCAAGTTGTTATCAAATTGAAAAACATAGTGAAAAGAAGCGTAGTCATCCAAAGTGGCGACATTGAGATAGTAGTCATAGAGGTTGGGGCCGACATTTTTTGTAGATAGATGGGAAACGATATCAAACACCGCTAAACCAAAATTGGATTTTCCAATAGAGTTTTTTCCGTAGATGATGGCCTTTCCAATCAGTCCATTGGTGATGCACTGGGGATTAAATTTATAGTCCCGAATGTCAGAAAAGTCCAATCTGACAGTATCTTTAAAATTTTTGAATCCGGACACTTCAAATAGTTTTAACATGACATTCACCTCTTTGCCTACAGTATATCCAATCAAACAGTCAAAGTCAAGGTGTTCCGTAAATAAATTCCGGATATCCGCTGCGTTGTAAATAGATGGTGTTGTACAATAAAAGTTGACATAGGGAACTCAAAGAGCCAATATATAGAAAAGGACAAACAGGAGGCAACGAAATATGGCTCGGAATCAACGAAAATACAACACGGAATATAAGGTGCAGGCCGTAAAGCTATCGAATGAAATAGGATCCTCGAAAGCAGCGGTCGAATTGGGGATACCGGTAGATACGCTGTACGGATGGGTCAAGGCTGCCAAAGAGGGACGCTTGAGCATCGGAGGCGGAGCGCATACACCGCAAACCGCAATGAGTCTGGCCGAAGAATTGAATACCCTGCGCAAGCAGGTAAAGCAACAGGAGAAAGAAATACGGCGGCTAAAGGAAGAAAATGAATTTCTAGCAGAAGCCAGCGCTTTTTTCGCCGCCAGCCGTCGGAAGTCAGCAAAGGGCAGCGAATGAAATTTATCGCCGTAAAAACAGAAGACGGCAAGAGGAAAGGAAGAATTGCATTTTGCTGCAAAATGCTGGGTGTAAGCCGGCAAGGGTTCTATCGGTATCTGGTAAGCAGAAATCGACCGTGGAAATACCAACGGCTTGCCGAAATCATGCGGGAAATTTGCAGTGAGGATCAATGCAACGATACATATGGACGTATGCGGATGTATCAGGCTTTACAGCTGAAAAAGCCGGATGGCGTAGAGATTCCGGGAGAAAAGACGGTATATCGTATCATGAAAAAGATCGGACTAACTCATCATCCAAAACGCAAGCCCAATGGAATCACAAAGGCTGACCGAGAGACAATGAAATCAGACAACCTGCTGAAAAGAGACTTTTGTTCCGATGAGCCTCTTAAAAAATGCATTACGGATATTACAGAGATTAAAGCAAAAGATGGAAATCTCTACACTTCCGTCATATTTGACTGCTTCGATCTGAGTGTTTTGGGAATTGCTATGAGTACAAACATGAAGGCAGAACTGTGCGTTCAGACATTGGACAACGCAATGGCTTCTTATCCGGCTTTGCACGGTGCAATTATTCATTCTGACCGCGGTGCTCAGTATACAAGCGATCTATACCGTAGAGCAATCACTCGGTATGGTATCTGCCAAAGTATGAATAGTGCAGGCGGGCGCTGCCATGACAATGCCCGCTGCGAAAGCATGTGGGCAAGGATGAAAACAGAACTATTATATGACCGCTACGATCCGGAACAGTTGACCGTGGAGCAGCTGAAATTGCTAGTTTGGAGATACTTTATGAGCTATTGGAACAATCGCCGTATTTGCTCCGCTAATGGCGGCTTACCACCCATGGTGAAGCGCAGTAGATTCTATGCTGCTCAGGCAATGGCTGCATGATGCGGCTACGCTTTGAGTTTTATCTGTCAACTGATATTGACAATATCAAAGAGCAGATACGTAGTGATTGCCCTAAAACGACGTTCACCGGAGAACAGCGTGTAACGGTTTCCGTTTACGATTACACCCAACGGTGTGAGCAAACCGACTTCATCGATATTCGCCGCAAGCTCTTTGTAGGATTCCTCATTGTCATCGGCTGCGTAAGAGTTCTTCGCCGCAAAATCGATCAGCGCCGTATCGATCAGCGCCGTATCGATCAGCTCAAATCTGCCGTTCTGTGCGGCGTTATCTGTTGCTGCTTTCAAACTATTTAACCCGGCGTTGATATTACCTAAATTTAGCTTTTTCATGCTTACGCACCAACCTTTCCGAGAAACTCATCGGTCAAATTCTGATAATCCATATTTCCGTTGCTCCGCTTATCAAAAACGCAAATCGGCTCACGTGCATTTACCGCACGGATCAGTGCCACATTACGACGGATCGTCGTGTTGAACATCGGCAGCAAATCCTGTCCCAAAAGGACTTCGCGGAATACACTACGCAAACCGCGCCGCTCATCCATCGTAATAAGCCCGCCAAGAATTTTCAAATTCGGATTTATCGTGCGGCGAATATCCGCGATAGCCTCCGCTTTGAGCGTCAGCGCATGGATACCATAGTCTTCGGCAAACATCGGCATGATGATCGCATCCGCATAATAGTGTACAATATCCATCAGCCTGCCACCCTGCGGAGGGCAGTCGATGATGACGAAATCATAATCCGCAAGATCTTCCAGTGCTTTTTCCAACGTGTTCAGATAAGGCGCACCATTCATTTTCTGACGAATCAAATCTTCTTCAATTATGCTCAGCGTTCGGTCAGACGGCAGCACATCTACGCCAAAGCGTGTTGTCTGTACGGTCTCTGTGCAAGTCGCCTGCCCACGCAGCACCTCAAGTAAGGACGGAGATACGGCCACATCATAATTGAGCGTAGCATAGCCCTGCGGGTCTGCATCGATCAACAGCACACGGTAGCCGCGCTGTGCCAAGCACGCGGAGAGATTGACTGCCGTCATCGTTTTGCCAACGCCGCCCTTTTCGTTTGTAATTGCGATTTTTTTGATTTGTCTCATAATGAGCCTCCTAAAACTCCCGAAACCGGGGAAATATAAAAAAAACGGCAACATTGCCGGTTTCCGTCAGAAATATGAAATTGAGATATGAAAAAAGAGCAGCCTTTCGGTTGCTCCTTATCTACACTATATAGCACACCTGCTTGACGTGCAGGGGGTCAGCGGTTCAAGTCCGTTAGCGCCCACCAAAACCTCAGGAACTTCGGTTTCTGAGGTTTTTCTTTTTACCAAAATGACTATTTTTGAACGTTCTCTCCCCCATCGCGCTGAAATTCAGGCTGATGGGGGCTTTCATTTGCTTCAAACCGTGGGATCAGCTCATAGCCCGTCCATGTGCCCTCGCCTACATTGTCGTAGGTGACATACTCGGCCTTGCGCGCTTCCGGGTCAAAGCGGAACACAAGCGCTATGGCATCGCCGCCTTTGTTTCTGATCTGCCCGACGACATAATACACATCGTCAAAGCAATATATGCGGTTAAAAAAATACTCTGTGCAAGACTTGCGGCTCCAAGTCTTCTGCTTTGAAATTTGCATAAGCTCATCGGTTTTGTCGCTCATCTCGGCAAACTCTTCAAACGTAACCCGAATTCGGTCACCGCTTTTCTCATCGAACAAAAGCAGCGCGTTGTCTTCGTGATCAATCTGCACGAGGCCGTCTTCTATTAGCCCGCTTTTGTCCGTCTCCGTGGTGTCGTTCGTCCTTTTAATGTTTCCGCTTTTAAAATCGTACTGCACGATTTCGTCATTTTCCGTCCACCAAATTCTTTCTTTATTGGCACACGCCTTTTCAAACACGTCCGCATCGGTCATATACAAAACACGGCTGTCTTCCTTGGATAAATCCGAAGAGATCAAAAGGTATGTCTCTTGGCCTTGTGCCCAATGACGCCAAACCAGATAAATTCTATTGTCGTAAATCGCCAAAGCCTGCTCATATGCGCCTTCTTCCAAAACGTCGTTGAGCGACACCGATTCCGTTTCTGTTTTCAGCAAGCGTTTAAACACCTGCCCAACGCACGGGCTGCCCTGCGCCGACTCCCACGACTTGATCCTAAAATCATCGTACGAGGCAAAGGCTGTAAACGCAACTACAAAGAGAAGCACAATCCCCGAAACGATTAGAACACAGACCGTAACAAGCGCGATTTCAATCTTCTTTAAAGTACTGCTTTGCAATTGGATTCACCCCCACAACAAAACCTACCCTGTGCTATCCATTTTATGAGGTTTAGTCCCGCTGCATTTTGCCGGCGAGCAGAACAAGGTCTGCGGCATCGGGCCTGCCATTTTCATTTAAGTCGGCGGCAAGCGCGGCTGTGTCGGTCAGTTCCGTCTCCCCGACGAGCACACGCTGCAAAAGACGCATGTCGGCCGTATTCACGGTGCCGGAAGCGTTGATGTCGCCGGGCACAATGACCGTATACAGCTCATCGTCGATCAGCACGCTCATGCCGGTTTTCAGCCTGCCGGAGGCCGCTACGGAGGATGGCGTATACACTTCCACTTCCGCCTGTGGGAACGCTGCCCGTAGCTTTGCTGCCGTAACACCCGGTTCTGCGTACAAAATGTGGCCGGAAACCCGCAACTTCGCCGTGACATCCGGATCCGGCGTGGCGGTCGGTTTCGGTGTAGCCGTCGGCTTCGGCGTCGTGCTCGATTTTGGGGTAGCCGTCGGCTTCGGCGTTTTAGAGGGCTTTGGGGTCGCGGTCGGCTCCGGCGTAGGTGTCGGGATGGGCGAAGGTGTGGGCGTAGGCTGCACAAATGTACCGAACGACTCTCTGCACAGTGCGCCGTTTTGCCAGATGATCGCTGCATTTGCGGTGAGTGCAGCCGCTTCGCCGGAAAGCGTGAAGAACTCCGCCTTGTCGCCGCGGCGCACGCGCGAGACCTCCGAGGTGTCCGAAAGCCAGTAGAGCATGTCGCCGCTCAAAACGGCCTCCGTCACGATCGTGTCTTCCGCCCACTCTTCTCCGGAAAACAGGCGCACTTCGCCCTGCATGTTGACGTACACATCGCTGCCAAGCAGCTTATACGGCCGCGCAGCCGGCGCATAGGTAAACGCCGTGCCGGAAAGTGTCGGCACATTTCCCGCAAGCGAAATCTGCACGGCACTTTCCGAAAGCAGCACATAAAGCGTACTATCCACCGTCTGTATGCCGAATATTTTATCTTCAAATATGAATTCCGTTAGGGGCTCGCCCGCCGCGTCAAACACCTGCAAGGTGCTCGGCGCGCCGTAAGTGACAGCATAAAGCCTGCCCGCGCTGTCGCTTTCCGCAAAGCGCAGGCCGCTCGTCACGGGCAAAGCGAACAGGTCTGTTTCCTCCAATGTTTCCGCACTGAAACGCTCCACGGCGAGGAACTCCTCCGTTTCGGCGAAAACCGTCACGGTATCGCCATGCAAAACGGCATATTGCCCGTTAAACGGTGCTTCGGCGGAACGACCGTCCGGGCTATACAGCACCGTCGTACGGCCGGTGTAGACCAGTATCTCGCTTTCACCGTAAGTTTCATACAGTAAAACCTGCGCATCCTTGTCTTCCGTGATGCTCTGCGGGGCAAATCCGCAAAGCAAAAGTAAAAAGAGAATTGCCGCAGCACCCGCAAAATATCGCCGTTTTTTCATGTTTCCGTCCCCTCTCTGCGCCGAACGAACTTCTTGACAAGAGTATATCGTAATCCGTTGAACATTTAAATAGTTTTTCGACAATTTCTGCCATATTTTGCAATCTTCTAACAAACTCACCAAACGGCACGGGCGATTCTACGGCATTTTCACATACAAAAATCGCCGGAGCGCACTTGCCCCGGCGATTTTCCGCATACTATCTGTCATTTTTCTGTTATTTTTTGAGCTTACGCCCGTCTTCTTTCGCAAAAAATTCCTTTGTCAGCTTCACCACCGTGCCGGAAAGCAATAACAACGCGATAAGATTCGGAATACTCATCAGGCCGTTAAAGGTATCGGCGATGTTCCACAGCAGGTCAAGGTTGACGGTTGCACCGAGGATTGCGACGAACGAATAAATGACAAGGAACGGGCGCACAGCCTTACTGGTGCGGAACAGAAATTCCACAAAACGCGAGCCGTAAAGGCCCCAGCCGATGATGGTCGAGAACGCGAAGCAGCACAGCGCGACCGCAGAGAAAATGGAAGCCCAGCTGCCATAGGTCGTCGTAAAGCCGGAAATCGTCAGGTCTGCGCCCGCCATGGTGCCGTAATTCACCGCCGTGCCGCTGCACAAAATGACAAGCGCCGTCAACGTGCAGATGACGATGGTATCGACAAACACCTCAAAAATGCCAAACACACCCTGCTTTACGGGCTTTTTTGTATCGGCGCAGGCGTGCGCGATAGAGCCCGTGCCGAGGCCGGCCTCGTTGGAGAAAATGCCGCGGGAAACGCCGCGCTGCATGCTGATGAACAGACTGCCGATGGCACCGCCCGTGAAGGCCTTCGGGTTAAACGCGCCAACAACGATCGATGCCAGTACCTCCGGCAGACGCGTAATGTTCAGCACGACTACGCCAAGCCCCAAAAGCACATACAAAAGCGCCATAAACGGCACAAGCTTTTCGCTCACGCTGCCGATGCGCTTAATGCCGCCCAGCAGCACCATGGCAACGAGCATTGCGCATAAAATGCCGATGACAAGGTTCACCGTGGGAATGTGGTCCGTGCCGATCACATTGTACTGCGTCAGCGCCGTATCGATAGCGGTTACAATGGTGTTCACCTGCGTAGCGTTTCCGGTACCAAACACCGTCAGCGCGCCGAACAGCGAATACAGCACCGCCAAAAATTGCCAGTGCCTACCGAGGCCGTTTTTAATGTAATACATCGGCCCGCCGACCCACTCGCCGGTCTTGCTGCGCTCACGAAAATGCACCGCCAACGTAACTTCCGCAAACTTTGTGCACATACCGAGCAGTGCGGAACACCACATCCAGAATACCGCGCCCGGGCCGCCTATCGCAATAGCGCCCGCCACACCGGCAATGTTGCCCGTGCCCACTGTGCCGGCCAGCGCCGTGCATACAGCCTGAAACGGCGTCATGGAACCGTCCGAAGCATCTTTTTTGCGGAACATGCGCCCTGCCGTGGTGCGCATGGCATAGGGGAATTTGCGGATCTGCAAAAAGCCCGTCCGCACACTGAGCAGCAGCCCCACGCCAATGATGCACACCATGGCGGGGATGCCCCAGATAAAGCTGTTCACCGCCTGATTGACGGCGGCAATGGTCTCGATCATATACTTCCACATCCTCTGTAATATCTTGCGCACTGACAGTTTTTGTCAAAACACGAAAATTATTTTACCGTACTTTTCCCGTAGTGTCAATGAAAAATAGGGACGTTATGAAACGCCCCTATCAGAAATTCTTATTTTTTATGTGTGACCGCCCGGCGGTAGACGATACCGGAGACCACTGCCGCCAGCACCTCGGTAAGCCAGAAGGCGTGCCATGCGCCGTCTGCGCCCAGCCAGTTACACAGCAGTGCAGCCAGCGGCATGATGAAAACAACGTACCGGCACAGGGCGATGACCAGCGATTCTGCACCTTTGCCCAGACCCTCCAGCGCACCGGAGGCGGTGGTGGAGACTGCCGAGATGACAAAGCCGATGCTGATGATGCGCAGCGCGGTCTGCCCGGCGGCGATGGTTTCGGGATTCTGGGTGAACAGTCCCATCAACTGCCCGGAAGCAACCTGACAGATGACAGTGCCCGCCGCCATGATGGCAGCGCTCATGAGCAGGGTCAGCTGGAACAGCTTTTTCACCCGGGCGTACTCCCGCGCGCCGTAGTTGTAGCCGATAAGGGGACGCATACCCTGCACGAAGCCGTTGGCAGGCAGGTACAAAAAGGTCTGCAATTTATAATAGATGCCCAGCACCACCACATAGCTCTGAGAAAAAGCCGCCAGCAATCCGTTAAGGAAGGTGACCAGCAGCGAGGGCAGCGCCAGATTCAGGATGGCCGGTACGCCGATGGAATAGAGCTGCAGGGCCATTTTGGCGTCCGGCTTCAGGCAGCCGGAGCGCAGCCTGACCGGGATAGGGCTGACGAAGTAGACGATCAGATAGAAGATGACAGGGACCATCTGGCCGATGCCGGTAGCCAGCGCCGCACCGGCAATGCCCATTTTTGGGAATGGGCCGATTCCGAAAATCAACAGCGGATCCAGAATGATGTTGCAGACCGAGCCGCCCATCAGGCCGATCATCGTAATGTTCATCCGGCCCACCGCCTGAAAGATCTTCTCAAACGCCATGGCGGCCATGATGACGACGGCGAACATAAAGGCAACGCGGGAGTAGGTCACGCCCATGGCAATGACGGTCTCGTCGCTGGTGAAGGAGCGCAGGAACCGCGGCATGATGGCGGTGCAGACGATGGAAATCACGACGCCGTGGATCAGCGAAAGCACCATGCCGTGGGTGGCGGCCATGTCAGCCTTTTCTTTGTTGCCTGCACCGAGATGCAGAGAGATCAGCGCGGCAATGCCGATGCTGAAGCCGATGGCAATCGCGTTGATGAGGTTCTGCACCGGGTAGACGAGGGAAAGCGCAGTCATGGCTTCCTCACTGATGCGGGCGACAAAGAGGCTGTCCACGATGTTGTACAGTGCATTGACCAGCATCGAGACGACCATAGGCAGGGCCATTGAGGTCAGCAGCGGAAAAATCGGCTTTTCTTTCATGAAGGTATCGTTCATAGGCTCCTCCTTTTGACACAATAAAAACCACACAACGCTTTCCCGGAAAGAAAGCGCTGTGTGGCGAAAAGTAGTATCAGAACTGTAAAAATCCACACCTTATTTTAGGTGTTTCTATTATACAAACCAGCGCGGAATTTGTCAAGTTGCTTGCAACAGCTGCGCAAAAACGGTACAATAAAGACAAAAATCGTATTGCGAGGGAAAACACATGAAAAAGCTATTGGTCTCCGGCGCGGGCGGCTTTGTGGGGGCACGCATCATGACCCAGTTGGCGGGGCGGTACGAGCTGTGCGCCTTCCCCAAAAGAATGCTGGCCGCAGCGGATGAGCAGACCGTGGCCGACTGGGTGCGGCGCGAGCAGCCGGACGTGATCGTACACACGGCGGCGCTCTCTGACACGGGCTACAGCGAAAAGCACCCGGACGAGTCCTACCGCGCCAACGTTCTGCTGCCGTGCTGGATGGCGGCTGCAGCGCAAAAAAGCGGCGCAAAGCTGGTTGCGTTCAGCTCTGACCAGGTCTACACGGGCCTTACTGAGCACGGGCCGTTTGAC
>OMDM01000943.1_pt1 | contig 10464 bp, 10 predicted proteins | sample 1673801 | NCBI WGS metagenome assembly OMDM01 (sample SAMEA103958127, study PRJEB25191) | human gut metagenome | biome: human-associated habitat [ENVO:00009003]; feature: intestine environment [ENVO:2100002]; material: feces | place: Germany | collected 2013/2015 | reverse complement strand
ATTCTGACCAATAAGAATTGCTATCTGCTGCGCGCCAACAACGGTGTCGAGGCTGTCTGGTGTACGCCGTATGAGAGCGTCGGCGCGAAGGTCAGCGGTGAAGGCGACAAGACCACCGGCGGCGGTCTTGCGTGGGGCGGCGGCTGCTCGCCGACGCTGACGCCGAACCTTGTGATGTTCACCGACAATGCAGACCCCGTGAATCTTCTTGCGCTCGACATGAAAACCGGTGAGGTCGTGGCAAAAACGCCGGTGCTCGATGATCTGCCCGATGGCTATCAGGTGGCAATCGAGAACTCTGCCATCGTCTACGATGACGGCGCGGGCACGGTCAGCACGATTGTCTGCAACTGGTTCGGCGCGGGCAACGCAGGCCTTGCTGACCCCAACAACGATTCTTCGATCCAGAGCTACGCCAACATTTATGACCAGAACTGGCTGATGAAGGGCAATGCCATGATCGCCCCCGGCGTCGAGCGCGTGGACACCGTGAAAACCGACAGCGGCTACGAGATGAAGAGCATCTGGACCCGAAACGATCTGAGCGACACCGCGATCATGAAGCTCTCCACCGCAACGGGCTATATTTACGGCTATGTGCAGGATCTGACCACGGGTATGTGGCAGTACATCATTCTCGACTTTGAAACCGGCGATACTGTCTTTACGATGGATGTTTCCAACAAGTACGGCTACAATAATATGGCCATCGGCATGTACACCGGCAACAGCGGAAATGCACTCTACTGCCCCACCGGCTATCTGGAGCTGCTCCGCCTGCAGGACCGCTTTGTCTACCTGCCCGAGCTTCCGTACCGCGAAGTCGATCTCGATCAGGCGGCAAGAAATGTGCTTACACAGGATCAGTTTGCACAGGACGGCGGCGAAGGTACGGTTGCAAGCTGGCGCAACACCGCGGCCATCCGCAATGTGCACCCCAATACCACGGTGGCCTTCCGCATGAACAACCTGTCCGGCAGCGCCTCCGATTTGACGCTCTACGCCTATGGTGCAGACGGCAAGCTGGTAAAGGTTGCCTCCGAGCTGTGGTCGATCACCGACGAGACCGGCGCGGCTGCGACCGAGCTGACGGACGGCGTGCTCTATGAGCTGCGCGTAACCGTGGCCGACGGCGGCGATTTCGACCTGAGCGAAACGGAAAAGGAAATCAAGCTGTCCGTTGTGCTTGGAAAATAAGTGGGTTTTGAGAGGCTGCTGCGCATTTCTCCCAAAAAGACCCCAAAAAGACCGAAGTAAAAGCCATAAAATGCTTGGAGGTTCACACCGTCAAGCAGACAGAAAAACAGTATTCGCTTATCGTTCGCCGTTTCCACAAGGAAACGGCGAATTTTTCGTGCAAAGACGAAACAGCCAATGCACGATCCTCTCCGAAGCATCGGGTGCAACACGGGTGCAATGCAATCTTAACGCAATCTTAATATTTCGGCAGAAAAGCTTAACACCATCTTTAAACGGGCGGCGCTATACTGTATTGTACGAAAATTTTGCTGGAGTGTGATTTCTCTTGCCATTTCATCGGCGTTTAGCCTGTAAGCTCAATTACTTTCAGTCCATAATTCTGATGTTTGCAGCGGTTATCCTTATCGGGGCGGCACTTCTGATGCTGCCGATTTCTGCGCAGGAGCGCACCGTCACCCCTTTCCATGAGGCATTATTCACAGCAACCTCCGCCGTCTGTGTCACAGGGCTGGTTGTGCGGGATACGGCTTCTCACTGGTCAGCGTTCGGTCAGGCCGTGTTGATGGTGCTGATTCAAATCGGCGGCTTGGGTGTGATCACAGTCGGCGCGTCTTTCTCGCTTTTATCAGGCCGGCGCATTTCTCTGTCCCAGCGCGGGCGAATGCAGGAGGCCATGTCTGCTCCAAAAGTCGGCGGCATTGTGCGGCTGACAGGCTTTGTGATCCGTACCTCTTTGATGATAGAAGGAATCGGCGCGCTTTGTATGCTCCCGGTTTTCTGCCGGGATTTCGGCGTTTCCGGGATATGGAAAGCCGTTTTTCATTCCGTCTCCGCTTTCTGCAATGCGGGCTTTGATTTAATGGGTACCCCCGACATGCCTTTTGTCTCGCTGACCGCATATCGCGCAGACCCGGTTATCAACCTGACGATTTCCGCCCTAATCGTTGTGGGCGGCATCGGCTTTCTGACATGGGATGACGTGCGGACCAATCGGCTTTGCTTTCATCGCTATCGGCTGCAGAGCAAAGTTATTCTGGCGGCAACAGCGCTCTTAATTTTGCTGCCAATGCTGTACTTTTTCTGCTTTGAATTCAAAGGCGGCACATTGCGGGAACGGCTGCTGCTCTCGCTGTTCCAGTCCGTAACACCCCGAACAGCGGGATTCAATACGGCAGACTATACGTCACTGTCCAGCAGCGGGCGCGGCCTTACCATTCTGCTGATGTTCATCGGCGGTTCATCGGGTTCTACGGCGGGCGGCATCAAGACAACAACGGCGGCAGTGCTTGTCGCCAATGCGTTTGCTGTATTCCGCAGGCAGAAAAGCCCCGAAATGTTCGGGCGGCGGATGGAAGAAAAAGCGGTCCATGATGCCGCAGCTATTTTTACACTGTATCTCGTCCTTTCGCTGACGGGAGCGTTTGTCATCAGCACGGTGGAGACGCTGCCGCTGTCCGAATGTCTGTTTGAAACGACCTCGGCCATTGCTACCGTAGGGCTGTCTCTGGGGTTGACACCGCATCTTGGAATCGTCTCGCAGGGGATTTTAATTTTCTTGATGTTCATTGGGCGCGTCGGCGGACTGACTATGATTTATGCAGCGCTCTCCGGCAGCAAAAGCAGCGCGGCACGGCTGCCGCAGGAACGCATCACCGTAGGATAAAGAAAGGTACATACCATGAAATCTATTTTACTGATCGGGTTGGGTCGATTTGGCCGCCACATCGCAGAGGAGCTGAACAAGCTCGGCCATGAAGTCATGGCGGTGGACGAAAACGAGGACCGCGTCAACGCCGTTCTGAGCATTGTGACCAACGCCCAAATCGGCGACAGCACCAACGCGGAATTCTTGGAGGCGTTGGGCGTCCGCAATTTTGATGTCTGTATTGTGGCGATCAGCGGAAATTTTCAGAGCTCGCTCGAAACCACTTCTCTGCTGAAGGAGCTGGGCGCAAAAATGGTCGTCTCCCGTGCGGAACGGGATGTGCAGGCTAAATTTCTGCTGCGCAACGGTGCGGATGAGGTGCTTTACCCGGAAAAGCAGCTGGCCAAGTGGGCGGCCATCCGCTACGGGTCCGACCATGTGCTGGATTATATCGAGCTGGACCACGACCACGCCATTCTGGAAGTATCTGTGCCGTCCGCGTGGATCGGAAAGACCGTTGGCGACATCAATATCCGCAAGAAATACAGCATCAACATTCTGGGCATCAAGCGCAACGGGATTGCCGACGTCAACATTGACTCGGACACGGTTCTGCCAGGTGACGGCACATTGCTGGTGCTGGGCGAGGGCAAGGCCCTGAGCCGGTGCTTTCATATCTGATCGTTTGCAAGGGAAGTGGTTCATTTGAGAACGGCACTGCTGATTTTGCTGTTTCTGGCCGCAGGACTTTTTCTTGTTTTTATCGGTGCCAGGTGTGATGCGTTCTGGCGCAGCGTTCGCCGCGCACAATTTGAGCGGCGTGAAGGCTTCCGGCGCTGGTAATGCCGCCCGAAATATGGTATGATACCCTTCAGAAGGGAGGATTTGCTGTGAATATTAAAAAGCCATCTCCCGATACAATGAAAGAACAGGCCGTCCGACAGGCAAAGGATCTTTTGATCACGGTGCTGATTCTGACCGCTGCAACCGGCATCGGCAATATTTTCTGGTATTTCTCTTTTACCAAAAATATCATATCGGTGTACATTCTGGGGACATTGCTGACCTCGCTTTTTACCAAAAGCTATTTCTACGGCTTTTTAAGCTCGTTTTCCAGCGTGCTTCTTTTCAATTTTTGCTTTACAGAGCCCCGCCTGACGCTGCACGCATACGAGCGCGGCTACCCTGTCACCTTTGCCATTATGCTGATCGTTTCCATCATTACGGTCACATTGGCGATTCAGAATATCCGCAATGCCGAGGAGAAAGAGCGCGCTGCCGTCCGCGCCAAGAATGAACAGCTGCGCGCCGATTTGCTGCGCACGATTTCCCACGACCTGCGTACCCCGCTGACATCCATTTCCGGCAATGCCTCCAACCTCATCAGCAACTATGAGAAGATGGACGACCCCACCCGCAAGCAAACGTTTCTGGACATCTACGACGACTCTATGTGGCTCATCAATCTGGTGGAGAACATTCTTTCCATCTCCCGCATTGAGGATGGGCGGATGAATCTGTCCATCTCTACCGAGTTAGTAAGTGAAGTGTTTGAAGAAGCCCTGCGCCATACCAACCGGCACAGCGGGCAGCACACGATTACTGTACAGATGGACGATGATCTGCTGCTGGCGCACATGGATGCCAAGCTGGTTGTGCAGGTCCTGATCAATCTGGTGGATAATGCCATCAAATACACGCCTGCCGGGTCGCACATTGTCCTTTCCGCTGCGGCGCAGGGGGAAAGCGCCGTAATTCGGGTAAGCGATGACGGCCCCGGTATTCCCGACGAAGCAAAAGAAAAGGTCTTTGAAATGTTCTCCACCGGGGAAAAACGCATTTCGGACAGCCGCCGCAGCCTTGGGCTGGGACTGGCCTTATGCCGCACGATCATCGCAGCCCACGGCGGCACCATTACACTGTCCGACAATAAGCCGCACGGCTGCATCTTTACTTTTACACTGCCCCTTGGGGAGGTTTCTTTGCATGAATAAACCCTTGATTCTGGTTGTGGAGGACGATGCGCCTATCCGCAACCTGATTACCACGACACTGAAAACGCAGGATTACAAGTACATTGCGGCGGCTACTGCGTCCGAAGCACTCCAACAGGCAACGATCCATGCACCGGATGTGATGCTGTTGGATCTTGGTCTGCCTGATCTGGACGGTATCGAGGTGATTCGCCGTATTCGCAGTTGGTCTGCGATGCCCATCATCGTTATCAGTGCCCGCAGCGAGGACAGCGATAAAATCGAAGCCTTGGACAGCGGCGCCGACGACTACCTGACGAAACCGTTCTCGGTAGAGGAGCTGCTGGCGCGGCTGCGGGTAACGTTCCGCCGCATCTCGATGCTGCAAAACGCCGCCGGTTGTTCGGTTTTTACCAACGGTGATCTGCAAATTGATTTTGCGGCTGGCTGTGCCACCTTGAAAGGGCAGGAACTGCACCTGACGCCCATCGAGTACAGGCTGCTCTGCGTCATGGCCAAGAATTGCGGCAAAGTGCTGACCCATACTTATATCACCCACGAAGTCTGGGGCAGTTCCTGGGACAATGATGTGGCCTCGCTGCGTGTTTTTATGGCTACGCTGCGCAAAAAGCTGGAATCCGAGCCGGATTCGCCGCAGTATATCCAGACGCATATCGGCATTGGATACAGGATGCTGAAGGTGTAAAGAGATTTCGCCGAAAGAGGTATAATAAAAACTCGCAAAATTGCGGAAAAGTATGGAGCCTCCCCCTGTCCTTCGCTAAACTTTGATTTAGCGAAGTTGTGTATGGAGGGCTTTTACCCTATCGATTTTGGAATCGCAGCGGTTGCTATAGTCCCCCCCTAGTGAGCGAGACAAAAGCACTTTCCCTTATTTGCAATGCAAATATAAGGGAAAGTGCTTTTTGGTAAGGGCAAAATTCCGCGTTCAAAGCTGTGCAAGACCTGCCGGGTGCCATTCGTCCCGGATACCGATGTCGGCACAGACGATCTCACCGCAGAAGGGTGCGGAGCTTGGAGCTGTGTGCAGGGGCTTGCAGCTGTCAAACGTCACGGTCAGGTCTGCGCGGACGGCTCCCTCGGCGGCCTCACCCGTATCGGTGTTGATGCCGCTGGGCAGATCGACGGCCAGCACGAATGTGCCGCTTTCCCGCTGACGATTCATCAGCGCACAGGCAGCCAGCCCGGCCGGGCGAAGGCTGCCGTGAAACCCGGTGCCATACAAAGCATCCACGACGGCGTCAAAGGGCTGTGCTGCCAGCGCTGCCGCATCGCGGCATTTGGTGACCGGCAGGTCTGCCAGGCGTGCATAGTTCGTCATGGCATCGGGCGTTTTGGGGTCGCCCTCGGCCAGCAGGACGACCACGCGCCAGCCATCTTTGGCGGCGGCGCGGGCCATCACAAGGCCGTCTCCGCCGTTGTTGCCCTTGCCGCAGACGATGAGCAATGCCCCGCCCTGCGGAAGGCGCGCCCGCAGCTGGGCGTAGGCGGCCAGCCCGGCGTTTTCCATCATTTGCAGATAGGGCAGGCCGTGGGCGTTGCCTGCACGCTCGATTTCCTTCATCTGCGCAGCGGTCACAATGCGGTGCTTCATAATTTGTGCCTCCCTTTATCACGGTATGACATTTTGTAATCAACTGTACAAATTATAGCAGTGCCGTGCCCGTTTTGGGCACAAAAAAGCGGGTCATGTCGGCCTGCTCCAGCGCCAGCAGCTTTACCTTTCTGTCAATGCCTCCGGCATATCCGGTCAGGCTGCCGCTGGTGCCGACCACGCGATGGCACGGAATGATAATAGAAATTTTGTTATGCCCGACAGCGCCGCCCACGGCCTGCGCAGACATCCGGGGCCTTCCCTGCTTTTCCGCAAGCTGCCGCGCGAGCTCACCATAGGTCACGGTCTGCCCGTAGGGTATTTGCAGCAGCAGCGCCCACACCGCCTGCTGAAACGCCGAGCCAGCCGGGTGCAGCGGCGGCAGAAAGCCCAGCTCCCGCCCCGCAAAGTAAAGGTCCAGCCAGCGCCGGGCCTCGGAAAGGACCGGCGTTTCCCGTTCGGTATGCTCGGCGGGCAGTCCGTCGGCAAAATATTTCGCGCCGTCGAACCACAGCCCGGTCAGCCCGACCTCGTCCGCCGCCAGCAGGATACGGCCCAACGGGGCGTCATAATGCTGAATATATGTCATCGTATATACACCTCACCGGCTGAAAAACAGGCCGTAACGGCCCGCAGTCTTTTTATCATTATACCGCATTCCGCTGCAAAGCTCTATCCGTATTTTGCAAAATAGCCCAAAATATCCAAGGTTGTTGTCTTTCAGACCGTCTAAAAATTGCATTCTCGCCTTATTGCGTGTGTAGGGGCGACCATTGGTCGCCCGCCAGCCTACCACCGCAGCGCATTTTTCGGGACAGTTTTCTTGCAAGACAAACGGGCACGGGCGAGCAATGCTCGCCCCTACAAAAGTTTTTCGACAGTCTGCAAGACTGTTGCCTTTTTCCCGCCAATCCCCTATAATCATGGGTAATGACAAATAAAGGAGCACTACCATGAAAATTGCAATACCCTATCAAAACGGCCAGGTTTTCCCGCACTTCGGCCATGCACCGCAGTTTAAATTCTACACCATCGAGAGCGGCATGATTTTACACACCGAGGTCGTCGAGACCGCGGGCAGCGGCCACAGCGCCGTGACGGCCTTTCTGATGCGCGGCGGCGTTGACACGCTGATCTGCGGCAGCATCGGCGCGGGCGCACAGACTGCCGTAGCCGGGGCCAACATCAGGCTGTACGCCGGTGTCAGCGGCGACGCCGACAAGGCCGTGCTGGCGCTGCTGGCCGGAAAGCTCGTCCATGACCCCACTGCTGTTCACTGCGGCCACCACGACGGCGAGCACCACTGCGGCGGGCATCACTGCCACTGACAAGGAGGCTTGCACCATGACCCTTACCGAACGTGCAGCCGCAGCTGCAGAATTAAAAACCACCGGGCAGTGCAACTGCACCCAGTCTGTTGTAAAGGTATTTGAGGACAAGCTGCCCGTAGAGGGCGACACCCTGCGGATGCTGGCGGCAGGCTACGCTGCCGGCATGGGCTGCATGGAGAGCACCTGCGGCGCACTGATCGGCGCTGTGATGGTGGCCGGCATCCTGACGGAGGGCCGCGGCACGCCCGCTGTGGCACGCGCACTGGTCCGGAGCTTTGAGCAGCGGTGCGGCGCGACTATCTGCAAGGAGCTGAAGGGCGTTTCCACCGGCGTGCCGCTCTGCCCCTGCCCCGAATGCGTGCGCAATGCCGTGCTGGCGCTGGGCGACGTACTGCCCGACGCCGTAAAGGAGTGAGCACCGATGTTTTTTGCCTACGGGGAAGCCGAGCTTGCCTGCCTGCGCGCCAGGGATAAGCGGCTGTGTGAGGTCATCGACAAAATCGGGCATGTGGACCGCGTCGTCGATACCGATTTGTTTTCGGCGGTGGTACATCACATCATCGGCCAGCAGATCTCGACGAAGGCGCAGGCCACGATCTGGCAGCGGATGCAGGACGCACTGGGCATCGTGAACGCCGAGACGATCCTGGCTGCCGGTGTTCCCAAATTGCAGGCGCTGGGCATGACCTTTCGCAAGGCGGAGTACATCACCGATTTTGCCGAGCGCGTCCACAGCGGTGCGTTCGATCCGGAGGGCATCCGGCAGAAAAGCGACGAGGACGCCATCCGCGAATTGAGCGCCCTGAAGGGCATCGGTGTTTGGACGGCGGAGATGATTTTGCTGTTCTGTATGCAGCGGCCCAACATTTTCAGCTACGACGACCTTGCCATCCAGCGCGGTCTGCGGATGGTCTACCACCACCGCAAAATTGACCGCAAGCTATTTGAAAAGTACCGCCGCCGGTTCAGCCCCTATTGCAGCGTGGCCAGCCTGTACCTGTGGGCCGTGGCAGGCGGAGCGATCCCGGAAATGCGCGATTATAAACCGAAAACCGCACGATAAAAAAGGCAGCCGACCCGCTGTAGCTCTGTCAGCGTGTCGGCTGCTCTTTTACATTTTAAATTTGCCACGGAGTTATAAAGCCTTACCGCGCTGTTCTTGCCGGAATTTTGCTGCGCAGCGCCTCAAGGCGGCTCAGCGCATCGTTCAGCGTCTCGTCCTTCTTGGCAAAGTGGAAGCGGATCAGGTGGTTGACAGGCTCCCGGAAGAAGCTCGAGCCCGGCACCGCGCCGACACCGACCTTAGCGGCCAACTCCTCGCAGAACTTCAAATCGCTGTCATAGCCGAATTCGGAAATGTCCATCATCACATAATACGCACCCTGCGGTACGTTGTGGACAAGGCCCAGAGCGTCCAGGCCCTTGCAGAACAAATCACGCTTGTGCGTGTATTTTGCCAGCAGGTCATCGTAGTAGTCCTGGCCGAATCGCAGTCCCGGGATGATGGCCTCCTGCAGGGGAGCCGCCGCGCCGACGGTCAGGAAGTCGTGTACCTTCTTGGCGCGCTCAATGATGGGCGCGGGCGCAATGACGTAGCCCAGCCGCCAACCCGTGACCGAGTAGGTCTTGGACAGCGACGAGCAGGAGATCGTCCGCTCCCACATATCGGGCAGCGCGGCAAAATAGGTGTGGGTGTGCGGCGCGTAGACGATGTGCTCGTACACCTCGTCGGTGATAACATAGACATCATACTTTTTGGCAAGGCCCGCAATCAGCTCCAGCTCGTCCCGGGTAAACACCTTGCCGCAGGGGTTCGAGGGGTTGCACAGGATCAGCGCCTTCGGGTGCTGGCGGAAGGCATTCTCCAGTACCTCGGGGTCAAAGGTAAATTCTGGCGGCGTCAGCGGCACATAAATTGGCTCCGCCCCGGTCAGGATCGTGTCCGCGCCGTAGTTCTCGTAAAACGGCGAGAAGATAACGACCTTGTCCCCCGGGTTCGTCACGGTCATCATCGCGGTCATCATCGCCTCGGTGCTGCCGCAGGTCACAACGATCTCACTGTTGGGGTCAATTGTCCGGCCCATATAGCGGGTCTGCTTAGCGGCCAGCGCCTCGCGGAAGTTCTGCGCGCCCCAGGTGATGGAGTACTGGTGGTAGTCCTCGTGCGCGACCTCGGCCAGACGGTCCAGAATTGCTTTGGGCGGGTCAAAATCCGGGAAGCCCTGGGAAAGGTTCACTGCGCCGTATTGGTTGGAGATACGGGTCATGCGGCGGATGACGGAATCGGTAAAGCCTGCGGTACGGTCAGAAAGCGGCTGCATTGGTAGATCACCCCTGTTGTTTATTCCTATCTGTTTGCTTGGTTACTTTGCATTGTACCGCGGCAGCGCGGGTTCGTCAATGCCGTTCCGCGGAAATTTTGCATTTTGGAAAATCGCTGGTATAATAAAGGAAACAGACAAACCGGAAAGGATGTTCCCGATGCCGCAAGATAAATCCTTACAGATGAATCAAACCATCGAAACTGCCATTTTGCAGCTGCAGCAGTCCCCTACCCCGGAGCAGCTGGCCCACACACTGACCGTCGTCCGCCGCTGTATGCAGGCAGGCGGGCAGTGGATCGCCGCCGTGGAGACAACGCCCGGCGCGTCCGCAGCGCTGCGCCCCAAAATCGTGCAGACCGCCGACGGCGGGCGCTGG
>OMDM01000938.1_pt1 | contig 10496 bp, 7 predicted proteins | sample 1673801 | NCBI WGS metagenome assembly OMDM01 (sample SAMEA103958127, study PRJEB25191) | human gut metagenome | biome: human-associated habitat [ENVO:00009003]; feature: intestine environment [ENVO:2100002]; material: feces | place: Germany | collected 2013/2015 | reverse complement strand
GCGCTGTCCATTGTTCACTTATGTGGTCATGTCAGCGGTCTTGCTGCTTGGCCGTATGTCAGCCGGTCACTTTTTGCAGCGCCAGAGGAAGGTGACGATCTGGGCGCGGGTGCATTCTGCGTCGGGGCTGAAGGTGGTGCGGGTGGTGCCCGTGGTAATCGCTTCCTTTACTGCCCACAGGACCGCGTCGGCGTAGTACGCGTCGGCGGAAACATCCGTGAACGGGTTGCTGCTGCCTGCCGCCGGGGACTGCTCAGAGCGCCAGAGGAAGGTCACGATCTGGGCGCGGGTGCAGGTATCGTCCGGGCTGAACGTCGTGCTGCTCGTGCCCTTCGTGATGCCGTTCTCGACGGCCCACAGAACCGCGTCATAGTAGTAGCTGTCCGCGGGAACGTCGGTAAAGGGCATGGTGCGGGATTCGGGCGCGGGTCTTCCGGCGGTACGCCACAGGAAGGTCACGGCCTGCGCGCGGGTGCAGATGCCGTCCGGGGAGAAGTGCGCGGCGTCCGTGCCGGTGGTAATGCCGTTTGCAACGGCCCAATCCACGGCGTCTTCATAATAGCTGCCGGACGGTACGTCGACAAAGCTGCTGCGTACCCGGAACTGCACCTCGATGGTGTGGGACGCGCTGATGTTCTCGAAGGTGTAGGACCGCACCGCGCCGATGCTCCGGCCATCAATTTTCACGTCGGAGACGGCATAGCCCCTGTTCGGCGTGATGGTGAAGGTCTGGTTCGCACCCGCCCGGACGCTGACGTCGCCGCTCGGCGTGATGGAGCCGCCTGCACCGGCAGTCGCCCGGATGATGTAATAGCCGGGAACGTATCCGCCGCTGCCTCCGCTGCCGCCAGTATAGGTCCAATGGGCGTACACGATGGTATTTGCCGCGAAAACGGTACTGGTCGCGATCAGCTCACCGCCGTTTCGCTCCGTGTACCAGCCGTCGAAGCGGTAGCTGCCGCTTCGGAACGCGCCGGGCAGGAACGCCAGCCTGTGACCGATGGTCGTCATGCTGCTGACGGCGGGCGTGCCGCCGTTGCCGTCAAAGAAAACGACAAATTCGTTGACGGGAACCGGCTCCCAGATGGCATAGAGCGTGATATTCGATGTCACCATGATAGCTCCGTCGGCGATCACGCTGCCGCCGGCGCTGAGCGCCCAGCCGCTGAACTGCATATTCACGGGCGGGATAAAGCCGCAGGCGGGAAGGGGATAGCGGCTGCCCTCTTCAACGGTGACCGGCTCCATGCTGCCCGTGCCGCCGTTGGCGTTGAAGGTAATCGTGAACGTGGTCGGAATCACTGCGGAATCCTTCCACAGAGCCTTGATCTCGGTGTTTCCGAGCACGACGTAGTCGTCGCCCGCATTGTATTCAATGCCGCCGATCTCCCAAGCCTTGAATTCCTGACCAGCAGGCGCGGTAAAGCCGCAGGCGGGAAGGACGTACCGGCTGCCTTCTTCAACGGTGACCGGCTCCATGCTGCCCGTACCGCCGTTGCCGTCAAAGGTGACGATGAACTCGGTGGGTGCAGGAGGCGTGACGGTGCGCTCGTAGCCGCAAACATTGCAGGTCGTATCCGTGTCATCTGTGTAGACGTGCGCGGCTTTGTCCGTGATGCTTTCTTCCCTATTCGGGCAGTCAGTATCCGTGCATTCGTGCCAGTGGCTCGTGCCGTCCTTGCTCCAGTCGCCGTAGCTGTGCTCATGGTGTCGCCTGTATGTTCTGACTGTCGCCGTAGTCTCATTTCCCGCGTTGTCAGTTGCGACCACGGTATATTCCGCTCCCGCGTCATTGTTGCCGCCGTCGGGTGCGGGGAGACGATAGGTGGGGCCGTCTTGCTCCACACCGTTGATGGTCACGGACTTGACGCCGGAAGACGTCTCTCCCGATGCAGCCGGGTCGATCACGGTGAATGTGTACGCGCCGGGCTTTCCATCGAGGGTATCCTCGACGGTGTAGCTTTCGCCGTCCGTCAGAGTTTCCATAACCGGGGCTTTCGTGTCCCTCTCAAGCACATGATCGCACACAGTGCAGAGCTGCTTTTGATTGCTCCAGTCGCCGGGGATGTGCTTTCCGTTTTGCTTGGACATTTCCGCGGCGGGGTCTCGTGCGCCGCACTTCATGCAGGCCCAGATGTGGCAGTCGTCCCTGATCGCCCAGCCAAATTCATGGCTACATGTGCTTTCCTCGCAGCGCAGCTCCAGCTTGCTGATTACTCTGCCGTAATTGTAGGCATACGGCAGGCTCAGCCGTTGCAGGTCCACGCGCCCATTTTCGTTGGGGATAAGAAGCTCCGTTGTGGTGTCCCAGTACCAGTACTTCTTCGGTTCCTGGTTGTGGCGCCACTGCCACCCTGTCGCGCTCAGCCACACGGACTTCCCGTTTGAGGCTCCGATTTTGATGTTCTCTTCTATAGACATTGCAAATTCCTGATCTTGCATCACTATCTGGTAGTGCACCCGGTTCGAGCCTCTTCCGACCGCAGATGCAGACAGCGCTGTATAATCGGGACTCGAATAAAGCGGAAGGGCCAGCGCAGTCAGCGTTGTGTCCTTGATTAGAATGTTCCCGCTGTTGCCGTTCATGCCGCCGCCGATGCCCGCGCCCAAGTAGCCCTGCGCCCTCACCACGCCGCCAGTGATGGAAATGTCATAGCCCGAACCGCCTCTTCCGCCACCGATTCCTGCGCCGGCATAGTTACTCCAAGCTTCGACCGTTCCACCGGAAATCTCGATATGATGCGCATCTTCCGACTTGTTCTGTCCGTCTTGATCGCCGCTGCCGATTCCTGCTCCGCCTGACTCGCTGCCGGCATTCACCGTGCCGCCCTTGATATAAATAAAGCGTCCGGGGCCGCCCTGACCGCCACCGATCCCTGCGCCTTCCGAAACGGACCGCACCGTCAGCTTGCCGGAATACACATAAATCTGCTCGCCGACGCCGCCCTGACCGCCGCCGATACCCGCACCGTATACGCCGCTGGTCGCAAGAATCTCACCGCCATAGATATCCGTCGCCAGAGAGCCGAAATGAAGGTTCATGCCGTGTCCCTGCGAGAATTTCTTGATTCCGACCTTTGAGCCTCCGATGCCAGCGCCATACCTGCCGCCTTCACACGTGAGCTTTGTCCCCGTCTGCACCAGAACCCGGAGATAGCCATCGGTTTTGTTTTTCTGCAGCGCAGCGAAGTTCTCCGCGCCGATCAGCTCGCTGTCGTTGCCGATAAAGTACAGGCAGGCGGAGGCGCCGCCGTAAAGCTCGATGGCAGGGCCGTCCTTTTTTTATATTGCATTACCTTCGTTCAAGTATTGTGAGCGGTATTTATCTGCAAACAGGGCGACGCCCTGCTTTAAGACCTCCATCTGGGATTGCAGGTAATATTCGTCCTCAAACATAGCGTAGTGTACACAGGCTCGGACGAATATAAAAATCAGCGGTGTGATTGTCGTATAGGGGATTCCTATCTTTGGCTCAAGCAGCTTTGCATACTCGGTATAACGCTTGTTGACGCCCTCAAAAAATTTTTTGCCGTGTTCAATATATTTCGGATGTGTGTATATTTGATACATCAGCCTATATTTTTTGCCGTGCTTTCGTGCAGTCCAATAAGGAACCTCTTTCACAAATCGCACAACATCCTTTGGGTCGGTTGGGGCTTTTTTCATAAAATCGTCCTCAACCTGCTCCATACAGTATGCCGTTGATTCGATAATAAGCTCATCTACACTGCTGAAGTAAGAATACAGGTTTCCCGTTGTGCAGCCACACGCCGCTGCCAAAGCCTTAATGCCCGTACCTGTTAAACCGTTTTCAGCATAGCATTCAAAGCATTTTTCCATTATTTCGCATTTGCGTGCGTTGTGTTGCTCTGTTGTTCTCATATATGCCGACTCCTTTAATAACTAATTGATTAATTAACTAAATTATAGCATAGAATTATGAGTTTTTCAATAACAGTCTGCAAAAAGGCGTGCTAAAATTTGTATCAGTAAGTTTTTAATGCTTGCGATTTCGCTGTTTTTCAACACAGCACAGGAGTATATATGCTTGCATTTGATGACATTTTTTAAGCCGGAGGTGAATGCAGGCACAAAAATAAATTAAAGCAACAGAAACATAAGAATATATTTTGTGCTGTAGTTTAATTTATTTAAGCTGCGAAACAAAGCTATGAACTGCTGATTTGTAAAATTTAATATAAATAACAGAGGCTGGTAAATTCTGTTGGTAATCAATTTACAAACTTTAGCATAAATTACATAATGCACTTGCAAAATTCGACAGCAAGTGCTATAGTATACCCATACCAAACAGAAAATACATCTTGGCTATGCAAGTTAATTAGACAAAGGCGTCACTTTTGAGAGAATCGCAGCTATTATGTGCGATATACTTTAAAGTGACTTTTTTGTTTACAGAAAAGCCTTTTCCTGTAGATATGTCTAATTAGTTTGTGCTATAGCCCTAAAGACTTATTTTTTTATGGTATAGAAAGCATGGGCTTAAGCCCCAAAAACAGCGACAAGGGCGTCACTTAGAAATGTTGGCAGACAGCATTTTGAAAGTGACGCCTTTATCATTATTATTAATTAATAAGGAGAGGACAGAAATGAAAAGAACAATCAAAAAAGTAATGGCAATGGCAATGGTAAGTTGTTTAAGCATAACAATGCTTGCAGGCTGCGGAGGCTCAGATACTTCGGCCTCATCTAATGAAAGCAGCTCAGCCGCAACTACAGACACAGCAAGCAAAAAGGTGCTGAGGGTAGGTATGGAATGTGCCTATGCACCGTTTAACTGGACACAGTCAACTGAAACCGTTCCAAATGGCGACAAGGCTGTAAAGATATATGGCCAGAACACATATGCCTATGGATATGATGTTATGGTAGCTAAAAAGATAGCAGACCAGCTTGGTATGGAGCTGGAGGTACATAAGGTTGAATGGGATTCAATCGGACTTGGAATGGATTCCGGAGAATATGACTGTATTATAGCCGGTATGGGAAAAACAGCTAAAAGAGAAAAATCCTACTCGTTTACAGAGCCTTATTACTACAGAGATAACTGTATAGTTGTAAAGGCAGATTCAGACCTTGCCTCCGTTACAGGCCTGTCACAGCTAAAGGGCAAGAATGTAAAGGTAACTACACAGCTTGGTACAGGCTGGGTTGATTTGCTGGATCAAATTCCGGACGGCGTGCTTGGTTCAAACTATGAAACAACCGGTGAGGTATTTATGGCGGTTTCAAACGGCGTTGCAGATGTAGCGGTTATTGATGTACCTACAGCAGAGTCGGCTTTGCTTACAAATAAGGATTTAAAGATGATTAAGCCGGACAAGGACGATGCCTTTAAGAACGACCAGGAAATGACAAATGTTTGTATAGCTACAAGAAAGGACGATACAGAGTTTAGAGATAAAATTCAGAAGGCAATGGATGACATTGGCTGGAACAATAAGGACGATATGGACAAGCTTATGGAGGAGGCTATAGCAGCTCAGCCGGCAGCTTAACCAACATAAAAATATGACAACTGGTTCTGTGGTTGCCTTTACGGCAGCCACAGGTGTTCAAAAAAGCTTTTAGTAAAGGGGAGAATGAAGTATGAATTTTACTGATCCTAGTAACATTTTAGAATGGATTGTATATCTTGCCAACGAATACAAGCTTATGTTCCTTGAGGGACTATGGACTACATTATATATTGCCGTAATCGGTACTTTTTTTGGCTTTATACTGGGCTACCTGGTAGGTATGGTTCAGGATATTAAAATTAACAAGCAGGACAACATTGTCAAGCGTATTGTTATGAGAGCAGTTAAGATTGTCTGCGTAGTATATGTAGAAATTTTCAGAGGTACACCAATGATTGTACAGGGTATGATCGTCTACTATGGTATGCTTCAGGCAGATATTAAGATTTCTCCGGCATTTGCAGGTATTTTGGTTGTAGTATTAAATACCGGTGCATATATGGCAGAAACAGTAAGAGGCGGCATAAACTCCGTTGACAAGGGACAAAAAGAGGGTGCTTGGTCACTTGGTATGTCGCCTATGCTTACAATGTTTAGAGTGGTGCTGCCGCAGGCATTTAAAAATGTTGTGCCTGAAATGGTAAATACATTCCTTACAAACCTAAAAATGACTTCAGTGTTAAATGTTATAGGCGTGTCGGAGCTGTTCCTTGTTGCAAAAACGGCCGGCGGCACATATTACAAATATTTTGAGTCTTACCTGGTAATTGCCATTATTTACTTTGTAATTTGTTTTGTACTGAACCGTTTGTTCCTGCTTTTGGAAAAGAGGCTTGCAAAGAAAAAGGCTTATACACTTGCAGTGGAATATATGGAAGGCACAGCATAAGGAGGGATAGGTTATGTTAGAAAAAACCGCCGATAAGGTTATTTCTATAGAAAATTTAAGCAAATCCTTTGGTGACCACCAGGTTTTGCGTAAAATTGACTTTGCCGTGTCAAAGGGCGAGGTTATATGCATTGTAGGCTCGTCAGGCTCGGGTAAATCTACTTTGCTTCGCTGCATAAACAAGCTGGAGCAGCAAACAGACGGTAAAATTTACTTCAACGGCAAGGAGGTTGAGGAAAAGCAGAGGGAAATAAACGAATACCGCTCCAGGGTAGGTATGGTGTTTCAGTCCTTTAACCTTTTTGAAAATATGACGGTTCTTAAAAACTGTATGCTTGCAGTTACAACCGTACTGCACGAATCAAAAAAAGAAGCATTTGAAAGAGCCATTAAAAATTTAAAGTCTGTAGGTATGGCACCGTACATTAACGCCTATCCGTCACAGCTTTCCGGCGGACAAAAGCAGCGTGTCGCCATCGCAAGGGCGCTTTGTATGAATCCTGAGGTACTGCTCTTTGACGAGCCAACCTCAGCCCTTGACCCTGAAATGGTAGGAGATGTTCTGAATGTAATGAAGGAGCTTGCCCATACAGGACTTACTATGATTATAGTTACACACGAAATGGCATTTGCAAGAGATGTTTCTACACGAACAATCTTTATGGACAGAGGCTATATTGTAGAGGACGCACCTCCGCATGAGCTTTTCTACAGCCCAAAGAACCCACGAACACGAGAATTCCTTTCAAGATTTTTAAAGGATCAAACAGAAAAAACGGAGGCAGTGGCAAATGGATAATATTGTTATTACTGTTGCCCGTGGCTTTGGCAGCGGCGGTAAGGAAATTGCCTCAAGAGTTGCAAAGGATTTGGGAATATCCTGTTATGAAAACCGAATTCTTACCCTTGCCTCACAGCTAAGCGGACTTGATGAGGAGCTTTTTAACGAGGTAAACGAAAGGGTAAGAGAAAAAGGCGGCTTTGCGGCTTTTATGAAGGGCTTGCCAAGAGCCAGAAGCTACATTACTAAGGGCAAGTTTGTATCGGACGATACATTGTTTGAATACCAAAGGAAAATTATAGAGGAGCTTGCGGCAACGCAGTCCTGTGTAATAGTAGGTAAATGTGCCGACTGGATATTAAGAGGCAAGGACAATGTAATAAGCCTTTATATTGAAGCACCTCGTGATTTCTGCCTGAAACGAACAATGGAGCGTATGCAGGTAAACGAGGCTGTGGCAGAAAAAAACATAGTTCAAACAGACAAGTACCGTGCCAACTACTACAAGTATTACACAAAGGGCAACTACTGGACAAACCCTATTAACTACGACCTTACCCTTAACAGTGAAAAGGTTGGAGTAGAGCAGTGTGTAAAGCTGATAGAAAGCTATGTAAAAATAAAGATGGACTATCTTGGAATAAAGAAATTATAAGCTTTGGAGGAATTTATTATGAAACTCAGTGAAACAGGACTTACAGCAGAAGAATTAAAGGGCTTAGTAAAGAAATATATGATTGAAACCTACGAGCGTTTTGACTTTATTGCCGAAACCGGAAAGGGTATGTATTTGTACGATGAAAAGGGCAATGCCTACCTTGACTTTTACGCAGGTATTGCGGTAAACAGTACCGGCAACTGTAACGAAAAGGTTGTTGCGGCTATTCAGTCACAGGCGGCAGATTTGATTCATACCTTCAACTACCCGTACACAATTCCGCAGGCATTGCTTGCAAAGAAAATTTGCGAAACTATCGGTATGGACAAAATTTACTACCAAAACTCCGGTACAGAGGCAAATGAGGCTATGATTAAGCTTGCCAGAAAGTATGGCGTAGACAAATACGGCCCTGACAAATACGAAATTGTTACTGCTAAAATGGGCTTCCACGGCAGAAGCTTTGGCTCTATGTCGGCTACAGGTCAGCCTGAAACGGCAATTCAAAAGGGCTTTGGCCCTATGACGCCGGGCTTTAAGTATGCTGAGTTCAACAACCTAAAGGCTTTTGAGGACGCAATTACGGAAAATACCATTGCAATTATGATTGAGCCTGTACAGGGCGAGGGCGGCGTACACCCGGCTACAAAGGAATTTATGACAGGCTTAAGAAAGCTGTGTGACGAGCGTGGCTTGCTGCTTTGCCTTGATGAGGTACAGGCAGGCTGGTGCAGAACAGGTGAAATTATGGCGTATATGAACTACGGCATTAAGCCTGATATTGTATCAATGGCAAAGGCTATGGGCGGCGGCTTGCCAATAGGTGCCATTTGTGCTACAGACGAGGTGGCAAAGGCGTTTACAAGCGGCTCTCACGGAAGTACATACAGCGGCAACCCTGTAGCCTGTGCGGCGTCACTGGCACAAATAGGCGAGCTGCTGGACAGAGATTTAGCCGGCAACGCAAAGAAAATGGGCGAATACTTCAGGAAAAAGCTAAGAGAGGTTGTTCCTCATGTTAAGGATGTTCGTGGCTTGGGACTGTTCATAGGCGTTGAATTTGAAGACGGCTACAATTCAGTAGACATTAAGCACGAATGCTTTAACAGAAGGCTGATTGTTACGGCTATAGGCAGTAACATTATCCGTATGGTGCCGCCGCTTATTCTTACAGAGGAGCACTGCGACAAGGCGGCTGAAATTATTGCCGAGTCGGTAAAGGCACTGGAAAAGTAATTGTAAATTAAATTTTATTTCATACACAGTCGCAGGACTGTAAGCTTGGGGCAGGCAGAGGTGAATAAAACCTTTGCCAAAGCCCCAATAATTTTTTAAAGGCAGGTAGTTTTAATGGATTTTAATTATACACTTCCCGTAAATCTTATGTTTGGCAGTGGAAAGTCGGAGCTCGCAGGCGAGGTATGTAAGAATTACGGCAAAAAGGCATTTGTTGTTACAGGCGGCAGCAGTACAAAAAGGTCGGGACTTCTTGACAGGGTAGTGTCAAGGCTGACAGAAAGCGGCGTAGACTCTGTGGTTTTTGACAAGGTTACACAAAACCCGCTTACCTCTACGGTGTACGAGGGGGTAGAGCTTGCAAGGGCAAAGGGCTGTGATGTTGTTTTAGGAGTAGGCGGCGGCTCTATTATGGACGCAGCCAAGGCCATAGCCTTTTGTATGAATAACGACGGAGATATATCGGATTATATATTTGGGTTAAAGCAGGGCAAAAAGGCTGTTACAATTATTTTAATACCTACAACCTGTGGAACAGGCAGTGAGGGCAACCAAATTGCGGTTTTAACCAACCCCATAACAAAGGACAAAAAAGCACTGTACACTATGAATATTTTACCTGCTGTTTCTATTATTGACCCGCAGGTTATGAAAACTATGCCGAAGCATATTCTGTGTTCGGTAGGCTTTGACGCCTTTACACATTCACTAGAGGCATATACCTCCAAAAAGGCAAATCCTCTTACAGACGCACAAGCACTGCTGGGTATTAAGCTTATTGTAAGGAATTTGCCAATGCTTATGGAAGGCTATGACAACGACAGGGCGTGGGAGGCGGTCAGTCTGGCGGCTACATTAGGCGGTATGGTAATAGGTGCTGCCGGAGTTTCTGCGGCACACGGACTGGAGCACCCTGCCTCCGGCTTAAAAAATATTGTGCACGGCAGAGGCTTGGCGGCACTTACGCCTATTATAGTTGACCGCTTAGCGCCGGCACTTCCGCAGAAGTTTGCAGAGGTTTCTAAAATTTTGGGCGGCAAAGACGAAACCGACTGCGCCGACAGCATCAGAAAATTCTTAAAAGCCATTGACCTTGATGTTAAGCTGGGTGACCTTGGTATTGTGCAGGACGATGTTCAGTGGATGACAGACAACTGTATGAAAATATCCGCCGGCAACCTTAACAATGCACCAAAGGTATTCAGCAAAGAGGAGGTAGCAGAAATCTACAGTTTGGCCATATAAATTATAATGTATACATATACACATCTATATGTGTATGAAAAAGGCTGTTATTATGATATGCACCCTTAGCAAACGCTTGGGGAAATATCAGTATAACAGCCTATTTTTTTGTTGTTGCTGTAAAATATAAATATATTTTAATAAACTGTCAAAATATATTTAGGCAGTTTTTCTTAATACGGTGTTTAATATTGCAATAAATGAAAA
>OMDM01000934.1_pt1 | contig 10549 bp, 5 predicted proteins | sample 1673801 | NCBI WGS metagenome assembly OMDM01 (sample SAMEA103958127, study PRJEB25191) | human gut metagenome | biome: human-associated habitat [ENVO:00009003]; feature: intestine environment [ENVO:2100002]; material: feces | place: Germany | collected 2013/2015 | reverse complement strand
TGTATGTGCAGATAGTATGTCACTTCGATGCTGGCACATACGGAGAATGGAAGAATCTTGCTACGAAAATAAGTCGTAGCGTGAACCTTGACAAAGCGTTTTTCAACGCCTCATAGATGAAAGATTCACAGCACAAATAGCGGCAGGCCTTGCCTGTCGCTGGCGGAGCAATATGGGAGTAAGCATCAGTCGGGTGCTACCACTACGTAGCCCAGCTTCTGCAATTCATTCACCAAGCGGTTTGCACGTTTCCGTTCGCATCGCAGTCTGCGCTGTTCAAAGCATTCCTCATTATAGGGAGTTCCGGTTTTCAGCATGGTGTAGATGATGGAAAGGATCTTCCGGGCCAACGCAATCGTTGCCCGCTTCGCTCCCTTCCGCTGTTTCACTTTCCAGTACCAGCCGGAAAGATACAGCTTGCGGTGAGATGCCATGATCCACGCGACCTCGCACAGCATGCTCTTCAGATAAGGATTGCCTTTATTGATATGGACGCTCTTTCGTTTACCAGCACTCTCGTTGTTGCCTGGACTCAGTCCCGCCCAGGAGCAAATGTGTTGGGAATCCGGGAATGAACTCATATCAGTACCGATTTCCGCAATGATAGCAGCTGCTGCAGTGACATCAATTCCGGGAATGGAGCAAAGGAGATTCAGTGCATCAGTATGTTTCAGGACTTCCTCGGTGATTTCGTCCTCAACAGTATGCTTATGTGCTTCCAAATCTTCCAGATGCCGAAACACCATATTCAGGAATCTGCGCTGATGCTCGGAAAGTGATCCATTCAGTGCAACGAGTATCTCGTCAATTCGGTTTCTGGTTTTGGTCTTCAGACACTTATCCAATGCTTCCCGGTCAATACTGCCGTGCTCAATAAGATGCCGAATGATGTTTCTTCCGGAAGCACCAAAGGTATCCGAAAGGAATGCAGTGAAGCGGAAGCCGGAACTTTGCAGGAATTTATCGATCCGGTTCTTTTGTGCCGTAATGTCATGGACAACGCTCTTGCGATACCGGGTCAGATGCCGCAGCTCTCGGAATGCTTTATCCGGGATAAAGCTGCCTTTGAGCAATCCCGCCCTAAGCAATGTGGCGATCCACTGGGCATCCTTCATGTCAGTCTTACGTCCAGGCACATTCTTCATGTGTCGGGCATTTACAACAAGAATGCTGATCTCGCCGTCAAAACAGGATTCCAGCATCTCGTAAATAGGCTGCCAGTAGATTCCGGTGCTTTCCATGGCAATGTTCCGACATTCGGATTCGATGACCCAGTCCCGTAGTTTCTGCATTTCTGGGATGAGCGTACTGAAGGTGCGTGTTTCTGCCTCCGGCTCGGCATCCACAGCACCTTTGACCAGACAGGCAACGATGATATCCCGATGAACGTCCAGTCCCATGGCACAGGTCAAAATGTCTTGCATGAGATCCCCTCCTGTCGTATTGCAGGCTTGGGAATTGCCCGGGTGGGTATCCGAATCTTGCTACTCGTGCTCTCCACTTCCGTGGTGCAACATACTGCTGTTCTCTTGGGCAATTCGTCCACGTTGAACAAACGGGGTGGTATTTCCGCCAAGGTGCAACCGGACTTCGCCTGCTATATCCAGTATAGCAGACACCATGATCCGACGCACTTGCGTTATTTTCATTCACAGCTGTGAAAATCTTTCATGAGTCGTTGAAAATCGAAAATAAAGAAAACGGACCGGATACATCATCTTTCAGACGATCTAAGACAGAAACGAGGTATGTATAATGGAAAAGACAGTCTATGAATCCAACGTTCCGCGTGTTTACACGCTTTACAGAGTTTCTACCATCGGTCAGGTTGAAAAAGATGATATTCCGATGCAAAAACAGGTTTGCCGTGACTTCGCAAAAAAGCAAGGCTGGGTGGTTGTCAAGGAGTTTTCGGAAAAAGGCATTTCGGGCTACAAGGTATCCGCCAAAGACCGCGACGCCATTCAGGAAATTCAGCATGATGCTGCGCTTGGCAAATTCGATATTCTGCTTGTGTTCATGTTTGACCGGCTCGGACGACGGGATGATGAAACACCATTCATTGTAGAATGGTTCGTCAAGAACGGCGTGGAGGTCTGGAGCGCGATGGAGGGGCAGCAGCGGTTCGACAATCACGTTGACAAGCTGATGAACTACATCCGCTACTGGCAGGCCTCCGGCGAGAGTCTGAAAACCTCGATCCGCACGAAAACCCGCTTGGGGCAGCTCACAGAGGAGGGGCATTACACCGGCGGAACAGTTCCGTATGGCTATCGCGCGGTAGATAAAGGTCGCGTCAATAAGCGCAACCGCACAGTGCTGGACTTGCAGATCGACGAGGATGAGGCGGAAGTGATTCGCCTGATCTTTCACAAATATGTCGATGAGGGTTACGGCGCGCAGCGCCTTTCTCACTATCTGCATGAACAGGGCATCAAAAGCCGCGACGGAAAAGGCTTCCCGAACACGACTGTCAACCGGATCATCAAGAACATTGCCTATACCGGCATCATCAAAAACGGCGAGTCACAGTCCGGCTATATTGACGAGCTGCGCATCATCGACGTTTCCACCTTTTCCAAGGCACAGGAGATCATGCGCCAGCGGACGCTCCCGCATGGCAACGTGCCGCTGAACTGCAAGGGAAAATCCCTCTTGGTCGGAAATATTTTCTGTGCCCACTGCGGAAACCGGCTGACGCTGACGACCAGCGGCAGGCGCGTGTATCGCGCAGATGGCACAGTGAAATACGAACCGCGGATGCGATACCAGTGCCATTACAACGTCCGACATCCCGGCGAATGCGACGGACAATCCGGCTATGGCGTCACAAAGCTCGACGGTATTGTGGAGAAAGTGATCCGCATGAAGTTTGCAGAGATCGCTGCCGCGCCGGAATCCGAGATTCTGAATCACCAGCATAAAAAAGAAATCGAGCTTGCAAGAATCAAGCTCGATCAGGCCAATGCGCATCTGGCAGAGAAGCAGAAAGACCTCTCCGATTATAAGGCGGAAACGCTGAAAGTCATTCGCGGTCAGAGCAATCTCAGCGTGGAGCTTCTGAACGCACTGGTGAAAGAAACAGAAACGATGATTGCCCTGGCGCAGACCCGCATAGACGCGGCACAGACAGAATATGAGTCGCTGCTGGCTTCGGCGGAGAATCTGCGGCAGGAATACGACCGACTGCTCACATGGGCAGATCTGTTCGACACCTGCTCCTTTGAGGCAAAGAAAATGATCGTTGCGCAATTCGTCAAAGCCGTTCGCGTCAGCCGCGACTACAATATTGAGATTGACTTCAACGTGTCTTTTGAGGAATTTCAGAACTTTTCCGTCAAAAATGGGGAGCCAGTCATTTTGCAACCGCTGCGTTCGCATACCGCATAAAAAAGTTCGGGATAATCCGAATTTTATCGGATTATCCCGTATTTGGTGGACCTGAAGAGACTCGAACTCTCGACCTCTCGGATGCGAACCGAACGCTCTCCCAGCTGAGCTACAGGCCCATTTTTATGAACTTTTTGAGGGTGAACCGCGTGGCTCCCGCATGAGATACAACACGATAGCTAAAACCGTACCGCTTGCGCTCCCAGCTGAGCTACAGGCCCATTTATGAAGCTGTGCTGTTTCCCGTGCGGTGCTATGACCCGGAAAACATAGATATTATAGCGGCGTTTGGTACGTTTGTCAAGGCTTTCTTTCAAATCCCCGCGCAGATTGGATCTGCGCGGGGATCTCTGGTTTTACACGCCCAGCTTGTTGCGGCGGATGATCTCAGCCTCGTCGGGAGTGGTGGTGGAGGTGTAGCCCTCCAGCGGGATCAGGCGGGCGTTGACCGCGTCGATGATCCACTCGGCATACGGGAAGAAATACTTGTCGAACTCGTGCGGCGGAGTGATCCAGTTGCGTGCGCCGATGACGACGGGAGGCGCATCCATGTAATCGAAGCACATATTCGTCAGATTCTCCGCGATCTCGTTGAGGAACGTGCCTCTTGCGCAGGCGTCGGAGGCCAGGACGACACGGCCGGTCTTCTTGACGGACGCGATGAGATCGGTGTAATCCAGCGGGACGAGGGACGGCATGTTGATGACGTCGGCCTCAATGCCGTACTTCTCGGAGAGGGTCTTGGCAGCGTCGACCGCGCGGTAGAGCGTTGCGCCGATGGTGAGGATGGTGAGATCCTTGCCATCGCGGACCTTATTGACCGCGCCGGGGGCCCACTCGTACTCTTCGGCGGGAACGCCGCCCTCGTGGAACTCTTCGCCCTTGCCGTAGATACGCTGGGACTCAAAGATGACGCAGGGATCGGTGCCGTTCAGAGCTGCCTGCATGATGCCCTTGGCCTCATACGGGGTAGCCGGGAAGAAGACCTTCAGACCGGGGATGTGGGAGACGATGGCGACCCAGTCCTGAGAATGCTGCGCACCGTACTTTGCGCCGACGGACATACGCAGGATCATCGGCATCTTGAGAATACCGGCGGACATGGCCTGCCACTTGGACATCTGGTTGAAGACCTCGTCGCCTGCGCGGCCCAGGAAGTCGCAGTACATCAGCTCGACGACCGCGCGGCCGCCGCACATACAATAGCCGACGGCGGTGCCGACGATAGCAGCCTCGGAGATTGGGGAGTTGAACAGGCGGGAGTGCGGGATCACGTCCATCAGGCCGCGGTAGACGGCGTATGCGCCGCCCCAGTCGCGCACGTCTTCGCCATAGGCGACGAGCGTGGGATCCTCGTAATACTTGTTGATCAGCGGCTCAAAGATAGCGTCGCGGATGTTGTAGACCTTCATGTCGGAGAACTTATTGCCGTCCTTATCGAACGCATAGTGCTCCTTCTTGGCAAGGTCTGCGTAGCGCTTGCAGCTTTCCTTCGGGCCGGTGACGTTCAGTTTCTGATCGGGCGCGCCCATGGAGCGGACATGCTCGTTGGAGAACATCAGATTTGCCAGATAGTCCGGATTCTTGTCGAAGTCGACATACGGAGAAATCTCCTTGTCGTCGGCTGCACGGCAGATCATGGTCATGCGGTCGGCGGTGTCCTGCAGGAGCTTGGCGAAGAACTCGTCGGACTCGACGCCTGCTTCCACGAGGGCCTCGCGGAACTTGACGATCGGGTCATGGCTGCGCCAGTCCTCGATCTCCTCCTTGGTGCGGTACGCGTTCTGGTCGGAGGTGGAGTGGCCGACGAGACGATAGGTCACGACGTCGAGCAGGACGGGGCCTTCGTTATTCTTGATCAGCTCCATCTTGCGCTTGTACGCGTCGATGACAGCCAGCGGGTTCCAGCCGTCGACACGCTCGGCGTGCATCTGGCTCGGGGTGATGCCTGCGCCGAGACGGGCGGGCATATTGTAGGCCATGGTTTCGCCCATGGTCTGGCCGCCCATGCCGTAGAAGTTATCAAAGACGTTGAAGATGATGGGCAGACCGCCCTTGCGGCCTTCCTCCCAGAGGGTCTTGAACTGATCCATGGCGGAGAAGTTCATGGCCTCGTAAACCGGGCCGCAGCCGAGGGACGCATCGCCGATGTTGCAGACGACGACGCCCTTCTTGTCGTTGTTCTTCTGGTACAGCGCAGCGCCCGTTGCGATCGGAGCGGAGCCGCCGACGATGGCGTTGTTCGGGTAGATGCCGAACGGCAGGAAGAACGCGTGCATGGAGCCGCCCATGCCGTGATGGAAGCCGTTTTCACGGGCAAAGATCTCGGCGACGGTGCCATAGAGCAGGAAGCGGATGGCCAGCTCCTTGATGTCGCTGGTGTCGGCAAATTTCTTGACGGCTGCGAGGGTCTTGCCGCCGAGGAAGCTTTCCATGGTCTGCATCAGCTCTTCGTCGGAGAGCTTGTTGATGCAGCTGAGGCCCTTGGACAGGATCTCGGAGTGGCTTCTGTGAGAACCGAAGGTGATGTCGTCCTTCGTCAGAAGGTACGCTTCGCCGACGCAGGAAGCTTCCTGACCGAGGGACAGGTGCGCGGGGCCGGGATAGGTCGTCTCGACGCCGTTGTAGTTGGCCTGCGTCTTGATGAGCGTGAGCATATGCTCGAACTCACGGCAGATGGCCATGTCGCGGTAGATGCGGATGAGGTCTTCCTTGGTATAGTTGCCCTCTTCGAGCTCCTGCTTGATGGTCTTGTTATACTGGCAGACAGGAATGTCTTCAAAATGAATATAGCCGGGTTCGCGGACTTTTACGGGATCGATATACAAAGATTTCGGCATAATTTCGTCCTTCCTTTCTCTTACTTGGCAAGCAGCGTCATGAAGTTCTCAAGGCTCTTGCACAGCTCGCTCATGTAGCGCGCGGCAGGTGCGCCGTCGATGACTCTGTGATCGAAGGTCAAAGACAGGCCCATGGCCGGGTACGTCTCAATGACGCCGTCCTTCGCGGACTTGATCTTCGTCTGGATATTGCAGACGCCGAGAATGCCGGTCTGAGGCGGATTGATCACGGGCGTGAACGCCTCGCAGCCGAACGAGCCGATGTTGGAGATGGTGAAGGTCGCGCCGGACATATAATCGGGGCTGAGCTTGCCTTCGCGGGCCTCGGCGGCAAGCCGCTTGGCTTCCATGGACAGCTCGAGCAGCGTCATCTGGTCGGCGTTAAAGATCGTGGGAACGATCAGACCGCGCGGGGTGTCGCAGGCGAAGCCGAGGTTGACGGTATTGAAGTGACGGACGACGTTCTCTTCGAGGACGTTTGCATTCAGATCCGGGCAGGACTTGATGGTCTTCGCAACGGCGAACATGACCATGTCGTTGAGGCTGACCTTGCCCATGGGCGCGTCAAGCGGCTTGAGCATGGCGCGGTAGGCCTGGATCTGGGTCGCGTCGAAGGAATACTGCTGGGTGAGCTGCGCCATGGTGGACAGGCTCTTCGTCATGGACTTGGCCGTGGCCTTGCGCACGGGGCTCCACTTGACATCCTCAAAGTCGGCGGCAGCGGGCGCTGCTGCGGCAGGTGCTGCATACGCGGCGGCTGCGCCGGAGGCGATCAGCTTGTCGATATCGCGCTCGATGATGCGGCCGTTGGGGCCGGTGCCGGTGGCAAGGGCCGGGTTGACATTGTTCGCGACGGCCTTGGCCATAGCGCGCGGAGAAATGGCCTTCAGCTCGGCTGCGGCGGCAGGCGCTGCGGCAGCTGCGGGCGCGGCTTCTTCTGCGGCGGGAGCAGCTGCGGGAGCCGGAGCCTCTGCGCCGGGCTTCAGGAACTCATACGCGTCGCCGGGGTTGCCGACTGCGCAGACGTTGGCAAGGCACGGAACCTCGTCGCCGTCCTCAAAGAACTTTGCAAGCAGCGTGCCGGAAGCAGTGGATTCGCATTCGAACTCCGCCTTGTCGGTTTCGTAGGTGAACAGAACGTCGCCGGCGCTGACGGGATCACCGACATTCTTCTTCCACTCGCCGATGATGCAGGACTCGACCGTGATGCCCTCCTTCGGCATGATCACGGCCTGTGCGCAGGGGCCTGCGGGCGCTGCTGCGGCAGCGGGAGCGGCAGCCTTGGGGGCTTCTGCTGCGGGAGCTGCGGGTGCAGCGGAGGCTGCCGGTGCGTTTTTCAGCGCGGAGGTATCCTCGCCGGGGTTGCCGATGGCGCAGACATTGACCAGGCACGGAACCTCGTCGCCGTCTTCATAGAACTTGGCAAGCAGGGTGCCGGCTGCGGTGGATTCGCATTCGAACTCCGCCTTGTCGGTCTCGTAGGTGAAGAGGACGTCGCCGACGTTGACGTGATCGCCGACATTCTTCTTCCACTCGCCAATGATGCAAGATTCGACTGTAATGCCTTCCTTGGGCATCAATACGCCTTCTGCCATAAGTGTTTCACTCCTATTTTAATTTCAATTATTTGTTTGCAAGCAGATATTTTTCAGCTTCTGCGCTCCACAGGCCGTTGTGGCGCTTGGTGATCTCGTCGAGCTTTGCGAAGAGCGGATCCGTCTCGCCCAGCTTGCCGAAATCGGCGATGGCCGTCAGGGGCAGTTCGATCTGGGTGTAGATCAGCTTCTTGCCGCCGGGAATCTTCGGCAGGTTCAGAACGGTGTCGACGACGGCGTTCAGGCCGCCGATGTGGGTGATCATGGCAGCGGGGTTGATCTTGCCGGAGGTCATCATCTCGATGGCTTCCTTCATGTCGCTGGTGTTGCCGCCGGAGGTGCCGACCACATGGGTGTAGAGATAATGAACGTTGTACCAGTTGAATTCTGCCTTGAACTGGCTGTTGGTCGGGCCTGCGAAGAAGTTCAGGCAGCCGTCGAAGCCGAGGATATCGCCGGCCTGCTCGACAACGGGACGAACCGGTGCGAAGCAGATGACATCGTCATAGCCGGTGCCGCCGGACAGCTCACGCAGGTAGTTGGTGTCGCAGCCGGGCTTGGCCGTGTTGACGTAGTGCAGCTCGACGCCCATTTCCTTGGCGTGCTCGACGGTGTAGATGCTCTCGGCTCTTGCGAGTCTGGCGTCGTCGATATCGGTGATGACGAGCAGGCTCGGGCGGCGGTCGCAGTGCAGCGCGTAGTCGATCGCGCCGAGGCCCATGGGGCCGACGGAGGCGAGCATGGCCATCTTGCCGCCCTCGACGATGCCCATCTGATGCTCATAGGAGCCGGGCTTGGTATGGTACATGGCATGGAACGTGCCGATGATGCAGCTCATGGGTTCTGCCAGAGAGCCGTAGAAATACGTGTCGGAGTTGTACGGCAGCAGGTTGTCGGTCAGCAGCGTCTCGATGGGGATGTTGGAATACTGGCTGTCGCCGCCGCAGTACTGGTAGGAGTAGCCGGGAGCCAGCTGGGAGCCCTTGTAGAAATGCGCGGGCTGGATGGCGAAGCCCTGGCCGGGCTTATACTTGTTCTTCCAGTTTTCACCGACCTCGGTGATCACGCCGCAGAATTCATGGCCGACGATTGTGGGATGCTCCGCAACGTCGTTCGGGACGCGCTTGTGATCCTCACCCTCGACTGCGGCCTTGTAGGTCGACATACAGATCGAGTCGGAAATGACCTTGACCTGAACGTCATCCGGGCCGACCTGCGGCAGCTCGATCTCCTCCAGGCGGAGGTCCATTTTGCCATGGATACGGACAGCTTTCGTTTTCATACGTTCCATTCCTTTCTTGCATTTACCTTGCATAAATCATCCAACCAAAAATGGGATTGTGTTGGTTTGTATTGATTTCACCTTATTGTAGCGCAAGAATCCCAAAGTGTCAACGACAAATCCCGCATTCCGGTGCGGGATTGCGTTGTTTTTTGTGGGAGCACTTTGCATCCCCCTCCCCTGCCGGACACGGCGGGCAGAAAATGGCTCCCCTGAAAGGGGAGCCGGGGTGCTGGCGCGCCAGTGCTGATATTGTTACCCCTGCACCCTGCGCAGCGTGAGGGTATAGCTGTACTGCGTCCGCACAGAATCGGTTATGGTGTCGGTATAGGTATAATCGACCGCGACGCCGTCCACGACGGTATGATATTCGGAAAATACGCTGTCGCACAGCTCGGACGCAGCCGTCTGCAGGGGCTTATCGAGCAGGATGTGCCCCTTTTCTGCTCCGGCAAATGCAAACAGGGCGTACTGCATCACATCACCGGACGGGACGCTGATCCAGCCGTCCTCCTCGCCGCCCGCAGCGTGGTAGACAATGCCCGTCAGGACGCCGTTTTCTGTCTGGTATTCCAGCTGCGGCAGGCGGTCGTTGAACATGACGGTCGTTGTCCCACCGTTCGATTGAAAGCTCGATTCTTCCTTCCAACGGCCGTTTTCGTCCAATTCAACATCATAGTCCCCGAACTGACGCAGGATCGTGTTGTAATTCTCCGCAAACTGCGCAACAGTCAGCTCCCCGCGGTAAACCGGGCCGACCGGCAGCAGTACGCGCAGTACGCCGCCCGCGAGCAGCAGCGCCGCAAGCACAGCTGCCGCCGCAAAGCGCCATCCGGCGTGATCGCGGATGGTCTGCTCGGAGCCGTCCTCCCACGGAAGCGCCTTCCCCTGCTGCTCGTCGGTATAGCTGACATACAGGCGGTACAGGCGGAAAAACGGCAGATTCAGCCGGATTCCGTACCAGAACAGGTACGCCGTGCGCTCCCGGCCCTCCGCATAGGTCAGCTTTCTGCCGTCCGGGCTTGTCACGCGCAGGCCGAAGAGCCATTTGCCGGGCGTCGTGCCAAACCGGGACAGCAGCAGCGGCTCCAGCAGGAACATCGTGCCGAGCGTCAGAAGCTCCAGAAACAGCATGCCGCCCCGGCTGTTTTTCAGCATGTTGAAGCCAAGAGCCGGCAGGAGCAGCATCCACAGCGTCCGGTAGATCTGGCCGTCGAGCAGGCGCGCGAAGAAGCGCTGCCACGGAAAATGCTCCTTCGGAAGCGTATCACGTTCGAGCACGCGCTCGGTCTGCATTTCATCGAGATACGGCCTTGCGTCGAGCGTCCGGAACTGCGCATGCGCCTGCCGGAACCGTCCGGCGATCTCCCCCGCCCGGTCAAGCGCCGCCTTTTCCTTCTGTATGGCCGTAATACGCGCGGAAAGCGCCGCATCCAGCTCTG
>OMDM01000926.1_pt1 | contig 10606 bp, 8 predicted proteins | sample 1673801 | NCBI WGS metagenome assembly OMDM01 (sample SAMEA103958127, study PRJEB25191) | human gut metagenome | biome: human-associated habitat [ENVO:00009003]; feature: intestine environment [ENVO:2100002]; material: feces | place: Germany | collected 2013/2015 | reverse complement strand
ACGCGCGGGAGGCTGTGCGGAAGCAGAAATTTGCCATCACCGAACGGTTGATCGAAATCGCGCCGGGGATGCTTTGCAAGCTCGAAAGCGGTGAGTTGGGCGAAGACGAGCTTTTTGTGTTTCACAAAGCCGTGTTTGCGCTCGGCGAAGATTGGAGCCCGGAGGAGCTTGAAAAGATGCTTGAAACTCTAAACTGAACCGTTTTGTTGCAAGGAGGAAGCTGCGGCTTTCCTCCTTGACTTTTTTAACTTGATATTGTATGATAAGCGCAAAGAGGGTGAGATTTGTGACCGATTATACATTGCAGCCGATTCCCGGCAAGACGCTTTCGCGCCGGCTGCCTGAGGGCACAGCGCTCGTTTTAGAGGGCGGCGGCCTGCGCGGCTATTACAGTTGCGGCGTGATGGAAGCGTTCATGGAAAAAGATCTGCTGTTTCCGTATATTATCGGCGTTTCGGCGGGCCAACCGGGGCGCAGCCGAGAGATCATTGAACACTATGTCGGGAACCCCGACTATGTGAGCACGCGAAATCTTTTGACAAAGCACACGATGTTCGACTTTGATTATATTTTCGGCACGGTGCCGGAAAAGCACATTTTTTTCGACTGGGACAAGTTTCATGAGCAGGATACGCGCTTTTTGACCGGCGCGATGAACTGCGCGGACGGCAAGACCGTTTGGTTTGAAAAGGACACGCTAAAAGCGCCGTTTATGGCTTCGCGTGCATCGTGCTCCGTGCCGCTCATCACGAAAATTCAGCATTATATGGGCTATGACCTCTTGGACGGCGGCATCAGTGACCCGATTCCAATCGAAAAGTCGCTTGCAGACGGCAACACGTTCCATGTGATCGTTTTGACGCGCAACAAGGGCTACCAAAAGGAACCGTTCGGGCACACGGCGTTTTTGAAAGCGGCGTTTCGCAAGTACCCTGCTGTGGCAGAAGCGATGCGCACGCGGCATGAGATTTATAACCGCCAGTTGGCGTTGTGTGAAAAGCTTGAAAAAGCGGGCAGGGCGGTCATCATTCGTCCGTTAAAGCCGCTCAACGTCAGCCGCACAAAGGCGGAGGTTCCCGCGCTGCTCGCTTTACATGACGAGGGACTTTATGAGGGGCGCGCGGCACTCGATTCAATTAAAGAAATGCTTAGTATTAAACTCTAACAAAAATAAAGGAGGCATTTTCATGACACTTTTTAAAATGGAAAACCGCAGAAACTTTGGGTTTTCCGCAGAAAATCCAACAGGCACAAAAGGCGGCGGCACACGCGCCAAGGACTGTGAAAAGCTGAGTCCGTGCATTCAAATTCAGCCCGGCGAGACCGTTACGCTGTGTGACACGGACGGCCCGGGCATGGTGACGCACATGTGGTTTACGGGTTACGTGGGACACTCGTTTATTCTGCGAATCTACTGGGAAAACAATGAACAGCCGTCCGTGGAAGCACCGTTTTCGGCATTTTTCGGTTGCGCGTATGACGAGAATTTTTCTGACCGCGACGGCAATTACCCGGTTTTGAACTCAGCTGCGATGCTCGTCGCACCGGGGCGCGGGTTCAACAGCTACTTTGAAATGCCGTTCAAAAAACACTGCCGTATTACAATGGAAAATCGCGGTGAAAAGGCAGAGACGCTTTTCTATATGATTTCCGGATGGTATGGAGAGATTCCCGAAAACAGCGGTTATTTTCACGCGACATATCGGCAGGAGCACCCTGTGCAGAAGGGACGCTCGTATGTGATCTTGGACGGCGTGCACGGCAAGGGCTGCTTTGCGGGCGTGACGCTGGCTTCCGGCATGAACGGGCACAACACCTGCTGGGTGGAAGGCGAAGCCAAAATGTACATCGACGGCGACACATACCCCACGATGAACTACACGGGCACGGAGGATTACTTCGGCGGCTCGTATGGCTTTGGCAATGACATTTACCTCAACCGCTACCAGACGTTCAGCGGGCTTTATACGGGCTTGTATGCGATTTTGGGCGACACAAAGGAAATGTATAACCACCAAAAGCGCTTTATGCTGTACCGCTGGCACGTGAAAGACCCGGTTTATTTCGATGAGGACTTTAAAATGACGATTGATAACCTCGGCTGGACGGGCCCGCGCTACGATGACTACACGTCTGTGGCATATTGGTACCAGACGGAGCCGAAGCCGGTGCCGTTTAAGCTGCCGGAGGACAAAGAGCTTATCATGGAATAAAAAAACAGCTTCCGTTTTGGGATTTCTCCGAACGGAAGCTGTTTTGTTTTTATTATAGGGTTACTGTGCCGTTATTTGCTGCAAAGAGCCGGCGCATTTCGGCGCGCAGGCCGCGCAGGGCGGGGGAGCTGAGCTCCGGGTCGCGCTCGGTCAGCTCTTTGGCGCACTGCTGCGCTTCCTGCAAAATTTGCATGTCGTTTAACATATCGGCAATTTTGAGCTTCGGCAGGCCGTGCTGGCGCTCGCCGAAGAAATCACCCGGACCGCGCAGGCGCAGGTCTTCGTCCGCGACCTTGAAGCCGTCCGTGGTGCTGCAAAAGAGCCTTAAGCGCTGTAATGTTTCATCGTTTTGTGCTTCCGTCACCAGAATGCAGGTGGAGGCGTATTTGCCGCGGCCGACGCGTCCGCGCAGCTGGTGCAGCTGCGAAAGGCCGTAGCGCTCGGCGTTTTCAATCATCATGATGACGGCATTCGGCACGTCCACGCCGACCTCGACGACCGTGGTGGACAATAATAATTTCGTGCGGTTTTCTGCAAAATCGGTCATGACGGCGTCCTTTTCCTTCGGCTTCATTTTGCCGTGCAGAATGCCGATGGGCATGTCACCGAAGTAATCGCGCACGACCTTTTCATACGCCGCGATGCTTGCCGCGTCGCTTTCGCCCTCTTCGATAAGCGGGCAGACGATGTACGCCTGTCGTCCCTCGTCGATGTGCTTTTTGATGTACCCGAACGCGCGGCGGCGCTTTGGCGGGTCGATGAGATACGTTTCGATGGGCTGACGTCCCGGGGGAAGCTCATTTAGAACGGAAACGTCGAGGTCGCCGTAAATCATCAGCGCCAAGGTGCGGGGGATTGGTGTGGCGCTCATGACAAGTGTGTGCGGGAAGTTGCCCTTTTTCGCGAGCGCGGTGCGCTGATTGACACCGAAGCGGTGCTGCTCGTCCGTGATGACGAGCGCGAGGGACGAGAACTCCACGCCGTCACTGATGAGTGCGTGCGTGCCGACGGCAAGCTGAATCTCGCCGGTCTTGAGTCCCTTAATGGCTTCGCGTTTTGCTTTGGCGCGCATGCTGCCCGTGATGAGCACCGCTTTGATGCCGCAGGGGGCGAGGAGATTGGAGAGGGACTCATAATGCTGCGCCGCCAAAATTTCCGTAGGGGCCATGAGCGCCGCCTGAAATCCGTTTTGAATGACCGTGTGGCACAGCGCCGCCGCCACGGCTGTTTTACCGCTGCCGACATCGCCCTGAATGAGGCGGTTCATCGGGTGCGGGCCCTGCATGTCGCGGATGCCGTCCTGCACGGCACGCTGCTGTGCGCCGGTCATCGTGAAGGGGAGCAGGGCGGCAAATTCTTTTGTATAATCCTTTTTGAGCGGATACGGATTTTCGCGCACACCTGCGCGGCGGATCTCCGCCATGCCGAGCTGCAAGACGAGCAGTTCCTCGAACACGAGTCGTCTGCGCGCCGTGGAAAGCGCTTCGGGCGAATTCGGAAAGTGGATCGTTTTGAGCGCGTATTCGAGGCGGCACAGCGCGTATTTCAGGCGAAGCGCATCGGGCAGTGGGTCTTTGACGGTCTCGGGGAGCAGGCGCAGGGCTTCTTTTACCGCGTTTGCGATGATGCGAGAGGTGAGGCCGCTCGTCTGCGGGTAAACAGGCACCATGTCCTGCATGCGGCTTTCGGGAACGAACTCCGGGGAGGCCATTTCGCGGCGCATGAACGTGCCGGTCACTTTGCCGCGAAACGCGTAGACCGCGCCCTCCGTGAGCAGACTTGTAATGTAGCGGTTATTGAAAAATGTCAGCTGCATGTCGTCTTCGCCGTCCGTGATGGTCGTTTTGTAAAGCGTCATGCCGCCGCGGATACGCTGCTCGACAGGACGGCGCAGCACTGTGCCTTTTACGATATTCACTTCGTTTAAGAGTGTATTGCGGATGGGCACCGCGTCGCGCCAATCCTCATAAGCGCGGGGATAGAGACGCAGCAGATCGCCCACCGTGGGCGCGCCGAGCTTGCGGAACAGCTCCGCACGCTTTGGGCCGACTCCCTTTAAAGACGCAATGTCCGCTTCAAATAAAGACGCCATGAAACCTCCGACATAAAACGAAAAAAGGCAGGGCATAAAGCCCCGCCCTAAGCTGCTTTGAAATTATTCCACGGAAAGAATGAAGTAGTAGACCGGCTGGCCGCCGTTTACGAGATTGATGTCCACACCGTCGCCTGCCTTGTTTTTGATGAGACGCAGTGCTTCGTTGGCTTCTTCCTCGGTGATGCCTTCGCCGTAAATGAGCGTGATAAACGAGGTGTGCTTATTCATCAGCGCCTTTGCGACCTTGTAGACGGAACGCACCGGCGTGTCGCCGACAAACTCGAGCTTGCCGTTCGTCATGCCCATGGTGTCGCCCTCTTTGATTTTGAAGCCGCCGAATTCGGAATCGCGTGCGGCGAACGTGACCGTGCCGGTCGCGACGTTTTCCGCTGCGGAAAGCATGGCAGAAGCGTTTTCGTCTGCGGAAGCATCCGGGTCAAAGCTCAGAAGAGCGGAGAGACCCTGCGGAATGGTACGGGTCGGTACGACGATAATCTTGCGGTTGGTGACGAGCGGCACGGCCTGTTCTGCCGCAAGGATGATGTTTTTGTTGTTCGGCAGTACGAAAACCGTCTTTGCCGGGGTGGCAAGAACGGCTTCGACAATGTCCTCCGTGCTGGGGTTCATCGTCTGGCCGCCGCTGACAACCTGTGCACAGCCGAGTTCTTCAAAGAGTGCACGCAGACCGTCGCCTGCCGCTACGGAAACAAAGCCGAGTTCCTCTTCGGGGGAAACGGGCTTTAAGGTCTCCTTTTCCTCTTTACTGGCCTGCGCCGCTTCGTAAGCCGCGCGGTTTGCGTTATTGAGTTCGGCAGCTTTTTTGTGCTGCTCTTTCATGTTTTCGATTTTTACGGTCAGCAGGGAACCGAATTCCAGCGCTTTTGTGAGCGCCACACCCGGCTGCTCCGTGTGTACGTGCACCTTGATGATCTCCTCGTCATCGACCACAACAACGCAGTCGCCGAGGGTTTCGAGGAACAGACGCAGCTCGTTCGGCTCGGTGGTGACTTCCGGGTCGCGGCCGACGATGAACTCCGTGCAGTAGGTGAAGTTGATCTCGCTGTCAAATTCTGCCGCAACGCTTGCAAAGAACTGGGCGGTCTCCTCGGCCTTTTCGGCTTCGGTCATGTCGGTTTTGACAATCTCACCGTACTTGAAAACCTGCATCATGCCATCGAAGATCATGCAGAGGCCCTGACCGCCGGCATCGACGACGCCTGCTTTTTTCAGAACGGGGAGAAGATCCGGTGTGGTGGCCAGTGCTTCCGCCGCGCCCATGCAGATGGCATCCCAAACGTAAATGGGGTCGTTGTCGATCTCGGCTGCCGCAGCGCCTTTTTCCGCCGCCACGCGGGCAACGGTCAAAATGGTGCCTTCGGTCGGCTTCATGACGGCTTTATAAGCGGAATCCACGCCGATGGCGAGCGCCGCTGCGAGCTGTGTACCGTCTGCTTCTACGGTGTCCTCGAGACCCTTCGAGAAGCCGCGGAACAGAAGGGAAAGGATAACGCCGGAGTTGCCTCTTGCGCCGCGCAGCATGGCGGAAGCCGCCGTCTTTGCGACCTTAGCGGTTGTTTCGTTATCCGCAAGCGCCTGCATGGCGTCGCTGCCTGCACCGATCGTCATGGACATATTCGTGCCCGTGTCGCCGTCCGGAACAGGGAAGATGTTGAGGTCATCCACAAATTTCCGGTTTTTCAATATGCTGTTCGCGCCGGAGATGACTGCGTCGCGAAGCTGTTTACCTGTAATCACTGCATACACATCCTGTCTAAAAACGTTCGGAAGGCGAAAAAACCGGCTTCCGATAGATATTTGCATGTATTTTCAAACTACACTATACCATAGTTTGCGGGAAAAAACAAGGGTAATACCGCACAGAAATCACGTTTAGCGCAGGGAGAAACGCTCTGTGCTGCGGGTGAGGCCTGTTTTTTCATCGATATCGAACAAGATGCAGTCGAGCTTGCACGGGCCGTCCGCAAAATCGAACCGCACGGGCATTTTGCTTATCTGCTTTTTGATGACGAGCTCCGCTCTGACGCCGAGTACGGACTCGATGGGGCCGGTCATGCCGACGTCGGTGATGTATCCGGTGCCCTTCGGCAATACGGTTTCATCGGCCGTCTGCACGTGTGTGTGCGTGCCGAACACAGCGGAGACGCGGCCGTCTGCATAATAGCCGAACGCGCGCTTTTCGCCGGTGGCTTCCGCGTGAAAATCCACGATGCAGATTTTCGGAAGGTCGGGCGTTTTTAAAAGAGTATCGAGTGTGCGGAACGGGCAGGCGAGGTGTTCGTCAAGGTATACATTGCCCATTAAGTTGATGACGGCGATCTGCGTGCGGCCGAGATCTAAAACGGCCATGCCTTTACCCGGGGCTTCCGGTGGGAAGTTTGCGGGGCGGATGACGCAGTTGCTTTCATCGATATAATCGTAAAATTCGCGGCGGCGGTAGGTGTGGTTTCCGGTGGTGATGATATCCACGCCGCTATCGAGCAGGTGGTTTGCGGAGGCAGGGGTGATGCCGTTGCCGTCCGAGGAGTTTTCGCCGTTTGCGATGACGACATCGATGCCCTTAGTGCGTTTGAAGGCGGGGAGAGTGCGGCGCAGAAAGTCGCACCCGTGGCTGCCCACCACGTCGCCGATACATAATATCTGCATATAGGGGTCCTTTCTTTTAGTCAATATGAAAATCCAGCGTTTTGGCGTTTCTCGGCAAATCTTTTGTGTATTTTAAAAAGCTTGTGACGCGGCGGTCGTATTCGTCCGTGACCGTAAAGCCGAGCGCTTTTGCGGTGCGTTTGGTGAGCTCCGTGAAAAGCTCGCCTGCCTTAAACAGTGCGCGCCAAATGTCTTCTTCGGTGCATGCGGCGAAGGTTTCAAGGTAGCCGTTCCAGATGTCTGCGGGGAGAAGGTCTTTTAAGGCGTCACCGCATTTGCCGGCGCTGTAATCAAACCCATGCAGCGTTCCGGCGTACCATTTCATCATTTGCAGCAGCATTTTGCGAATACCAATTTCCATGTGCGTCTGCGCAAACAGGAGCTGGCCGCGCCACAGGCCCTTGGAGACGTACGGCGAGACCCACCAGAACTCCGTGCGGCAGTCAAAAAACATACGCTCGGTCGGCTTTTTGACGTAGTGCGTGCTCTCATTCGGCTCCGGCAGCTTCGGCAGGGCGTTGTCTTTATCTAATAATACGACGGAAAGGCGGTCGTCATAACAATATACTTCCCAGCGGTCGATGCTCGATACGGTCAGGTCGATGCGGTTGCCGTCCGCAAACTGCATCAGATAGCATACGAACTCGGGAAAGCGCTCTTTAAAAAGCTCGGTTTCATCAGTGCGCTCGTAGACGAGGATTTCGCCGAAGTCTTTATAATAGGCTTTTTCCTTGCACGGAGTAAGATCGCGCACGAGGTACACAATGTCAAAATCATTGAACGGGTCGGGCTTACGGTTCGGGTTCGCACGGGAACCGTTTAAGATGACGGCACGGATATTTTCATCGGCATTTGCATAGCCGAGGATGAGGTCATACATTTCTTTTTCGCTGCGCATAAAAACTCCTCCGTATTTTATAGGTTTATTTTACCGCAAAACGGGCTTTTTTTCAATGTTCTTTTTGATTCTGGCTTTGTAAAACCCGAAATGTTAAGCAGTTTTACGTGGATTTTACACAAGACTTCTTTTTGAGTTTACAAAACGGCCCTATACTTTCGCTTGTAAACCAAAGGAAAAGATAAAAGGCGAGCAGAAAGCTCCCGAAAGGAAAGCGTAACGTATGAAACTCAGAAAGATCACCGCGGTTCTTGCAGCCGCACTTCTCACCATGACAGCTATGACGGCTTGCTCCGGCGGCGCAGCAAGCTCCGCTTCCTCCGAGACACCGCCCTCCGAATCCTCCGCTGCATCTGCGGAGAGCGCTTCCTCCGAAGAAACGACCGGCGGCGACATGACCGGCGAAATCACCGTTCTTTCCCGTGAAGACGGCTCCGGCACACGCGGCGCGTTCATCGAACTGTTTGGCATCGAGCAGAAGAACGACGCTGGCGAAAAGGAAGATATGACGACGGATGATGCGCAGATTACGAACAGCACCTCCGTTATGATGACCACCGTACAGGGCAACCCGAAGGCCATCGGCTATATCTCCCTCGGCTCCCTTGACGAAAGCGTTGTCAAAGCCGTGGAGATCGACGGTGCGGCACCGACCGTTGAGAATGTAAAGGCCGGCGCCTATAAGGTTGTTCGTCCGTTCAATATTGCAACAAAGGGTGAGGCAAGCGAAGTTGCACAGGACTTCATCAACTTCATCATGAGCGCTGACGGTCAGAAGGTCGTCTCCGAAAACGGTTATATCACCGTTGATGATGCGGCTCCGGCTTATGCGGCATCCGGCGTTTCCGGCAAGGTCGTTGTTGGCGGTTCCTCCTCTGTTACGCCGGTCATGGAAAAGCTGAAGGAAGCTTATATGGCGCTGAACCCGGACGTTACCGTTGAAGTGCAGCAGAGCGACTCCACCACGGGCATGACCTCCACCATCGACGGTGCGTATGACATCGGCATGGCTTCCCGTGAGCTGAAGGACAGCGAGCTTGAAGCCGGTCTTACCCCGACTGTCATCGCACAGGACGGCATCGCTGTTATCGTCAACAAGGAAAACACGCTGACCGGCCTTACGAGCGAGCAGGTTTTGAGCATCTACACCGGCGAAACGACCGATTGGTCCGAGCTTCAGTAAGAAACAATCCATAAAACGCAGGAGAGCCGGGCGGAAAGGTCCGGCTCTTTTCGCAAGAAAGTCAATAAAGCAGTTTTTAGTAGTTTTGAAAGTTTGAAAGGTGCGTGCAAACCGTGAAGTGGAGCAACATAAAAGAGCTTCTCATGCATATCCTCTTTTTTCTCACAGCCTGCGTATCGATCTTTGCCGTTGTTTTGATCTGCGTGTTTCTGTTTGCAAACGGTATTCCGGCCATTGGTAAGATCGGTGTGTTTAAATTTCTGCTCGGCACTAAGTGGAAGCCGGGCAACGACATCTACGGCATTCTGCCGATGATCCTCGGCAGCCTCTACGTCACGGCGGGCGCAATCATCATCGGTGTGCCGATTGGACTTCTGACGGCGGTTTTTCTTGCAAAGTTCTGCCCGAAGGGTCTTTATAAGATTTTAAAGCCTGCAACGGAGTTGATGGCCGGTGTGCCGTCCGTTGTGTACGGCTTCTTCGGCCTCGTTGTTTTGGTGCCGCTTGTGCAGAACATTTTCGGCGTGGCGGGCAACACGATGCTGACAGCGTCCGTTTTGCTCGGCATTATGATCTTGCCGACAATCATCGGCGTTTCGGAAAGTGCCATTCGCGCCGTGCCGGACAGCTACTATGAAGGCTCTCTGGCGCTCGGCGCGAGCCATGAGCGCAGCGTGTTCTTTGCGACATTGCCGGCGGCGCGTTCCGGCATTTTGGCGGGTGTGGTGCTCGGTATCGGCCGTGCCATCGGCGAAACGATGGCGGTTGTCATGGTGGCGGGCAACAAGGCGCGTATGCCGCAGGGCTTGCTCGATGGCGTGCGCACCATGACGGCGAACATCGTTATGGAAATGGGCTACGCCACAGACCTGCACCGCGAGGCGCTCATTGCGACGGCGGTCGTGCTGTTCGTGTTTATCTTAGTTATCAACGTTACGTTCTCGCTTCTGCGCAGAAAAGACAGGGCATGACCCGGAAAGGATACGGAAATGACTATGGAACGTACCTGTAAACCCGTGGCGGCAGAGACCATCAACAAGCTCACCTTCAAGGATAAAATGCGCGCGTATAAGCGCTCGCCGCTTTCGCTTATTCTATTGCTGCTTGTCTGCGGCGCGTCGCTCATCACGATGCTGACGCTTTTATACCTGATCGTTTACATTCTTGTGAAGGGCATCCCGTATATCACACCGGATCTTTTCTCGTTCACCTATACATCGGATAACGTGTCGCTGATGCCGGCGCTGATTTCTACGGTCGTCATGACGATTATCGCGCTCGTTATTGCACTGCCGCTCGGCATCGGCGCGGCAATCTACTCTGTGGAGTACGCAAAGCGCGGCAACAAGCTTGTGCAGCTCGTGCGCATCACGACCGAAACACTTTCGGGCATTCCGTCCATCGTGTACGGCCTGTTCGGCATGCTGTTCTTTTCGGGCAAGCTGCGTTTCGGCTACTCGATGCTCTCCGGCGCGCTGACGCTGGCGATTATGATTCTGCCGCTGATTATGCGCACGACGGAGGAAGCGCTGCTCTCCGTGCCGGATATGTAC
>OMDM01000923.1_pt1 | contig 10645 bp, 10 predicted proteins | sample 1673801 | NCBI WGS metagenome assembly OMDM01 (sample SAMEA103958127, study PRJEB25191) | human gut metagenome | biome: human-associated habitat [ENVO:00009003]; feature: intestine environment [ENVO:2100002]; material: feces | place: Germany | collected 2013/2015 | reverse complement strand
GATACACAATGAATGTTTAACAAATAATATATGTAATATGGAACAGCAAAAAAACGAACCAGTACGCAACCCGTTTGACGAGTACAGTTTTGAGGTGCTAACAGCATTGAACCACCTTATTACTACAAACGAGGTGTGCAAGAATGACAAAGCGGTTATGAAGATAAACCGTTTCAAAAAGTGGCTTTTAGAGTTCACAGCCACCGAACAAAAAGACAGTTCAATGAATGTTTAACAAATAAATTTTTACAACTATGGCAACATTTGCAAGTAAGTTTAACAAAGTCGGTTTCGGTATTGACACAAGCAACTTTGAGTATATCAAGTTAGCCGACATTTTCAACAGTAAGAAAGACGGGGGCAACGATGTAGTACACCCGATTAACGGCATTTTCGTACACGCCAGTAAGAACGGTTTAGGCGATAGCCCCGTTATCATTGACGCAGACGCAAAGAAGTTGGTAAACCTACCCTCACACATGACAGAAACAGCCCGTGAAATACTGGCAGACAGTGAAGCCGTGGAAGCGATTAAGAACGGCAAAGTAGGTTACACCATTTACGAGTACGAGAGCCACGGAAAGAAGTGTTACAGTATTTCGTTTGTGGACTTGTAATTACTGTATTGTCTTACTTATAAAAGGGGGTGAGTAAAACGCTTACCCCCTTTTGTTAAAAGAGTTACAAGACATGAAAGGCGGTAAAATTGCATTTACTGGGGGCGTGTTTCGCAGTACGAAACAACCCCTACAAAAGTGGATATTAGACCAACTGGAAAGCAGTCCAGCAGCACGAAGCGAGATTGCAAAGGTATTCCAACGGGCAAACAGGCGTATTCAGAACATAGAAAACGCAGGGTTAATAAGTCCAGCGGTTGCAGCGTTGCAAAAGGGCGATGTTGAGAGTTACACGAAATTCTCAATGCGTGGCGACTGGAACACCCTAAAAATGGAGTACACAAAGGCTATTTCGTTTTTGCGACAGCCTACCAGTACGGCAACGGGTGTAAGACAGTACAACAGGCATTTAATGCAGTCCTACGACCTTAAACCCGATGAGTTCGACCTTATGGCGAAGAACCTACAAAAGAAGTTGCAAAGCATTGACGACACTAATTTTGTAGAACGCTACCTAATGCGTTACAAAGACTTTACGGGGGAACTGGAAACAGAAGCCCGAAGCCTTAGCGACCAAATAGAGAGCGAAGCCCAAAGCCTTGCAAACGTACTGGATAACCAGTTAGAACAGGCAGCGGACGACCACTGGAACGTGGTGGAACTTATGGAAAAGGACGTTAAAAAGATAATGGACGATTTCGACAAATTCAGTATGTAGTATATGAAGAAAATACCGTTTAATGAAGCAGATACCCGAATATACAAACCGACTGACATAACAACCGTTTTAGAGTTATCCGTTAATGAAAAGAATTTGACAGGCAACAGCAAGGGGGAACACTTTTATAACGTGCCGTGTTCCTTTGACATAGAAACAACCAGTTTTTACCGTGATGAGGACGGGACGGCATACGACTACGAACAGGCTCAAAGGCTTATGCAGAAACGTAAAATAAAACTGGAAAAGGCGGCTATAATGTACGTTTGGCAGTTTGGTATTAACGGGCGTGTGATAGTTGGCAGGACGTGGGACGAATTTACGGAAATGTGCGATGTGATAGCAGACACCCTACAACTGGGCGAGAAAAGGCGGTTAATATGTTACGTGCATAACCTTTCGTATGAGTTCCAGTTTATCCGAAATTGGTTTGACTGGGCAAAGGTTTTCAGCATTGATTTGCGAAAACCGATTTACGCTATTACCAGCCGTTTTATAGAGTTTCGGTGTAGTTACTTGTTATCGGGTTACTCACTGGCTAAACTTGGGGAACAGTTGGTTAAATACAAGTGTGAGAAGAAAACGGGCGACCTTGATTATTCACTGTTAAGACACCGACAAACACCCCTCACAAATGCAGAATTGGGGTACTGTGTCAATGATATAAAAGTAGTTATGTGCTACATACAGGAACGTATAGAAGAAGTAAAGCACATTTGCAACCTACCTTTGACAAAGACGGGGTTTGTACGGAAGTATTGCCGTAAACATTGTTTGCGTACAAAGAACGCAGAGGGAAAGACCGTGCCAAACTGGGACTACGTTAATTTGATGCAGGAACTACAAATAACGGGTATAGATGAGTTCAAAATGTTGCAACGTGCCTTTGCAGGCGGTTTCACACACGCAAACGCAATATACACCGATGAGATAACCCCCGAAGTGGATAGTTACGACTTTACCAGCAGTTACCCGTATGTAATGGTAGCCGAACAGTGCCCGATGAGTAAGGGCGTTTGCATACAGGTAAAGAGTATGAAACACTTTGAGTTTCTTATATCAAAGTATTGTTGCGTGTTTGATATTGAGTTTAACAACATATTCACAAGCGAAACGCAGGATAACCCGATAAGTGCCAGCAAGTGTTTTATAAAACAAAACGTGGTAGAAAATAACGGACGTGTGGCAGCAGCCAAACAAATAGCCCTCACAATAACCGACATAGATTTTCACATAATAAAGAACTTTTACCACTGGGAAAGTATGCGTGTGGGTACTATGTACTGTTACAAACGTGGCTATTTGCCTACCGAATTTGTAAAGGCTATATTACACCTATACGAAAAGAAAACCACATTAAAAGGCGTGGACGGTATGGAAATAGAGTATTTGAACAGTAAGGAAATGTTAAACAGTTGTTACGGTATGTGTGTAACAAACCCCCTCCGTGATGAGTTTGTATATAATGGGGAATGGGACACCGAACACATGACACCCGAACAGCAAAACAACTTACTATATACCTACAATTCCAGTAAGAACCGTTTTTTGTTTTATCCGTGGGGTATCTTTGTAACGGCATACGCAAGGCGTAACCTATTCACGGGCATATATGAAGCAAAAAACGACTATGTGTATAGCGACACCGACAGTATAAAGTTAATGCAGGGGGACAAACACAAAACGTATTTCAGCACATACAACAAACAGGCAGAACAGAAGTTACGCAGGGCGTGCAAGTTCCACGGCATACCCTTTGAGATGTGCCAGCCGAAAACAATAAAAGGCGTTACCAAACTGTTAGGCGTTTGGGACTATGAGGGGCGTTATACCCGTTTTAAGACACTGGGGGCAAAACGCTACATGGTAGAGCAAGAAAACGCACTGAAAGCAGGGGGGAAAAGTTACCCCGTATCTTTGACGGTTTCGGGCGTAAACAAAAAATGTGCTATTCCGTACCTTATGGAGAAGTACGGACAAAACGGTATATTTGAAGCGTTTACAAACTATTTGGATTTGCCCCCGAAAGCAACTGGAAAGAACATACACACATACATAGATTACGGCATAACTGGCAACATATTTGACTATTTAGGCAACGAGTGCGACTATAACGAAAAATCGGGGGTACACCTTGAACCGACAGGGTACAGCCTTAGTTTGTCCGTTATCTATCTTAATTATTTACGTGGTATCAAATTCAAAGATTAAAGAATATGGCAAAGAAGAAACAGCAGGAAAGCAACACCCCGAAATTTTACGATTTGGGGGAAATACTGGGAAAGAACGCAGACTATAATTTGATATTTGGCGAGCGTTCCAACGGTAAGACATACGCAGCGTTAAGGTATGGACTGGAACAGTTTATTAACACGGGCAAGCAAATGGCATATATAAGGCGTTGGCGTGAAGATTTGAGGGGCAAACGCGCCGAAAGCCTATTTGCAAATCACACGGCAAACGGGCTTATTTCGACCCTTACAGACGGGAAATTTAACGAGGTGTTCTATATGTCGAACAAATGGTTTTTGTCGTACTACAACGAAGAAACGGGCAAGCGTACCCCGTGCGATGTGCCGTTTTGTTACGGCTTTTGTTTGTCCGAGCAGGAACACGAAAAAAGCAGCAGTTACCCGAATGTTACGACCGTGGTATTTGATGAGTTCCTAACAAGGCGTTACTATTTGCCCGATGAATTTATGTTGTTTATGAACCTATTAAGCACCATAATACGACAAAGGGACGATGTAAAAGTTTTCATGTTGGGTAACACCGTAAACAAGTATTGCCCGTATTTTACCGAAATGGGGTTAAAGCAAGTTCCAGTAATGGAACAGGGTACAATAGACATTTACCGTTTCGGGGAACACGGGGCAACGGTAGCCGTTGAGTATTGCAGTACGGTAGTGAAGCACAAAGCCAGTAACAAATACTTTTGTTTCGACAACCAAAATTTGCAGATGATTACGGGCGGTAAATGGGAACTGGCAGTATATCCACATTTGCCCGTGAAGTATGCCCCGAAAGACGTTTTGTTTGTGTACTATATCCAGTTTAACGACACTATTTTGCAGGGTAACATTATACAGGTGGGTAACGAGAATTTCACGTATATACACATGAAAACAACCCCGATTAAGGACACCGAAAACAGCCTTATTTACTCACTTGAAATGAACGGCAAACCGAACTACAAACGTAAACTTATAAGCAATGCCACGTATATAGAACAGCAGGTAGCCCGATATTTCGCAACTGACAAAGTTTTCTATCAAGATAACGAAGTAGGCGAAATAGTACGAAATTATCTTCTAACGAGTGCAAAAACCAACATTATATCACTAAAATAAAGTTAAAATGAAAATTTTTCTGCAAACGGTACACTTTTAACAAAATAAATTTGTATCTTTGCAGAAAATTTATATATACGTGCGTATGAAGAAAAAAGAAAACATATACCAGCGTTTCCAGTCCTACGTTAAAAATAAGGACATGGCGGTAATGTCTTTCATTGAAAACACGTTGGCGAAAACGCAGGCGATGTTTGTATATGAGGGATTACCCGACACCGTGCCAGCCGAGGAACTGGAAAGGCTTTTGCAGACAGAGGGCAACGCCTTTTTTGCAAAGGTAAACGGGGACTTGTACGCCTTACAGGGTGCAGCAGGTGGAGAACCCGACCCCTACAACCGACCGACAATTTACACGGTAGCAAACCCAGCGTTAAAACTGAATAAGTCCTATAAAATAGGCGTGGACGGTGTTTTTATCAAGAATGACACCAACGGCAACAGCCTTTTGCCACTTATAGGAAAATTTGCCGTGTTATATACGGACGGTGTTATATCACTGAACACAGCCAGCATTTTAACCCGCATTACTATGCTGATAAGTGCCAGCGATGACAAGACAAAGCAAAGTGCCGATGAGTTCTTAAAAAAGATACTGGACGGTGACTTTTCCGTTATCGGGGAAAACGCCTTTTTTAAGGGTGTTAATATGCAGACAGCAGCCACCAGCAACACCCAGTATATTACGCAACTTGTGGAACTTGTGCAGTATTATAAGGCTAATATGTTGAACGAGTTGGGACTAAACGCTAACTACAACATGAAGCGTGAACGACTGAACACGGGCGAGGTTGCTATGAATGTGGACGTACTTTTGCCGTATGTGGATAATATGCTACATGAAAGACAAAAGGCACTGAAAAAGGTAAACGAAATGTTCGGTACTGAAATAACCGTGCGTTTGGGTAGTTCTTGGTATCTTGAACACGAAAATTACGAAAGTTTGGTTACAGGCGTGGAAGTAACAACCGAGGAAGAACGGGAAAACGACCCTACCAACGAGGACACCGAGGAACAAACCGAACAACAGGAACAGCAGGAACAGACCGAACAAACCGAGGACGGGAACGAACAGGAACAAAGCGAAACCGAGGACACCGACCAGCAGGAAAAGGACAAAGACCAGCCAGCCGATGAGGACACCGAGGAACAGCAAGAAGAGAAAGGGGGCAAAAAATGAAGTACAAAGAACTGTTTACAGAGGGCAACGGGTTATTTGAAAAATACTTTTACCCCGATTACATGGAAGAGTACACAGCCATTTTTGCCCGTACCGAACCCGAAACACTGGACGCAGTGGCAGCGTTTAAGTATGGAAACCGTACTTTGTCCGAGGGGCTGACAGCGACAACAGCAGCAGCCGTTTTGCGTGGTATCATTTCAATGCGTTTAGGCGACTGGCTGAAACAGGCGGAAGCAATGACAACCGAATATAACGCAGTAACCCCCACAACGTCACGGGTAACAAAGACCGAAAACAGGGACACCAGCGAGCAGGGAACGGACAACACCACCAACGCAGAAAAGGCGTTTAACGATGATATGTTCACAGACGGTGAACGGGACACCAGCGAGCAGAACAAGACACGAACCGAAACCGTTACCAGTACCACCGAACAACAGGGGACAACGGGCAACGTATCGGAAAACGTGGTTAAAGAAATGGAGTTAAGGCGTAACAAGTGGCAGGAAAAAATTATCTTTGCCCTTGTAAGCGAAATAACACTGGATATATACGAATAATTGTTTAACAATAAAAATTTTACAACATGAAAGTAAAGCAGATTTACACGCTTATTAACAGCGTATCAAATGAAGTGTTGGGCAAAACCGACATTGTGCAGGAAGATTTAACGGGTGTTGTGGACTTGGGTACGGAAGTATTCAACGCCAACGCAGTGGACAACTACGTTAAAAGTTTGGTAAACCACATTGGAAAGGTTGTGTTTGTAAACAGACCTTACAGCGGTAAAGTACCCAGCGTTTTAATGGACGCTTGGGAGTTTGGCAGCGTACTGGAAAAGATTTCCGCAGACATTCCAGCAGCCACCGAAAACGACACGTGGAACTTGCAGGACGGTACAGAGTACAAACAAGACGTATTCCACAAACCAACCGTTACGGCAAAGTTCTTTAACAGCAAAGTAACTTTTGAAGTACCCGTATCAATTACCGAAAGACAGGTAAAAGAGAGTTTCAGCAGTGCCGAGCAGTTGAACGGCTTTTTAAGCATGATTTATTCAGCCGTTGAAAAGTCTATGACTATCAAAGCGGACGCACTTATTATGCGTACCATTAACAACATGGTAGCCGAAACACTGAAAGCAGACAAAACAGCGTTTGGCGGTTCAAGTGTGGACTATTCAAGTGCCAGCACAGTACGTTGCGTGAACCTTTTGAAGTTGTTTAACGACAAGTTCCACCCAGCAGACGGGGAAACGGCAAACCCCGATGCAATCACAGCAGCGGACGCAATTACGAACCCCGAATTTATCCGTTTTGCGTCTTACACTATGGGACTGTATTCCGACCGTATGCAGACCGTTTCCACACTGTTCAACGTGGGTGCAAAGGAACGTTTTACCCCCGTGGATATGTTGCACACCGTTCTTTTGTCTGACTTTGCAAAGGCAGCACAAACGTACCTCTATTCGGACACCTACAACAAAGACCAAGTACTTTTGCCAAACGCTGAAACCGTACCGAGTTGGCAGGCAAGCGGTAAGGACTACGACTTTGCCAGCGTTTCAACCATCAACGTAAAGAGTGCCAGCGGTGAAGCGGTGAACGTTTCGGGCGTTCTTGGCGTGATGTTTGACCGTGACGCACTGGGTGTTTGCAACCTTGACAGACGTGTAACAACCACGTACAACGCAAAAGCCGAGTTCTTCAACAACTATTTCAAGTTTGATGCAGGCTATTTCAACGACACCAACGAAAACTTTGTTGTGTTCTTCGTAGCATAACTTTGTAAACATTCATTAAACGGTGGACGGGTTGGCGGTGGTAACATTGCCAGCCCGTTCTTTAATACTGGATATATGATAACAATACATTTTTATAACTATTTGGGACACCCTAACACTGTTAATAAAACGTTGGGGCAGTCCACGGACATACAGGGCGTTTTGCGTTCAAATTTCGACATGGAAAACCCTGTTTTGCGTATCCGTTACAACGGTATTCCAGCGTTCAATTACTGTTATATTCCAACACTGAACCGTTACTATTTTATAGATAACGCACAGATACAAGAGGGGGACGCTTTTATATTGTCTTTGCGTGTGGACGTGTTAAAGACATACGAAAGGGAAATAATGCAGGCACGGGGTACTATTACCGAAAGGGACAACGCAGACACCCACATTAACACCCGTTCTTTGATATACTCAACTTTGCCGAACTTTGAAAAGTTGGAGTTTCCGAATACGGGGCTATTCAGTGAAGAAGGCAGCATAATAATGGTAACTATTAAAGGCGATAAATAGATATGGAAAACGTAGTTAATAACATACCTAACAGCCAGTTTACAGCAGTACGGAACGGGTACGATGTTACATTAACGGTAACGGCTGATGAGGGTTACAAGTTCACGGGCGAAATTAAGGCACAATATACGGACGGTTACGGTGATTACAGGGAAACACCCATGACGTTAAGCAGCAACAAGAAAACAGCAACTTTAACGGACGAAATGGTACAAAGCCAAATTACGCTTACAGGCGTAACAATTAGCGAGGACGTACCCGAACCGACCGTTATAAACAACATAGCCGACACCACATTAACGGTATCTTTCGACACCGTGAAAATTGATATTACCGTACAAAGCGGGCGTTACCCCCGTGGGCGTTTCTATGATACTGGGGTACAGTACACCAACACGGCAGGGGAAACGGCAACGGCAGAACTGACAATTACCGTGAACCAGTACGACAGCACGGCAACCGTAACAATTACGGACGCAGACAGAACAAAGCCTATAACGATTAACGGTGTTTTCGGTGGGGTGCATTTGTTGGAAGTGAGTTTGACAGGGTGCAGCAGCGTGAACCCGTTACCCGAATTTGTGAAGCCAAACGGGGCGTTATCCGTGGAACTGATAGCAAACGAAAACACAGAGTTTGAAACAGCCCCCGCTTTGTCGTGGCAAAACGAATACGGCTATTACAAAAGCAAAAACTTTGATGTATCAAGCGACAAGACCACGGCAACGGCATACATAGACACCAGCGACCCAGCCACCGAAATAGGCGACTATCAAAGTATAGACATTTCGGGGGACACCGTACCCGTTACCGTGATAGGAACTAATTACGGCAGTATAAACGTGTATAGGGTAACACTGGATAACCTTGCAGACTTTGCGAAAAAGCGTTTTTTCAGAAGCGAAACGACAGCAGGCGAAACAAACTATTACCTTATAGACTTGGGGCAGTATGTAAACCGTATAAAGCGAATACATGCCGAAATACCGACCAGCAGCACCGACCAAATAAAATGCGGTAACTATGAGACTGGCATTGAGTGTTTAGCACCCAGCAAAGACCGTGTAACGCTTGATTTTGGCATCGTGGAGATACCAGCACACAATAACGACAACACCGACTACCAAAGCGAAATACAGTTGTTTTTGCCGTTCAAAGGGTTTGTTTCCGTACCCGTGGAATACGTGGGCAAATCGGTACGACTGGAATACGTCATTAACACGGTTACGGGTGAGGGTATAGCACGTTTAAGTTATAACGGCATTGTGTTTCTTGTTGAAGATGTAGCACCCAGCACCGATATAATTTACACAGCACCACAAAACGACACTATAAACCTTGTGGGGGCTGACAGTTGGAACGAACAATTATTATACGGGCTTGAACCTTACATTAAAATGAAGTGGTACACCAGTAAGGACAAAGGCAACAGGAACAAAGACAACGTAACGGACTATATAGGCACTTTCAAAGGGTTTATAAGAGCCGAACACGTTGGAAGCATTGCAAACGCCAATATATTAACCAGTGAGCAACGGGCAATATACGAACAACTGGAACAGGGCGTTTATATAGAATAGTCAAATTTGCCCCGTTTTGCGTTTGTTTTGTTCGGGTGGATATGTTACCCATAAACGAAAAGAAAAGCCAGCAGGGGCAACAATAGGGTACAAAAACGGGGTACTACTAATTAAAGAAGTACCCCGAACCCTAAACAATCTTTGAACCTTACTTTTTGCCCTTTTTCTCTTTGGGGGCTTTCAAGTTGTTAGCCCAAAACTTTTCAAGCGTGGTTTGCAACTCGCTTTTCTTTTCTTTGAAATGCCAGTGACGGTAACGGTAGAAATTGCCGCTTTCCAGTATGAAGAAATAGGCATCATTCTTGCAGTCTTTTTCGACCTCAAATTTTTTTCCATTTCTTCGTATATCTTTTGCACGTTTGGCAGGTTTTCAATAAGTGTGCCTAACACCTTTTGAGCCTCTGTAATGAAGCATTTTCCATGTTCACTTTCGGTATCTATTTCACCGATACCGTCTTTTACAAGTTCCAGCGATTTGCGGTAACTCTCGATAACTTTTTCAATACCCATAATTTACACGTGTTATTTGTTGATACTATCTTTGAGAAACTTAACTTGAAGGGCTATTGTTTCCAGTGCCTTGCAGACCCTTTCAACGTGTGAAGTGTTCCAAACCAAATCGGTAAGGCGGTTTGTATTATACATATCTTTCAACTCTTGCAAAACGTCTTCGGGCTGTTTGCCCTCTGTTACATAGCATTCTTTTTGTATGTTATCAATACACCCCGAAAAATCACGCAACAACTCTAAATAGTCGCTTAAAGCGTCCATAATATCGAAGTCGCTTGTTACGTCTTCAACGGCTTTAACTATTGTTTCAAGTCTGAACCGTTCAATGTTTTTTTGCTGTTCCATATTACATATATTATTTGTTAAACATTCATTGTGTATC
>OMDM01000917.1_pt1 | contig 10693 bp, 11 predicted proteins | sample 1673801 | NCBI WGS metagenome assembly OMDM01 (sample SAMEA103958127, study PRJEB25191) | human gut metagenome | biome: human-associated habitat [ENVO:00009003]; feature: intestine environment [ENVO:2100002]; material: feces | place: Germany | collected 2013/2015 | reverse complement strand
GCATACAGACCTTGGAGAGGGTCTATAAACACTACTACTATATAATACGAGGAGAGCATTATGAAAAAGATGGGACGTCCAAAAGGAGATAACAATATGGTTAAGAGTTATACCATCCGAATGGATGATGCTACTTTAGCTAGATTGGAAGCATATTGCAAACTGATGAAGGTTGCAAAATCAGAAGCCATTCGTAAAGCAATTAATTCTATGGTGGATGAATGTGAAGAAATCAATAAATAATATGTGTTCAACGAATTGACGGACTATTTTTGATGCAAAAGTGCGAGAGTCCAATGATCCATCATTCGATGGTGCTAATACGATAATGTTCGGACTCGAAGAATAAGTGAGATGGCTGTATGCCAAGGAGGACTTTTTTATGCCAATGGAGAAAACAATGTGCGAACTCTTTGCTGGAGTTGGCGGATTCCGTGTAGGAATGGAGAGATTAGGAACTGGGTGGATTACTACTTGGTTTTCACAATGGGAACCGGATAAGCTTAATCAGTGGGCTCATGATTGTTATGTGGGTCACTTTGGTGATTTACAAGATATGCGTGGAGAATACCACACAGGAGAAGATATTTCATTAATGGATAAGAATGCCATACCAGACCACAATTTATTAGTAGGTGGTTTCCCATGTCAGGACTATAGCGTTGCTCATACATTAGCATCTTCACATGGGATTGAAGGTAAGAAGGGTGTATTGTGGTGGCAAATTCGAGATACGATTATTGCTAAGAATCCAGCTTTTTGTATATTTGAGAATGTAGATAGATTGCTAAAGTCTCCTGCAAGTCAGAGGGGAAGAGATTTTGGTATTATATTAGCTTGTTTAGCAAGCTTAAATTATTCAGTTGAATGGCGAGTTGTTAACGCTGCAACATATGGTGCTGCACAGAGACGTAGAAGAACTTTTATATTTGCATATAGAAACGATACTGTATATGGTCAGAATATGAATGGAGTAGCACCTGTAGATGTGATTTCACAAAGAGGGTTTATGGCACAAGCCTTTCCGATTGTTGCAAATACAGATATTGTGAATGGAACATTAGGTGCTTATGAAACAGATGAAGATATAATTAATATTTCTGATAATTTTGCTTTTGCATTTGACAAAGCCGGATATATGCACGAAGGTAATATTTACACATGCGATATTACAGAAGATGAAATCCAGCCTGTATTGATTAGACAGATACTCCAAGAAAATGTTGAAGAAGAGTTTTATATTACAGAGGATAAAAAGCCTAAGTGGGTATATCTAAAAGGAGCAAAGAAGATTCCAAGAAAAACAAAAGATGGTCACGAATATACTTTCTCTGAGGGGCCAGTTGCATTTCCAGACCCTTGGGACAGACCTGGAAGAACAATGTTAACAAGTGAATCCACATTAAATAGAAGCACACATGTTGTGACAGACCCAGGTTCTGGAAGACTTCGTTTATTAACACCTATTGAAGCTGAAAGACTACAGGGGTTTGATGATGATTGGACTAATTCAGGAATGCCTAAGAGAATGCGCTATTTTTGTATGGGTAATGCGTTAGTGGTTCCGATGATAACGAGAATGGGTGAGGTACTAGACGATATTATGGCTAATGAAGAGCCGTAGAGAGGAGGATACAATGTCACTTTCTTATGAATATGATAAACATGATAGAAGAGATATTTTGCGTCATGCAAAGGCTTTAGAAGGTTATGTTGTAGGTGATGTTTATGAATTAGAGGTGCTTGGTAAACATCGAGATAATATATTGCAGTACTATGCAGAAAAATGTATCCAAGGATGGACTGACGAAGATGGAACATCTCACAGAGGTGATAAAGGACGAATTGGATTTTTAGTTCAGGAAGTTTATTTTGATGAACCACGTGATAATGAAGCACAAGCCGATTTAGGTGCTGTTGGAGTTGAATTAAAAGTAAGTCCTCTGATATACAAAACTAGAGCAGGATTAAAGGTTAAGGAAAGACTTGTTTTAGGAATGATTAATCGTAATGAACAATTACCAGAGAAATTCTGCGATTCTCATATTTACGAAAAATGTAAATTGATGATGTTGGTTTATTATATAGATGAAACTAATCAAGGCAGAACGCCATTCCAATTCCCATTTCATAAATCGGCATATGTTAAAATCCCAGAAGTGGATATGGCTATGATTGAGCAAGATTATAGATATATTCGGGATTGTGTAAATGAGGGAAGATATTCTGATTTGCATGAGAGTGAGGCACACTATTTGTCTCCATGTACGAAGAATGGTGGACGTGCATTTTCGTTTAAGCCTTCATATATGAATCAGTTGTTTAGCGAGTATATTGATGCAAATAATTTGCTTTATGACCCGGATAAGGACGAGGAAACCTATGATATTATTCGTCAATATGATGCCATCATAAGTGATGCGGATGAACTTAGAGAGCATACTTTTGAAGAGATTGTATTAAGTCGTTTTGAGCCATATATAGGAATGACCGTTACAGAAATAAGACAAGCTTTAATGGAGCCGGATGATTTTGAACAGTGGTCTTCAAAGAAGACAATTGATAAAGCAGAATTTGCACGAACAACATTTGCTATGTTAGGAATTACGAGTGAGCAGGCTGAAGAGTTTGTGAGATCGAATACATATGTAAAAACATTACGTGTAAATAGCGATTTGACAATGAACGAGGATATTTCTTTTTCTGCATTTGATTTTAAAGAATTAATGGAAGAGGAATGGGAAGAGTCAACTGTTTATGAGGAAATGGTAGACAGACAGTTTTTGTGGTCTGTTTTCAAAGAGCAGGGTGAGGACTTTGTATTCTATGGCGCACGTTTTTGGAGTTTACCACAAGAAGATGAACCTATTATTCATAAGGGCTGGGAAGATATCAGAGATATTATTCGAGATGGCGTTGAATTTGTCAAAGACCAAAAGGATGATGGAACTTTGATATTAACTAAGAGAGGGAAAAACAGAATGTTAAATAATTTCCCTGACTCAAGAAATACAAATCCAAAGCGTAAGGAATATAGATTGTGCAAATCTCCGAAGGAATATAATAAGATTATTTCTATTCGTCCACATGCATCATTGGTGTATTATGATTTGAAGTCCATAGGATACGCAGATACAGAAAATCCTAGAAGCAATGGTAGTGAATTGCCAAATGGTGATATTATGACAAAACAGTGCTTCTGGTTTAATAACGAATATATTCTTGAGCAAATTCAAGATATGTTTGAAGAGTAAAAATCCATACGGATGTTTAGAAAGGGTCAAAATGATTTATACATATTTAATTCAATATGATGGTATTGATGGATTTGGAAGTATAGATTTTTGTGCTGAAAATAAAAAAGAAGCAATTAATCTTTTTAACCAGTGGTGTGTGAATGATAATAAAATGCCGGCACCAGTTCCAATCAAGAGTATTGAAACTATTTATAATGATGACGATGCAGAAGAATATGGTGACGAGTATGGAGTTGGTGACCGAAAAGCTTAGCTCGACAATAATAATATTAAAGAAGGTGAGAAATGGATGTCAGAAGAAAAAGAATGCTTTGTGTGTAAAACTATGTCTTATAACCAATTAGATATGGATTCTTATTTATCTTTTTTTGTCTGTCCTATATGTGGAAGATATGAGTTGTCTTTCTTTGAGGACAGGATACCATTTAATAAGAATCATTTAGCTTCTTATTTGGCATATCATAGATATTCAAATGATAGTGCTATAGAATATAGATTCAATACGATGCTAAGTAAAGAAAAATGCGATGAATATAAGCGAGACTTTGAATCGGGAAAGAATACACATGGACTTCCCGTTCATATGGATAATGATATAGTTGAATCATGGTACCCTCGTACTTTTGCAGATAGAATTGACTATATTTTATTGTATTTGAATAAACGAATGCATCATGTGGGACAGCAAATTTCTTTATCACTGCAAGAGTTGATAAGTATGTTATTTGTTGATAGGTATGAAATTGATGCAGACAAGTATTCACATAAGTATGGAAATTCAGAGGAAAGAAAAGAAGAGGATTGTGTATATGAAGTTGAATATATGCTAAGGTATTTAAGTGATGCTGGATATATAGAATATACTGAAGGTCCGACTACTGAAGATGCGACTGATATTACGCTTACACCTATTGGATATAAAAGAGTTGATGAATTACAGAAAAATTCTTCATATGGGCGTAGTGTTCTTGTAGCCATGAAGTTTGGAGATGATACCGAAAAATTAAGGGAAGCAATTCGGAAAGGTATTACTGATGCAGATTACATTGCAGTTTTCATAGATGAAGTTCAGCACAACGATTTTATAACGCCTGAACTTTTGAAACATATTAGAGATAGTAAATTTGTGGTGGTGGATTTAACACATCAAAATAATGGAGCATATTTTGAAGAGGGATATGCAATGGGAATTGGCAAACCTGTTATTCAGTTGTGTCAAAAGGATACAAGATTACATTTTGATATAGCACAGAAAAATACTATTATGTGGGATGTAGAAGATGACATCCCAGAAAGATTAACAAATAGAATAAAAGCAACGATTGATTAATATATCGATGGTAGGAGTAACCGAAAGGTTGCTCCTAATTTTTTGCGCATTTTTATAAAAAGTTTCGGCTACCTGACCATATTTTTTCCAATGTAATGTGAAAAGAAAAATTATTTTCAAAATCTGTAGTTCAAAATTGCACCTAACTGTAATTGGGAGGATTAGACGGGTGGAAGAAAATCTACTTCAAATAGGAAAATGAACAAATTCCTTACTAACAGATATGAAAGGAAATTTCTACCGCCCAAAACGAGATTTTTTGTCCATTGGATAGTGAAGGAAAAAGTAATCCAATGAAAGATAAAAAATTTCGTTCAAAATCAGATTTCCTGTCCAAAGGAATATGAAAGGGGTTGTAACTTTTCCCGTCTATGAAAACAACACAAAGGAGGCATAAACATGGATTTATCAAAAATTCCAAACAGGCTGCGTGGCAAACCATATTTCTGCTTGATGAAACTTGAGCAGAAACCGGGCAAGGATAAGAAGGATAAGGTGCCATACAAAACGAATGGAGCAAGAGCAGACCCTACTAACCCTAATCATTTCACAAGCCTTGAGAATGTAATGAAGGTTTTTGATAAGGGTGGGTATGACGGAATCGGCATAGGCTTATTCGATGACAATATTGCAATCGACATTGATGATTGTGTGGAAAACGGAAAGCTGAGTGCAATGGCTACCGAGATTGTTGATTCACTTGGTTCATATGCAGAGTTCAGTATTTCCGGCACGGGAGTCCATATCTGGGCAAGGGCACCTGGTCTTGTTTATGACAAGGAACGCTACTACATCAACAATCGCGCATACGGACTTGAGATTTATCCGGCGGGCGTAACCACGAAGTTCATAGTGACTACAGGTAATGCAATCAATGATTGTGACGTCAACGAATGTACAGATGCACTTAAGGTTATTCTTGAAAAGTACATGATAAGACCGTCAGCTGAAAAGCCAAAGGTCGAGGCTCCGGGGAGTTATCTTTCCGATGAATCGGTAATTGAGAAGATGCTTGCTTCTAAAAATGCAGAAAAGACAAAAGCCTTGTGGGAAGGCGAGATACCGGAAGGTAAATCGCACAGTGAGGCTGATGCAGCACTTTGCATGATACTCGCATTCTGGTGTGGTGGTGATGATGAGCAAATGGACGGAATCTTCAGACAGTCAGCTTTGTTCCGTGACAAGTGGGATGAGCTTCATGGTGCTGATACTTATGGAAATCTGACCATACGAAATGCCATAGCAAGAACCACAGAGTTTTACAAACCTGTTGATGTAGGAGATGCCCGTGAGGACTTCAACGAACTTGCGATTCGTCTTACGGAGTTCATGCCGGAATCAAACCGACTTTACAAGGAAGGTGACCTTGGCAATGGAAGGCTCTTCGCTGATGTGTTTAAGGACATTGCAAGATATGTGCCGGAACGCAAGAAGTGGTTTATATACGATGGTAAATGCTGGGTTGCAGATATCGGTTCGCTTAAGGCTATGGAACTTGCCAAAGATTTGGCGGATGCATTGCTCATTCATTCGGTAACTATCAAGGATGAAGATGTGAGAAACCACTTCATTAAAAATGTAGTGAGAAAGTGGCAACAGAGAGGTTATCGCTCGGTCTACCTTAGTGACGCTCAAAGTGTGTACCCGGTGCCAATTGAGAGGTTTGATGCAGATATTTATCTCTTCAATTGCAAGAACGGAACACTTAATTTGCGGGATGGAACTTTCAGAGAACACAGAGCAGATGACTTCGTTACCAAAATCTCGCCCGTGGAATATGTGCCGTTAGCAAGGTCGGAACGTTTTGAAGAGTTCATCGATGAAATTACCTGCCGGGATAAGGACAGGGCAAGATTCCTTCAGAAAACATTGGGCTACGGCTTGAGTGGTGATACAAGGTTTGAGTGCATGTTCTTCTATTTCGGAGAAACCACAAGAAATGGTAAGGGAACTCTTATGGAGACTGTTCTTATCACACTTGGGGATTACGGAGCAACAGTAAGACCAGAAACCATAGCGACCAAGTATAACCCTAACAGCCAGAACCCCTCAGAGGATATCGCAAGACTTGCAGGCATACGATTTGCCAACATATCCGAGCCGGGCAGAGGTCTTCTGCTTAACGCAGCACAGGTCAAAACGATGACGGGTAGTGATACCTTGAATGCTCGTTTTCTGCATGAGAACAGTTTTGATTTCAGACCACAGTTCAAGCTATATGTGAATACCAACTATCTGCCTGTAATTACAGATATGACTGTTTTTACAAGTGACAGAGTTCTGATAGTGCCGTTTGAGAGACACTTTGAACCTTGGGAACAGGATAAAGGGTTAAAGGTAGAATTCAGAAAGCCGGAAGTACAGAGTGCAGTTCTCAACTGGTTACTTGAAGGATATGCACTTTTACAGAAGGAAGGTCTGCAACCACCGAAATCAGTTCTTGAGGCAACGGCAGCCTACTATCACGAAAGTGATAAGGTTACGCAGTTTGCCGATGACAGGCTCATCGAAGATGGTACCGCAGAAGTCAGAACATCACAGGTTTACGATGAATACCGAAGGTGGTGTGATGAGAATGGCTGTTACTCCGAGAACAGCAGAAACTTCAATCAGGAGTTACGCAAATTCGGAAAAGTAGTCAGAAAGCGTCCGAAAGCTGGTGGAGAGAAAACCACAATGCTTATAGGGTACAGGCTTAAGGTAGATTTCTTAAGCTAGGGGCAATATGTGGCTATTCAGAATGGTAAATTCTATAGGAAAAAACATTATAGAAAACACCATATGGACTAGCCACAAAATGCCCCGATTGTGAAAATGCAAGAAGGGAGGAATGCCTTATGGTCAAGATTTGGGGAAGTGCCGAGGAGTTACATTTACTACCCGGCGATTGTGACACAGAAAAGTACAAGTGCATCCGTGTGTATATGAAACCGGATAACAGCCTTGTCGGAGTATTCATGAGCAAGTCGGCAGAACCACCTCATTACTATGTGATTGATGGTTCGCAGGAGATGTACTACAAAACCCGTGCCGAGGCAATCGGCTACTGTATCAGTAAAGGATACGCAGATAAAACAGAGAATTAGGAGGATATGCAAATGTTTACACAGGATTATTTTGAGAAACACTTCAAACTTCACAACAAGATTGTGCTTTACACACCGGACGATATCAAGTTGGAGTTTACCAAAGAGCCACACTTTCATATGAGTGGCGGTTACACAGAGATGGATCTTATGGATGTGGAAGACCTTACCTCATTCTGCAATGCAAGAGGTTTGAAGACAAAGCTAAATGGTAACATCACAGTTTAGCACGATAGGGTGACCCCAGGGGCGGTCATAATCTCTGTGGCATTTATGGCAGGGCAACGGTGCCGCCCCTTTGTGTAAATAACTTTCATAAGTTTTAGGGGTATTAACCCCGGAAAGGGAAAAATATGGGAAAAAGAGGACCTATGCCGGGTACTGGCGGCAGACCGAGAAAAGCATTATCGGAAAAGTTAGCTGATGGTAATCCGGGATATAAATCAATAAAGGTTATACCTGCACCTTCTACATATGAAGGTATAGATATTCCAAAGCCAAATGATTATATCAAAGCAAAACAAAAAAACGGCAAGCCATTATATGCCGAGGAAATCTATAACAATACCTGGGGATGGCTTATTGAATGCAAGTGTGACCACTTATTCGTACCTGCAATTGTGGAGGAATATGCTATGAGTTTTGCACGTTGGATTCAGTGTGAAGAGGCAATTTCGGAGTATGGTTTTTTGGCAAAACACCCTACAACAGGACAGGCTATCACATCTCCGTATGTCAGTATGAGCCAGAGCTACATGAAACAGGCAACGCGGCAATGGTCTTTGATTTATGAGATTGTAAAGGCTAATTGCACAGTAAATTTTGAAGGAGCAACACCCTACGAGGATGCAATGGAATTGTTGCTTAAGAGTAGAGAGAGGAGATTTTAACTATGGTTACAGAATCAATTTCAAATAACAATTTATCACAGGAGGGAACAGCAATGGGTATTGATGAAATCACAATCAGTGGCAAGGATTATGCTACAGAATTTTGGAACAAGGAAATGAGAGGTAAGCCGGCAGACTTTGAGAAACTTAAGGGAGGCAGAACAGCAACAGATATGTTTACTCTTCCTTACGATAGTAATCGTAAGTATATGGCTGAACTTGAAAAGGAGAGTATCTTCCGTCAGTTTGCAACAAGTATCAATGTATCTTCATCCAACAATACCGTGCTTGCGTATGCGTCAGACGATGTGGCCGCGTGTGTGCCGGAAGGAGAATCTATCAATGTATCGGATCTGGCAGATGATTTTACAAGAATTAAGACAGAGGCTCATAAGGTGGTGTTACTCGTAAAAGTAGCGAATGCATTTGTTACTGATAATGCGTTTGATATCAAGAAACATCTTCCAAAACGATTTGCAAAGGTCTTTGGCAGAGCAGAAGAAAATCTCTTCATTAATGGAACGGGAGAAGGTCAGCCTGTGGGTATTTTGAATGACACATTGGGTGCTGAGACAGGAGTTACCACAACTGACGTTACTTCCGATGATGTCATTAATCTCTATATGTCAGTAAAGGCAAAACATCGTAAGCATGGAGTATGGCTTATGAATGACGAGACAGCACTTGCTCTCCGTAAGCTTAAAGATAAGGACGGCAATTATTTATGGCAGGAGAATATGGATACCATTCTCGGTAAGCCTGTGTACATTTCAGAGTTTATGCCTAGCATTGCAACAGGCAAGAAGGTTATTGCTTTTGGTGATTTTAGTTACTATTGGATTCTCAATCGCAGACCTTTGGCTGTCAGAGCGCTTAAGGAGAAGTTCGAACTTTATGACCAGACGGGCTACCTTGCGATGGAGTATATTGACGGCAAACTTGTGAACAGAGAAGCAATCAAGGTTATGCAGATTTCATAACCAATACAAATATCATTAGTCGGGTCGGAGATATCCGTTCCGGCAGGGAGGTGAGCATAATGCATATGGTTGAAACAGAGAAAAATGATAGTGCGTTGCCTGTTGGTGAGAAGTTTATGCTCACTATCAAAGAGGCAGCACCTTACTACAATATAGGTACAAAAAAGCTGCGTAGGCTGGCAGAGGATAACCTTGGTGTGTTTTCAGTGTATAGCGGAAATAGATACCTAATTGTAAAACCAAAGTTTGAAGAATTCATCCTTAATTCTTCAGAAATATAGTTCCTTTTATCTGCCGAAAGTAGTTGCTATTTCGGGGATGTAGAGGGAATATACGATGAACCCTATAAACTCTTAAAAACAGCCACTTTTGGCAGAAAGGAACGTGATGTTATGGCAAAGCCAAATTTAGCAGAAAAGGATATTTTGAACCCTTCGGAGGCGATTGAATATTTTGTCTTGAGCCGAAGAAAGTTTTATGATTTGTTGAAAAATACGGATGGAGAAGATTTCTTGGCATATTACGGAGAACGTAAGCTGATTATCCGTGTAGCCTTTGAAAAGTATTTATTGCACCATCCAGAGTTAAGGAGGCAGGTATAATGGCGAAAGCAGGAAGAGGGCAGACAAGGCGTGATTTCAAACGAAGAGTTCTTCGTCCGGGAGAAAGCGTCAGAGCAGATGGAAAATACCAATATAAATATCATATCGATGGTAAACCGCATTTTGTCTACAGTTGGAAGTTAGAGCCAACAGACAAATTGCCAAAGGGCAAAAAGCCATGCTTGTCACTCCGAGAACTTGAGAAACAGGTCAATTCAGAAATTGAAACACTTCCGAATATGGCAGATGGTCAAATGACAGTTTGTGAACTTGTAGATCGATACCTCAAAACCAAGACGGGAGTAAGGCAAAGCACGAAACAGGGATATGTTACAGTGCAGAGGGTGCTTGCAAAGGAGCCTTTTGGCAAGAAGACAATTCGAAGTGTGAAAACATCGGATGCGAAGCTGTTCCTTATCAAGCTACAACAAGAAGATAAGAAAAGCTACAGTTCCATCCACACCATCCGGGGAGTGCTTAGACCTGCCTTTCAGATGGCGGTGGATGACGATATTATAGTAAAGAATCCGTTCGGATTTCAGCTTGCC
>OMDM01000913.1_pt1 | contig 10728 bp, 10 predicted proteins | sample 1673801 | NCBI WGS metagenome assembly OMDM01 (sample SAMEA103958127, study PRJEB25191) | human gut metagenome | biome: human-associated habitat [ENVO:00009003]; feature: intestine environment [ENVO:2100002]; material: feces | place: Germany | collected 2013/2015 | reverse complement strand
CATCATCTACACTTGATGTATAACTGCCGCCTGTCTGCTCTGACTTATCTTTCTTGGACTTTTCTGACTTATTGTTAGCAAACAATACCTTTGCAACCAATCCGGCGCCGCCAAATATAAGAACAAGTATAAGAACCCATTCATACATTGTAATAGTTACAAGCCAGATTCTTGTTGACGCAACAATTGCCGCAATTATAAGTATCACTGATAGTACGGTAAATACTTTAGATACAAATGAGCCGCCTGAAGCAAACATCCATTAATGGCACCATAATAAGACCTGATGAGAACCTGCCACCCCATAATGAGAAGAACCCATATGAAGATGATACCATAACTTTCTGTGACAATATGTACAGTCCTACAACAAGCATTATTACGCCGCCAACAAACTGTAACAGCTCATTCTTAGCTTCTTTCATAGCCCTTATCCCCCTGTTTATCTACTCAACTATTCTTCTGGAACAAATACTCCATAGATAGTCTTAATAGCATCCTCAAAGTATCTGTTTCTTACACCAATGATGATGTTAAGCTCTGAAGATCCCTGATCTATCATTTTAACATTAATCTTAGCTTTTGCAAGTGCTGAGAAGATATTACCTGCTATACCAGTACTGTTCTTCATTCCACGTCCAACTACTGCAATAAGTGCAAGGTTAGCTTCAAGTTCAACAGAGTCAGGATTAACTGCCTTATGAATCTGTGCAAGAACCTTCTGTTCCTTCTCTACAAATTCATCCTGGTGAACAAATACTGTCATAGTATCAATTCCAGAAGGCATATGTTCGATTGAGATTCCGTTATCCTCGAATACTGAAAGAACCTTTCTACAGAATCCGATTTCTGAATTCATCATATCCTTGTCAATGCTGATTGCAACGAATCCCTTCTTACCTGCAATACCAGTAATTGTGTATTCTGGCATATTACATGTTGTCTCAACAATCATTGTTCCCTTATCTTCCGGAGCATTAGTATTCTTAATATTGATAGGAATTCCACCCTTTCTTACAGGGAAGATAGCTGATTCATGAAGCACTGATGCACCCATGTATGAAAGCTCTCTTAATTCCTTATATGTAATAACGTTGATTGGCTTTGCATTATTTACAATTCTTGGATCTGCTGCAAGGAAGCCTGATACATCTGTCCAGTTCTCATACATATCAGCCTTAAGTGCCCTTGCAACGATTGATCCTGTTACATCAGAACCGCCTCTTGAAAATGTCTTAACCTTTCCGTTTGGCATTGCTCCGTAAAAACCAGGTACAACTGCTCTTTCAATATTAGCAAACTTTGCTTCACACACTGCATTAGTCTTTTCTGAATCAAACTCTCCATCCTTATTGAAGCAGATAACTGTAGCAGCATCTATGAACTCATATCCAAGATAGTTAGCCATGATAATACCATTAAGATACTCTCCTCTTGAAGCTGCATAATCTTTTCCTGCAAGTGCCTCAAAATTCTTCTTAATTGTCTCGAACTGTTCCTTTAATGAAAGCTTAAGTCCAAGTCCCTTGATAATTTCATTGTATCTTTCCTCAATTGCGTTAAGGCTCTTCTCAATATTCTTACCAGCTTCTGCCTCTGCATAACATTTGTAAAGCATATCAGTAACCTTAGTATCCTCTGGAAATCTCTTTCCAGGTGCTGAAGGAACCACATACTTTCTGTCCTCATCAGCACGGATAATATTACCAACCTTCTTAAACTGCTCTGCGCTTGCAAGTGAACTTCCACCAAATTTAACTACTTTAACCATTGCTCTTACTCCCTTATATTTTATTACTGTAATTTAGTATCATCTATTCTGATTCTGCTTATAACAGAAACCTTATCCTTAGCATCTTCAAATGCTCTCTCTGTCATAGGTTCTGTAACAAATCCGAATTCTCCGTTAATTCCATCAACCTTAACAACCTGTCCTTCACCAAATGCTGCCTTAGCTGCCTGGACATCATCGCCCTTAATTCTTACAAAGAACTTTCTTGTCTCGTCAAATGTATCACCAAGTTCCTGCTTTACTGAACTCCAGATTGTCATAACATTTTTACCCTTATGCTTAACACAGTCAACTACATCTGATACTACAGCACTTGCTGTTGGAAGCTTTCCTGCTCCACTGCCGTAGAACATAGCATCTCCGAGCACATTTCCACGTAAAAATACGCCGTTGAACACTCCATTTACTCCTGAGAGCGGATGTGAATCATCTATCATATACGGTGCAACGAGACAAGTATAGCTGTCACCCACCTTGCGGCTTGAAGCCAGAAGCTTGATTGCACGGTGCATTGCCTTTGCGTACTTAATATCCTCAGGTGTAATCTTTGTGATACCCTCACAGTGGATATCCTCGAAATCCACCTGCTGTCCTGCAACAAGCGATGTGAGAATGGCTATCTTTCTGCATGGATCATGTCCCTCTATGTCGGCTGTAGGATCCTTCTCTGCATAGCCCTTATCCTGAGCATCCTTTAATACCTCATCAAAGTCTGCACCTTCCTCTGTCATCTTTGTAAGCATGTAGTTGGTTGTTCCGTTTAAGATACCTGTGATTTCCTCAATCTCGTCTGCTGTGAGACACTTGTTCAGTGGTCTGATAATAGGGATTCCGCCACCGACACTGGCCTCAAACTGGAAGTTCACTCCATGATCTCTGGCAACCTTGATGAGCTCAGCGCCCTTTGCGGCAACAAGGTTCTTGTTTGATGTTGCTACCTGTTTTCCTGCCTCAAGCATTGCCTTTACAAATGTAAATGCAGGCTCAACGCCTCCCATTGTCTCTACAACTATACCGATCTCAGGGTCCTCTGCAATAACCTTATAATCATGAACTATTTTGTTCTCAATAGGTGTACCCGGGAACTCTCTTAAATCAAGCACATACTTGACCTCGATTGGCTCTCCTGCTCTCTTTGCGATTTTTTCCTTGTTGATTTCTAATACTTCTACGACACCTGATCCAATTGTGCCGTAACCCATGACTGCAATCTTCATCTTTTTGTTACTCCCTGGCTAAAATTTTTACGTAATGTATGCCCTTTAAGGACTCAATCTGCTTTGCCATATCATCCACATCATCCGACTCCGGAAATACATCCACAGATAACGTGAGTGACGCAATGCCATTTACCGGTACACTTTGGTGTATGGTAAGAATATTTGCTTTCGCATCGGCTACCGACTTAAGCACAACGGAAAGTATGCCCTGCTCGTCATCCATCTGAATGACAAGATTCACTGTCTTTCCTTTACGCCCCTCATAAAAAGGAAAAATATCATCCTTATATTTGTAAAAGGAGCTTCTGCTTATGCCAACAGCATCTGTTGCCTCCTGCACAGATTCAAGCTTGCCCGAATCCAGCAGTCTCTTTGCCTCAACTACTTTAAGCAGCACCTCCGGTACAGCCTTTGCCCGTAAAACAAAGTAGTTTGATTTCTCCGCCATTTAGTTACCTCCAAAATGGCCGGTGTGTGTTTGTCACACACCGACATTTGTCCTTGACTCAAAGATTTTAACACAAAGATTACAGCTTTGCAACATCTTATGCTCTTGGTTTTCCACAATTACTGCAGAATTTACCTGTATTTTTTTGTCCACACTCACATGTCCACTCTGTGTTTACAGGTAATGGCTTGCCACAGTTTGTACAGAATTTACCTGTATTTTTCTGTCCACACTCACATGTCCACTCTGTAATCTCCTGTGGCATAGGCTTGCCGCAATTACTGCAGAATTTACCTGTGTTTTTCTGTCCGCACTCACATGTCCAGCCTGACGCATCCTCCTGCTGTGTGGCACCTGAAGCCACTCCTGCTGCCATACCTGCTGCACCATTTCCCGGAGCATTCATTCCGGCTGACCTGTTATTTTGTGCCATCTGTGTAAAACCATTCATCATATTGCCCATGGTGCTCATTCCCATACCGACACCCATGAAGCCCTGCATAGCTCCACCACTGTTGCTGCCTGCATTCTTGACACCCTCTGACATATTTTTGACCATATATCCCTGTGCAATAGATGGATCTGAGAGCATTGCGCCCTCGTTTCTTGTGTTAATGAGCTCCTGAGACTTCTCATCATATGAAAGGCTGGCGATACCAACACTTTGTACCTCCATACCACGCATCTGATTCCAGCTTTCATCGAGACACTTCGCCATATATCTTCCAAGCTCAGATGCCTTGCTTGTGACGAATGAAATTCTTGTACCATCCGCTGACATCTGGTTGATGGCAGACTGTAATGCCTCTAAAAACTCTGACAGATACTGCTCATTGATATCAGTAATCTCCACATGATCCATATTCTTTGGAATAGCCTCTGCATAAAACTGAAGCGGATTCACAATTTTGATGGAATATGTACCATGGGCACGAAGGAAAAGCTCCGCATTATAAAATGTATCATAGTAGTTTATAGGATTTCTCGTACCAAACTTGATTCCCTTGATTTCCTGAAGGTTGATATAATAAACCTTCTGTGACTGTGGTGTCTGTCCACCAAATCTCACACGGTCAAAGGTTTCCTTTAAAGAATCCCCAAACTGTCCGTTGAAAAGTGATGGCATAGATGAATTGCTCACCTTGTAGTAGCCCGGCTCAGCTGTGTAATCCACAATCTTGCCACCATCAACAAGTATCATAAACTGATTGTCATATACATGAATGATAGAGCCGTTTGAAACAATATCGTCAGAGCCTTTTTTATTCTGCCCCCTGTTTACCAGCACACCCCTGGCATAGACTGTCTGGTCACCTATATTGTCCGGCTCAATAACCTCCTGCCATGTATCTGCAAAGCCGCCTCCAATTGCCTGTTTTACTGCCTTAATAATTCCCATTTTCTTCCTCCTTAGATATGGTTGTAATCAACTTCATGAAAGCTCTGCAGCTTCCATACTTTTATATTGACAGGCTCAACATATGAGCCACAATATTCACATTTCTTTGCTCCAAGACTTCTGACCGGAGCACCGCAATTCGGACATGTAGTGCCAACTGCACTTCCTATCCCCGCATTATCCAACATATCTATATCCTGTATGTATACAAGCTCCATATTGTATCTGGTCTGCTTTTTATACTCTTTATCACCACTGATAAGCTTTCCTGAGGCCGTCTTATAGTAAAAATACTCAACCGCACTCTGTATACTGATGACGCACCTTCCATCTCTTTTCACATAGTTTGAGATTTCAGTCTGATGCACCCTGATCTCGTCAAAATGCTCTGTAAAGCCAGCTGCTTCATTGCTGTCTATACGCACCTGCACCTGCTGTCTTACCTCATCTGAAGCCTCACGGTCCAGCTTGTAAATATCCTCAGTCGTGATTGCACAAAGTGCTGACACAAGCACTCTTTCTGACATTCTCTTAAACTGTTCCCAGACAAACTCCGGAAAATCCCTTTTTATCTGTGGCTCCATAAGGCGCGTCATGCCTGAAACCGACTTGGGAGTCGTAGAGACATTCTCCCTGATACGATTGATGCCCTCTGTGACATCAGGTGTACCAAGAAGACTTTCAGACAACCGTCTGACTTTAATGTAAACGGTCACTCCGCCAGCTGTCAGAACTGCTAATATCGCCACAGCTATAACTAAACCCACATTTGCCTCCTTATTCTGAACGTGTTGCAAGCCACTTCAGATAACCATTGATAAATATATCTATATTGCCATCGAGTACCGCATCCGCATTACCGGTCTCCACATCTGTCCTGTGATCCTTGACCATGGTGTAAGGCTGAAGCACATACGAACGTATCTGGCTTCCCCAGCCAATTTCCTTGACCTCGCCTCTGATGCCCGCCTCCTTTGCAGCATTCTCTTCCTGCTTTAAAAGATACAGCTTTGCCTTTAACATCTGCATGGCTTTGTCCTTGTTCATATGCTGTGAACGCTCATTCTGACACTGTACCACGATCCCTGATGGAAAATGTGTGATACGGATAGCTGACGAAGTTTTATTGATATGCTGTCCTCCTGCTCCACTTGAGCGGTAGGTATCAATTCTGATATCCTCGTCCTTCACCTCAATATCGAGATCCTCCTCAATATCAGGCATGACATCACATGATACGAATGAGGTCTGCCTTTTTCCCGCCGCATTAAACGGCGAAATACGAACAAGCCTGTGCACACCCTTTTCAGACTTCAGATACCCATATGCATTCTCTCCGTTTACCTGGAAGGTAATGGACTTGATACCGGCTTCATCGCCATCAAGCGAATCGAGTACCTCAAGGGTAAAGCCCTTTTTATCAGCCCACTTCGAGTACATACGAAACAGCATGGCCGCCCAGTCACACGACTCGGTACCACCTGCACCTGCATTGAGCCTCAGAATCGCATTGCATTTATCATATTCTCCCGACAAAAGAGTCTTCATTCTGATACCGTCATATGTGCTCTCAAAATCATCAAGCATCTGCTGTATCTCGGGTATGAGTGACTCATCGTTCTCCTCATAGCCCATCTCAATCATCGTCTCTATATCTTCGTACTGTTCCTTGAGCTTTGCGTATGTAGCTACATCATCCTTCATACTCTTAAGCTCTTTCATCTTGCTCTGTGACTTCTCCGGGTCATCCCAGAAGTCAGGAGCTTCCATTTCTCGCTCTAATTCCTGGATTTTTTCTTCTTTATTAGCCAGGTCAAAGTGAATCCCTCACTTCCTGTAGTGGGGCTTTGTAGCCTTGGAGCGTGGACTTGAAATTATCCAACTCTACCACAGAATCACCTCTTTCTTTGCATTTTTTTGTTGGCCGCCTTTAGTTTTTGATGACGCTTCCCGCATTCATGCTGTGGGGTGCGGCTGTCACATAGTATATTCCTCTGAAAAATATGAAGTCAGCCACGGGATTTTTTTCGGATAGTGATTTTTTATTTTCACTTTCTTTCATTCATATTTTTAATGGAACCCCGTGGCATTTCATATTTTTCTTCGGAACATGCTATGTGCCGTCCGTAAACCTGGGTTTACTGGGCGGGAAGCTGGTTGTGGCACATATTAAAAGCGTATGTTATATGCCTTGTTTTTTGGCCAGCGTCAATATCATTATTATACCGATTATACTAAAAAACTGCAACTAAATTTGGCACTTATAATCATGCTTATCATCAAGCTTATTATCATGTCTGTTGCGGGTCTCACCTAACAGTGTTGTGACTGGCAACGATTACAGCCCACTTATCTTCGTGTCTTCATGTTTTCATATTTTCGTTTTCACAGCTCCTGCTGTATGCTTCGCATGCGCCACATGTGTAACAAGCGCAATAAATAGCAGCATAATGATACCACCTGTGGTGTCAATCAGTACGTCCGTGAATCTGCCGGCCCGGCCGGGAACGAACAGCTGGTGAAATTCATCTGTGCAGGCATATAGGAAGGTCACGCCTATCGGAATCAAAAATCTTCTTCTGCCATACAAGAACGAAAATGTCAAAAAACCAAGCAATGTGAGAATGGCATACTCACTCATGTGGGCACATTTTCTCACCGGATAGTCTATAAGCTCTGCCTTATCGAGCAGCTCCTTCTCATCCCAGTGGCTTGCGGTAATGGTATTGACCACAGAAACTATGCGATAGCTGACGCTGCCGCTGAGCTCAGACGACTCGGTATCCGGCTCCGCCGAAAACATAAAGATAACTACCATCCAGTACAGCATGAGAAAGCATGCAATCTTATTTAAGCTTTTCATTCATCACCTCAATCGCCTTCTGAAGCTGCACATCATACTGCATGTCATAGTCTGCATTTGTATCTCCTGTATATTCATAATCGACCTCTACATCAGGCTCGATACCCTTTTTATGGATATTGTGACCATTTGGTGTGTAGTACTTCGATGTGGTAATCTTTACAGCATCGCCATCGGAAAGATTGTAGATAGTCTGTACAATTCCCTTTCCAAATGTCTTTTTACCTACAAGTGTGGCATCAATATAACCATCCTCATTGTAATCCTTCATGGCTCCCGCAAAAATTTCAGATGCACTTGCGCTGTTCTCATCGACAAGCACTACGATAGGACAGTCAATCTGTTTTCCATCATCATCACCAAATGTCTGGATATTTCCGTTTTTATCCTTTGTATACACGACAGTTCCTGCAGGAAGCTTGCCAACTGTTTCTGCCGGAAGCAGTCTGTCAACCATTTCTGTCACTGCGGTAAGTAGTCCTCCCGGATTAGCACGCAAATCCACTATAAGACCCTTCATACCCTGATTTGTAAGTCCGTCAAGTGCATCCTCAAACTGACTTGCCGTGTTTGTCTGAAACTCGCTGACCTGGATATATCCCACTCCATTGTCAAGCAGCTTGCTGTCCACTGATGGCAGCTCAACATTTTTACGCTCCACATCAACGGTAAATGGGTCTGTATCCTCGCCACGCCTGATTTCAAGCGTAACTTTCGTGCCCTCCTTACCTCTGATTTTGGCAACAAGCTTTGTGAGATCCTCGGATGTTGCCTCGACACCATCAACAGAGACTATTTCGTCATCCTTTTTAAGTCCCGCTTCCTCAGAAGGTGTACCACTGTATACCTTCGAAACTGTCACCTGCTTTGTATTCGGATCCTGCTTTAACGCAGCCCCGATTCCATAATACGTGCCTGTCGTACTAATCTGCAGCTCCTTATATTCATCCGCGGTATAATAAACCGAATAAGGATCATTCAGCCCCTCCATCACACCATGTAGCAGACCGTTTTCCAAATCATCCTTATCGTAATCCTCATAGTAGTACTCGTCTATGTAGTTCGCAAGCTCATCGATTTTCTGCACGGTCTTGTCATCAAGCACATCTGCGCTTTTTGCAACGGTATGCACGCTCCTGCCTGTAATCATTGTGTATGCAAAGAGCACAATCAATCCAAGCACAATGGTGGTCACTATACCTGTAGCAATACCGACACCGAACCCATTTCTAAATCCCTTTCTATGAGGCTTTTTATCGCTCATATCTGAATTATCATCGTATTCTAAGCCGTTGTTGTTTGAATTATCCATTTCAGTCCTGTCCTCTCTATATTATGATATGAACTTAAAACAGCCTGTCTCCGATCGGAGCCAGGCCGTCATAATTATTATTATACTCTTAAATGTTTCCGAATTGTGAATCGGCTTCCCAAAAAGCCAATTCCAACGCCCAGTATAAGCGCTACCGGTACAAGTGTAGAGAAAATCTCCTTTGTCGGGATAAATGTCATCATATTTCCTATAAAACTAAACTTATTAGCAATATATGCACAAATCTTTCCATACATGACACTGAGCAATCCCAGAGGAATCGCTGATCCTATCAGTCCAATGAGAATACCTTCTACCACAAACGGAGACCTGACAAGAAAATCCGTCGCTCCGATAAGCTTCATGATAGCTATTTCCTCTCGTCTGACCGCAATACCCGTAGTAACTGTATTGCTTATAAGGAAAATCGCAACACACAGAAGAATCAGAATGATACCTCCCGATACATAGCTGATAAGCTTATTTAAATCGGTCAGTGTATTGGCCACATCCTGCGACTGGTTTACCTTTCTGACGCCCTCCAGACCCTTGATATAGTCGACAAGAGTCTGCTGCGCAGAGACATCATTCAAATAAACCTGCAGATTTGCTGAATTACTGAGAGGGTTATCATCACCAAAGGAAGCTGCAGCATCATCGTAGCCCTCAAAATACTCCTTCTGGTAATCACTCCATGCATCGGCCGCTGACTGATAATCCACCTTGCCAACCTCAGCCCTCTTTTCTATCTGAGCCTTGTCCGCTTTTATTACATCCTCTGTAGTGCCCTCATTAAAGAACACTGTGACAGCAACACCCTCCTCAGCTGTCTTAACCATGCTTGAGAAGTTCGTCACAACTATATAAAACAGACCAAACATAAAAATACAGGCCGCCATTGTCGCTATGGATGCCAGTGAAAACATCTTGTTTCTGAAAATATTCTTAAATCCCTGCTTAATTGAATAAAATAACGTATTAATCCTCATCACTATCACCATCCTTGCTGTCAGATACAACAAGACCTTTCTTTATAGTGATAACACGTTTTTTCATAACCTTAACAATCTCAAGATTATGAGTTACAACGATAACAGTTGTGCCTTTCTCGTTGATTTCCTCAAGCAGTTTCATAATCTCCCACGCATTGTTATTGTCCAGATTACCCGTCGGCTCGTCAGCCAGCAGCATGCTCGGCTCATTGACAAGAGCTCTTGCAATAGCTACTCTCTGCTGCTCTCCTCCCGAAAGCTCTCTCGGCTTTGACTTGTACTTTGCAGCAAGCCCTACCATAGAAAGCATCTGTGGCACCTTTTTCTTAATAACAGCCGTGGATGCACCGATAACCTTGAGTGCAAAAGCTACATTTTCATAAACATTTCTATCCTTTAATAATCTGAAGTCCTGGAAAACGACTCCAACATTTCTTCTGTATTTAGGAACCTGCTTGTGGCGAATGCGCGCCAGATTCCTTCCGTCAACAGTAATCGTTCCGTCTGTAGGATCAAGCTCCTTTAAAAGAAGCTTAATCAAAGTGGATTTACCGGATCCGCTATCTCCGCATACGAAAACAAACTCTCCATCATCAATCTCCAGATTGACATCATTGAGAGCAGGTATACCTGCAGAATATGCCTTACTGACATGTTCAAGTTTAATCATTACTTTCTCCTTAATAGTCCATTGATTCCATA
>OMDM01000909.1_pt1 | contig 10771 bp, 7 predicted proteins | sample 1673801 | NCBI WGS metagenome assembly OMDM01 (sample SAMEA103958127, study PRJEB25191) | human gut metagenome | biome: human-associated habitat [ENVO:00009003]; feature: intestine environment [ENVO:2100002]; material: feces | place: Germany | collected 2013/2015 | reverse complement strand
CCATAGGAATTTCCATGAGTTTACATAACGTATCCAGATCTTTTTTCTGCTCCGCAGGAAGGCATCTTCTTGCAATCTTTAAGGTGTCCACTCCCTTTCGTTCAAAAGACAACTTTCGATTTACCGCCGCCTGTTTTAAAAATCCGTAGTCAAAGATTATATTGTGACCAATCAGAACATCTTCCCCCAAAAAAGCAAAAAACTCTGTCAGAATTTCCTCTTCTTCCGGGGCATTTGCCAGCATCTCATCGGTAATTCCCGTCAATCGGACAATCTCTTCCTCCAAAGGCAGTTCCTGATGAATCAGCATGGAAAAGCTGTCTACAATCTTTTGTTCCCGCACCCGTACAGCGGCTGCCTCCAAGATTTTATGATGTTTTGCATTCAGTCCTGTCATTTCTAAATCCAGTACCGTATAATTTCGTAACATATTATTTTCCCTTTGCTTTGCACAAATCCGCCAAAAAACACTCTGTACACTTCGGATTCCTTGCGGTACAAATACTTCTTCCCAATGTAATAATCTGGATATTATAAAGAATCCAATGGTCTTTCGGCAACACCTTCATCAAATCCTGTTCTACCTTTTCCGGATCCTCCGATTTGGTAAATCCCAGTTTTTTGGAAATCCGTTTTACATGGGTATCCACCACCACACTGGGTTCGTGATAAATGTTTCCCCGAATGACATTGGCGGTTTTTCTGCCTACGCCTGCCAGAGATGTCAAATCCTCTAATTTTTCCGGCACCTCGCCGTTGTATTCCTCCAAAAGCCTTTTGGTACAGGCTATGATATTCTTTGCCTTATTATGATAAAAACCGGTAGAATGGATATCCTGCTCCAGTTCTTTTAAATCCGCATTGGCAAAGGCCTCCAATGTGGGATACTTTACAAACAAATCCTTCGTCACAATATTGACTCTGGCATCGGTGCATTGGGCACTTAACATTACCGCAATCAATAGCTGCCACGGTGTCTCATAGTTCAGATAACAGATATATTCTTTTCCGTATGCCTCATCCAGACGTTTCAATATTTCTCCGGTTCTTTTGGTCATTTCACTTCTCCTTCCCTTCCACTTTTGCCTGTTGGCTTTCCACAATATATGCTTTTGCCTGATTGGTCAAAGGATTCCTCTCTTCATAGTCAAATAAGATATAATAAGTCTCGCATCTCTTTGGATATCCTTCCCGACTCCGTTTTTCCGTAATCAGGTTTTCATAGTGACAAGGTTCCAAATGGGACAACCGTCCTTTTTTACAATAATTTCTGCTCACTTCTTTTATCCCAGTCAAATCCTCGGCAAAAGCGGGACGGGTCTTCATGTTCTCTCTATAGTATAAATCCAGTGTCAAGGTCTCTTTTAAAAGCTCTGTATGTTCCTTATCATAAAGCTCTGCAAATTCCAACAAAATCTCGCAACGGCGGATTCTGGTGTGCCGCAGACGAAGATATCCCTTTTCCTCATAAAATTCTCCCAGCTTCAAGAACATTGTAAAAGCACTATCAAAGGAAAGCTCCAACACTTTCATGGTGATTTCAAACTGTCCGCTGTTGTAATAGACCTCCAGCATCTCCTCCACCAGTTTTATCTTCAATACCTCTTCATAGGTCAGCCATTTCGTTGCCATCACCTCGTAAGGCGGCTTTGATTTGTAAATCATACCGTACTCTTGGGCGTATTCAAACATATAAGAACCCTTTAACACTTTTAGGAATCCCAATTGAAGCTGTTCCGGCTTCCATGCATAAATCTCATCAAAGGATTCCTGAAAGCTTCGATAATCCTCCTCCGGCAATCCCGCAATCAAATCCAAATGCTGATGGACATTTCCGGTCTGCTGGATTCTACCCACCTTTTTTTGAACCTCCGCTAAGTTCATCTGTCTGTGGATTGTGGCAATGGTGTTTTCATTGGTAGACTGGACGCCGATTTCTAACTGAATTAATCCGGGACGCATAGTTTCGATAAATGCCAGTTCCTCTTCATTCAGTAAATCCGCCGCCACTTCAAAATGAAAATTGGTAATTCCCCTGTCCTTCTCTTTGATAAAACACCAGATTTCCATTGCATGTTTATGGTTACAGTTAAAGGTTCTGTCCACAAACTTTACCTGCGGCACTTCTTTTTCTATAAAAAAGCCCAATTCCTTTTTTACCAGTGCTATATCCCGAAACCGTAATCGCTTGTCCACGGAAGAAAGACAATAACTACAGGAAAACGGACATCCCCGGGAAGATTCATAATAAATGATACGGTTCTGAAAATCGGTCATATCTTCATATGGAAAAGGTATGGTACTCATGTCCAAAGGTTCCTGCGGCTCTGTCTCAAAAATACTGCCGTCTGCTCTGCGGTATGCAATTCCTTTTATCCCACAAAGCGATTCCTCCAACTGGTCTTTTTCTTCTATATAACATCTGCAAAAATCAAGGAAGGTCTTTTCCCCTTCTCCAATCATCACTCCGTCAATGCCCGGATGTTCCCGCAGCAAAGTTTCCACCTCATAGGAAACCTCCGGTCCTCCCACCCATATAGGCAGATTTGGTCTTAGCTTTTTTATCTCCTCTATCAATTCCTCCACATAGGTAAAATTCCAGATATAACAGGAAAAGCAGAGTACATCCGGCTCTCTTTTATAGATTTCCTCTAAAATCTCATCCACTCTCTGATTGATGGTAAACTCCGCCAGTTCAATCTGCTCCCTGTATTCCCTGGCGTAGGCACGAAGGATGTAAACTGCCAGATTGGAATGTATATATTTTGCATTGATGGCTGTCAGTAAAATTTTCATATCTTGTCTCTTTCTTTGTACTCATTTTCCTACTATTATAGTACAACCTGCCTCGCTTTTCCAGATGTCATTGTCTGGCACATATACCGTCTCTATGATACAATGTTGTTGGATCATCATCCACTAACATTGTATTAAGGGAGGACAGTATATGCGGCAGCTCACAATCAGCAAAGGCAACCAGACATTTCAAGTATCTGCGGTGGAATCCGACTCTATTTTAAATATTTTACAGAAAAACGGCTTTTCTCTTCCGGCGTCCTGCGGTGGAAGAGGTGTCTGCGGACATTGTACGGTTATTGCTGACGGTCAAGAGGTACGGGCTTGTCACACCACTGTCGGAAGCATTTCGCACATTCAGCTCCCTGACACATTGCTCTTTTCGGATATTGAGATGCCTACTGCGGAATCTGTTTCTGTTGTTTCTTCCCATTGCGGCATTGCTGTGGACCTTGGAACAACTACCATTGCTCTGGCTTTGGTGGATTTAAACAACGGCACGATTCTTTCTTCCAAGGGTTACCCAAATCCCGGAATCTCTTATGGAGCAGACGTTTTAAGCCGTATTGAAGCTTCTAATCAAGGAAAAGGTAATTTACTTCAACAGGATTTACTCGCCCTTATATCAAAGGGTATTCATACACTTTTGCAGTCTTCCGGTATCCCGGCGGACAAATTGGATTCTATTTGTATTTCTGCCAATACGGCTATGTGCCATCTGCTGCGGAATCTATCTTGTAAAACCTTGGGACAGGCTCCCTTTACCCCTACTGCTCTTTCCTTTGACGATATGACCGCCAAAGATTTTTTTGCCACCGATGTTTTTCCTAATACCACCGTCACTCTTATCCCTTGTCTGGATACTTTTGTCGGAGGAGACATTCTCTCGGGCTTATACTTTTTAGATTTACCAAAAAAAGATAGCCTTTCGCTTTTTATTGATTTGGGAACAAACGGAGAAATGGTCTTGGGAAAAGAAGGTCATCTATTAGCCTCTTCTGTTGCCGCAGGACCTGCTTTTGAGGGCAGCCGCATTCCCGGCAGCGTTGTCATTGACGCTCTTTATGAAATGCAGCAAAAAGGTGCCATAGACCATACCGGTCTTTTACAGGGTATTTTCTTTCACACCGGATACACCTATCAGGATTATTCTTTTACACAGGAGGATATTCGTGACATCCAGTTGGCAAAAGCTTCTGTGCGGGCAGGTATTGAAACCCTTTTCACTCAATATGGTGTCAGTGCCGACAATATAAAGCAAGTATATCTCAGCGGTGGCTTTGGTACCAATACGGATGTCTTCAAGGCTATTTCCATCGGACTGCTGCCTTCCGATTGTTCAGGTAAGGTTTCCTGTGTGGGAAACACTTCTCTTTTGGGTGCCATAAAATATTTACGTTGTCCAAATCCTGCTTATTTTGACAGGCTGAAAGAATACACTTCCGTGATTTCCCTTGCAGAATCAGCAAGCTATAAAGAAGCTTATTTAAAATATATAGATTTTGTCTCATAGCAGATAGCTTTCCCCGGTGATTTTCTTACTTATTTTTGTGAAAATTTACGAATTGTAAAGATGGATATTTATATCCACAGAAGCCCTTTCGGGCAGAACATTGACAGACGATTCCTACATCTTTTCCTGAAACTCTTCCAATGTCTTTGCATTTGCTGCCAATCTCAACCATTTTTTCAGCGTCTCAGAATTTCGTTCTTCAAAAATACGGTCTACCAGCTCTGTTGGCACAGTTCCACAATCGCTCAAAAGTTCCAAAACATCTTCAGCTTTTCCTCTTGCCTTTTCTCTTCTCAGCAATTCTTCTCCTGTCATATATCTTTCCTCCAGTTTCCGCCAATTTTTTAAGGTCATAACCTTTTCATGCAGACGTGCAATCGGCTCATCCGATATCTTCGCCACATACTCATCTGTACTCTGTTCCATATAGTGCAAAAAGTGCACTAATTCCAATGGAACCTCTTTTTCATTTGTTCCTTTCATATTCAAAAATATCTTTTGAGTTCCATCCCCTAAACCGATATCCCGTTCCAAACAACGTTCCTCAAAAGTATATCGATAGAGTCCCTCGCCAAAGGGATCAAAGGTACAAATAAAAATCACATATCCCGGCTGTAAATCATTAAAATCATCTCCCGGTTGTAAGGATGCAACATCCATTTCTGCCTGATGATACCGACTCCTCTTCGCCAGATTTTTTTCTTTTTCATTCTGTGCCTCTACATTATAGCTGACCTGCATCTCATCACTGGCATACACATCTAAACGTACGCTACGTAAATCCGAACTAACCAATATGCTGTGTTCAGTATGTACCTTTACTTTTGGAATTTTTCTATCAAGAATAATCTCCAATACCAAACGACATATCTCCGCATCTTCCATAGCTGCCGCGAACAAAAATGCGTGTTTTAAATCCAGTTCCTGAAACCTTTTCTTCATATATTCCTCCCGTCCAAATTACACGGGCGAAATCTATCTGTGCTTTGATTATAATTACTTTTTTCTTGAATTTCAAGAGTCATTTTTTCATTTTTCTTTTTTAAAAAACACCGCAGAACCATTCCGTTCTACGGTGCTTACCTAACCTAATACGATATATCGGACAATCACATCTATTCCTGCAATAATCAGCAACAGACCTCCTAAAAAATACGCCTTTGTTTTCTGCTCATAGCCCATCCGGTATCCTGTATATAATCCGATGATAACCATGGCAACTGTCACACAGATAATCATAATAAGTACTTTACACAAATCAGCTTGCAAAAACCCAAAAGCAATTCCTGTTAAAACAGTAAATATTGTACTCTTAAAGATTGCAAAAAAGGTTTTCTTGACATCCAGTCCTTCTTCCCGTTTTTCTATAATTCTCTCATTTCTCCATGCTTTCACAAACATTCTGAGTCCCATTCCACCCAGAATCAAAACTGCGATTATTTTTCCGATATAAGCTTTCTCACTTAAATGTACGTCATATTGATTTAAGAGAGAGACCAGACCGCAGCCTACAAAAAGAGCTATTGTCTGCCATAGTGAGGTTAATACTACGGCTAATGCCAATCGTTTTTTTTCAAGTTTGGCAACCAATGCACCCTGACATTCCAGAGTTGCAAAGATTTCCCATGAAACACCGATGGTAATCAGCACGATTTCTACCATATTCATGGTTTTCTCTCCCTTCTATCCATTAATCTTATTTTACATTTACGCCTTCTGTTCTTGTAATGAACTTCACAGATCCGGTGGTTCCGTCTGCTACCTGTGAGAATGTCTGATAATCAGAGCCTGCCTGCATTACAGCAACAATTCTCTCAACCAAATCTTTTACATCTCCATTATAGGTATCAGCTAATTTCTGGATTCCTTCTTCATCGAATTTAATCATTCCTTCACTCAATGTATTGGAACCTTTTTCTAATTTTCCGATGCCATCAGATAACTGATTCGTTCCATCTGCAATCTGGTTTGTTCCATTCACTAATGCAGTTACCCCACTAGTTAAAGTCGGAATTTGATTTGCTAATTGCTGTGTACCATTGCTTAATGCCTGTGAACCTGTAACAAGACTATATCCGTTTGCCTGCGTTGTTTCGATGGCTGCTGCTACTGTTGCTTTTGTCTGCTGTGTAGCTTTTACTGCTGCTTGGGTTGCTCCCTTTTTTGTTCCTTCAACTACACTATCTGCAATTGTTTCTGCCATCTGATTTAACTGACTTGCTACTACAGCATTCTCAAGTGTTGCATAATCCGGAATTTCTGAAGGAAGTCTCAACGCTCCCTGTACTCCTGCACGAAGTGCCGGTGTATTGTTATATACATACGCAACTGCTGCCGAACGATCATTACTAAATGATGCCTCTGCCGTTACTATGTTTGATTCTCCGGCTGCTGCTGCGACTTGTTCACGAAGACTTGTTTTTACAGAATTTACAAATTGACCACCATTTGCTGTCTGTAACTGCTGCTTTGCCAATGCAATAATCTGTGCTTTTTGACCATTATTCATTAACGCATCTACTTCACTTTGAGCACTCTGTTCGATTGCTGCTCTTTCCTCTGTTGACAATGGTGCGTTTAAAGTTTGATCTAACTGTGTAATTCCGGCACTAATCTGTTTTGCACTGTCATTCAGCTGATTTGCTCCATCTGCCAATGAGCCGGCTCCGCCTCCAAGCTGATCTACACCGGATTTCAATGTTTTAATACCTGCTGAGAAATCTCCCATCTTGCTATTTAAAGTATCTAAACCATCTGCCAACTCTTTACTTCCGTCTGCCAACTGAGTAGACGAATCAGACAATGTATTGATGGCATCATCCAGAGCATCCAAGTCAAACATCTCGTCGAAATCTGTTCCATTCACAAGACTGCTCATCATAACACTCATGCTCATACTTAAAGAAAAATCTTTTACATCGGCTGTTACTTCCACATACTCTGGAATATCTACATCCTCTGAGAAGTCAGAAGCATCTACCTTTAAGCTATCGCTTAATCCCGGCATTGCCACACCAACTACAATCTGTTTATCTCCGTCTGATACAACTTTTCCGCTGGAAACCTCTACATTTGAGAAGCTGTCATCTAAAATCATACCTGCCATAACTGTAAATGGTACATATACATTATGTTCCTTTCCGTTTACAGTTTCAACTGTTTTTACATTATTTTTGTAATCAAAACGAATGGTTACTTTTCCACTCTTACCTGCAATTTCATCCGCAGACATCTCTTTTCCATCCAGATAATAAGTCACACTCTGCTCAACTGGAAGTTTTTTGTCTGTAGTTCCCTGATAATAAATATCTTTTCCTTTTGCTTCCCATGTCAGTTTTCCATCTTTTTCTTTAAAGGTTTCATCACCTTTTACATTTTTAATATCCTTTAAATCGGAAGCGTCTTCTAAGGTGTCCTTTCCTTCTGGATTCTTTAACCAGTCACTAACAATCACTTCTTTAGATTTTCCTGTATTATCCGCTACAATATATACGGTCTCGTCTTTTCCAACCTCTTCCTCAGACTTGTCGACCTCGGCGGAAAGAACCTCTTTCAGCTCTTCCTCTGCCTCTGATTTAGCCTCACTCTGCTGGGTTGACTCTGTGGCTGTTCCTTTTTCTGCATATACCGTATATGCACCATAGCTGGTTCCTGCAATTGCAACAGTCAGAACACCTGCTGCAATACGAATCACATATTTATTTTTAAATCTCTTCTTTAACTCTGGTAACTTCATAGTTCCTTCCTCCTTATTCTTCTACTCTCTCCGGCAAAAAGCCTTTACTTGTCTTACAAATTGCTTTATCAAATATCATGAACATTGACGGCAGTATGAAGATTACAACAAACATACTGATAATCGCTCCTCTTGCCATCAAAGAACATAAGGAAGCAATCATATCTACATTAGAATACATACCTACACCGAAGGTTGCTGCAAAGAAGCTCAATGCACTGACAATAACTGACTGCATAGAAGACTGAAGTGCTAATGTAATGGCTTCTTGTTTCTCTGCTCCTTTAGATCTTGCTTTTCTGTATTTGGTGGTCATCAAGATTGCATAATCTACAGTGGCTCCCAGCTGAATGGTTCCGATAACCACACCTGCAATAAACGGAAGCTTCGTACCCGTAAATGCCGGAATACCCATGTTAATAAAGATTGCAAATTCAATAACCGATACCAGAATAATCGGTAAGGAAATAGATTTAAATACAAAAGCAATAATTAGGAAGATAGCTCCGATGGATACAGCACTTACTACCTTAAAGTCATGATCTGTAATCGTAATCAAATCCTTGGTACAAGGTGCTTCACCAATCAACATTGCTTTCTTATCATATTTCTTAACGATGGACTGAATCTTATCACACTGTTCATTTACTTCATCCGATGCCACTGCGTATTCGGAACTAATCATAACCATCTGATAATTTTCATCCATAACAACTTCTTTTACGGAATCTGGAAGAATCTCTCTTGGAATGCTTGGTCCTACAAAGGTATCTAATCCCAAGGTTGCTTTTACTCCATCTAAATCGTTAATCTGATTCATCATGGAATCAATATCTTTCGGCTCTACCTTTGAATCAATCAACACGATATGTGTGGAGTTCATTTCAAAAGTCTCATCCAGTTTCTCATTTGCAATAACACTGTCTAAATCTTTCGGAAGTGTTCCTGCCAAATCATAGTATACTTCGTAGTGGGTATAACCCCAGATTGCTGGAATCAGTACAGCAACGAAAATAACGATAAATACTTTAAAATGTTTTACTACCCAGTTTGCAATAAATCCCAAATCAGGAATGATTGCTTTGTGTCTGGTCTTATCAATAATCTTATCAAAAATTAGAATCATAGACGGCAATACGGTTACACAACAGATAACGCCGATAACAACACCCTTCGCCATGGTAATACCTAAATCCAAACCTAATGTAAAGCTCATAAAGCAAAGAGCAATAAATCCTGCCACTGTAGTAATGGAACTTCCCACTACTGAAGTCAAGGTATTGGATATAGCGTGTGCCATAGCACGTTTCTTATCTCCCGGGAATCTTTCTTGATTCTCCTCATAAGAATGCCATAGGAATATGGAATAATCCATGGTAACACCCAACTGCAGTACCGCTGCAATCGCCTGCGTTACATAGGAAATCTCTCCTCGGAATACATTGGAACCTAAGTTATATACAATTGCCATTCCAATACTCAATAAGAAAAAGATTGGAATAATTGCGGAATCCATGGTCAGGGATAACACGATGATTGCCAAAACTACTGCAATCAAGACATAAATCGGTACCTCTTGGTTTATCAGTCCTTTTGTATCTGTTACGACTGCTGACATACCGCTTATGTAACATTGTTTATCTGCTACATTCCGCAGCTCCTCAATGGCATCCATGGTTTCATCCGCTGACATGGATGTGTCAAAAAAGATTGCCATTAAAGTCGCATCTTTGTCTTCATTAATAAATACTTCCTGTAAATCCTCCGGCAGCATATCTGTCGGAACAGATAAATCTGATACAGAATCATACCAGATAATCTTCTTTACATGGTCAACTTTTTCCATTTCTTTACGCATAGCGGAAACATCTTTATCTTCCATTCCCTCTACAACGCACATGGAAAATGCTCCTGTGCCAAACTCATCCAGAAGAATATCCTGACCCTTCATGGTGTCAATTTCTCCCGGTAGGTACGTTAGGATATCATAGTTTACTCTTGTGTGAAAATATCCTAATGCTGATGGAATCAACAGTACAAGACTCAGTATAAAGATTGGTATTCTGAGCTTGACTACGCCTTTTCCAAAATTAATCATTCTTCATCATCTCTTTTCTATAATCTTGAATTTGAGTATAAAAAAAAAGACGGAATAAATACATATTCAATCTTTTTTTCCTGTCTTATTCAATTATACATTCGCCCGATTCTGTATTTTGCAATATACATTCCCCCGCAAATGTATATATTGTATCTACATTTCAGACAATATGTCCTCTAATGACCTTTTTATCACATATTGATAAATATCTGCCACTTCTTTTGGCGGTATCACCATATTGCTCTTGATCCAGCTGATCGCCACAAAACACATGGACTGGCTGTAATACTCTGCTAAATGATCCGGTGTCAGCCAGGCATGTATCGGTTTCTTTCCGGTTACCTTATTCTCAATAACTCCTAAGATGATCTGCTTGATACAGGACTTTACAATACTCTCAAAGGAATTCTGTCCTTCTAACTTACACGCCTTACTATAGAAGTCCCGCTCTTTTTCAATGCTTGTAAACATCAGCACCAATGCCTCATGCACCATACCATTCTGAAGAAGCGGTCCGATTGGTTCTATGATCTGTGACATGATGATCCATTCTAACAGTTCATACTTGTCTTGAAAATGATTATAAAATGTCGGACGGATGACTCCCGCTTTATCTGTAATTTCC